>ERZ773114.345-NODE-345-length-58134-cov-23.229808_pt1 | contig 58134 bp, 46 predicted proteins | sample MGYA00580564_ERZ773114 | MGnify/ENA primary metagenome ERZ773114 (study PRJEB29015, sample SAMEA2737836) | human gut metagenome | biome: human gut; feature: human-associated habitat; material: faeces | place: China | collected 2012 ... | reverse complement strand
TGTCTTTCAGGAGGATCGGCTCTGCCCGCAGCTCACGGCGCTCGAAAACGTTCTGCTCACCGCCGGGCGGAAAAAGGAGCGCGAGGCGCGCGATATACTGGCGCGGCTCGGCCTTGGCGAGAGTCTCGCCGTTCCCGCCGCGGAGCTCTCCGGCGGGATGCGGCGGCGGTGCGCGCTCGCGCGCTCTCTCTGCGCGGAGTCTGACCTGCTTGTGCTCGATGAGCCGTTCAAGGGGCTGGACGAGGCAAACCGCCGCGCCGCCATGGACGCGGTGCGCGCCGTCTCCGATGACAAAACCGTTTTACTTGTCACCCACGACGCCGCCGAAGCCGAATTTTTCGGCGGAAACCGGCTTTCTGTCCCTTGACAGCGCGCCGTTTCCACGATAGAATACAGGCACTCCGAGGGGGAGTAGTCTGCCGCCATGCGCGGCTGCAAATCAACAGTACTCGGCGGGTCTCCCGCCTGGTTTGCATGAAATGACCAGACCCGCGGACAGAACCGTGTTATCGCTTCTGTCCGCGGGTCTTTTCATCATTTGAAAAACACATCCGAACATTCATCAAGGAGGGGTTTTCTTTGAGATTCTATTGCGAAGAAGCCGAAGCCGTACTGCGCGACGTGGACAGCACATCCGAAGGTCTCACAAGCGCCGAGGCGGAAAAACGTCTCGCGGCCTACGGCAAAAACAAACTGGCCGAGGGCAAGAAGGACTCGCTCATCAAGCGGTTCTTCCAGCAGATGGGCGACCCGATGATCATCATCCTGCTCGTCGCCGCGGCGATCAGCGGCGTGCTGGCCGTTGTACAGGGCGAGAGTTTTGCCGACGTCATCATCATCCTCGCCGTCGTCATCATCAACGCGGTGCTCGGCGTCTATCAGGAGAGCAAGGCGGAAAAGGCCATCGAAGCCCTGCAGCAGATGTCCGCCGCCACATCCAAGGTGCTGCGCGACGGGAAGATGGTCACCATCCACAGCGAGGATCTCGTCGTAGGCGACGTGGTGATCCTCGAGGCCGGCGACGCGATCCCAGCGGACGGCCGCATTCTCACGAGCGCCAGCATGAAGATCGAGGAAGCCGCCCTCACCGGCGAGAGCGTCCCCGTGAGCAAGTTTATCGACATCATCAACCTTGCGCCCGACACGAAGGATGTCCCGCTCGGCGACCGCAAGAACATGGTGTATATGGGCTCCACGGTCGTATACGGCCGCGGCACCGCCGTCATCACTGCCACCGGCATGGACACCGAGATGGGCAAGATCGCGGACGCCCTCTCCAATGCCGAGCAGGGCCAGACCCCGCTGCAGATCAAGCTCAGCCAGCTCTCGAAGATCCTCACCTGGCTCGTGCTCGGCATCTGCGTCATCATTTTCGCGGTGCAGCTCCTGCGCGCGGGCGGCTTCAGCTTTGAAGTCATTCTCAACTCCTTTATGATCGCGGTCTCGCTCGCCGTGGCTGCCATCCCGGAGGGTCTCGCCGCGGTCGTTACGGTCGTTCTTTCCATCGGCGTTACGAACATGTCCCGCCGCAACGCGATCATCCGCCGTCTGACGGCGGTCGAAACGCTCGGCTGCGCGCAGATCATCTGCTCGGACAAGACCGGCACGCTCACGCAGAACCGCATGACCGTCACCGACACATGGACGGACGACCCCGTCCTGCTCGCCAAGGCCATGGCGCTCTGCAGCGACGCGAAGCGAGGTCTCGGCATGCACTCCGCCGAGGGCGAGCCGACGGAGGCCGCGCTCGTTAACCACGCGCACGATCTCCGGCTCTACAAGGATGAGCTGGACGAGAAATACCCCCGCATTGGCGAAGCGCCGTTCGATTCCGGCCGCAAAATGATGTCCACCGTCCACAACGAGGACGGCCGGACCGTACAGTACACCAAGGGCGCGACGGAAATGCTGCTCGAGCGCTGCTCCGGCTACTGGTACGAGGGCAAGATCCTCCCGATCACGGAGGAATATAAGGAGAACGTCCGCCGCCATGCGAAGGAGTTTGCCGACCGCGCGCTGCGCGTGCTCGGCGCGGCGTTCCGCCCCTGGGACGGCGTTCCGGCGGATTACGAGGCCGAAACGCTTGAGCACGATCTCGTGTTCATCGGCTTCCTCGGCATGATCGACCCCTGCCGCCCGGAGGTCTACGGCGCGATCCGCGAATGCCGCGAGGCCGGCATCCGCCCGATCATGATCACCGGCGACCATGTGGACACCGCCAGCGCCATCGCGCGTGAGCTCGGCCTGCTCGGGCCCGGCGACGAGGCCGTCACCGGCGCGGAGCTCAGTGCCATGGACGACGACACGTTCCGCCGCCGCCTGCAGCACATCAGCGTCTATGCCCGCGTGCAGCCGGAGCACAAGACGCGCATCGTCCAGGCGTGGCGCGACGCCGGCTTCATCACCGCCATGACCGGCGACGGCGTCAACGACGCGCCGAGCATCCGTGCGGCGGACATCGGCATCGGCATGGGCATCACCGGCACGGACGTGACGAAAAACGTGGCCGATATGGTGCTCGCCGACGATAACTTTGCCACCATCGTCGGCGCGGTCGAGGAGGGGCGGCGCATTTATGACAACATCCGCCGCGCCGTGAAGTTCCTGCTCGGCTCGAACATGAGCGAGGTGCTGAGCATCTTCGCTGCGACGATGCTCGGCTTTACGATCCTTGAGCCGGTGCACCTGCTGTGGATCAATCTGCTCACCGACTGCTTCCCGGCGCTGGCGCTCGGCATGGAGCGCGCAGAGCCGGACATCATGACCCGCCCGCCGCGCAGCGCGCGCGAGAGCATCTTCGCGCATGGCGTCGGCTTCGACTGCGTGTATCAGGGCGTGATGTGTGCAGTGCTGACGCTGGCGGCGTTCTTCATTGGCCACTACATGGAGTACGGCGTCTGGACGGTCACGAATTCGCCCGACGGCACGACGATGGCGTTTCTGACGCTGAGCATGGCGGAGATCTTCCACAGCTTCAATATGCGCGCACACCGGGCGAGCCTGTTCACGCTGCGCACGCCCAACTGGGCGCTCGTCGGCGCGGCCGCGGCGAGCCTTGCGCTCACGACGCTGTGCATCTATGTGCCGTTTTTGGCCAACGCCTTTGACTTCACGCCCATCTCCGCCGCCGAGTATGCCGTGGCGATGGGGCTGGCATTTCTGGTGCTCCCGATCGTGGAGGGCGTCAAATGCGTGCAGCGCGCCGCTGCGAAACGCGCAGCGCGTGCATGATTTTCGCGCGTCCGGCGCACACTATCTCCGAACGGATGAAACGAGAGGAGATGGATGCCGTGCGCCGAGCGCTGCCGGTCCCGCAGCGGGTGATGGCCGTCGTGCTGTCTGCGCTGTTCGTGCTCTGCCCGCTTGCGGCCTATGCCGCAGGGGAGGAGGCGGACGCCGTGCCGCTGCCGATCATCATGTACCACGAGGTCAAGCCCGACAAGTCCGGCAAGGATGCCATCCAGCCGTGGGAGCTGGAATCCGACCTCCGGTGGCTGGCGGAAAACGGCTACACGACCGTCGTCATGGCGGACGTCATCGCCTATGTGCGCGACGGTACGCCGCTGCCGGAAAAGCCCATCGTGCTCAGCTTTGACGACGGGTACTACAACAACTACGTCTATGTGCTGCCGCTGCTGCGGCAATATGCGGCGCGCATCGTCTTTTCGCTGCTCGGGCGCAACACGGACGATTTCACCGAGTGGCCGAGTGAGAGCATCGACTATGCGCACGTCACATGGGACCAGCTCAATGAGATGCTCGCCTCCGGTCTCGTCGAGGTGCAGAACCACTCCTACGACCTGCACAGCTACACGCCGGAGCGCTACGGCTGCCTGCCGAACGCGGGCGAGTCGGAGACGGACTACGCGCAGCTGCTGCGCACGGACTTGCAGCGCCTGCAGGATGAGCTCGCGGAGCATACCGGCCGCACACCGGACACCTTTGCCTACCCCTACGGAAAATACAGCGACCGGACGGATCAGGTCCTGCGCGGCATGGGTTTTCAGGCGACGCTGTCGTGCGACTGGGGCATCAACCGCCTCACGCACGACCCCGCGTGCCTATACCGGCTGCGGCGCATCTGCCGCTCACACGGGCAGCCGCTGTCCGCCGCGCTCGAGCGCGCGTACAAGGCGGCAGGATAAAAAACGCACACATCACAAAGGTGATGTGTGCGTTTTCGCTTTGCCGAAAGTCCGCCCAAAAACCATTTCTCCGGAAACCTGCGCGGCCGCGCCGCTTTGCTTTGCACCCCGTGCACCGGCGCGGCATACATTGGGGCATAGCGCCTCGGCGCGAACAAAGGGGGAGACGCCATGAAAATCGAGCTGCGCCGCGCCGCCTTGACCTATCAGGCGCCGGACGGCGAGGTGGCGGCGCTGCGGGATGTGACCTTCGGCGTGGCCGACGGCGAGTTTGTGAGCATCGTCGGGCCGTCCGGCTGCGGAAAATCCACGCTGCTGGCGCTCATCGCCGGTATTGAGCGTCCGTCTGGCGGGGAGGTGCTCGTCGACGGCGAGCCCGTGCGCGCGCCGACAGGGAAGGCGGGGCTGATGCCGCAGCGCGATCAGCTTTTTGACTGGCGCACGATCTGGGGCAACGTGACGCTCGGGCTGGAGATCCGGCACGAGAACACACCCGCGCGGCGCGACGCCGTGCGCGCCCTGCTCACGCAGTACCGGCTCGACGGCTTTGCGCGCAAGCTGCCAAACCAGCTCTCGGGTGGGATGCGCCAGCGCTGCGCGCTCATCCGCACGCTGGCGACGTCGCCGGATGTGCTGCTGCTCGACGAGCCGTTTTCCGCGCTCGACTATCAGACGCGGCTGGCCGTGTCGGGCGACATCGCGCAGATCATCCGCCGCGAGCACAAGACGGCGCTGCTCGTCACGCACGACATTTCCGAGGCCATCAGCCTCTCGGACCGCATCGTCGTGCTCACGCACCGCCCCGCGACCGTCAAGGCCATCCACGACCTCGGCGCGCTGCGTGCCGTGCCGCCGCTGCAGCGGCGCAGCCGGGCGGAATTTCAGACGCTGTTCAATCAAATATGGGAGGAGCTGGATGTCAATGCCTGAACGGTCGCTCTCCCCGCAGAGACTTGCGTATCTGCGCGCGCAAAAGCGCCGCCGCCGGGTCGTACTGGCGCTGCAGGTGCTGCTGCTGGCGGCGTTTCTCGGCTGGTGGGAGCTCGCGGCGCGCTGCGGCTGGGTGGACGCCTTCATCGTCAGCAGCCCGTCGCGCGTGGTGCGCACGCTCGCGGCGCTGCAAAGCTCCGGCGAGCTGTGGCTGCACATCGGCACGTCGTGTCTGGAGGTCGTGGCGGGCTTCCTGCTCGGGACGCTGCTCGGCACGCTCATCGCCATCGGTCTGTGGTGGAGCGAGCTGCTCTCGCGCGTGCTCGACCCGTATCTGGTCGTGCTCAACGCGCTGCCGAAGACGGCGCTCGGACCGGTGTTCATCGTCTGGATCGGCGCGGGCACAGGCTCGATCATCGCCATGACGGTCGCGATCTCGCTCTTTGTCACGATCCTGAATATGCACGTGGGCTTTCTGTCCACGGATCGGGAGAAGATCCGCCTGATGCAGACGCTCGGCGCGACGCGCCATCAGATCCTGTGGCGGCTGGTCATTCCGGCCAACTACGCCACGCTGTTCAATACGCTGCGTGTGAACGTCGGCCTGTCGTGGGTCGGCGTCATCATGGGCGAATTTCTGGTGTCCAAAGCCGGTCTCGGCTATCTGATCGTCTACGGGTCGCAGGTGTTCAACATGGACCTTGTGATGGCGACCGTCTTCGTGCTTGCGGTGGCGGCCGTGGTGATGTATCAGCTCGTGCTGTGGCTGGAGAAGGGATTCAAAAATCGGTTGGGAGTGACGCAATGAAACGGTTTCTTTGTGTGGTTCTGGCGGTATTGCTGCCGGCGGCCTTGTGCGCCTGCGGCACGCAGGAGACGGCCACCGTCCGCCTGAGCGAGGTGACACATTCGGTGTTCTACGCGCCGCAGTATGTGGCACTGGAGCAGGGCTTTTTCGCGGATGAGGGTCTGAAGATCGAGCTGAGCAACGGCGGCGGCGCCGACAAGGTCATGACGGCGGTGCTCACCGGGCAGGCGGACATCGGTCTCGCCGGACCGGAGGCATGCATCTACGTGTACAATCAGGGCAAGGACGATCACCCCGTCGTGTTCGGTCAGCTCACGAAGCGCGACGGGTCGTTTCTCGTCGGACGAGAGGATGTGCCGTTTTCGTGGGAGCTGCTGCGCGGCAGGACCGTCATCGGCGGGCGCGCAGGCGGCGTGCCGGAGATGACGCTCGAATACGTCATGCGGCAAAACGGCATCGTCCCCGGCACGGATGCGACTGTGGACACGACGGTGCAGTTCAACATGATGGCCGGGGCGTTCACCGGCGGCAACGGCGATTTTGTCACGCTCTTTGAGCCGACGGCCACCGAGGTCGCGCAGGCGGGCAAGGGGTATATCCTCGCGTCCGTCGGGCAGGAGAGCGGCGAGATCCCGTATACGGCCTACTTCGCCTCGCAGACGTACATCCGGGAGCACGCGGACGTGGTGCAGCGCTTTACAAACGCGGTTGCACGTGCGCTGACATGGATCGCCGAGCACGACGCGGCCGAGACTGCCGCCATCATCGCCCCGCAGTTTCCGGACACGGGCGTGTCCGTGCTCACGCAGGTCGTGCAGCGCTACAAGGACATTGACGCGTGGAACGCGACGCCGGCTATGGAGCAGTCGTCGCTCGAGCGGCTCGAGACCGTCATGGAGACGGCGGGTGTGCTCGAGCACGCCGACTGGGTGGACTTTGACCGCCTTGTCGACAACAGCTATGCGCATAACGCCGCCCGATAATGCACGAAGCCCCCGACACATGGTCGGGGGCTTTTTGCATTTTTCAGAAAAGAGGGGGGAGAGAGACCAATCAGAAGCTTGCAACGACAGCGCCGTTGTAGGTGTCGGCAATGTACTGCTTGACGGCATCGGTCTTGAGCGCCTTGAGCAGCGCCTGCGTCTTCGGGCTGTTCTCGTCGCCGGCGCGCACGGCGATGATGTTGGCGTAGGTCTGTGCGGCGGTGCCGTCGGCGTTCTCGGTGGCGAGCGCGTCGCTGATGTTCAGACCGGCGGCCAGCGCATAGTTGCCGTTGATGACGGCGATGGTGCCGGCGCTCGCATTCTTGAGCTGAGCCGGGACGGTGTCGGCCTGCACGGTGACGATGTTGTAGCCGCCGTCGTCGACGATGTCGAGCGTGCTCACGCCCTTGGCGGCATCCGCGTCATCGGGAAGCTTGATCAGGCCCTCCTGCTGCAGCAGGAACAGGGCGCGGGTCTCGTTGCTGTCGTCGGCGGGGATGATGATGGTCGCGCCCTTGGCGAGACCCTTCAGGTCGGTGACACCGTTTCCGTAGATGCCGAACGGCTCGTAGTGGATGGCACCGACGGAAACGAGGCTTGTGCCGTTTTTGGCGTTGAAGCTGTCGAGATAGGGCTTGTGCTGGAAGTAGTTCGCGTCGAGCGTGCCGTCGGCCAGAGCCTGGTTCGGCAGGACATAGTCGTCATAGGTGACGATCTTGAGCTCGTAGCCCTCGTCGGCAAGCACCTGCTTGACCTGCTCGAGGATCTCGGCGTGCGGGGTGGCGCTGGCGCCGACGGTGATGACCTTGTCGTCGGCGGAATCGCTGTTTTTGTCGTCGGTGGCCTTGTCGCCGCAGGCGCTCAGAGACACGAGCGAGAATGCCAGCACAAGGGCGAGGATGAGGGAAGTGATCTTTTTCATTTCAGGTTCTCCTTTATGTTATTTTTTTTAGAATTTGTGTGGGTACGGATGATCGGGTGTGCGGTTCGGCGGGGGACACATTCGTCCGCGCCGGATGTTTTCGCGCAGCAGCGCGGGATAATGCAAACGCATGGGCGGCACCTCCCGTCAGCTATGCGCGCGCCGGTCGGTGCGGCGGGCGATGTACATGCCGAACTCCTGCAGGATCTGCACGATGAGAATGGTCAGTGCTACGCACAGCCAGACGATCTGATCGTCGTACTTCTGGTAGCCGTAGGTAATGGCGATCTGACCGAGACCGCCGCCGCCGATCGTGCCGGCCATGGCGGAGTAGCCGAGGATGGTCACGGTGGAGATGACGCCGCCGGTGATGAGCGCGGGCTTGGCCTCCGGGATGATGACCTTCCAGATGATGCGGAATGTGGACGCGCCCATGGACTGCGCGGCCTCGATGACGCCGGCGTTGACTTCCTTGGCGGCGGACTCGACCATGCGCGCCACATACGGGGCGGCGGCGATGACGAGCGTCACGATCACGGCGCGGTTGCCGAGGCTCGTGCCGACGACAAACTTTGCCACCGGCAGCATGGCCACCATGAGAATGATGAACGGGATGCTGCGCAGGGCGTTGACGATGATGCCGAGCGTGCGGTTGAGCCAGCCGATGGGGTGGATGCCGTCGCGGTCGGTCATGCGCAGGATGAGCCCTACCGGCAGGCCGATGAGATAGGCGAAGAACGTGGAGATGAGCGTCATGTAAACGGTCTCCCAGATGCCGAGCTGCAGGATGCCGTTTTGCCAGAGCTTGATGAGCAATTCAGACATGGCTTAAACCTCCTGAAGATAAGAGATGTGGTTGTGCTCGAGCCAGCGCAGCACATCGTGGAACTGCTGCGGATCGTCGGGCAGGTCGATGACCATGTGGCCGTAGATGCTGCCCTCGACGATGCGGGTGTCGGCGAAGAGGATGTTCACCGGCACGTGGCACTCGAGCGTGATGCGCGAGATGACCGGCTCGTTGGAGCAGCTGCCGTCGAAGACGAGGCGCAGACGCTTGCCCGTGCACGGCGGGAGGTTCTCGGCCGGGCTCTTGGGAAGGATGAGCGCTTTGGCAATGTCGGATTTCGGGTGGGTGAACACATCGCTGACGTTGCCGATCTCGGCGATGCAGCTTTGGTCGATGACGGCCACGCGCTGACAGATCTGCTCGATGACGCGCATCTCGTGCGTGATGACGACGATCGTCACGCCGAGCGTCTGGTTGATCTGCTTGAGCAGGCGGAGGATCGACTGCGTGGTGTTCGGGTCGAGGGCGCTGGTGGCCTCGTCGCACAGGAGGTATTTCGGCCGCGTGGCGAGGGCACGGGCGATGGCCACGCGCTGCTTCTGGCCGCCGGAGAGCTGCGAGGGGTAGGCTTTTGCGCGGTCGGACAGACCGACGAGTTCGAGCAGCTCCTCGGCGCGCGCCTGCGCCTTGTCGCGCTTGACGCCCGCGATCTCGAGCGGGAAGCAGATGTTGCGCAGCACCGTGCGCTGCTCGAGCAGATTGAAGCTCTGGAAGATCATGCCGATGTCCTGCCGCGCCTTGAGCAGATCGCGTCGGCTGAGCTGCGTCATGTCGCGCCCGTCGATGCGCACCGTGCCGGAAGTCGGCCGCTCGAGGAGATTGATGCAGCGCACGAGCGTGCTCTTGCCGGCACCGCTCAGGCCGATGATGCCGAAGATCTCCCCGTCATCGATGCGCAGGTCCACATCCCGCAGCGCGTGGATGTCGCCGGTCGGAGAGGGGTAGGTCTTGTTGAGATGTTCGATTTCGATCATGGTGGATTCTCCCTCGCAGAATGATTTTTTCGGAACAAAAAAACAGAGGCCGGAAGACTCGTTGTCTTCCGGCCTCTGCGGATACGGCTTGGAATTTGGATCAGCCGTTATTGGAAGCGAACACAAGACGAGTCATATTTCTGAGCACGACGGAACATGCACATGCAGCCGGGCATGTACATCATCATAGCCATCATCATGTTGTTCGTCTGAGCAAACTTCATAATACGACGCGTCTCCTTTCGTTCAAAATCACGGTTTCCTGTGGAAACGAGCGCAGTATAACGCAGTTCCCCGCGCTTGTCAACCCCAAAATCCACAAAAGCGGTATGAAATATGCATTAGAAAAAATGAACGTATCTATTCTAAAATTCGATTGTTTGCGGTGCTATATCGGGATCGTGGCTGCACAGCGACGCCACGCACGCGGGATCGCGGCTCATGCTGCCGATCCAGTCGAGTGCCTTTTTGGCGCGCACGCTGTTTTCGCAGATGCCGGGCACCGTGCCATCCGCCCACGAGCGGGGACTCGCCGCACCGTCGGCGTTGAGCAGCACATAGCGCTCGCCGTTTCGGATGAGCGCTGCAAACATCCCCTCCGTGTGACCCGCGATGTGCACGAGATGCACCGAGTCGTCACCGAAGAGGTCGTAGGAGCGGCTCTCCGGCCCGATGTGGTTCACGCGGTACCAGAAGCGCTCCGGCGGCTCGTCGATCCACAGCCTGCGCGAGGTGTAGCGCAGGTTGACGCGGCACGACCAGAAGTATTCCTCCTCCGGCACGAGCAGGCGCTTTGCGCCCCGCACCTCGCTGATGCCGGCGATATGATCCGGGTCGAGGTGGGAAAAGAGCACATAGTCCAGATCCCGCGGCCGGATGCCGCGCGTGGCCAGCTGCTCGCCGATCGACTGTCCCGGCGCGACGACGCTGTGCACGAGCGTGTACCACCCGCGACCGAACATGCGCAGCTGCGCCGCGCGATCCTCCACCCCGGTCGGGCTCACTGTGCGCGGCAGACCGGCGTCGACCAGAAACAGCCCCTTCGGGTGCTCCACGAGATACGCCGACACCGGCAGCCAGATGCGTGCATCCGCTTTTGTGCGCCGTGCGTCGGCCTTCGCCGGCCAGCGCCATTGGCCGCTCGCCGGGAGATCCGGCGCGACGCCGATCCTCCCGCAGTGCAGAACATGGACCCGGATCCGAGCCATTTGCGCTCACCTCTGAAAATATACGAAAATTAACCATATGGTCAGCAAAAACATAACACTGATTGTGAAAAATGTCAACCCCAACGGGCAGAACGGCGGTGTTTTTGCTGCATTTTACGGTAAAATGCACATTTGTCTATTGAATTGTGTGTGTGAGATGTGTTACAATCCTTGTGTATGAATTCACAAATCAGGGAATGCAACGGAAATTATTCAAGGGGAAGAAAGGAGCCTGAAAATGGCAAGAGAACTGATCCTGAAACTAGGCAAAAAGATCACCGACCGTGTGGACGTCAAGCTCGGCATGACCCAGCTCGACGAGACTTCGCCCGAGTATTATGGCCTGGCCAGCGTCGTCACCGACGAGATGGCGGAGCTTGCGCTCGCGATGAAGGTACGTGTCCCGACCACCCCGGCGGAGATGAGCAAAAAGACGGGCAAGGATCCGGTCTACATCGAGCAGCTCTTTGACCAGATGTCCATGATCGGCCTGCTTGAGTACAACTGGGAGAACGCCGATCACCACAAGCAGTGGGTGCTGCCGATCTTCGTGCCCGGCTCTGCGGAGCTGATGAACATGAACCTCCAGCAGGTGGAGGAGCACCCGGAGATCGCGCAGTTTTTCGAGCGCATGTCGTTTCTGCCGCTGACGAAGATCACCTGCATGGTGCCTCCCGGAGGCGCTGGCGTCGGCATGCACGTCATCCCGGTCGAGAAGGCTATCCCGGCCACGAACGAGTCGGTCGATGTCGAGCACATCTCCCACTGGCTGAAGAAGTATGAGGGGCACATCGGCGTTGGCTACTGCTCCTGCCGCAACGCCATGCGCATTCAGGGGCAGGGCTGCGGCGAGCTGCAGGACGAGCTGTGCATTGCCGTCGGCCAGTTTGCCGACTACTGCCGCGAGACCGGCAAGGGCCGCGACATTACCTATGAAGAGGCGATGGAGATCATCCAGCGCGCCGAGGACAATGGCTATGTCCACCAGATCACGAACATCGACGGCGAGGACAAGATCTTTGCCATCTGCAACTGTGCGCTCGGCTCCTGCTTCGCGCTGAGAACGAGCCAGCTGTTCAACACGCCGAACATGTCCGCCTCCGCTTATCGCGCCCATGTCGACGCCGAGAAGTGCGTCGCCTGCGGCAAGTGCGCCGAGGTCTGCCCGGCCGGTGCCGCCAAGCTCGGCCAGAAGCTGTGCACCAAGACCGGACCCGTGACCTATCCGAAGCAGCCGCTGCCGGACGACAACCACTGGGGCGAGCATATGTGGAGCCCGAACTATAAGGACGACAACCAGAAGCAGTGCCACGAGTCCGGCACCGCACCCTGCAAGACCGCCTGCCCGGCGCACATCGCCGTTCAGGGCTACATCAATCTGGCTGCGCAGGGCCGCTATCTGGACGCGCTCAAGCTCATCAAGCAGGATAACCCGTTCCCGGCCGTCTGCGGCAGCATCTGCAACCGCCGCTGCGAGGACGCCTGCACCCGCGGCAACGTCGACCGCGCCGTCGCCATCGACGAGATCAAAAAGTTTGTCGCCGAGCAGGAGCTCCAGGCCGACAAGCGCTACATCCCGAAAGTCATCACCCACCGCGGCATCGCCGATCCATACCCGGAGAAGATCGCCATCATCGGCGCCGGTCCGGCCGGCCTGTCCTGCGCCTACTATCTGGCGAACATGGGCTACGAAAACGTCACCGTGTTTGATAAAAATGAGGTCCCCGGCGGTATGCTGACCCTCGGCATCCCGAGCTTCCGTCTCGAAAAGGACGTGGTCAATGCCGAGATCGAGGTGCTCAAGGAGATGGGCGTCCACTTCCAGTGCGGCGTCGAGATCGGCAAGGACATCACCATCGATCAGCTGCGTGAGCAGGGCTACAAGGGCTTCTATCTGGCCATCGGTGCGCAGAAGAGCGCGCCCATCGGCATCCCGGGCGAAGAGCTCTCCGGTGTGTACGGCGGCGTGGACTTCCTGCGCAAGGTCAACCTCGGCAAGAAGCCGCGCATCGGCAAGAAGTGCGCCGTCATCGGCGGCGGCAACGTTGCCATGGACGTCTGCCGCACGGCCATCCGCCTCGGCGCGAAGGATACCTACGTCATCTACCGCCGCAGCCAGGCTGAGATGCCGGCGGACGCGGAGGAAGTCGCGGAAGCCATGGAAGAGGGCGTGCAGTTCCGCTTCCTGAGCGCTCCGGCCGAGATCCTCGGCGAGAACGGCAAGGTCAAGGCCATCAAGGTCGAGATCATGGAGCTGGGCGAGCCCGACGAGAAGGGCCGCCGCAAGCCCGTCGGCACCGGCAAGTTCGAGACCATCGAGGTCACGTCCGTCATCGGCGCCATCGGTCAGCGCGTCGACCTCGGTCATATTGCACCCGAGGCGATGGCCTTCAACCGCAACGGCACCGTCCAGGTCGACGGTGTGACGTATCAGACCGCGCAGCCCGACGTCTTTGCCGGCGGCGACGTGGTCACCGGTCCGAAGTTCGCCATTGACGCGATCGCAGCCGGCCGCGAGGGCGCTGTGTCCCTGCACCGCTTCGTGCATGAGGGTCAGAGCCTGACGCTGGCGCGTGACCCGCGCGAGTTCTACGAGCTGGACAAGAGCAACGCCGTCCTGCCCATCGACTGCTTCGACGCTCCGGCGCGCCAGACCGTCGCGCACGACGCGAGCAAGGCCAAGACCTTCTCCAACGACCGCATCACCTTCACGGAGGCGCAGGTCAAGGCGGAGGCGTCCCGCTGCCTCGGCTGCGGCGTGTCCGTCGTTGACCAGAACAAGTGCATCGGCTGCGGCCTGTGCACCACCCGCTGCGAGTTTGATGCCATCCATCTGACCCGCGACGTGCCGGAGGCCAGCCGTATGTACCGCACCGAGGACAAGATGAAGGCCATCCTGCCGCACATGGTCAAGCGCGCTGCGAAGCTCACCATCAAGGACATCAAGGAAAAGTGCGCGAAGTAAACCCACCGGAGGAACATACCCATGCATGAACTCGGAACCGTGTTCTATGTCATTCGCGAGGTCGAGCAGGTCGTCGAGGAAAACCACCTGACCAAGGTCGCCAGCGTCACGCTGGAGATCGGCGAGGTTAGCGGCATCATTCCGTACTATCTGACGGATTGCTGGCAGTGGGCGATCCAGAAATCGCAGTATCTGAAAGAGGCGGAGCTGAAGATCGAGACCGTTCCCGCCGTGACCTTCTGCGAGGACTGCAAGCAGACATATCCCACGGTAAAATACGCAAAAATATGCCCGCACTGTAAAAGCGAGCATACCTATCTGGTGTCAGGCAACGAATATAACATCAAAGAGATTGAGGCCTGTTAGCATCCCAAAAACGAACACGGAGAACGATTTTTCGTTCTCCGTGTTTTTTGGTATATATCATATCCCGACCGGCGCGCGGTCGATCGGCAGCTGGATGATCTCGAGCTTTCGCAGTGCGGCGTATTCGAGCGTGCGCGCCGTGCCGCCGGGACGGCCGTCAAAGGCGGCGATGAGGATGCGCGAGGCGTCGACCATGTAGCGGTTGCGGCGCATCATGCAGCCCGGCGTGTACGCCTCCTGCACGAGCGTCTGATAGTCGCACTGACGCAGGTCGTAATCATAGCGTGCGCGCAGCTCCGGCCGCCAGCGGTCGGCCTGTCCGGAGAAGGGGATGGCCGCCTCGATCGTGACCTCCGGGTGACTGAGGCGCAGATAGCGCGCGGCGTCGAAAAAATACAGGTCGCAGCCGTTGGCCATGCCGCAGATAAAGTGGCGGATGCCGTCGGCATAGACGGCGTCCACGGCGTCAAAGATCTGCTGCTGGAGCTTCCGGCAGCGGGGATCGTTCTCATCACTACCCCAGGGCAGCTTGTATTCGCGGTATCCGGTGAAGCAGCAGGTGTGTTCGCGCTCAGGCATGGCGGCAGTCTCCTTTTCGGTGCTGGCATCCATTGTACGCGACAAAAAAGCGTCTGTCAAACCTTCCCTGAAAAAAGTGCTTGCAATCTCTGGACATTGTGTTATAATGCAGACAGTCAAACAACTGAATCGAGATGTCTTCGGGGCAGGGTGTAATTCCCGACCGGCGGTGATAGTCCGCGAGCCGAATGTGGTTGAATCGGTGCAATTCCGATACCGACAGTATAGTCTGGATGATAGAAGATGTTACGGACCTCCATAAGTTCGCAGCGCCTGAAGGACATGTTCTTTCAGGTGTTTTTCATTCCATGGAGGTGCTTTGTCATGTTGAAAGAAAACCTGTCCTTTATCGGTGTCTGCGCGCTTGTGTTCGCGGCATTGCTCGGCCTTGCGTATCTGTTTGAGCGCACGGTCTGCCACGATCTGCAGCGCCGCAGCCGCAGCCGCAACATCAGCTATGTGGCCATGTTCTCCGCTCTTGGCGGCGTGCTGATGCTGCTCGAGATCCCGCTGTTCTTCGCGCCCGGCTTCTATAAGATGGACCTGAGCGAGCTGCCGGTGCTCATGAGCGCGTTCTATCTCGGCCCTGTGGCCGGTGTCGTCACCGAGCTGCTCAAGGTGCTGCTCAAGCTTCTGCTCAAGGGCACGAGCACGGCTTTCGTCGGCGACTTTGCCAACTTCGTCGTCGGCTGCACGTTCGTCCTGCCCGCCGCTGTCATCTACCACCACCACAAGACCCGCCGCAGCGCCATCATCGGCATGGCCGTCGGTACGCTGTGCATGACGGTGTTCGGCAGCCTCTTCAACGCCCTGTACCTGATCCCGAAGTTCGCTGAGCTGTTCCACCTGCCGATCGATCAGATCGTCGCCATGGGCACGGCCGTGAACAAGGGCATCACCAGCGTGCCGACGCTCGTGCTGTTCGCCGTCGTCCCGTTCAACCTCATCAAGGGCATCGTTGACTCGGCGCTGACGTATCTGCTGTATAAGCGCGTGGAGTTTTTGCTCTTCCCGGAGCTGCGCAAGAAAAACCAGACCCCGTCGGTGCAGCCCAAAACGCCCACCCCGCAGCACTGAGGCTCAGACCGTAACCGTAATCCCGAAACCGCCGGCAGGCATCAGCCTGCCGGCGGTTTTTCGTCCGCGCAGCAGCGGCGCACCGTGCGCAGCAGCAGTGTAAAGCTGAGCGTAAAGTTCACGCACTCATTGAAATACAGAACAAAGAGATATCCGGCCAGCCCGAACCGCGGCAGCAGCGCCCACACGAGCACCACGCCGAGCGTGGCGTCGAGCACGTTGATAGCCATGCAGCGCGTCTGCTGGCCGAGCCCGCGCAGGCAGCCGTCGGTCACGGTGTCGAGATACATCACCGGCACGAGCGGCGCGAGCAGCCGGATGTAGCGCCCCGCGTCGTCCGAGTGGTAGATCAGCCGTCCGAGCGGCCCGGAAAACGCCAGCAGCAGCACGGCCGTGCCGCACGCAAACAGCAGGCACCGGTACAGCAGCGTGCGCACTAGCCGCCGGATGTCCCCGCACCGACCGGAGACCTGCGCCGTCGTCAGCTCCGGCACGAGCAGATCCGCCAGTGCGTACAGCAGGCATGAAGGGAAGAGTACCACCGGCAGCGCCATGCCGTGCACGATGCCGTAGCCCGCGAGCGCGCGGTCGGCCGTCAGGCCGGCGCTTTTGAGCCCGCGCGGGATGAGCAGGTGCTCGAGCGTCGTGAGGGATGTGCGTGCATAGGCAGACACCGCCAGCGGCAGCGCCACGGCAAGCATCCGCCGCGTCAGGTGCGGTACGGTGTCGCCGCCGCGGCGGTATTTGCGCCGGTCGAGCGTGTACATCGCTGTCATCATCAGCAGCGACACCGCGTCTGCGCACGCGCCGCCCGCCGTGACGGCGGCGCAGCTCTGCTCGAGATCGCCGGCGGCCGCAAGGGACAAAAACCACATCACGCACGTGATGCTCACCAGCTGCTCGATCAGATGCACGAGCGTCGGCTTCCATACGCGGCCGGAGGCGGTGAAGTACCCGTCCATGACCGCCGAGAGCGCGATGCACGGCAGGCTGATGCTCGTGATGCGCAGCGAGCGCACCGTGCGCGCGTCGCCGATCCAGAGAAAGCCCACGGGCTCAGCCAGAAAATATACCAGCGTGCCCGCGCACAGGCCAAAAAACAGCGCATAGCACGCGCAGCGGCGCATCGCCCCCGTGACGCCCGCGCCGCGCTCAAGCCCCATCTCCTCGGAGATCAGGCGCGTGGCGGCAAAGCGGATGCCGGAGATGGCAAAGGTGGCAAACAGCACGCTCACCGACAGGACGAGCTGGTAGAGCCCGATGCCGGCCGCGCCGATGTGCCCGACGAGCCACGCCTGAAAGACGAGCGCAATGCAGCGCATCACGATCGACGAGCCGGTCATGAGCGCGGTGTTGACAATGAGCCTGCGATGTGTGTGCACGCGCGCGACCTCCCGACGCAGTTTGTACCACTCTATGGCGCGGGAAAGAAAAAGATGCCGCCCGGCGTTTGCCGGACGGCATCTTGTGCATCTTCAGGTGTGCAGGTCGGTCTTGATCTTCGTCGTGGAGATCTCGGGCGTGCGGGGGAGGTAGACGACCTCGCATTTGTCCTTCAGGAAGTCGAACTTTCCCTTCCAGTCGTCGCCCATGACGAACACGTCCACGTGGTATTTGTCCACGTCGGTGATCTTCTGGTCCCAGCTCTCCTCCGGGATGACGAGGTCGACATAGCGGATCGCCTCGAGCATCCGCTTGCGGTCCTCGTAGGAGAAGTAGCTCTTTTTCTGCTTCTGCTCCCAGTTGAATTCGTCGGTGCTGAGCGCCACGATCAGATAATCGCCCTGCTCCTTGGCGCGACGGAGGAGGTTGATGTGTCCGTAGTGCAGCAGGTCAAAGGTGCCGTAAGTGATGACGCGTCTCATGTGTGCTCCCTTTCCCGGAGGCGCTCGGCCAGAAACGCGGCGACGCGCTCGGCGGAGTGTCCGTCTGTGTATTGATTGGTCAGCTTTGTGAGCTGCAGGCGCTTGGCCCGCAGCGGATCGTCGCCCGCTGCAAGCTGGGCAAAAAACGTCCGGAAATCGTCCGGGGTGTCGAGCATGGCCGCGCTCTCACGCAGCGGCTGCGGGTCGATGGCAAAGCCCGGCTGTCTGGCATAGGCATCAATGTCCTCGAATGTCAGGCCGACAGGCTTGCCCGTGAGCAGGTAGTCAAACAGCACGGAGGAATAGTCCGTGATGAGCGCGTCCGTGCAGGCGAGAAATTCATAGGATGTGATGCCGTGCGCGGCGAAGAGCCCGTCGTCGATGAAGCGCAGGTTGCTCAGCTCCAGTGCGCGGATGTGCGCGAGATCCTGCGCCGGGTGGGGCTTGACGATCACGAGCGTGCCTGTCTCCCGTGCTGCCGCGTTTACGGCCTCGGCCGCTGCCGGGTCGTGGATGACGGGGATGGAGATGTCGGTCGTTGTGACGAGGTCGTTTTTGTGCTGGCGGTAGGTGGGATACCAGACGACGAAGCGGTCAAACTCCGCGCCGAAGATGTCCCGAAGGTCGCATTTTTGCGTGAACAGCTCATCGTTGCGCGGGAAGCCGAGCGTGACGAGCTTGTCCTGCGGGATGTGAAATTCATAGCTGTTGACAGCGTCAAAAAACGGCGCCTGGCTCAGCGCCCAGTCGGTCGTTGGGTCGCAGAAATAGTAGTCGTGCACGCTCTTGAGCGGACTGCCGTGCGTCAGGTACAGGTGCACGGTCTCCGGCCGGAGCGTCTGGATCTGGCCGTTGCAGTCCACGATGGCGGCGGCGCGGGCGCGCAGCGCAAACAGGCGCATGAGCGCCCATTTGCCATGCGTGCCGACAAAGCCGACGTTCTTTTCATGCACGTGCCGGAATGCTGCCGGATCCGGCACGACCCATATGAGCCGGTACCGGTCGTTCCAGCCCTGGGCCAGCAGCTTACGATACAGGGCGCCGGTGTTGTCGCCGAGGGGCGGCGCACTCTCGAGCAGGATAACCGGCTTGCCGGGCAGCAGACTCAGCAGATGCACAAGCAGGCGTTTTAAGCGTTGTTTCATTTTCTCAGCACCTTTCGCACCATGCCGCCGACGAGCGCTTTTTCATATCCGTTCATGCTCAGCAGCCACACGGAGGCACAGTAAATAGCCGTGTAAACGATGATGCCGCCGAGCAGCATCGGAATACTGTAGAGGTTTACAAAGCGCATCATCAGCACGCCGCACGCGGCGGGCGGCAGCAGGCCGAGTGCCATGCGCCCGATGTTCTTCCAGAACACGGTCACGTCGATGTTCAGCCGCCGCTGATAGAAGATGTTCATCACGAGCCCGTTTGCCAGCGCAACGGCAATGGCCGTGCCGATCGCGCAGCCGATCGCGCCGAGATACCGGCACAGCCAGATGCTGATGGCGAGGTTGCCGATGGCCATGGCGCCGTAGATGATCGAGCGGTACTTGTGCAGGTTCTGCGCGCGCTGCATCTCGATGCCGAGATTCTGCGTCAGCGGCACCATGCCGGGGATGATGAGCAGCAGCACGATAATATACGCATCGTCATAGCCCGGTCCGGCCCAGAAATAGATAAACGGCTTGCCGAAGAAGATGATGCCGGTGCACACGAGCGACAGGATCAGAAACTGGATGCGCCCGACGCGCACGAACAGCTCCGTGAGCACGGAGCGCAGGCGCGCCTTGTCGTCCTTGTTATCCTGCACGAGCTGGTGGATGCGCGGTGTGAACACGGACGACACCGCCGTTGAAAACGAGATGAAGTACGTGTGCAGCTGCTGGCCGACGGCGTAGACCGCCGTGGCGGCGGTGCCGCAAAAGCGCGTGATGATGAGCTTGTCGAGGTTGTTGTTGACCTGGTCGACGACCATGTTGATGGCAATAAAGCCGGAGAACACGGCAATGTCCTTGAGCACGGCACCGTCGAAGCCCCGGAACAGAACCCGGATGTGCAGCTTGCCGAAGCAGTAGATCAGCCGCAGCACGTCCACGAGCACCGAGATCGTCACCGTGATAACGACCATGCCGATCGAGCCATAGCCCGCCAGCAGCACCGGCAGCGTCACGAGCGGGGACACGACTGTGCGCAGGATCTCCGTCGCCTTCAGGAACACGAACTGCTCCTGCGCGCTGATGATGTTGCTGAATACGCTCATCGGGAAGCTCACAGCGAGGTTCGCCGTCAGCAGCAGCATGAGGATGCGCGCCGTGTGATACTCAGCGTCCGTCAGGCCGGTCTTGAACACCATCTCCAGGTGGAATGTCAGGTACAGCCCGCACGCGAGCGCGATCAGACCGATGACGGAAAACACGATCAGAAACAGACCGTTGAGCCGCGCGATCTTGTCGTCCGCCTTTTCCTTGCGATAGAGAATATAGTAGCGCACATAGCTGCCGCCGAAGCCGAGACTGAGCACAGACAAGATGGCGATCGTCGAGGCGACGGTGGAGTACAGGCCGTACTCGCTCTTGCCGAGGATGCGCAGCATGAACGGCGTGTAGGCAATGGAGACGATGATGTTGAGCGTCATCTGCACATACGTGAGCAGAGAGCCGGAACGCAGTTGATTGTGATGCTTCATAGTGTCAGTGTCCGGCGGCGGCGAACAGCATGTGTACCGCCCGGTACTGCTTCTTCCCGAGCAGGGACAGCACCAGCTTTTTGCGCGCCGGATAGCCTTTCAGATAGGGGTTGCGCCGGTAGTCGGGGAAGCGCGCGGCGGTGAAGTCCAGCAGCTGCGGCAGCAGCGGGTGCGTGCTCTGTGCCTTGAGAATGCGCACGGACGCATCATAGAGCACATTGTCTACGCAGAGCTTGCCCAGCTCGTTTTCGTACTGCTCGAACAGGCCGCGCGCCTGATACCACGTCAGCACATCGTCGATCGCGTCCATGATCTCGGCGTTGGCGTCGAGCGCGCGCTTGGTCACGGAGCCGGCGTGCTGCCGGTAGAGATAGAGCACGTCCGGCAGGATGACAACGGACCTTGCCGCCGTGAGCATCTTGCGCGTCATGCACAGATCCTCGCCCCAGCCGCGGGCGCGGAAGCGGATGTCCGTGTCCGTGAACAGGGTGCGCCGCCACGCGGCGATGCAGGCCGACGGGCGGTTGAGCAGCAGGGCAGGGGTCTCCGGAAGCGTCAGCGGCGTGCGCAGCGGCAGGTCGTCGGTGAACACCGCGCCGTCATTGTCGCCGGTCATGCGCAGGCCAAAATAGCAGACGTCGGGCGCAAGCGCCTCCAGCGCGGCGGACAGCACGGCGAACGCCTCCGGCGTGTAGCTGTCGTCGCTGTCGAGAAAGAGCACATAGTCTCCCTGCGCGAGCGAGAGCGCCGCGTTGCGCGCGTCGCCCGCGCCGCCGTTGGGCTTGTGCAGCACGCGGATGCAGTCCGGATGCTCGCGCGCGAGCGTGTCGCACAGTGCGCCGCTTTCGCCGTCGGTCGAGCCGTCGTCCACGAGCAGGATCTCAAAGTCCGCGCCGGTCTGCCCCAGCACGGAGTCTACGCACGCGCGCAGGTATTCCCAGCCGTTGTAGACCGGGATGATGACACTGAATTTCATAGCTTCCTCCAGTCCGGGCGCTCAGCCGAGCTTGTCCTTCACGGCAAAGAGCATCCGCACGGTGCGGTATTTGCGCTGCCGCAGCAGGCGCAGGATCAGCTTGTGGCTGCGCGAGAGCGTCTGCAGGTACGGGTTCTCCATGTAGTCCGGGAACTGTGCCTGCACGTAGTCCTGAAACCGGTCGAGCAGTTCGCTCTGCGGATCCACGCGCAGCACGCGCACCGAGGCCGCGAGCAGCACATGATCCACCGCCAGCCGCGACAGCTCATTGTAGTAGCGCTCGAACAGGCCGTTTTCGCGGTACCAGCCGAGCAGGTTGTCAAACGCGGTGAACAGCTCGGCGTTGCGCGCCGTGTTCGTGTTGCGCGTGATGGAGTTGGTGCGGTCGACATAGTAATACAGGATGTCCGGCACGAAGGCGGCGCTTTTGGCCAATGCCAGCAGCTTCACGGATGTGCACAGATCTTCGTACCAGATGCGCGCCGGGTAGCGCACACCAGAATCCAGAAACAGGCTGCGCCGCCAGATGCGGCTCCATGGGGAGGGCATGGTCTGCATCAGCTCGGGCGTGTCGGCGAGCGTGAAGGTACGGTCGGCCGGCAGGGGATCCACAAGCTCCTTGACCACGACGCCGTTTGCTTCCAGCGCTGCGCCGAAGCCGATGATGTCGCTGCCGAAGCGGGCGACGGCGTCGGCCAGTACGCGGAACATGTTGGGGGCAATGTAGTCGTCACTATCGATGAAGATCAGGTACTCGCCCTGCGCCGCCTCGATGCCGACGTTGCGCGCCTCGCCCACGCCGCCATTCGGCTTGTGGATGGCGCGGATGCGTTCTGAGTGCGCCGCGGCATAGCGGTCACAGATCGCGCCGCTCTCGCCGTCGGTCGAGCCGTCGTCGATGAGGATGACCTCATAGTCGGTGAAATCCTGCGCCAGCACGGAGTCGATGCACTTGGGCAGGTAGTCCTTGACGTTATAGACCGGGATGACAACACTGAAAATCATGCGCGTTTCTCCTCTCCGTCCGGCAGCGCGTCCGGCTTTTCGCTGCGCATCTGCGTCAGGTAATAGACCACGGCCAGCAGCACCGACATGTAGATTGAGGCGTTCGGCCGCCGCAGTACGCCGGCAGTGAAATAGGCGTATACCAGACACAGGCACAGCCCGATGCCGAAGGCACCGGCCTCTACCGTGAAGTATTTGCGGAAATCCTTGATCAGACATTTGATGATCAGGTACAGGAAATAACCGATGAAGGCGACCATCATGGCCAGCCCCACCCAGCCGTACAGGAAACAGATGCCGTGGAAGTCATTTTCCACGTCGTAGATCTCGCCGTCAAAGGCCATGCGGCCGAGCTCCATACCGAACAGGCGGGAGGTGAACGGCTGCTCGTCGAGCAGCATCTCGCAGAAGACGATCTTGCGGTGGCGGGTCGCCGTGATGTCCGTGACCTGCGCGGAGTAGTCGTAGGCGGACATGACGCGCGCCGTGCCGAAGCGCCGGCACATATTCGGCGAGTAGAAATTATAGATCGTGCACAGGGCGTGGTAACGCTCCTCGGGCGTGACGGTGGATGTGCCGTCCTTGTTGCCCTCGGCGCGCTTGATCATGACGTTGGCGTCATTCTGCTTGTAGCTCATGGCCTCATTGTAGCGGTTCTGGTTGATATACATGGGCGACTGCTTGTAGGTCGCGCAGCACACGGCGAGGATGAGCACCAGCACGGCGATGTAGCGCTTGGAGGTGCGCGCCTTGCCGGTCAGCACCAGCACGATCGGCACGCCGAGCGCGACGACGGCGATCGAGAAAAATGCCAGACGCGTTCCCATGAGATAGAGCTGACCGAGCGCCGCAACGCTCGTGAGCGTGAAGAGCAGAAACTGCCTGCGGCGGTAGCAGAGCAGGATGACGATGGGCGCAAGTATGCTCATGATCGCGCTCTGCGCGTTGCCGAACGAGTACCAGCCGAGGATGCCTACATTGGTGGACTGATAGGTCGCCGAGGAGGTGTGCGTGAGCACGCTCACGATGACGGAGGCCGTGATGATCCAGAAATCGAGCAGCAGGCCGGTCTCAAACGCACGGCCGCACTTGTCGTTCGCCCGCAGGAAGGAGATGAAGCACAGCACGAACAGCGGCATCTGCACGACGCGCACGAAGTTGGTCAGGTCGTAGACGATGCGCTGGTAGCCGACGATGAAGCAGGAGATGCAGTGCCCGATAAGCAGCACGACACAGGCGGCGACGGCGATGCCGTAGACCTTCTTGCGCGCGGAGGTGAAAAATCCGAGCAGGCACACGACGGCAAACACGGCAAAGCGCAGCAGCAGCGTGATAGTGTTGCTCATGCCGAGCCGGTCCGTCCAGAAGGACAGGATGTCCATCAGCGGCTGGATCGCCATGAGGACGATGACAAACGTGGGCAGATGGCGCGCAAGTGCGCCGGAGACGTGGGTTTCTTGACTCATGAATGTGTTACTCCTTTGTTTGGGTGGCGTCGGAAGGAACCGGCCAGAAGACGCGCAGGATCAGCAGGATCAGTATGCCGAGCACAAGCCCGAGCGCGAGGCCGATGCCGGTGCGCAGCAGCGAAACGAGAAAGTGCGCGCGAATGTGGCAGAAGGTGTTGGCGACGGAGGCAAATCCGATCGCACCGAAAACGCCGAACAGCCACGCGGTCAGGCGGCTGCGGTGCGCGGCGCAGCAATAGGCCGCGGCGATGGCGGGGTAGGCGATGAGAAATTCCTTTGTGCGCGGCCGGAACAGCAGTACACGCTCCAGCCAGTTGCGCGCGCGCTGCTCACCGACGGAGACGGACAGCATCCCGTCGCCGGTGCGCAGGATGTAGACCGTGCCGACGGCGGCGAGGATCACCAGCAGGCACAGCAGCTTTCGCCGCCAGTGGCGGCTGTTTTCCTGCCGCAGCGTCTGCAGATCATCGCGCACAGAGCAGCCGCGCGTGTGCAGCAGCGCCATAGCCAGAAGCACCATGCCGCCGGCGTATACGGTCAGCTGACTGAGCTTCACACCGCGAAACAGCCGCAGCACGAGCAGATATTCCGAACCGCTGAGGATCGCGCCGATGTAGCAGCAGCCCCAGAACGTGATGGCTGTGCCGAGCGCCGTCGTGCCGATGTAGCGGCCGATGCCCGGACGCGTCTGCACGCTTTCGCGCAGCATGGCTGCAAGCACTGCGACGGCCAGACAAGGGAACACGATGGCAGCCAGCAGCGCAAGCGCCGTGCTCTGCAGGGTGGGCGCAAGCAGCGCGCCGCCCACGCTCTCCGCGCAGCCGAGCGCGAACAGCAGCACGCGCAGCCAGCGCGCACGCAGGGACACGAAAACGCCCAGCAGCACGATCGCTGCGGCGAACACGCCGATGCCGCACAGCATCAGCAGCACGGGGCTGACCGTTTTGGCCGGGATGCCGGTGATGCCGCCGTACTGATAGCCGGCCGGTGCGATCCGCTGCGCCAGATCCTGCAGCAGCTGCGTGTACACCTCCGGCTGCGCGACGGTCTCGCCCGCGGCGTCCGTCAGCGGCGTGAGCCACAGCACGGTCATGCCGCGGTCCACAACGGCACGGTAGAGCATATTGACGATCTCCTCCGCGCCGCTGTAGCCAAGCGTCTGGTAGCGCGCGCGGAACGTCTGGTTGAGCCAGAAGCCCTTGACCATACTGCCGGTGTACCCGTCGAGCGTATATCCGTCCGGCAGGACACAACCGGTCTGGTTCCTGTCTTCAATGAGCACGAGTGTGCTGCCGCTTTCGCGCAGCGCGTCGAGCACCTGCGCCTGCGCCAGCGGCTCGGTGTCGGTGTCGACGCCGGTCTGTCCGGCGGCGGCAAGCGTGTCATACCGCGCGGCAAAGAAATATGTGCCGCCCTGTGCAAGGCCGCCGGCCTGCGCCGTGCCCAGCCCCGCATCCTGCGCGGCGCGCATGATGTCCGGGTCGGCAAGCTCGGCCGGTGTGACCAGCAGCTCACGCGCGCCGGCATCCGCCAGCTGCGTCAGCCAGTCCTGCACCGGGATGCCGGATGCGTCCGAGAGCGCACAGACGTCCTCGTAGCTGACGACCACGTCGACCTGCCGCTGCGTCTGCTCAACACCGATTCGGGCGCCGAGCAGCCAGAAGGCCGATAGCGTGCACAGCGCTGCCACGATCAAAAATAGACGGTAAGAGTGGAGAAATTGTTTCATAATCACGCACGCTTTCTAAATTTTTGCACGATCGTCTGCAGTGCTTCCCGCTCGTGCAGCAGCCAGCAGATACCGGCGTACAGCCCGATGCCGACAAGGCCGAGCGCGCAGAATTCCAGCAGGGTCAGGAGCTTGCTCAGCCCCGGCCGGTACAGCAGACTTTCGCACGCCCACATCGCCATGCCGGTCAGCACGGCGGCGGCGAGGTTTTTGAGCAGCTTGCCGGTGCGCAGACTGCCGCGCGTGTCGCGGAAGAAGCAGACGAGCGCAATGACACCGCCGACGGTCAGCGACACGGCGGTCGTCCGTGCGATCAGGCCGCAGCTCTGACCGCTCCGGAACACGAGGTTGAGCGCAATGTTCAGCGCCAGCACCACGGCATTGATGAGCAGCGGTGTCAGCGTCTTGTGCATGGTGTAGTATGCCTTGTTGATCAGGTCCAGCACGCAGAAGCCCGCCATGCCCAGTGCGTACATGGCGAACACGCTGCTGGTCATCTGCGTGGAGACGGTGTTGAAGTTGCCGCTCTCGAACAGGACGTGGATGATCGGCACGGCAAAGGCGGAAAACAGCGCCGAGAACGGCAGGATAACAAACAGCGTGTTTTCTACCGTGCCGCCGACATAGCGCTTGTACTCCTGCGCGTTTACCTGCGAATAGGTCAGATTGTATTTCGGGAACAGCACAACGCTGATGCTGTAGATAAGCGTCGTTGCGACCGGCGTGAAGAGCTTGTCCGCGTAGTACACGGCGCTCACAGCACCGCTGCCGAATGCAGACACGGTATTGGAGTCTGCCAGATAGCACAGCAGGAAGATGGACGTGGTAAACACTGTCACGACCGTCGTGCGGGCGAAGAGCTTGAGATCGGGATCACGGAAGTGCAGCCCGGGGATGAGCCGGAATTTTTCGCGCACGATACACGGGATCGTCATGGCAAACTGCAGCAGCCACGCAAAGCAGATGACCAGCACATATTCGAGCACGCGCTCGCTGCTGGAAAACAGCACGAGAAACACGATCAGCAGCAGATTGTACGGCAGGCTCAGACTGCCCTGCAGCGTATAGTGCTCCATGGACTGGAACACGGCGACCAGCAGGTAGATGACCACGATCAGCGGCAGCGTCAGCAGGCAGATCTGCAGATATGTCCGCAGAGTCGGCAGGTCTGCGTCGCTCACGCCGAGCCAGTGGCCGACGGGGGCGAAGCGGATCAGCACCGAGAGCAGCACGACGACCAGCGCACTCACGAGCACACTCACGCAGATCAGGTTCCCGGCTACGGCGAAGGCCTTGTTCCGGTCCTCGGCAAGGTGGCGCGAGATCACGGGCACGGCCGCAATGCACAGCGCGTAGGCGACGGTCGTGAAGATGTAGATCGTATAGTTATAGGAGATTGTATAGAGATCAAAGGCCGTCTGCGTGCCGAATACGCCGGCCTGCAGCGCCTCGCGGACGATGCCGAGGATCTTGGTCAGCAGCGTGACTGCAACGACCAGCCCGATGGTGCGCAGGGTGCGCTTGTTCTGATTCTGACTCATGATGCGGATGCTCCTTCTTCGCACGGCGCAGTACCGGCGCGCACCGTCAGACAGTAGAGCGCGGCCAGTGCGGCGGAGAGATAAAACGAGGCGTTCGGCCGCCGGAGAACGCTGGCCGAAAAATAGGCGTTGACGATCAGGATCACCGCTGCCATGCCAAAGGCGCACACCGGAAGCGTGCAGGCTTTTCCGGGCTTGCGCAGCATGCGCCAGAGCGCGCGCCCGATGAAATACAGCAGGAAGCCGGCCATCAGCACCAGACCCGTCAGACCGTAGAGATAGTACACACCGTGGAAATCGTTTTCCGCGTCAAAAATGGCGCCCTGGCAGCGTGTTGCCTCCAGCTCGAAGCCGAACAGCCGGCTCGTGACCGGCAGCTCCGCCATGAGCAGGCGGCAGTAGACGAGCTTTGTCAGGCGGATGTCGCCGATAACGGACACGTCCATGGAGTCGTGAAATGCGTGCTCCACCTTTTCCAGGCCGAAGCGCTCGACCGCCACCTGCTGGTATTTGCGGTAGAGCGCATCGCGCGTCTCCTGCTCGGAGGCGCCCAACTCACCGGCCGACTGCTGCTGCTCACTCACGCTCTCGGCATAAGCCTGCCGGTTGCGGTACATGGGGCTCTGATGATAGAGCCCGCCGCACAAAGCGGCACACAGAAGCACGACGGCCAGCGCGCGCGCGTTCCACTGACGGGTCAGCGCCATGCTCACGCACACGCCGGCGGCAATGCCGAAGATCTCGGCATAGGCCAGCCGCGTGCCCAGTACGAACAGCAGCGCAAAGCCGACCACGCAGCGCAGCGCGGCGGCGGTGAGCTTTTTGCGGCGAACGGCCGCAAGCAGAGAGATCACGGTCAGCACGCCGAGTACGGCGCTCTGCGAATTGGGCAGCCAGAACCAGCCGCTCCAGCCGATGTGAAATTTCGCATAGGTGGGCATGCTTGTGCCGGTCACAACGGACACGAGCGTGATGAGCGCGATCAGGTACAGGTTGATCGTGCAGGCATCCTCCAGCACGTCCAGAAAGTGCGGCGTGCGCCGAAAGAGTGTAATGAGGGCGAAGGTATAGACCGGAAGCTGTGCAACACGGATGAAGTTGATCAGATCGGACATGGGTGCGGCGTAGCCCACGCGGCGGCAGGCCAGCACATGCGCACCCCAAAAGAGCGCCAGCACACCGCACAGGATCAGGTAGGCGCGTTTGCGCTCCGAGAGCACGAACGCGAGCACAGCGGCGGCGGCCAGCAAAAGCATCCGCAGTGCAAGCGAAACGCTCGTTGCGCGGCCCAGAGTCTGCGTCCAGAACGACAGCACATCCAGCAGCGGCTGCGCTGTGCACAGGCCGATGAGCGCACCGGCCAGCCAGCGCGGGGCAGGGCGCTCCTGCGGCGATATTGATTGCATAGTTTTTCCTCTTTTTCTCACAGGATAGTTACACTACATCATACGCTTTTTTCGCGTTCAGGTCAACCTGTGCAGGCGTACTGTTTCTGTTATTCTTTTTAATATTGTGTGGACGAAACACCCCCGGCCGGAAAATGCCCGGTCGGGGGTGTCGGAAACCGTATTTACAGGAGCTTATCCGTCTCGTGCGTGTAGCTGCAGATGAGCTTGTCGAGCAGCCGCAGCAGCTCGGCGGCCCTGGGTTCCGTGACGGCCTGCGCACGCAGCCGGTGCAGCCCGTCGATGGCCTCCTGGCTGAGGCCGAGGGCGTTATACACGTCGCTCTCGCCGGCACGCTGCGCGTCCTCACTGCCGATCTCGGTGTCAAAGCCGAGCAGGAAGTTCGGCGTCGTGTGGAAAAACCGCGCGATGCGGCTCACGACCAGCGCCGACGGCACCGTGACCTCGCGGCGGTCGTTGGGCTTGATGTATTTGCGCACGGCGGGGCGGCTGATGTCGATCTCATCTGCCAGCTCCTGCGTGTTGACGGGCTTGCCGTACACGTTGTTGCCGTTCATCAGATAGGTCAGCCGGTCGCGGAACACGTTGCCGAAGCCGCTCGCGGCCTCGTCGATGTCTTTGCCCATGATGCGCCCTCCGTTCTTGCAGAAACAAAAAAACATTTTTTTCGGAAAAGGACTTGACAAACCTGTAGAAATAGTTTATACCAAAGTTACGTTAATCAAAAAACGAAACTTTGGTTTCTATCCACAGGCCGGATGTAACTTTTCTGACCACAGTAAAACACAATCGCCTGCAAAAGTCAAGACATATCCCCCATAACCGCAAGGAGGTAATTTTATGAGCAAGAACCGTGATCTGATCTATGATATGGCCGAGGCCCCGGAGACGGAGGACTTCGAGCAGCTCGACAGCGAGCCGCTGCAGCTCGGCGGCGTCGGCGAGGATGCGCCCGCCGCAGACGACCGTCAGGTGACGACGCCTGGCGACGTGCACGTTGCGCCGCAGATGCCCACGCCGATCGACGGCACGCTGCGCCAGTTTGCGCTGCGCGTGCCGGACGTGATCGATGCGTGCAGCGGCATCATGGTGTTCGGCAAGCGCATCAAGTCGCTGGTCTTTTCGACCGATCTGAGCATCATCCGCAACGTCAATGCCGACGCGGTGTTTGCGGTCTATCCCTTCACGCCGCAGCCGGTCATCACGCAGGCACTGCTCATGGCGAGCGATCTGCCGGTGTTTGTCGGTGTCGGCGGCGGGCTGACGACGGGAAAGCGCGTCGTGAACCTCGCCATGTACGCCGAGATGCAGGGCGCGACCGGCGTGGTCGTCAATGCGCCGACACCTGGACGCATCCTCAACCGCATCCGCAGCAGCGTCGATGTGCCGGTCGTGGTCACGGTGGCCAATTCCGACACGAACTACCGCCACCGCATCGAGGACGGCGCTGCGATCATGAACGTGGCCGCCGGTGCGCAGACGCCGAAGATCGTGGCCGAGATCCGCGAGCGCTTCACGGATTACCCCATCATTGCGACCGGTGGCACGGATGAGGAGAGCATCCGTGCCACCATCCGCGCGGGCGCCAACGCGATCGTCTGGACGCCGCCGTCCAGCGCGGAGCTGTTTCGTGACGTGATGAAAAACTACCGCGAGGGCAAGCCGCACCCCTGAGCGGACGCCGTATTCCTTTTGCTTTCTCTTTCTGTTATCCTGTTTGTTATCCGCGCGCGAGAGGCGCAGTCACACATCCGGCCGGATGTGCGGCTGCGCCTCTTTTGCGGTTTCCTGTCTTGGTTTTACAGTGCCGAGAGCACGACGCACGCCTGCTCGCGCGTCATGCGCTCGCGCGGGCGGAAGCTGCCGTCGGGCATACCGCTGATCACGCCGGCGCGCTGCAGCGTCTGCACGGCGGGCAGGGCATAGGCTGCGATGTCACCGGCGTCCGCGAACGTGACGGGCGGGACATCCGTGCCCAGCCGGATGCCGAAGCGCTCGGCGTAACGATAGACCATGACGGCCATATCCTGCCGCGAGATGTCGGCATCGGGCGCAAACGCGGTGTCAGAGACGCCATGGACGACGCCGTTTTCAGCTGCCCAGCTGACATAGGGCGCATACCACGCATTTGCGGGCACGTCGGTGAATTTTTCCGTCTTGTATGCGGACACGTCCGCGCCCTGCAGCCCGGCGAGCATGGTCACAAACTGCGCGCGCGTCATATTTGCGGCGGGGTCGAAGGTCGTCGCCGTCATGCCGGAGACGACGCCCGCGTCATAGAGCTGCCTGATGTACGGATAGCTCCAGCGGCTCTCGGCCACGTCCGTGAACGGGAAGGGCTTTTCCGCCGGCTGCACGGCGCGGTAGGTGCTGTAGATATCGTCCATCAGGTCCAGATAGAACAGGTGCGTCTGCACGATGCTCTTGTTGGCGATGCCGCCGACAAACTGCATATGGTCGGCGCGCGTGACGGGCATGACGTACCAGATGCCGGGACGGAAGGCGATATCGGAATAGCCGTCATAGTTGACCCAGCCCTGCGAGCCGTCCTGCTTGCGGCACTCGGTGGTGTTTTTGTCCGTCGTGGTCGGATAGAGGGCGGAGACGGTGTTGACCAGTCCGTCGTTCGGCAGCCAGCTGCGATCGATGTAGATGCCGCCGGCGGTGTACTTGTCATAGTATTTGCCCATGTTGTACGAGAACGACAGCATCAGCGCGCACATACCGTTCGACGGGATGGCCGATACGGTGGGATAGCGGTTGCCGGTGCGCGGATCGGTCGAGGTCTGGTCGCCTGCGTAGGAGAAATAGTAGACGTTCGGCTGGATGGCGATGCCCTTGTTGATCTCCAGCGACTTGTCGATCGTGAGGTCGAGGAAGGCGTTATCCTTGTGCGAGAGGAAGTCAGAGTGCAGCACGCGCTCGAGCGCCTGTGCAAAGGTCTCATTGTCGTCCTTGCGGATGCCGAACTGGTCGAGCTGGAAATCATACACGCCCTTGAATTTGGACAGCCCCAGCGCCTTGGATGCGGAGGTGGCAAGCTCGGCCGCGGCCTTTGTAAAGTCTGCGTTGCACTCAATGAACGACGTGCCGTTGTGCGGCGCGGCGATGGCGGTCAGCGAGTGCACCCAGCTGCCCTTGCCGCCGAGGAAAAACGGGCTCGGCTCGACACCGGCGGCCCTGGCTGCGGCGACCTCCTCCGGGCAGCCGTTGGTGAGGATCTCAAGGAACAGGCGCGTGGTCGCGCCGCCGAAGCTGTGGCCGACGAGGTTTACGGCGCGCTTTGTGCCCCAGCCGTCAAAGAGCGGCTGCTTGTAGTCGATGCCGTAGCGCTCGTGCCCGAAGTCCTGCGCGTGCTTGACGCCGTAGTCCGTGCGTGTGCCGGCGAGCTGCGCATAGAGCTCACACGCGCGGTCCCACGCGCTCGAGAGCGGACCGACGGAGGCGGCATACGTCTCGTAGCCCTTCGCGGACAGATAGTCTGTGAGGCTGCCGGTGGTCATGCCCCAGTAGGGCATGATGCGGTAGATCTTGTCGCGCTGTCCCCAGCCGAGCAGACCGTGCACGAACACGACCGGGTCGTCTGAGCGGGTCTGGTCATCGGCCGCGGCGGCCGGGATGGCGCACAGGCTCAGCGCGAGCACCACTGTCAGCAGCAGGCACAAAAGTCGACGTGTTTTTTTCATGGTTTACCCCCTTGTCTTGTTGTTTTCACAGGTTCATCCTTCTCACATAACCGGCAATGTGCCTATATTATACTTGCGGAATTTGTTGATTGCAAGACATTTTGACGAAAACCTGCCGATCATTTCCCGGCGCCGTGTGCAGTGCGCAACAGCGTTTGGCGCGCATGAAAAAAGGGACGCATCCAAGCGGATGCGTCCCTTCTGCTGTTGGGTCATACCGGGCAGTGCGCGCCCGTCATGGATAGGTGCTGTAGATGTCCTGCACGATGTCGCGGTAGAGCGCGCGCGTGTTGAGGATGCTGCCGTTGAGCATACCGCCGATGAACTGGATGTGATCGAGCGTCTGCACGGGCATCACATACCAGAGACCGGGGCGGAATGTGGTGTCGGTGTAGCCGTTGTAGTTTTTCCAGCCGCGCGCGCCGTCACCGGTCAGGCAGGTGCTGTCGCTGTGGGTGGGATAGAGGGCGGAGACGGTGTTGACCATGCCGTCGTTCGGCAGCCAGCGCTTGTTGATGTAAAAGCCGCCGGCGGTGTAGCGGTCATAGTATCTGCCCATCTTCGCCGAGCCCGGGTGAAACAGTCCCCACATAGCCGGCGAGGGGGAGAAGCTGTCGCCGGCCGCGTTCGACACGGTCCGGTTTCCGGCGTAGGAGAAATAGTAGACGTTCGGCTCGATGCCGATGTCGTCGTTGATCTCGAGCGCGCGGTCGATCGTGAGGTCGAGGAAGGCGTTGTCATTGTGTGAGAGGAAGTCCGAGTGCAGCACGCGCTCGAGCGCCTGCGAGAAGGTCTCGCCGTCGTCCTTGCGGATGCCGAACTGGTCGAGCTGGAAGTCGTACACACCCTTGAATGCGGACAGACCCAGCGCCTTGGAGATCGAGGTGGCGAGCTCGGCTGCGACCATCGTAAAGTCACCGCAGGTCTCAATGAACGTCGTACCGTTGTGTGGTGCGGCGATGGCGGTCAATGAGTGTACCCAGCTGCCCTTGCCGCCGAGGAAAAACGGGCTCGGCTCGACACCGGCGGCTTTGGCTGCGGCGACCTCTTCCGGACGTCCGTTGGCGAGGATATCGAGGAAGAGACGCGTGGTCGCGCCGCCGAAGCTGTGACCGACGAGGTTCACGGCACGCTCTGTGCCCCAGCCGTCAAAGAGCGGCTGCTCGTAGTCAATGCCGTAGCGGTCGTGGCCGAAGTCCTGAGAATGCTTGACGCCGTAATCCGTGCGCGCGCCGACGAGCTGCGCATAGAGCTCGCACGCGCGATCCCATGCGCTCGAGATCGGGCCGACGGAAGCGGCATACGTTTCATAGCCCTGTGAGGAGAGGTAGTCTGTCAGACTGCCTGTGGTCATGCCCCAATAGGGCATGATGCGGTTGATCTTGTCGCGCTGCCCCCAGCCCATCAGGCCGTGCACGAACACGACCGGGTCGTCTGAGCGGGCATGGGTATTCGCGGCGGCAGCCGGGATCACGCATAGGCTCAGCGTGAGCACGAGCGTGAGCAGCAGGGACAAAAATCTGCGCGTTTTGTTCATAATAACCTCCAGTCAAGTGATTGTTTCCGCATTAAAAATTCTCACAGTAACCGGCAATTTGTGTACATTATATCGGGACATAGTGTCGTTTGCAAGACATTTTATGGGACAACGGCGCTGATTTGCGTAAAAATTTTCCCCGCGCGGCAGCGCGGGGAATTTCAGTCGTCCAATTCGGTAAATCGGTCCCACGGATAGCAGTCCGGCGGCTGCTGCTCAAAGTAGAGCACCTCGCCGGTTTCCGGGTGGGCAAAGTGCAGGCAGTGCGACCAGAGCGCGATCGGCCCGTCATCTGGCAGGGTGCTGTACTTCCGGTCGCCCCAGAGCGGCAGACCGCGCGACGAGAACTGGCAGCGGATCTGGTGCGTGCGCCCGGTCTGCAGATAGATGCGCACGAGCGAGAGCCCTGCGCGCGTGCCGAGCACTTCGTAATCGAGCACGGCCTCCTGCACGCCCTTGGCCATCTTGTCGGTGACATAGGTCTTGCGCTCGTTCGGGTCGCGGCGCAGCAGATCACGATAGGTGCCCTGCAGCGGCGAAGGCGCTCCGTGCACGACGGCCAGATACGTCTTGCCGAAGTCGTGCTCGCGGATCTGCGCCGAGAGCTTCGACGCAGCGCCCGGCGTGCGCGCGAGCACCATCAGCCCGCTGACTACGCGGTCGAGCCGGTGCACGGTGCGCACGCAGGCCTTCGGGTCTCCGAGCGTTTGACGCACCAGCTCGGGCACGCCGCCCGGCTCGTCCGTGGACAGCACGCCAGCCGGCTTGATGCACACGAGGATGCTGTTGTCCTGATAGAGAATGTCCATGTCGTCGCCTCATTTTTCAGTCTGCCGCGAGTATACCACAAATGCACCGCGCGGGCAACGAAAAAGGGCGGCGCAAAAGCGCCGCCCTCGAAAACGCGGAGCGTCAGGTCTTTTCTTTCCCCTGACGGTAAAACGGGATGGCCAGCGCCATGATGACCGCGAACACGATCAGATAGTAGAGCACGGCTTTGCCATGCGACACGACGGCCGCGACGCAGAAGAAGATGCAGCACACGATCGACAGCACCGGCATGACGTAGCGGTGAAAAGCGTTCAGCTCCTTTTCCCGGCGCATGACGTTGAGGAACATCGGAATATAGAGTGCGTAGAGCGTGATGATCGGCAGCTCGGACGAGTCGAAGCAAAACGGGCCGAACCAGCCCTCGGTGAGGTTGGCGCCGTAGAAATATGTCAGCCAGACGGCGCACATGAGCACGCCCACGATGGCGGAGTTTGCCGGCATGTTCGTGTATTGGTCGATGCCGAGGAACGCCTCCGGCTTCGGGCCGTTGCCGCGCGCGGCGACGGAGTAGAGGCTGCGCGTCGCGGCGAGCATGAGCCCGTTGAGCGTGCCGAGGCACGACACGACGACCAGCACGAACAGACCCACGCCGGCGGCCCGGCCGAAGATCTTCTCGAAGGCGAGCTTGGCGCCGGCCTCGCCTCCGGCCATGATCTCCGCATTCGAGACGCTGCCGGACAGGCCAATGTAGTAGAGGATGTACGTCAGGGCCACGATGAGCGTGCCGATGACAAGCGCGATCGGCAGGTTGCGCCGGGCATTCTTGAGCTCGGCGTTGATGCTCGTGGCGATGATCCAGCCCTCGTATGCAAAGGCCGTTGCCGCCACGGCGGTGAACAGCGCGTGGCCGTTGCCGCCCTCGACGGTTGTGACGACGGTGGTGAAGTTTTCGATCGTTGTGCCGTTGGCAAGGCCGACGATTGTGCCGACGATGCCCATGAGCAGCAGCGGGATGAGCTTGATGACCGTGGTCGCCACCTGAAACTTGCCCGCCAGGATCGGAGACAGGGCGTTGACCGCGTAGCTGCCGACGAGGAACAGGCACGCAAGGACCATGACCGGGCCGCCCGTGATGTCAAACCCGCACAGCACGCCGAGATACCGCGCGCTGACCCAGGCCAGCACGGACGTCATGGCCGGGAAATAGATAAACGTTGTAAACCAGCCCATGTAATAGGCGTAGCGTTTGCCTACGAGCGCTTCGGCGTAGTCTACGAGCCCGTTGACGTGCGCATAACGTGTGGCGAGGATGGAGAACATGTACGCGCAGATGATCATGATCAGGCCGCCGATTGCCCAGGCGAGGATGCCGAGCGGTAGATTGCCGCCGGTCGCGGTGAGGATCTTTTCCGCTTTGAAGAACACGCCGCTGCCGATGACGATGCCGATGACGAGTGCGATCGCCGTCGGCAGGCCATACTTTTTCTTCAGTTCATTGTCCATAAATTCTTTTTCTTCTTTCCCCCAGATTTTCGCCGCCAATTTCACGCTTAAAATCGCTAAATCAACAGCTGCAAGATATATTGTACATGACAGCGGCGGAAATTACAAGGAAAGGTTGTGCCGAGCGTGCAAAAATGCCCTCCCGGACGGCTCCGGGAGGGCAATGCGGTGGATTTGAAAGCTGTCTTACAGGGTGCATAGCACGACGCACGCCTGTTCGCGGGTCGCAGTGCCGAGCGGCTGGAAGCTGCCGTCGGGCATGCCGCTGATGACACCTGCACGGTGCAGCGCCTGCACAGCGGGCAGAGCATAGGCGCAGATGCTGCTCTCGTCCATGAAGGGCGTGACCGTCTGCTGCTGCAGTGCGACATCGTAGCGCTGCGTATACTGATAGAGCATCACGGCCATGTCCTGCCGCGTGATCTTGGCGTCGGGCGAGAAGGTCGTGGCGCTCGTGCCGCTGACGATGCCGTTGGCGAGGGCCCAGTTGACGTAAGGCGCATACCACGCGCCCTCCGGCACGTCGCGGAACGAGGTGGCCGGGTATTTCGACACATCCGCCTTTGCAAGGCCGGCGAGCATGGTTACAAACTGCGCGCGTGTGACATCGCCCGCCGGCTCAAAGGTCGTGGGCGTCATGCCGGAGACGACACCGGCATCATACATCTGCTTGATGTAGGTGTAGCTCCAGCGGTCGGCTGCCACATCCGTGAACGGCAGACCGGACGCCGCGCTCACGTGGGAGAGATTGTCCATCAGGCTCAGGTAGAACTGGCGCAGCGCGGTCACGCTCTGCGACGCCAGATCGGGCACGGGCATACCGGCGATGAAGTTGCCGTGATCATAGTGGCGCACAGGCATCACGTTCCACACGCCGGGCTGATAGCTGACGTTGGAGTAACCATCCTGCTGGATATAGCCGGTCTGACCGCTCTTGGTCAGGCAGCGGCCGGCGCTGTCGGTCGGATACAGGGCGGAGACGGTGTTGACGAGTCCGTCGTTCGGTGCCCAGGTCTTGTCGATACGGAAGCCGCCCGCAGTCGTCTGGTCATAATAGCTGCACATTCTGTTTGCAAACGGCACGAACAGCGGCGTCATGTCGACGGCAGAGGTGCGCTCACCGGTGGCGCTGCTCTGGCGCGTCTTGTCGCCGGCGTAGGAGAAGCAATAGACATTGGGCTGGATCTCGATATCGTCGTTGAGCTCCAGCGCGCGGTCGATCGTCAGGTCGCGGAAGACATTGTCGTTGTGCGACAGGAAGTCCGAGTGCAGAACGCGGTCGAGCGCCTCGAGCACGGTCTCACCGTCCTTGCGGTAGAAGCCGAACTGTTCGAGCTGGAAATCATACACGCCCTTGAAGTCCGAGATGCCCAGCAGCTTTGCCATCGCGGTCGAGGCCTCGGCCGCAAACTGCGCCATGTTGTCGCAGCACTCGAGGAAGGTCGTGCCGTTGTGCGGGGCAGCCAGTGTCGTCAGGGAATAGACCCAGTCGGCCTTTCCGCCCTCGAAGAAGGGGGAGACCTCCGTGCCGGCGGCCTTGGCCGCAGCCTGCTCCTCTGCAGAGCCGTCGGCCAGAATATCCAGGAACAGACGGATCGTTGCGCCGCCGAAGCTGTGGCCGACGAGGTTGATCTTCTTGCTCGCGCTCCAGCCGGCAAACAGCGGCTTGTCATACGTCGCGCCGTAGCGCGCGTGGCCATATTCGGCGGCGTGCGCCGCGCCGTAGTCCACGGTCGTGCCGGTGAGCTGGGCGTAGAGCTCGCACGCGCGGTCCCACGCGCTCGAGAGCGGGCCGACGGAGGCGGCGTAGCTCTCATAACCCTTGCTCGTCATATACGGCATCAGGTCGGTCGACAGACCCCAGTAGGGGACGGCGGAATAGATCTGGTCATGTTCGCCCCAGCCCATCAGGCCGTGGACATAGACCGTCGGGTAGCGCGTCGCGCCGGACTGCGTGTTCGCAGCGGCCGCCGGCAGGAGCAGAAGACTCCCGGCCATCACCAGTGCGAGCAGCAGACACAAAAACTTCTTGCTTTTTTTCATGGTGTATGTACATTCCTTTCCGGTGCGCCTGAGCGCGCTGTTATTTTTTGAGTATTATAGTATTGCGTATGACCGTTTTCAATGCGGACACCACGCCGATTTTGTATCAAATCGCCAGAAATGAGATACTTTTGGACAAATGCGCAAAATTGTCCAGACTTCTGATTGGACGCCTGTCGCGCATGGAAAAACGTCCCCCGGGTACCCCGGAGGACGTTTTGACTGTTTTGTGCATTACAGCATGCACAGCATGGTGCAGGCCTGTTCGCGGGTAGCGGTTCCGTACGGCTGGAAGCTGCCGTCGGGCATGCCGCTGATGACACCGGCGCGCTGCAGCGTCTGCACGGCGATCTGAGCATAGGCTGCAATGCTGCCCGCATCTGTGAAGGGTGTGACCGGCTGCTGCTGCAGATGCACCTGGAAGCGCTGCGTGTAGCTGTAGAGCATCACGGCCATGTCCTGCCGCGTGATGCTGGCGTCGGGCGAGAAGGTCACGGCACTCGTGCCGCTGACGATGCCGTTGGCGAGCGCCCAGTTGACGTAGGGCGCGTACCACGCGCCTTCCGGCACATCGCGAAACGGCGTGGCCGGGCAGTTCGACACGTCCGCACCGGCGAGCCCGGCGAGCATGGTCACAAACTGTGCACGCGTCACGTTTGCGGCGGGGGAGAAGGTCGTAGCGCTCGTGCCGCTGACGACACCGGCGTCATACAGCTCCTTGATATACGGGTAGCTCCAGCGCGTCTCAGCCACGTCCGTAAACGGGAAGGCGGTACCGGTCGCCGCGGTGGTATAGGTGCTGTAGATGTCCTCCATGATGCCGCGGTAGAGTGCGCGCGTCTTGACGAGGCTGCCGTTGAGCATGCCGCCGACGAACTGGATGTGGTCAAACGACTGCACGGGCATGACATACCAGATGCCGGGCTGGAAATTGATGTTGGAGTAGCCGTCGTAATTCGTCCAGCCCTGCTTGCCGTCCTTCGTCAGGCAGGTGCCGTCGCTGTGGATGGGGTAGAAGGCGGAGACAGTGTTGACCATGCCGTCGTTCGGGCGCCAGCTCTTGTCGATGTAGAAGCCGCCGGCGGTGTACTTGTCATAGTATTTGCCCATGTTGTATGCGCCGGGGTAGAACAGCGTCCACATCCTGGCTGACGGGATGTAGTTGCCGGAGACCGGGTCCTGCACGGTCTGGTTGCCGGCGTAGGAGAAGTAGTAAACGTTCGGCTCGATGCCGATGCCGTCATTGATCTCGAGCGAGCGGTCGATCGTCAGGTCGAGGAAAGCGTTGTCGTTGTGCGACAGGAAGTCGGTGCTGAACACGCGCTGCAGCGTCTCGAGCACGGTCTCATCGGGGTCTTTATAGATGCCGAACTGCTCAAGCTGGAAGTCGAGCAGGTTCTTGAGCTCCGTGATGCCGAAGCCCTTGGCGAGCGTCTCGGCCAGGTTCGTGGACACGTCCATGATCGTGCCGTTGGACTCGATGAAGGTCGTGCCGTTGTGCGGCGCTGCGACCTCGGTCATGGAGTGCACCCAGCTGCTCTTGCCGCCGGTGAACAGCGGGCTTGGTGCGGTGCCGGCGGCCTTGGCCGCTGCGACTTCCTCCGCGCTGCCGTTTGTCATCAGCTCGAGAAACAGGCGCGTCGTCGCGCCGCCGAAGCTGTGGCCGACGAGGTTTACGGCGCGGCGCGTGCCCCAGCCGTCAAAGAGCGGCCGGTCGTAGGCGATGCCGTAGCGGGCGTGGCTGTGCGCCGCGCTGTGCGCCGCGCCGTAGTCCACGGTCGTGCCGGTGAGCTGGGCATAGAGCTCGCACGCGCGATCCCATGCGCTTGAGATCGGGCCGACGGTGGCCGAATACGTCTCGTAGCCGAGGGAGTTGAGATATGCCGTCAGGCTGCCAGTCGTCATACCCCAGTAGGGCAGCACGCTGTTGAGACCGGCGCGCTCGCCCCAGCCCATCAGGCCGTGCACGAACACGACCGGGTCGTTTTTGCTGCTCGGACAGGTTCGGTCTGCGGCCGCCGCCGGAAGCGCACACAGGCTCACGGCCAGTGTGAGTGCCAGCAGCAGACTCAAAAATCGTTTGTTTCGTCTTGTCATTTGCTTACCTCCTAATATCGTGGGTGCGGGTGCCGAAGCTTTTCCGTGTGCGCGGAAAAGCGGGGGCGGCGCGCCGCTGCGTACCTGCGCACCGTCTGGTGTATATATCTGTATGTAATATAAATGAATTACAGTACTGGAATAATGCACACAATTCCGGCGCGGCGAGAGATTTTTTGAACACAAAGCAAATATTGTATAAAATGACAAACCGATTCTGCATTTTTTCCCGTCATCATTCACGAAAATTCATAAATTCTGTATTTGATTTCGGAAAATTCTACGAATTTGGGCATTCTCTTGCAAACTGTATAAAAACCGCTTCCGCACATTGTGAAGATTTGGACAGTTTTGCGCACATTCGTTATAGCACCGCAAGGGGCGATTTGATATAATATAAACGAAAGATACCATGGATAACTTTACAAATGGAGGTAAAGGAATGAGCAAAAAATACCTGTACTATTTCAGCGAAGGAAGTCAGGCATTCGGCGGTGACAAGACCGCGATGCGCAACACACTTGGCGGCAAGGGTTCCGGTCTGGCGGAGATGACAGCAGCCGGTATGCCGGTGCCGCAGGGCTTCACGATCACGACGGAAGCCTGCACGCAGTACTATACGGACGGCCGTCAGATCAATGCGGAGATCCAGGCGGACATCTTTGCGCACGTCAAGGGCCTTGAGGAGATCACCGGCAAGAAGCTCGGCGACGTGGAAAATCCCCTGCTGGTGTCCGTGCGCTCCGGCGCGCGCCAGTCCATGCCCGGCATGATGGACACCATCCTCAACCTCGGTCTGAACGACGCGTCCGTTGAGGGTCTGGCCAAGAAGACCGGCAACCCGCGCTTTGCCTACGACAGCTACCGCCGCTTTGTGCAGATGTTTGCAGACGTCGTCATGGGCGTGTCCAAGAGCCTGTTCGAGGAAGAGATCGACAAGATGAAGGCCGACAAGGGCGTCACGAACGACGTCGATCTGGATGCCGACGATCTCAAGCAGCTCGTCGCCATCTTCAAGAAGATCTACGAGGACAACGAGCACAAGCCCTTCCCGCAGGATCCGAACGAGCAGCTCATCGAGGCCGTCAAGGCCGTGTTCCGCAGCTGGGATAACCCGCGCGCGAACGTCTACCGCAAGATGAACGAGATCCCCTACGAGTGGGGCACTGCCGTCAACGTCCAGCAGATGGCCTTCGGCAACTCCGGCGACCGCTCCGGCACGGGCGTTGCCTTCACGCGTGATCCCGCCACGGGCGAGAAGAAGCTCATGGGCGAGTACCTCATCAATGCGCAGGGCGAGGACGTCGTCGCAGGCGTGCGTACCCCGAGCCCGATCAGCCACCTGCAGGAGCAGATGCCCGAGGTGTATGATGAGTTCGTGGCGATCGCCAACCGCCTTGAGCACTACTTTAAGGATATGCAGGACATGGAGTTCACCATCGAGGATGGCAAGCTCTACATGCTCCAGACCCGCAACGGCAAGCGCACCGCGCAGGCCGCGCTGCAGATCGCGTGCGACCTCGTCGACGAGGGCATGATCTCCGAGCGCGAGGCCGTGCTGCGCGTCGAGCCCAAGCAGCTCGATACCCTGCTGCACCCGCAGTTTGACGCCGAGGCGCTCAAGCGCGCCGACGCCATCGGCAAGGGCCTTGCCGCGTCCCCCGGCTCCGCCTGCGGTCAGGTCGTTTTCTCCGCCGAGGAGGCCGAGGAAGCCGTCAAGAACAAGACCATGCCGAAGGTCGTGCTCGTCCGTCTCGAGACCAGCCCCGAGGACATCGTGGGCATGCAGGTCTCTCAGGGCATCCTGACCGTGCGCGGCGGTATGACCAGCCACGCGGCCGTCGTCGCCCGCGGCATGGGTACCTGCTGCGTCTCCGGCTGCGGCAATGACAACAATGTCCGCATCAGCTACGCCGACAAGTTCTTTGAGATCAACGGCCACAGGTTCACCGAGGGTGACTGGATCTCCCTCGACGGCAGCACCGGCAACATCTACGCCGGCCAGATCCCGACCGTCGCCGCTACCGGCAACAAGAACTTCAACCGCCTCATGGGCTGGGCTGACGCAGCCCGCCGCCTGAACGTCGAGGCCAACGCCGACAACCCGCGCGATGCGCAGCAGGCGGTCGATCTCGGCGCTGAGGGCATCGGCCTGTGCCGCACCGAGCATATGTTCTTTGCCGAGGACCGCATCAAGGCCGTCCGCGAGATGATCTGCGCCCGTACCGTCGAGGAGCGCAAGGTCGCGCTGGCGAAGGTCGAGCCGTTCCAGCAGAGCGATTTTGAGGCCATGTACCGCATCATGGGCGACCGCCCGATGACGATCCGTTACCTCGATCCCCCGCTGCACGAGTTCCTGCCCACCCAGAAGGCGGACATCGAGGAGCTGGCGCAGGAGATGGGCATGACGGCTGAAGAGCTGCAGGACGTCGTTGTATCCCTGCACGAGTTCAACCCCATGATGGGCCACCGCGGCTGCCGTCTGGCTGTCACCTACCCGGAGATCGCCGAGATGCAGACCAACGCCGTCATCAAGGCAGCCCTCAAGGTCAGCGCGGAGACCGGCAAGATGATCACGCCCTACATCATGATCCCGCTGGTCGGCGAGCGCAAGGAGCTCAAGTTCGTGCGTGACATCGTCGTCCGCACGGCGGATGCGCTGATCAAGGAGGCCGGTGTGGACATGAAGTATCACGTCGGCACCATGATCGAGATCCCGCGCGCCGCGCTCACGGCCGACGAGATCGCCAAGGAAGCGGACTTCTTCAGCTTCGGCACCAACGACCTGACGCAGATGACCTTCGGCTTCAGCCGTGACGACGCTGCGAAGTTCCTCGGCAGCTACTACGACACCAAGATCTACGAGAGCGACCCGTTCCAGCATCTGGACATCAACGGCGTCGGCAAGCTCGTGGAGATGGCCTGCAAGCTCGGCCGTCAGACGAATCCGGAGCTCGAGCTCGGCATCTGCGGCGAGCACGGCGGCGATCCGTCCTCCGTCGAGTTCTGCCACAAGGTCGGCCTGGACTACGTGTCCTGCTCGCCGTTCCGCGTGCCGATCGCCCGTCTGGCCGCGGCACAGGCTGCGATCCGCGAGGAGACCTGATCCCCGACGCAGCCGTGCGTGGGATGATCGCTCAATGACAAACCCCGGGCACACAGGTTTTCAGCTGTGTGCCCGGGGTTTGCATTTCCATATGTTTGACAGACCATGTCTGGCTGCGTATAATGATTCTAAATTGATTGCACGTAGCATAATCAATTGCGCGACAGGGGGAAGCGGATATGCCCGTGACGAAAAAGAAATGTTTTCATCCATATACGCGGGCCACGGTCAATCAGGTTGAGCGCTGGCTTTCTGCCATGGCGGAGCAGGGGCGGACGCTTTGCGAGCTGCGCCGGTGGCAGTTCATTTTTCGAAAATCAGCCCCCGCGCACAAGGATTTTTTTCCTGTTTTGGAGTGTGGACGGACGTCGCTATGACTATGCCTTCAATGATTATTTCCACGCAGAGCAGCGATATCGCAAGTCGGGCTCGAAGATCGTGTCAAAGAGTATTTCGGCCTTTGAAGCTGCCCCTGAGAAAATGGATGCTGCATATGCGCGCGTAAAGGATGAGCGCAATGCCTTCTTCCAGCACTTCCATGTGCAGCTGTTGATCGCGGCACTGCTTCTTGCAGCGGCCGAATTTCTGCTCTATTCTGTGCTTGAAGCAGTGGACACAGCGATGTTTGCATTCCTCGCATCTGTTTTTCTTGCGGCTGCGCTGTATTATCTTGTGAGTGTTCTTATGCTGCGAAACGCACGCAAAGCGTATAAAGCGTATGTACGGAGGCGAACATGAAACAAACACCACAGATCCGGCTGGTTTTTACGCTCACAAGGCGCGACCGTGCAGATTTTGACCGGGATGCGGTCACGCGTGGCCTTGGCATTTTGCCCACGAGGTCATGCCCGCCGACGCCCGGAAAAGGGAAGGTGCAGCACTGCGGTAAGGAGATTCGTGAGCCGGATGAGCAGGTGCTGCCCGGCTTTACAGTTCTCCCGGCGGAAGCGCCGCCTTACCCGACGCTGCGGCACGCATACTGGAGCGCAGAACTGCCGAAAATGGACTGCCGAGCTTTGGATGAGCCGCTGCAGCAGCTTGAGCAAATGCTGTGCGGGAAAGAGGCGGAAGTTCGTCGCTTATGTGAGGAATACAATCTGTATGCCGATCTGACTGTGCGGGTGTTTGCGGCATCCAACGATCTGCCGGAGCTGGTCCTTCCGGACGGCAGCGTCGCATTTTGGGCGTCCGTGGGAGCGGCAGTCAGCTTTGACTTTTATCTTGATTAACAACCCCCCCGCACCGTTCGGAAAACCGAACGGTGCGGGGGTCTTATATGCGGGGATGTCCCGCGTTACACGATCACGGTCAGCAGCATCTTAAAGCGCGTCTGTCCATAGACCGCGTGCGGCACGTGCGCCGGCATGATGATGCTCTCCCCGGCGGAGACGAGGTGCGCCTCGCCGTCGATGGTGAAGCGGCCCGTGCCGTCGAGCACGGTGACGAGCGCGTCGCCGTCGGCAGTGTGCGTGCTGATCTCCTCGTCCTGCTCGAAGGCGAAGAGCGTCATGCTCAGGGCGCGGTTTTGCGCGAGCGTCTTGCTCACGATCTGCCCCTGCTGGTATTCGACCTCGTCGCCGAGGCGCAGCACCTGTGCTTTTTCAATGTTTTTCAGACCCATGATCCGATCTCCTTTGTTCTTGACTGTTGAAATTTTACCCGCCGTGCGGCGGCCGTATACGTTCGTTCAGTCGTCGAGACCCGGCACCTGCGGCAGGGATGCAAAGCTCTCGGCGAGCTGTGCGTCGGTGGGGATGAAGTCGCTCATTTCGCCGTTGTGGAACTTCTCGTACGCGACCATGTCGAAGTAGCCGGTTCCGGTCAGGCCGAAGACGATGGTCTTGGCTTCGCCGGTCTCGCGGCACTTGACGGCCTCGTCGATGGCGACGCGGATGGCGTGACTCGATTCCGGTGCGGGCAGGATGCCTTCAATGCGCGCGAACTGCTCGGCCGCCTCGAACACCTTTGTCTGCTCGACGGCGCGGGCCTCCATGTAGCCGTCGTGGTACAGCTGCGAGAGAATAGAGCTCATGCCGTGGTAGCGCAGGCCGCCGGCGTGGCTCGGTGAGGGGATGAAGCCGCTGCCGAGCGTGTACATCTTGGCCAGCGGGCAGACCTTACCGGTGTCGCAGAAATCGTAGGCGAACCTGCCGCGCGTGAGGCTCGGGCAGGAGGCGGGCTCGACGGCGATGAACCGATAGTCGCGCTCGCCGCGCAGCTTCTCGCCCATGAACGGGGAGATGAGGCCGCCGAGGTTGCTGCCGCCGCCGGCGCAGCCGATAATAATATCCGGCACGACGCCGTATTTGTCAAGGGCCGTTTTCGTTTCCAGACCGATGACCGACTGGTGCAGCAGCACCTGATTGAGCACGCTGCCGAGCACGTAGCGGTAGCCGGGAGTCGAGGTGGCGACCTCGACGGCCTCGCTGATCGCGCAGCCGAGCGAGCCGGTCGTGCCGGGGTGCTCGGCGAGGATGCGCCGGCCGATCTCCGTCTCCGTGGACGGGCTCGGCGTAACGGACGCGCCGTAGGTGCGCATCACCTCGCGGCGGAAGGGCTTTTGCTCATACGAGCACTTGACCATGTAGACCTTGCAGTCGAGACCCAGATAGGCGCAGGCCATCGACAGCGCCGTGCCCCACTGACCGGCTCCGGTCTCGGTCGTGACGCCGCGCAGCCCCTGCTGCTTGGCATAGTACGCCTGCGCGATGGCGGAGTTGAGCTTGTGCGAGCCGGAGGTGTTGTTGCCTTCAAACTTGTAGTAGATCTTCGCCGGGGTCTGCAGCTGCTTTTCCAGACAGTAGGCGCGCACGAGCGGAGACGGGCGGTACATCTTATAAAAGTCACGGATCTCGTCCGGGATGGGGATCTCGCGGTCGTCGTTGTCAAGCTCCTGACGGATGAGCTCGTCGCAGAATACGGGGCGCAGATCGTCGAACGCCATCGGTGCGCCGGTGGCGGGATTGCGCAGCGGCGCGGGCTTGACCTTCATGTCCGCACGGACGTTATACCATGTGCGCGGCATTTCGTCTTCATTCAGGTAGATCTTGTAGGGGATGTTTTCATTTGCCATGATGTCTGCTCCTTTCGGCGGGGCCTTTCCGGGCAAGAAAAAACGACCCTTGTCCATGAAAGACCAATACGGAATTGATCTTTGGGACAAAAGTCGGAAAACTTCTGCGGTGCCACCCAAATTGGCGCAATGCGCCCACTCAGCGACGTGCCATCACACGCCTTTCCTTGGTAACGGGGGAAAAGCCCGTCGGACTTTACCGCCTCACGGCGTCTCGTCCGCCCTCTGCAGTCCATTCGGCAAGGTCGTCTCTGCTGCGCTCGCACCGGCCGGCAGCTCTCTGGGAAAGACGCAAACCATCGCTTACTTCTCTGCTTCTGTGGTTTGCTGCTTTGAACTTGGCGCAAGCATACGCCCAAATATCATCGCTTGTCAAGCAGCCGGATGCACTTTTTCCGCTTTCCACAAACGCTGTACGCCGCACGGCGGATTCATTAGCTATTTAAACACAAAAAGAAGAAAGGCGCTTGTAAATTCAGGTATAACTCACACTTTACATTCGCAAAACGGCGGCATATACTGAAATCATCCCGGAGTGGGTTCGGGTCCGGCAAACAGAGAATGGAGGGATCACCATGGCGGAAAACAAGACATTATGTATTGCCTGTAAGTACAAATTCCATGATCGGGATCTGCAGCCGTGCGCAGACTGCCTGCGCAGCACACAGCTGGCGCAGCAGGGCGTCGACCGGTATCAGCGGGCTGCGCAGCCGCAGCAGGCATCACCCGCTTCGGAGACGCGCAAGGCGCATCCGGCGGCCAGAACGCTTTGCTTTGCCTGTAAGTATATGTACTGCGACTGGGACGCCGAGCCGTGCCTGACGTGCCTGCGCCACACGCTGGCGGAGGCGGGGCAGGCGGACGCCTTCGAGCAGGATCAGACGGAAAAAGATAGGCTTTTATGAATTTCACTAAATATATCGATTAAGAAAACAAATAGTTTGGCGGTTATCGCCGTTGATTTTTGCGTGCGATTTCCCCTATAATAAGAGCGTGCAAGGGAGCACATCTTCGAGCAGAAGTTGTGCGCCCTTGCGTTTTTTTATTTCCTTCGCCCACAAAAAACGGAAAAAACACAAAAAACGGAACTGGACCCACCGGGCGGGCGAACATTCAGATAGGAGGATATGAACATGAAACTGAAACGATTGACTGCATTGCTTCTCTCTGTCATGCTGGTGCTCTCGCTGGCAGCGTGCGGAGGCGGAAAAGACGCCAAAGATGATTCTGCCGACGGCGATTTGTCGGGCAAAGAGATCATCATCGGCAATATCACCCCGGTGACCGGCGCACAGGCGGCCTATGGTCTGGCCATCACGAACTCCATCCAGCTGGCGATCGACGAGATCAACGCCGCCGGCGGTATTCTCGGCGCGACCGTGAAGCTCTCCACCAAGGACGATCAGGGCACGCCGGCAGAAGCGGTTTCCGGCTTCAACTCGCTGCTCAGCGAGGGCGCGGCGGCCATCATCGGCGCAACGCTCTCGAGCTGCACGTCCGCGATCACGAGTCTGGCCGACGATGAGGGCATCGTGCTCGTCACGCCAAGCTCCACGGCAGATTCCATCACCACCACGGACGACTATGTGTTCCGCTCCTGCTTCAAGGACAGCTTCCAGGGCGAGATGGTCGCGGCCTACGCCAAGGATCAGGGCTGGACGAAAGCCGCGGTCCTGTATGCGACCGGCGACACCTACTCCTCCGGCCTGCACGACTCGTTCGTGAAGGCGGCCGAGAAATACGGCATCGAGATCGTCTGCGAGCAGTCCTCGTCCGACACCGGCGCCGTGGACTTCTCCTCGCAGCTGGCGACCATCGCCGCCTCCGGCGCGGATATGCTCTTTGCCCCGTATTACTACGACGCGGTCGGCCCGAAAATCATCCCGCAGGCCCGTGAGGCCGGCTTCAAGGGCGCAATCATGGGCTGCGACGGCTTTGACGGCACGCAGGACTACACCACCGGCGACCTGAGCGCTTATGAGAATGTCTACTTCACCAACCACTACTCCCCGGAGGACAGCTCCGAGATCGTCCAGAACTACGTTAAGAACTATACCGCCAAGTACGGCTCCGAATCCATGAATGCCCTCGGCGCTCTGGCGTATGACGCCATGTATATGGTCAAGCAGGCCATTGAGAAGGCCGGCAGCATCGATCACGAGGCCATCCGCGACGCGATGAGCGGCATGCACTATGTCGGCGTCACCGGCGACATGACCCTTGACGAGACCGGCACACCGGAAAAGAGCGTGGCCATCCTGACCTTCACGCCCTCTGACGGCAAGCTCGTGCAGAAGTTCGTCAAGACGCAGAGCTGACCCGACCCCGGCGATACAGCCGGGACCGGACGCGATCCAAAGCAATGACCTTTGCGCGAAAGCGCCGACCGGCGCTTTCGCGCACGAATATTCCGGCGCGGCTGACCTGCGCAAAAACCGAAAGGCAGGGAGAGAATATGACTGACTTTTTACAGCAACTCATCATCGGGCTGCGCCTCGGCAGCGTCTATGCGCTCGTGGCGCTCGGCTATACGATGGTTTACGGCATTATCCGACTCATCAACTTTGCGCACGGCGACTTCATCATGGTCGGCGGCTATACGCTATATTTCACCGTGCCGATCCTGCTGCACAGCATGGGGCTGCCGGCGTGGACGGGGGTGCTTGCGGCGATTGTGATCTGCGCGCTCGTGGGCGTTGTGGTCGAGCTGGTGGCCTACCGGCCGGTGCGGCGCAAGGGCACAAGCATGTCGGCGCTCATCACGGCGATCGCCATGAGCCTGCTGCTGGAAAACCTCGCGCAGGCCATCCCGGCCATGGGGCCGAACCCGCGCGTGATCTCCGACGAGATCTTCAGCACGGCACCGATCTCCATCGGCGGCGTGTCGGTGAATATGGCGGCCGTCGTCACGATCATCATCGCAGCCATCGTTATGGCGGCGCTGCAGCTGTTTGTGCAGAAGACGAAGCTCGGCCGCGCTATGCGCGCCGTGTCCGAGAACAAGGAGGCGTCCACACTTGTGGGCATCAATGTCAACCGCACGATCGTGACGACATTTGCCATCGGCTCGGGGCTTGCGGCAGTTGCGGCGCTGATGTACTGCGCGCAGTATCACACCGTGACGACGACAATGGGCTCCATGCTGGGCCTCAAGGCGTTCGTTGCAGCCGTCATGGGCGGCATCGGCCTGATCCCGGGCGCCATGCTCGGCGGCATCGTCGTCGGCATCATCGAGGCGCTCGTGACGGCATACATCAGCTCGTCGCTGGCAAATGCCGTGGTGTTTTTGATCCTGATCGTGATGCTGCTGGTCAAGCCGGCCGGCATCCTCGGAAAGAATGTAGGTGAGAAGGTATGAATACGCTGCAAAAAAAGAAACTGCGCGGCACCGGCGTCAACTGCGGCCTGATCGTGCTGCTCTTTGCCGTGGTGCTGCTGCTCGGTCAGGTGCTCCCGGACAATACCTATCGCCGCGTGCTGGTACCGATCATCTGGCAGATGTGCATCTTCATCCTGCTCGGCACGTCGCTCAACCTCACGCTCGGCTATCTGGGCCAGCTCACGCTTGGGCACATGGGCTTTGCGGGCATCGGCGCGTATACCGCCGCGCTGAGCTCGCTCGCGCTTGAGCGCGCGGGCGTGTTCGAGGCATCCAAGGCGGCGCCCGGCCAGCTCATTCTGGTCGTGCTCGGCTGCTGTCTGCTCGGCGCCATTTTCGCAGGGCTGCTCGGACTGCTCGTGGGCATTCCGGCGCTGCGTCTGCGCGGCGACTATCTGGCCATCGTGACGCTCGGCTTCGGCCTCATCGTCGAAAACGTCATCGCAAACCTGCCCTTTGCCGGCGGTGACGGTCTGGCGAGCGGAACGGCCAGCTCCTCGCTCTATGCCAACGGCCTCGGGCTGTCGACCTCGCTGCAGGCGAAGTATGTGTGGCTCGTGCTGGGCATCACCGTTTTGTGCATCGCGCTCATGTGCACATTCATCCGCTCCAAATACGGCCGCGCCATTGAGGCCATCCGCGACGATGAGATCGCAGCGGCGGCCTCCGGCGTGAACACAACGTACTATAAGATCCTTACGTTCGTTATCTCGGCATTCTTTGCGGGGCTTGCCGGCGGACTGTATGCCACATGCTTTTCCTCGCTCACGACGGCGAGTTTTACGTTCACCAGCGCCTCGATCTGGAATTCGACTTTCATCGTCGTCATCGTGGTGCTTGGCGGCATGGGCTCCATGACCGGCTCGGTGCTGGCGGCCGTTGCGATGTACCTGCTCAACTATGAGATCAAAAACGGCGCATGGGTGTCGGCGCTGCCGGGCTTTGTGCAGTCGCTGTTTCAGTTCCCGATGCTGATCTATGCGCTCGTGCTGCTGGTCGTCATCATCTTCCGCCCCAGAGGCATTCTGGGCACGTATGAATTTTCACTCGACCGGCTGCTGTTCGACGGCCGTCTGGCCGGGAAGAAAAAGGCCAAGGCCAGGAAGGGAGGCGCCGACGCATGACCGATACCAGACCCGTTGTGCTCAAAGCGGAGCACCTCGGCATCACCTTCGGCGGTCTGAAGGCAGTGTCGGATTTTAATATGGAGATCCATGAGGGCGAGCTCATGGGACTCATCGGCCCGAACGGTGCAGGCAAGACCACGGTCTTTAACCTGCTCACCGGTGTGTATGTGCCGACGGAGGGGGCATTCTACCTCTGCGGGCAGAAGCTCAACGGCAAGCAGACCTATCAGGTCGTAGAGGCCGGCATTGCCCGCACGTTTCAGAACATCCGCCTGTTCAAGGCCATGACGGTGCTCGACAACGTGAAGATCGCCTTCACGAAGGACATCCATTACAACCTTGCCGACAGCCTTCTGCGCACGAAAAAGTACTGGAACACGGAGCAGGAGCTGACCGACAAGGCCATGGAATACCTGCGCATCGTCCATCTGGACGACAAGGCCGGACAGCTCGCGTCCAGCCTGCCCTACGGCCAGCAGCGCAAGCTGGAGATCGCCCGCGCGCTGGCAACGAACATGAAGCTGCTGCTGCTCGACGAGCCGGCAGCCGGCATGAACCCGACCGAGACGGCGGAGCTGCTCTCGTGCATCAACACCATCCGCGATACGTTCCATGTGGCCATCCTGCTCATCGAGCACGATATGAGCCTGGTCATGCGCGTCTGCGAGCGCATCCAGGTCATCAATTTCGGCCAGACGATCGCCGCCGGACTTCCGTCGGAGATCGCGAGCAATCAGGAGGTCATCGAGGCGTATCTCGGCGAAGAGGAGGCGGACGACGATGCTGAAGATTGAAGATCTGGAGGTGTCCTACGGCGCTGTGCAGGCGCTGCGCGGCATCAGTATGGAGGTCAATGACGGCGAGATCGTCTCGCTCATCGGGGCCAACGGCGCCGGCAAGACCACCACGCTGCACGCCATCACCGGCCTCGTGCCCATCAAGAGCGGCTCCGTGATCTACGACGGACACGACCTGCGCAAGACGGACCCCAGCCGCATCGTCACCATGGGTCTCGCGCACGTCCCGGAGGGCCGGCAGGTGTTCACGCGCATGACCGTTGCGGAGAACCTTGCCATGGGCGCGTATTTCCGCAAGGACAAAAAGGCGATCGCGGACGATCTCGAGCGGGTCTATGCCCGCTTCCCGCGTCTGAAGGAGCGCGCAAAGCAGTTCGCGGGCACGCTCTCCGGCGGCGAGCAGCAGATGCTGGCCATGGGCCGCGCGATCATGAGCGCACCGAAGCTCATCGTCATGGATGAGCCGTCCATGGGCCTGTCGCCCGTGCTCGTGCAGGAGGTGTTTTCCATCATCGGCACGATGCATGAGCTGGGCATCACGATCTTGCTCGTGGAGCAGAACGCGAAGATGGCGCTCGCCATCGCCGACCGTGCCTATGTGCTCGAAAACGGCCGGATCACCATGTCCGGCGGCGCACACGATCTGCTGCACGATGATAAGGTGCGCAAGGCCTATCTCGGCGCGTGAATACAAACATAAGACAACAGCGCACACGACCGTGGTCGTGTGCGCTGTTTTTGCACTTGAAGGGGGGTCACGCCTGCGTCTGTTCGCCGCTGCGGGCGGCAAACTTGTGCGCCGGGCGGCAGATCAGCAGCGCGCTGATGATCAGCACAGTGGTCGTTGCAAGGCTGATCGGGTAGGCGAGCAGGATCGATTGGAACGTCCGGTGCATCGGGAAGATGGCCTTGATCCAGAAGATACGCACGCCGCAAACGCCGAAGAGCGTCAGAATGGCCGGGGCGAGCGAGATGCCGAAGCCGCGCAGATAGCCCGACAGGATCTCATACGTCAGCGTGAAGATATATGACCCGAAGAGGAACAGCAGCCGGGTGTAGCCGATGGCAATGACTTCGGGATCGCTGTTGAAGATCGCGAGAATATACTTGCCCGTCAGCAGTACGAGCGCGATGGCGACCGCAGAGGCAATGAAGTCCTCGATGAGGCACAGAAACATCGTCTTCTTGCAGCGGTCGATCTTGCCGGCACCGTAGTTCTGGCCGACGAAGGTCGTGCACGCCTGACTGAAGGAGTTGAGCACGTCGTAGGCGATGATCTCGATGTTGAAGGCTGCGCTCGAGGCGGCCATGACGACCGTGCCGAGGCTGTTGATGGCCGACTGGATGATGATGTTCGACAGCGAGAAAATGGCGGTCTGGATGCCGGCCGGCAGGCCGATGCGCATGATCTTGTTGAATGCGTTGCGGTCGATGCGCAGCTCCCGCAGCTCCACGCGCACAAGGTCGCCGTGCAGCAGACGGCGCAGCAGCAACACGGAGCTGACTGCGTTCGAGAGCACCGTTGCGATGGCGACGCCGTTGACGTTCATCTTGAGCACGATGACGAAAAACAGGTTGAGGAGCACGTTCAGAATGCCGGAGACCGTCAGCGCGGCCAGCGGCATCTTCGTGTCACCGATGCTGCGGAAAATGGCGGCCTCAAAGTTATAGAGCAGGATGACCGGCATGCCCAGCAGGTAGATGCGCAGGTAGGACAGCGCGAGCGGATACACGTCCTCCGGTACGTTGAGCAGTCCCATGAGCCCGCCTGCGACCAGCTGCCCGAAGAGCGCCACGAGCACGCCGCCGACGAGCGCCGTGACGATGGAGGTGTGCACGGCGCGGTGCACGGTCTCGCGGTCACCGCGGCCGATGGCGTTGGCGATGACGACGTTCGCACCGAGTGCGATGCCGATGAACAGATTCAGCAGCAGCCCGATGACCGGACTGTTTGCGCCGACAGCGGCCACGGCGACCGTGCGCAGCTCACCCGTGAAGTTGCCGACGACGGCGACGTCGGCCGCGTTGAACAGCTGCCCGAGAATACCGGTCGCCGCGACCGGAAGGGCATAGCGCGGGAGCTTGCTCCAGAGCGGCCCGTTGAGCATGTCCATATGCCGCTGTTTGGTCATTGCCTGCATAATTTCCTCACCTTTTGTTCGAAATGCGTAAAAATCCAAAGACATATCATAAGGGAAGCGCAGCCGGGAATCAAGACCAAATTTGTATAATTTCCTATCAGTTTGCAGAAAACCTCATTGCATTTGCGCGCGCATCTGCAAAAGCGTGTTCTCCCGGCAAAAAGGAAGCCCCTTTTGATAGTCCGAACCCCGCTCCGGGTACCGGAGCGGGGTTGAACGCGGTGTTTAATTGATCTTGAGCGTCTCCCAGAGGCTGTTGACAAAGGTCAGCGTGTCCTGATCGAGGTTGCGGTAGGCGCTGCGGTTGTATTCGTCGCGGAATGAGCCGATGCCGGGGTAGAGGATGTCCATCGTGTCCTCGCCCATGTCCTCGATGTATTCCGGGTCTTCGTACACGAGCCGGTTCGGTGAGGCGTAGTAGATATATTCGGCGTTGGCGACGGCTGCCTCGCGGCTGAGCATGAAGTTGATGAAACACTCAGCCAGCTCCTGGTCCTGACAGCAGGACGGGATGCACATGGCGTCGATGAAGTAGTTCGTCTCATCGGGATAGTAAAACTGCAGATCGACGTTTTCCGCCTGCGCGTCGCACATCGTGAAGTAATCGCCCGCATAGTAGGAGGCGACGGCGGCCTCACCGGACTCCATCATATTGTAGATCTCGTCCATGACGTAGCTCTTGACGAGCGGACGCTGGTCGACAAGCGCCTGCAGCGCCTGCTTCCACGCGTCGTGGTCGGTGGTGTTGACGTCGATGCCGGCGCGGTACATGGCCGTGCCGAGCGCGTCGCGCGCATTGTTGTACTGCAGGATATTGCCGGCGTACTTCGGGTTCCACATGAGATCCCAGCTGCCCGTATCGGCCTCATCCACGACGTTTGCGTTGTAGATCACGCCCACGATGCCGTAGGTATACGGCACGGTGTAGGTGTTGTCCGGGTCATAGTACAGGCTGCGGAAGTCCTCGGAGATATACTGGTAGTTCGGGATGTTGTCGTAATTAAGCGGCAGAAGCATATCCTCAGACTCCATGCGCGCGATCATATAGTCCGACGGGATGACCACGTCGTAGCTCACGGCGCCGCTCTTGAGCTTTGCATACATGTCCTCGTTGCTCGCGTAGGTGTCGTAGTTGACCTTGACGGGTACGCCGTAGGTCGCCTTGTACCACTCTTCGAATGCCGTGATGGTGTTGAGCGAATCGTCCGAGCCGTCGGAGATGTATTCGCCCCAGTTGTAGACGTTGAGCACGCGCGTCTCCTGCCGGCTGCTGTAGATGCTGATGCCGGCGATGAGCAGTGCGGCGGCCGTCAGGATGCCGACGGCGGCACGCACGGGACGGCGGCTGCCGCCGCTGCGTGCGGAACGGACGGGCTTGCCCTCACGCTTGGCACGGCGGGCGTCGCGGATACGCTGTGTGTCATCCTCGTCGACGAGGTTGGTCAGCAGCAGCAGCGCGAGAATGACGAAGAAGATGATCGTTGCCAGTGCGTACATCTTCGGCGTGACGGTCTTTTTCGTCATGTTGTAGATGCGGATCGGGAGCGTCTGGAAGCCGCTGCCCTGTGTGAAGTAGCTGATGACGAAGTCGTCGAGCGAGAGCGTGAAGGCCATGATCATGCCGGTGATGATGCCGGGCAGGATCTCCGGCACCTCCACACGGAAGAAAGCGCGCGCCGGCGTGCAGCCGAGGTCCATTGCGGCCTCAGGCAGCGCGCGGTCCATCTGCTGCAGCTTCGGCAGCACCTGCATGATGACATACGGCAGACAGAACGTGATGTGCGCCGCGAGCATTGACCAGAAGCCGAGACTCGTGGTCGCGCCGAGCAGCCGTCCGAAGAACACGAACATGAGCATGAGCGAGATACCGGTAATGATATCCGGATTCATCATGGGGATGTCGGTCGCGGTGTCGAGCGCGGCGCGCAGATATTTGCTGCGGAGCTTATTCATGCCCACGGCGGCGGCCGTGCCCATCACGGTCGAGACGATCGATGCGATCACGGCGAGGATGAGCGTGTTCTTGAGCGCGTTGAGCGTTTCAGCGTCACGAAACAGCTCGTAATACCATTTCCATGAGAAGCCGGAAAAGACCGACAGGCTCTTTGCGTCGTTGAACGAGAACACCAGCAGGATCGCGATCGGCGCAAACAGAAACACGAAGATGAGGGCGGTGTAGATTTTTGCAGCTCGTTTCATATCACACACCTCCGTAGACGCGCTTGTTCGTGCCGCGCTTCATCAGCGCCATGGCCGCCAGCAGGATCAGCATGAGGATGAAGGCAATGGCGGCGGCGAAGTGCAGGTTGTTGGCCACGTACTGCCCCTCAATGGCGTCGCCGATGAGGAAGAACTTGCCGTTGCCGAGCTTCTGCGAGATATAAAAGGTGCTGATCGACGGGATGAGCACCATCGTGATGCCGGACACGACGCCCGGCAGGCTCAGCGGGAAGATGACCCGGCGCAGCACGCCAAGACTGTTGCAGCCGAGGTCGCGCGCGGCCTCGACCAGGCGCGTGTCCATCTTGGCCATGACCGAGTAGATCGGCAGGATCATATACGGGAAGTAGTCATAGACCATACCGATGACGACGGCGGCCTCCGTGCCGATGATGTGCGCCTGCCCGAGATGCAGCGCGGAAAAGAGCGCGTTGAGCAGGCCCGTGTCCTGCAGGATGGTCATCCACGCGTAGGTGCGGATGAGGAAGTTCATCCACATCGGGATCATGATGAGCGTGATGATCGTCTTTTGCGTGCGCGGTGCGGCGCGCGCGATGATATACGCGATGGGGTAGCCCATGAGCAGGCAGACGGCTGTGGAGATGACAGCCAGCTTCACCGAGCGCCAGAAGATGAGCAGGTAGGTGTGTACCTCGCGCGTGGCGCCGCTGTCGTCGGTGATCGTGCTCACGGCGGTAAAGAATTTCGTCAGGTTTTCGGTCGTGAACCGGAAGCTCTCATCCGTGAACGCATAGTAGGCCACAAATACGAGCGGCACGGCCACAAAGATGACCGCCCACACGGAATACGGTGCGAGCGCCAGACGCTGCGCCAGCGAGGCGCGGCGGTTTTCGGTGCGGATGCGGCTGCTCATTCGTCCGGCTCACTTTCTGCGTCCGAGAGCTCGTCCAGCTCGTTGCTGAACGAGGAGTAGTCGCCGTACATGCCCGAATACTCGGACTTTTTCATGATGTGGATGGCGTCGGGCTCGATATAAAGGCCGACCTCTGCGCCCTCGTCGACGTAGTCCGTCGTCTGGATCATCCACTTGAAGCCGTTGATGTCGATGATGATCTCATAGTGCACGCCCATGAACGTGATGGACGTGACCGTGCCGCGCAGCATGCCCTGCTCGATGGGCACGATGTCCACATCCTCCGGACGGATGACGACATCGACATTCTCGTTTTTGGCAAAGCCCTTGTCCACGCACGTGAACGTGTGGCCCGAGAACGTGACGCTGAAATCCTTGCGCATGATGCCGTCGACGATGTTGCTCTCACCGATGAAGTCGGCCACGAAAGCGTTTTCCGGCTCATTATAAATATCGATCGGTGTGCCGATCTGCTGGATGCGCCCTTCCGACATGACGACGATGGTGTCGGACATGCTCAGCGCCTCCTCCTGATCGTGCGTGACGAACACGAACGTGATGCCGGTGGCCTTCTGGATGTTCTTGAGCTCCTGCTGCATGTCCTTGCGCAGCTTCAGATCGAGCGCGGCGAGCGGCTCGTCGAGCAGCAGCACGCGCGGGCGGCTCACGAGTGCGCGCGCGATGGCGACACGCTGCTGCTGGCCGCCGGACAGACGCGTGACGTTGCGCCGCTCAAAGCCCGTGAGCTTGACGAGCGCAAGCATCTCGTTGACCTTCTGCTCGATCTCGTCGCGCGGCAGCTTCTGCTCGCGCAGCGGGAAGGCGACGTTTTCAAACACGTTCAGGTGGGGGAAGAGGGCATAGCGCTGAAAGACGGTGTTGATGCTGCGCTTGTGCGGCGGAATGTCGTTGATGCGCTCTCCGAGGAAGAGAATGTCCCCCTGATCGGGCGTTTCGAAGCCGCCGATCATGCGCAGGGTCGTGGTCTTGCCGCAGCCGGATGGGCCGAGCAGCGTGAGGAATTCGTTGTCGTAGATGTCGAGGTCGATGCTGTCGAGAACGGTTTCGCCGTCAAATTGTTTGGTGACGCCCCGGAGCTCAATGACTTTTTTCATGGTTGATGTCCCCCTTCAGGCACAAAAAACGCCGCTGCAAAGTCAGCAGCGGCGCTTGTGAGCGAGACAAATCCGATTGGCGCACGTCGGCACGCAGCCGCGTCCGGCCCGTGCACACCGTTCCCAACAGAATGTCGTGTCTTGAGAGTCTATATAGCAAAGATTACTTTTACTACTCTTATTGACCATTTCACAA
>ERZ773114.328-NODE-328-length-59350-cov-29.371616_pt1 | contig 59350 bp, 55 predicted proteins | sample MGYA00580564_ERZ773114 | MGnify/ENA primary metagenome ERZ773114 (study PRJEB29015, sample SAMEA2737836) | human gut metagenome | biome: human gut; feature: human-associated habitat; material: faeces | place: China | collected 2012 ... | reverse complement strand
ATCTATGAACAAAGTTTATCTGTAAAGAAAATTGATACAGAGTTTTTCAAAATCGTTCCATCTGCTCCCCGCAGGAACTTCTTTCACCACAAATCATATTCATTTTTATCGAGGACAGTCCGGTTAACAAATTCCAACCCGAAAGCTTTGCTTTTAGGTTGTCGCGGTACCCTCGCACAAAATAGGGGGGTACAATGGGGGTACAAATACCATTCTCATTCCCCAAAAGCCTTGATTTTAAGGCATTTCAGGCAAAAGTACAGTTTCTACCGTGGCAAACGAAAAGTACTCGAGTGCTCATAATTTTTCCTTTCAAAAGGCGCTTTCCTGCTGCCATTTGCAGCGTTTTGCGCAGTGTTAATTTTTCTTTATGTATTGGTCATTTCTGTACATAAAATGCAAATCGTAGCAAAATTTTGCAAGGTGTGTACAGCAATCGTAGTAGAAACGGAGTAAAAAAGTGGATGGGTTACTACTAGCACCTTCTCCATTTAATTACAATTTCGCTCAATCCAATTCTCATATTCAATCCATAAAATATCAGATTCATAGTATGTCTTACTATCTATTTGACATTTGCTAAAATAGTCTTGAACATCCTTAGATATATTTTCATACACCTTTTCTGATATTAGAACATTTTTTCTCCAACCTCGTCCTGCTTTATTCGCCAAATGGCAAGCAGAGTTAACAACTTCTCCCATCCATATTACATCATTTAATCCACTCCCAGAATATCCTGCTTTTACCATCAAAGCATTTCCATCATCTATTCCAATTCCTGTTGAAATAGATTCATATTTCTTTTTCTTTAATTTATAATTAAGCAGCTTTATCATATCATTCAGTTTTGCTGCTACTTCAATTACTTTTTCTACATCCACCATTTTAGGCGTCTCAAACACTCCCCATACACAATCGCCATTTATGTTTATTTCTTTGCATATCTCATAGGAATTCATTACAGCAACACATTCCGACAAAAAACACCTATACATCTTTGCAAGTGTTGGTCTCTTATGCCCATCTGTTAATTTTGACGAATCAACAATATCAATAAATATAGCCGTCACATCCACGTAATATCCATTTTTGTATGTAAGTTTATCCCTTGAAGGAATGCTATTTCCCTCATCTTCATAATCGTTATCATTTGCATCCAAAATATCATCCATCCTGTCTGCACTGTCTTCTATCTTATATGTATAAGATGTCTCCTTTTTTGACTCCATTATATCATCACTTCCTATAGCATTCTAAATATCATACAAACAAACCACAAAAATACTGTAAAAATAAGTAATCGTATTCCATGGTTATACCACTTTGCCTTTTTAGTGCAAATCCTTGAATTAGTATGTATCTGTTCCTCCAAATCAGTAATTATTTCTTTATCTGTTAAATCATCAATTTTTTCTTTATATTTTTCCAACTTCATATTTCCAATAGTACCAAAAAAGAAAACAGATTCCGCTCCATTTGAATTCTTAATTCTTGCCAGCACAGCTATCATCAAACATCCAATAGAAGCAAAACTAATCACATATAGTAATACAACAACTACTGCTGCAAATATATCTACTCCACTTAACTCTGAAAGTTTATTTACATTAGCTATTTTTCCAAAAATTTGGGGCATCCCGTTGCTAAATATATATCCCACTAATATTCCGACAAATGCTAATGCAAAGGATATCTTAGCATCCATATTACCAATCCATCCATTTATTATTTCAAGTGTTTTATATGCATCTTCTCTATTATATGATTTCTGCTTCTGAATTAGCTGTTCTGCCTGAACAACATTTTGATTATTAGTCTTTTTACCTTTTTTATTTTTCTTCGTTTTCATATGCTAAACACCTCTTAACTGTTTTATCTTTTTTAATGCATCTTCAAAAGTACTTCGTTTATCATAATCAATCTCATAATTAACAAGTCGTCTCTCTATAGCATTTTCTAATCTATAAAGAACATAATTATCTTTAGCCCATTTCAAAACATCAGCTTCCATATTTATCCATACAGGATTTGTTTTTGCCATTATAATGGTAGCTTCATATGCTTTTTCATACTCACTATAATATCTATAAATTGCAATCAGACCACAAGACATCCTGCTATTTATATATTGCTCAGAATATCCTAACTTTTTTCCTATGTCATATGCCCTGTCAATAATTTCAAACCAATCTTCCTTTTTAACTGATTCTACATATTTACTCTTACAATGTGAAAACCCAACTATCTTACATATAAAGTCAAAATACTGTTTATATGTGTCTTCTAGCTCATCTTTGAACTCATCAATTTTTTGTTCAATTTCAATCCTACTATTAAGCTCTTTATGGTAGTTTTGTTTTATCCGGTTATTTTCGTCCTTTAATTTTTGTTCTAAAACAGCAATTTCTTTTTCTCTATTTATTAGCTTTTGCTGGAGACTCTCAAATTCCCTGATTTCACAAATCAAGTGGTTCTGAGTTTCAATATCAGATGTGTCAGAATTTTGCGGACTAATAGGTGTTCCTAGTTCATCAATATAATCCAAAAAATAGTCTTTAATAACATATCCTTCAAATACTTTATAACCTTTTACCTTCGCAACATTAGTCCAGTTTTCTTTAAAACAAGCAGACATTTTCTGATACACATTTTCTGATATAAAAATTTCTCCTCCTGCTGCTAAATCAGAAAACTTACTGGCATAATTAGTTGTATTTCCTACCCAAACACAATCCATCTCATCTTCTTTTTCTTCATTCTGTTCAACTCCATACATACCAACTTTTGTCACAAGAACTTTTCCATAGTCAATGCCAATACCACATTCTATAATTTTCCCATTTACTTTTGTTTTCAAATGTTTATTCAAACTAAATGTAATTACTGTCTGGAGACTTCGTGCTGCATTAACCGCTTTATCTACCGCACTTTCTATTACTATTCCATTTTCATCCACAGAATCAATAAAAACTCCCATTATTCTATCGCCTAAAAATTGTCTTGTAACTCCACCATTCTTACGAACACATTCAACCGCCATTCTCATAAATGATCGATATATTTTTACCATACTTTTAGCTTGGCTATTTTCTGCAAGATATGTAGATTTACGAATATCGATAAATAAAATAGCTGCCACAAGGGAATATGTTTTATTATTATCTTGCAATTGGTCTATTGTAGGCGGAAGATCTGTTTCGACTTGAATCTGCTCTACTGACTGGCTAACAATATTTTCAATTCTAACGTCCAAATTATCAAAATCTGTTTTTGTCAATGCCATACCACAAACCTCCTTCAAGCAAAATAATGTAATAATTATACCATATATCATAACTTCTTGCATCACAAAAAGCTGAGTATCTAGCCCACCTAAAATGAATTTCTAAATTCCATCCCCCCATTGGGCGGTGGATTTTAGAAATTCATTTTAGGTTACATCATTTTGTGTAACTTTTTATTGTTTTCATGAATATTTTAAGCTATAATGTAACCGAAGTTCAAAAACTGACGGTAACGCTAACGCTTACGAATTAACGATTGGAATGAGGTATGATATGCCATTAAACTGGAATGATGAAACGATTCCATCAGAAGCAGATAAAACAACAGATATATTAGGATTTAAAGAAATCGGTGGTATCGGGCAACTGATTTACCACCCTTTCCGATTCAAGAAATATGAACTTGATATTGATAAAAGCGATGATTATTGTGCAACACCATTTTGCCGCCCCAGATATGAACCCATCTTTCCTAAAGAAGATTTTCTTTCCGGACAGGGACTGCTTACCAGCCTTTGCAATCTGGCAATGCAGATAAACAGCTTTGATAATAAAATTCCATATACACAGCTTATCATGGAATGGTGTACAAATAATATGCATCCATATAATATTGATTTCATTTATTCTGAATTGAATGAATCGTTTGATATAAATAGCTTCGATGCAGAAATGGTAGAAAAAGACGGAACATTCGAGATTAACAACTTCTTAGATGACCTCGGGAAATTATATAATGCAGTCATGTTTTATGTTGCTCTCCAAGGTGTCTGTATTGCCGATGACGAAGCTGCATATGATTTATCCAAAGAAGGAAAATACTTTGAGGGCTACCCTTTCTTTGATAAATATAAGCATCCTATCGTTGCAATACCGGATGACTTAGATTATGGGGAGGCAAAAGGAAATCTCATAGAAGAAATGCGAATTGATAATGAGTACATTAAAAATCAGCCGGCAGAAAAACCTCCAACCGGAGAATTTGCTACTACACCATATGACGATTACGATGAATTGCGGAATGCGCTTATTGACATCATTCCGGAATTTACCATGAAATTAAAGGTAGATCCCCGTACTAACCGATTAGAATTTTCTACCGATATTAATTCCGTGTTTGATATTGCATGGCTGACACTTGCAAGAATGCTTTCCGAAGACCCTGCGCCAGAAGATAAAGGGAAATCAGATAATCGTCCAGAAGGCATTATGATTCGTTGTCGGAACTGTGGTAAATTCATAATCCGAAAGAGCAACCGACAGGAATTTTGTGATGCCGAAGAATGCCAGAAGGTTCGAAATGCCCGAAAGCAAAAAGCCTATCGTGAGCGAAAATCCATTGAAAAGGCTCAAAAAAGCAAGAAAAAAGCACATTAATTTATATGATATGGCAGAAAGGCAAATAGATTATTGTATCTAATGTCAGCCAGCTACATGCAATTATGTTCTATGATATTATATAAAATATGTTTAAAAGACACCAAAATCCCCCTATGCAATTTCGCGAAAAAAAGTGTGTGAGGGGGCATCGGTTTAAACCTATTTAATATCTGGGATTTCACATTCCCTCTCTCATATAACGCTTAATACTCAAAATCTTTTTATTCCCATTCACACTTACTAATATATTCAAATCAAGAAAGGAGCAATTATTATTTTTGACGCAAATATGAACTGCAAGTTCAAAAACATTGACAAATATATTTATTTGCTATATTCTATTAAAAGAAGCGCAAGTTCAAAAGAGGAGGCTTTTTATAATATGGCAAGTAGGATCACCAAAACACTAACAAAAAGCGAAAGAAGTTACTACTATAAAGCTATTAAGCATTTAGACCCATCAGATTTATATGTTATCTGCGACGAGTCAGCTGATACTCTTTCCTATTCAAAACTAATCGATTCACCAAACTTAACTGGCAGACCAACAGATGAAGAACTAACTAGAGCACTTATCATTGTTAATTTAATATTTAAATACAATTACAAACCTGAACAACTAAAGCTCGAAGCCACATATGGAATATCCGTTCCTGGCAGACAGCATACAACTGTTTCTGGTGCATACTATAGAAATGACATAGCAATTAAATCTGAGGATTTGTCTACATATGAAAAATTAATCGAAGTCAAAAGAATCACAGAATATCTTGATTGCAATGATCCATTAATTAAAACACAATTATTCGATGCAGTCGAGACCTTTAGAGATTTTTCTAATGTCAAAGAATTGTATTATGTCACATGTGATTATCCATTAGCAGTCGATTCATTCCCTATCCGTTGCATAGGCATCGATTCAAGTAAAGTGAAAAAATACAGTGATTGGGACTCTGCCGGAAAACCTACATATTACATTGATATTGTAGCCAACGGTAAAGACGCTGTAAAAACTACGCTATACAAAAAATTACCTCTTGCATTGAAAGCAAAAAAAGGGGATAAGGATCTTGATTGCAACTTTAACGATGAAGCTATTCGTCGTTCATGGAGAAAAATATGGGATGCAATCTGGGGTGGTACTCTCGAAAGCAACAATAAGTTTGAAAACTTCAACAAGATTCTTTTAGCCAAAATATATGATGAGCGAAAAACCAGATATGGTAGTTTTTATCAGTTTCAAAGAAAAATTGCTGCCGGAAATTTTCAAACAGATGAACAATTAGCCTTGGACATAGACTTGCTCTACAAAAAGGCTTACTTAGAGTACTTTTCAAAAGATTCTAATCTCGATTTTAAAGATATTAAAGGAATCGATTTTGATGAATTCTCTCCTACCTTAGTTGCTACATGTGTTGAAATATTACACTCTTACTCTTTTGAAAAGAGTAAATACAAAAATGTTGATATACTAGGAGAATTTTACGAAACAGTTATCAGAGATAGTTTTAAACAAACTAAAGGACTATTCTTAACTCATCCTAATATTGTTTTATTTATCCTTGCTACTCTTGAAATCGATAAAATGGTTTGCAACAAACTGAGATTTCCTGATGAAGATACTCGATATCGTTTACCGTTCATAATCGACCCTTCATGTGGAACTGGGACATTCCTTGTATATTACATGAATTACGTCCAAAAATATATCGATGAACATATCGATGAGATAGCAAACGGCGATGATGATATTCTTTCCTTTATTGAGCGTGAAACACAAGGAAAAAATACTTTCAAGTGGGTTAAGGATTTTGTATTTGGATTAGATGTAGAACCTGTTCTAGCAACAGCATGTCAAATCAATCAAATACTTCACGGTGATGGAAGCACTAACATTTATTGTGCAGATGGTCTCGGAAGCTTCACCGAATATGCCAATCTTGATGTAATTGGAGCACACAATATTTTATCATCAAACATAGTAACAACTGATTATTATTCTCATGACATGATTGAGAAATTTGATGTCATTATTTCTAATCCGCCTTTCAATGTTAATGTGAATAAAACGCAACTTGCACAACGCTTTGATATCACTGGCAAATCAGAAGCATACTTCTTAGAAAGATGGTATCAATTATTAAAACCTAAAGGACGTATTGGCGTTGTTCTTCCTGAAAGCTTCTTCTCTGTTGAAGATGATGTAGCTGGTCGTGTGTTTTTATATAAACATTTTAACATTAAAACAGTTGTATCATTACCAAATTTCACATTTTTACCTCACACAAATACGTCAACAAGTCTGCTTTTTGCCGAGAAGAAGAGTGTTGAAGAAGAAGAAATTTTCTTGAAAGTTTGGAATGAAAAAACCGTTGAATTTAGAAACAAAGCAAACAAACTTATTGCTTCTCTTCCAAAGCCAAGTGAAATTGAAAATATGTCAGTTTATATGTTCCTTGAAAATTTTATTAACGAAACTGAATCAGAATTAGGAGACGGTGCTGTTATTTTCCCTTATTTTCAAGACGATTATCTTTCAGACCCTGATAATTACTCATCTTTTAAAAAGAAAATCAAGGACTTAATATTAGGTGCTGAACAAAGATGGGTTTTATCTCAAACATATAATGATGACCGCATTTCTGATTCTTATTTCAAGAACTATGCTGTTGATGATATCGGATACAAAGCAGGAAAAAAAGGATCAAAAGACAAACCAAATGAACTTATGCATATTATGGATTCAAACGGAAATCAATTGTACAATGTCAAATACTCTCACGATTGGAAAACCATCGCAGAAGATGATTTAGAAACTGTACTTGGATTAATTAGGAGGGATAACATATGGCAATAACTACTGAAAAAAACTCATTGGCTGATATTCTAAAATATCAACCAATGAGGTGTGACACACATTTTAAACATAACATTATATTGGCAAGTGATTTTTTTTCTAACCCAGATATCGAATGGGTATCTTTGGGATCTATACTTAACAATGTACGCAATGGCATGAATGTAAATACAGAATATTATTCAATGGAAGAAACCGATTATCACTACCTATCTGTTTCTCAGATAAAAGAATATGGGCTATCCTCTAAAAATCAAAATTTTTTAACTGAAAGCGTTACAGAATTGTCCAGTTATTTCGAGCTCGGAAAAAACACTCTATTGATTACACGCTCTGGTACAATAGGTGTTGCCATATCAACAGACCACGCTTCTTTTAATATAGATGATAAGCATTATATTGCTTCTGGATTTGTAATAACAGCTGAGTTAAAAGATGGTTTCTCTTCAAAAACAATTGCAAATTATATAAATATGTTTCCTGTTCAACGTTACTTAATAGCTATGTCCGCTGGCGCTTGTCAGAAAAATATTTCACAACCAGTAATTGCAAACTTGCCTATCCCTGCACTTTTATTGAAACCACAAAATGCTTGTGAAAATATTTTCTCTGAATACGAGGAAAGTAGTAAAAAAATACTTGATGCTATAGCTTCTAATGAACGAAAACTTGAACAATTAAAAGAATCCACTTCTTCAAGAATATTAGAACAGTTAATTAAAGAATATTCATAATTCTAAAAAGCCACAATCCATGGCAGCAGTACTACTGGGATTGTGGCTTTTTAGCATCAATACTTATCTTTAAGTAGTCCGTTACTACTAAGGATTTCTCCCATTATCTTTGCCTTTATTCCGATTCCGCCCATGTGCCTTAGTAGTCGAAACCGTAGTATTTCCAAGTCTTTCCGCCATATTCTGCCCTGTGTTGCCCCAGTCTGCGAAGGTATGCATTATCATATAACTGGAGTGCCGTGGCAGATGAAAAGTATTTTTATCATTGTTTTGTTTCTCCTTGTTTTGCCCTGGAATGCCCTGTTTTGCAAAGGATTCTGGGATTCATGTAGTTTGCTCTGAAATTACAGATTGTGGCAAATCAGAGCAAGAATGAGCAAGTTATTACTACCTGTTAGTAGTAAAATTGGTAGTAAAAGGGAACTTCTTATTACTAATGGTTTTTCTGTTCATTCTGCATCAGCTCAAATACTTCATCCCATTCTTTCTCATCACGCCACTCATCATTTTCTAATATTACTGCTTTTCCGGCAGCATTATACTTGGTATTATCTGACGCCATTTTATAAGATTTTTCACTATATTGAGTCATTATGTGTTCCTCCTTTTTGCACTAGATTGCCTCATCTTTAGAAGACATTCGGAAACCTCGTAGTAATCATGATTTTGCTCTGAAATGTGGGAAGTTAGCAATTCAAGGCAAGATTTAGCAAGTTGTTATTATTACTTAGTAGTAAAAATATTTTTCTTACTTATAGAATATTTCAAGCAATTGACGCAGATTTCTTATTATCTTTTCTACAATCTATCAAAAAAATTGATTCATCAATAGCCGATTTATACCCTGAATCTTCAATGACTTTTTCTGCAAATCTTTTTTCTTCTTCTGTAAAATAAAAGATAACAACCAAACTTCCATCCGTACAATTAGCCGCCTCATATATTTTTATTTGCGTAAATACATGTCCTAAACTACTATTACTAGCCAATTTAAACTCAATAATATTTTGATTATTCATTCCCTTTGATACAATAAAATCAGCCTGCCCTCTTCCATTATTAGGTTCTGCATCTACCTTATACGAAGTTCCATACCATACAAACCTAAATAATCTTTGAAGATCTTTTTCTTTTGCAATCTGTTTTCCATTGTAATATAAAGCTAAATATCCATCACATTCTTCTATAATGTGCTTAAAAAATTTCAATCTATTTTTTGCTTCTTCTCTTGCTTCGATATCTTCTTGAATAACATAACCTTCATCAATTACTTTTGCTATAAGTATCTTTGAGTTACTGTAGAATTTTTCCAATTCTTCTGTACATTCCTCATGTGCAAGTTTGCTTACTTGTTCTGGATTATTCTCTACATACTTTATATAATAGTCATATAATTCAGGATATTCTTTTGCTAATTCCTTAAATGCATCTTTCTCTATTTTTTTAACACTACGCTCGTTGACACTTCTCTTATTTCTTTTTTGGTTATCTTCATATTCAAGAATTGCTTTGGCAATATAATTATTAACGTATGCTCTTAATGAATCATTATCTATCATGCTTCTTACATCATCATAACTGTCAAGAAAATCTTTTCGATTAATCGCTGGTTCATCCTCTCTCAGGATATCTTTAGGAGTTAATAATACATATTCCTTCTTACCTTTTTCACTAGTTATATATGGTAGTTCGTAGTCTTTACTCACAAAGCTTTCTGTTTCATAATTAAAGTATGCTTTTTCAACATGAAACTTTTTTATGTACTTTTTATCAAGATATTTTCTTGCAAATTCTTCTGTGTAACTGCATAAAAAGCCCTTTATTAAGTTTACTGTCAAATCACTAATTTTATCCTTACCACTTCCTTCATACAAGAGCATAATCTTTTCAATATGATTCGATTTAGTAATATTATTTGTATTTGTTGCAAACCTTATGTTTTTATACAAAAATCTTGCATATTGTTTTCCCAATGCAGCTCCCTTATTTCCTGACATAGAATACCCTAACCAATTATTAGGAACCTCATTGAATTCAAACCACGCTTTCAACTCTTTATTTGATAAGCCGTCACATGCTTTTTGATATAAGAAATGAAAATACTTTATTATTTCTTCATGTAGCTTTTTATATTCCTCTTTTTCGCTATTGAATATCAACATTGGATCAATGAACAATGGAATGTCACAAACAAAAGATATATCAACAGCACCATAATGCTCCACTACAGAAGAATCAATTCCATAATATTCTGAAAAAAACACTTGAATCCCTCCTTAATTATATAACCGAGCAAACCCTAATTATATTATAATCTTATATAATCGTTTTTTCCACAAAAATAACGCCCTAGCCTAAACCAGAGCGTCATCCCTTTTCCATATTAAACTACTTTGAACATTTTCTGCGACATCGGTTTTTCCTTCTTCTGCTCAACCTCCGCCTGTGCTTTCCTAAACTCTTCCATCCGCTTCAATTCTTCCTCAGCATCATCGAATCCGATATGCGTGTACACATTCATTGTGACCAATATATCCGAATGCCCCATGAGGTACTGTAGTGTCTTAGGATTCATTCCCGATTTCGCCATATTCAAGCAATATGTGTGTCGGCATACATGTGGAGTAATGTTTGGCATACATGGTAGATGCAACGGTTGCTTTTATTCTTGTATCCAGTGCAGCTACATTAAGAGCCATTCCACCCTAGCCACAGATTCCAATGATTCCTATTTTAGTTTTCTATATTCTTCATCACTTACCGGTTCAAGCCATTCATTGGAACTATTTTCGCCCGGCACTTCTATTGCCAGATGTGAAAACCATTCATCCGGTGCGGCTCCATGCCAGTGCTTAACACCTGTAGGAATATTGATGCAGTCACCTGGCTTCATTTCTACAGCTTGCCTAAATTGTATAGTTCTTCTTTTTGATTATACTCAATTGCAATTCAAAATGATTTCGATTTGTTTTTATAAAGCCCTCTTTTTGTAACTTTGATATCTCTGTAGACATTGCTGCACGATCAATACAAAGATAATCTGCTAGCTGCTGCCTATCAAAAGGAATATCAAAAGATAACGACGAATGTCTGATAGATTCTGCCGACAGATATGATAATAGTTTATCTCTCGTCGTTCGCTTCCCAACATGTGTGATCTTATCGTTCAGAATCAGTATCTTATTTGCCAGGACACCGACCAGATTACGGATCAGCTTCTGATGATGCTCACATGCAGTTGGACAGGTAATCAGAAGTCTTTTGACATTTAATAGAATAATCTCACAATCCTCATCTGCTACCACACTGATATTTAATACAGCTCTCTGGCTTGCGGCATACGGCTCACCAAAAAAATCTCCTGCGTGACATTTTGACAAAATATTTCGATGTCCCCAGATGTCTTCTTGAATAATGAGGACGCAGCCGGACACCACAAGCCCCATTACTTCGGTAATATCACCTGCTCTGAAAATATAAGAATCTCGCTTTTTAGAAATTGTTGTTGCGTTTACACAATTCATTATGGATAATATTTCGTTATCAGTTAGACCTTTAAAAAATGGACTGTTTCTTAGTATTGATAAATATTTTTGCAAAATAGTTCCTCCCTGTTGGAAATCAAACATACTAGTTGTATTTTTAATACTATAATTCTAGCATAAACAAACGCTAAATACTATTGACGGAGGTTAAAAATGATAAGAAAGATTATAAAGATTGATAAAGAAAAATGTAACGGCTGTGGTGCCTGTGCATCTGCCTGCCACGAAGGTGCCATTGATATCATTGATGGAAAAGCAGAATTGGTGAGAGAACATTTCTGTGATGGACTAGGCGATTGTCTCCCGGAATGTCCTACCGGAGCCATCTCATTTGAGGAGAGAGAAGCGCCTGCATATGATGAAGCAGCTGTGAAAGAAGCACAGAAGAAAATAAATGCCAAAAACCAGACAATGACATCTCACTCAGGCTGTCCGGGATCTAAAATCATGCAGATCAGACGAACTGAAACATCTGAGCCTGTAAAAGCCACTTCAACCACAGATTCAGAATCAAAGCTTCAGAACTGGCCGGTACAGATCAAACTGGCTCCTGTTAATGCACCATATTTTAACGGCTCAAAGCTTTTAATCGCAGCTGATTGTACTGCTTACGCTTATGCAAGCTTTCATCAGGATTTTATTCGAAACAAGGTAACTTTAATTGGTTGTCCAAAATTAGATCAGGTGGATTATAGTGAAAAACTGACTGCTATTATTCAAAATAACAACATTCAAAGTGTAACTATTGTCCGAATGGAAGTCCCTTGCTGTGGCGGCCTGGAAATGGCAGCCAAAAGAGCTCTTCAAGCTAGTGGAAAATTCATACCATGGCAGGTTGTAACAATAAGTATTGACGGGAAAATTATGGAGTAAAGTCCGCAACCACCAGTTCAACTGGTGGTTTGCTATAGTCCCTCTATTAAGCCTCCCTGCACTTCTCATATGCAAAAAGTGCTGCACCAAGCGCTCCGCAAAGCTGTGCCTCATCGCAAATATACAGCTTTGCGCCGAGCTTTTCTTCAAGTGCATTTGTGATGCCTTTGTTCTTTGCCACTCCGCCGGTCATCATATACTCTCCCGGATTGTCCTGCCCAAGCCTTGCTGCAAGTGCGCCTACCTTTGAGGCTACAGACATGTTTAGTCCGTGGATAATATCAGAAACAGCCTTGTTCTGTGCCACCAGCGATACTACCTCAGACTCTGCAAAAACTGTACACATGCTTGAAATCACAATGTTTTCCTTCCACTCAAGTCCCATGGTGCTCATCTCCTCGAGTGAAAGTCCGAGTGTCCTTGCCATCATCTCCAGAAAACGTCCGGTTCCTGCCGCACATTTATCGTTCATCAGGAAATTTTTGACCGCACCATTTTCATCTATACTGATTGCCTTTATATCCTGTCCACCTATGTCAATAACTGTGCGCACGTTGGGATTCAGATAATGCGCGCCCTTTGCATGGCATGTAATCTCTGTGATGCTGTCATCGCCGCTGTTGATGTATGCACGTCCATATCCTGTTGTTACAATCCTTACAATATCATCCTTTGATATACCGGCCTTTTCAACAGCCTTCTCCAGACTCTTTTCGGCGCTCATCATAGCGCCGCCACCTGTCGGAATAATCATTGTCGATTTAATTTTCCCATCCTGATCCATTATCACCACATCTGTGCTTGTTGAGCCGCTGTCAATTCCTGCTACATAGTAGACTCCTGATTCCATCCTTCTTCTTGCCTCCTCGCTTATGCCTTTTGTAGGGTCCATGTCATCTGAGCCCTCTATTGTCTCTGCAAATGCCTGTATTCTTGTCAGAAGCTGCCCGGCACTCTGGCTTGTAAAATCCGTCTCAAGCTTTAAAAGAGGCACCTTAACATTATTCTTTATGCTTGCATACTCAAAGCCGTAATAATCGCAGAACTTTATCGTGTGATATATGATGCCCTTAAGACTTGGATCTAAAAAGAGCTGGTTTCTTCTTGTATTATTGTTCATTCTGGCGCATGGCATCTGTCCGAGCAGGCTCTCTGCATATGCTAAAAAGAGTGTCTCATCATCCATATTTCTAAGATCTTTCTGTAAAACAATGAGATTTCTACCTGATGTGCATGTCATATTTTCCACATCCATCTGCATATTTTCACGTATTGTCCTCTCAAGAATACTGCTCACATGCACACCCATAAGACCTATGTAAGGCTTGCGCTCAGCTTGAGGCTTTGCAAAGGACTTTATAAAAAGCTCCCTGTCGAATGTCCTGTTCGAATATCTCTCATACGCATTCTTCAAACGAAGAATTGACTGTGCAAATTTTATGTTCTCACACTCGTTATCCTCATGAGGCAGATCAAGCATATACAGGAATTTGCATTTCTTTGTATTCTCTATGATATCATAGACTCTGCGCATTGAATCACAGCAGTTCACTAGCACAAGCTCCTCTACCTTGCCCTCGAGCACAGCCTGTATGACTGATTTGCCGAATCCGCAGAGATTCGCATGAGCTATCTTATCTGATTTATCAAAATTCTCCGGCATCTCCTCAAGCACAGCACATTCCTGTCCAAAGCCCTTAAACAGCTCTACCGGAGCATATTTACAAACATAATTTATCATCTGTTTTCCACTTTCTGAAATTGGTTTATAGTAAATATCCACACACCGCACGCAATAACCGGTGTATTATTTCTAATTACGTTCCTGGTCTGTAAGCATCTCCACAAAGGCCTGAAGCCTTGTGGAAATCTGTCCGTCACTGGCATTGGCCGGGTTGCAGCCGTCTCCGTCTAAAACCATGGTTGGAAGTCCTTCCCTCTCGAGTGAGCGCTTTATAAGGCTTGATGCACCGATTGTATTCTTACAGCCCCAGTGCGCAAAAAGTACAGCACCGTCTGCTCCAACTGTGTCGGCAAGCTCCTTTGCCTCCTCTATTCTCTGGTTCACGCTGCCATTATATATGCAGTAAACCATTTTCTCGGCAAGTGCCTCATATGGGTCATCCGACTCCATGCTTCTGAAGCCATCCGCTATAAAATCGCTTGCGCTGATATGGATTGTATCACTGTAATTGAACACATCCTTCACTGCATCCTGCAAAAACGGCATGGTGTGCATCCAAAGTACATGAAAGCCATCTCCTGCCGGTGCACGTCTCACATCATCCATAAGAAGCTGTGTATATCTGACTGATTCATCAGTTCCTGCAAGCAGATGACACATGAAAAGAGCATACAGCTCATTTGTGAGCGTTGACGCAATATCATGTCCTTTTCTCAGGTGAAGCTGCCTGTAATAATTATTTGATGCAATTTTACTCTTGTCCACAGCCTTTTTCACAGACTCCTCTGTGATTTCTCTGCCTGTGACATCCTGTAAGAAATTCTTAAGCTCTCTAAGCTGCTTTGCCACATACATAACAGAGTCATAATTCTTCTCATATGGAACATCTATATAAAAGCTTGGTATTTCATAACGCTCCTTTAGATACGGAAATGTCATCATATTGCCATCGCATGCCAGGTTTGTATACACCATGCACTTTGGCTTTGGCACTATACCATTTAATGCTGCGCCCAGAAAAACCCTGTGATAAGAGCACATAGTTTCCGGAAAACCTTCCTTCTCAGTCTGCCTGAGAAAGGCCTGCTCACATTTAGTTCCTGCAATAAAACACGATAATGCCTCAACCGAATACGGTGTGAGACCTGCCGCCGTCAAAAGCTCACCCGGTACAAAAATACTGACCATAGCGGCATTTTCAGGCTTTGCAAGTGCCTGTATAATATTATTCATGACAACCTTTGCCACATATTGCCCTGACATTGGAAGCTTTCTGTCCGGAAATAATGCTAATCTCTTTTCCTGTAATCTATATCCTGCAAGTAAAAGCTTCCTTGCCCTGACAGGATCTTTTTCTGCTGTCTCGCCTACTTTTGCTCCAAATCTATCTACTATACTCATCTGATATTTCAGCTCTTTTCTTTATTCAAATATATATAAATATTCTGTTTACCATACTATTATAGCAATTATGCACAAAAAGTAAACTCTCATTTTAGCTATATTTCACTATAACTATTGTCAGATATCCTTTTGCCTCGGTAAGCTCATCCAGCCCCCTGTATACACGCTCCGACTCCATGCCACAATTGGTCACACCATACACTGTCATGTCAGCTTCTTCGTCTGTATCTGCCTCGCCATTGGCCGCTGTGCGAAGCACCTCTATCAGCTCTGCAAGCTTCTTTCCCGATTTCATGTATACACAGGTGCCACCGTAGCCCACAGTATCCCTCACATCATACGAAGCCGGTATGATATGTATCTCATCCATCATCTCACCAAGCGAAATGCCAAGCCGCGCTGCAGCTGCACAAAACGACGGCACACCGCTTATCATCACTGCCGTAAAACCTGCCTGCATGACACGCTTATGGATATACATATATGTCGAATACACGCTTGGATCGCCGATTGTAAGCATTGCCACATTTTTCCCATCTTCAAGCTCACTTACTATGTCACTGTATATCTTATTATGTGATATAGTAAGCTTTTCCTTGTCCTTTATCATGAGAAACGGGGTGCACATAATATGTTTTTTCTCTATCTCCGGTAAAACAGCCTGCACTATGCTGTACGCATAGCATTCCTCTTTTGAAACTGCAGGGATTGCAATTATATCACATGCTTTTATTGTATTAATAGCCTTTAAAGTCATAAGCTCGGGATCTCCCGGACCTACACCGATACCATATAACACACCAATATTATTTTTATTGTCATCACCGGCTCTTTCTATCTGCTTGTCCATCTTTATAATTTCCTGCTTTCTATACCACATCTACAAGTAATACATTCCTAACAAAATCATCTCAAATCGATATCATATATTCTTCTTGTATCAATTATCGTCTCTGCACCATTATCATCCACAACTATCATCAGGTGCCCTATGCTATCAAGCTTTTTAAGATACCCTGTCACATGCTCATAGCTGCCACCCTCCTTGTGCTCATCCGGCACAAAATATGTCACCTCAAAATAATTCTCTGCCATGGTATTTATGACATTTTCGTCATATAAACTGTCTGAATTGAAATTACGCTTTCTATAAAGCATAATGAGCTCATTCATTTTCTCATCAAGTTCTCTTTTTTTGTCCTCATCAGGCTCATGCCACTCGTTTGTCAGCCTCGCTGTCTCTGCAATAGCCTCCTCATGACCTGTAAGAGCCGCAAAAGGTGCAAACTGTGCTGAGCGGTCCCATATAGACATCTGCGGATGTACCTTTGACACATGATGTGGTAAATCTATAATATCATCATATTTTCCCATGCCATACTCCTTATATACTTTTTCGTAACTATTATAAACCACTAAGAAAAATCCGATTAAGAACCACAACGGTTGCTGCTATGCCTTGTGTCCGCCAATCTGATTGTTCCTTGAAATAGTTGTGGCACCCTCCTCAAGATTCATACCCTTTAGCATGGCATTCTTTCCATATTTCTTCTTGACGGAAATCATAGCCTCCTGAAGCTTTCTCTCCTTGGAAAGTGCCTCATCCTCTTTCTGCTTTTCCTTAGCCCTCGCCTGATAATCTGTAAATAAATCAAGCTGCTCAAACTGCTCACTTTCCTGCACCTTGCTCTCATCACAGACCCTGTTTGCCACCACAGTAATCCTTCGTGTCAGAAGAGAAGGATCTATGATACGGTCATAAAGCTCCATCACAGCATCCATGATGATGCGCGTGGATGACGTATAACGCCCTAAATTTGCTGTACCATGTGCATGCTTTGGAACCTTTCTACCGTATCGGTCTATGGTAATTTCACCTGTATAATCTCTGTTTGTACCTTTCTTACCGCCAATACTGTCTCTGCCTTTATTATTTACTGCGTGGTCATAATTATTGCCTGAAAAGCTATCAGCCTTATTAGACAGATTTGCAATATCATACCCTATAGTGAGTACTATCTGGTCTGTAACCAGCCTCTTATCTACCAGATCAAGCACAAGAAGGTCCGTCATCTCACGCACAATAAGCTTTGTCTTCTCATAATCATACGGCTCCTGAAGCACCTGCCCTGAGCTGATGCTGTTGGTCTGCGGTCTGTATGCCTTGATATCAGCTATTGTAACAGGCTCATACCCCCATGCATGGTCTATAAGAAGCTCTGCATTGATGCCAAACATCTTATACAGCTTTTCCTCATTGTAAAAATCATTCGGACCGCCTGTTGAGCACCTGGCCACATCTCCCATTGTATACATGCCGGCTGCCTCGAGCTTTTTGGCATAACCTGCTCCCACTCTCCAGAAATCGGTAATCGGCCTGTGGTCCCATAGCTTTCGCCTATAGCTATTCTCATTAAGCTCTGCTATACGCACTCCTCGCTCATCAGGCATGGCATGCTTTGCCATAATATCCATGGCTATCTTGCACAGATACAGATTGGTACCAATGCCGCAGGTTGCCGTGATACCGGTATCCTTAAGGACATCGTCTATCATCTTAGACGCAAGCTCCCTTGCCGTCATATGATAAGTGCGAAGATAGTGTGTCACATCCATAAAAACCTCATCTATCGAATAAACACTGATATCCTCAGGTGCGATATACTTAAGATAAATATTGTATATGCGTGTACTGTAATCCATATACAAAGCCATACGCGGCGGTGCAACAATGTATGTCAGCTCATACTCAGGATGTGCATCAAGCAGATTCGCATTATATGATGCATAATCAAAGCCTGCCATTGTGCTTTCTGTTATATCATTTTCTGCTATATCAATTTCTGTTACATATTTTTTTCTTTCATCCGGATTGCCCTCAGCCTGGAGTCTTTTTTGCTGTTCACCTGCTGATTGTTTTCTATCAGCTTGTTCGCCCTCAATTTGTCGGCTTCTCTCCACTGTCCCGGCAGCATGCCCACTCGCCATAAGCTTCGACAGACGCAGCTTGTTTACCTCCTTCACACGCTGTACCACCTCAAAAAGGCGCGCTCTGCCCGGTATGCCATATGCCTTAAGAGCCGGCGATACTGCAAGACAGATAGTCTTCTCCGTGCGGGTTGGATCTGCCACGACCAGATTAGTGGTCAGAGCATCCTTTCCCCTCTCTCTGCACTCTACTGATGCATAAAATGATTTTAAATCTATTGCCACATAAATGTGCTCTTCATTATGCTTGTCCATATTATAATTTTACATGGATTATGTTTAAATGTCAAGAACATATGTTTGTATATGTGAATTATATCCGCACACAACAATGCCCCGCCAAGGATGGCGGGGCAAGGCGTTATGTGCCATGGACGGCACATAAAAGCTAATTATATCATTTTCGTACTATAACCATTATGAACCACTATGAATCACTAAGCTTTAAAACACTACACTACAAGGAAGAACTTCACAAGGAAAAGAAGCGAAATAGCATAAGTAAGGATAGAAACCTCCTTTGCTTTTCCTGTAAAGACCTTGAGTACAGTATATGTGATAAGTCCAAGACCTATACCATGTCCGATAGATCCTGAGATAGGCATTGCAATAAGCATGAGTGCTACCGGAGCAACCTGTGAGAGATCCTCGAAATCCACCTTCTTAAGACCTCCAAGCATCAGGATACCTACATAGATAAGTGCTGATGATGTTGCTGCGGCAGGAATGATTGCTGCAAACGGTGCAATAAAGATGCATGCAAGGAACAGAATACCTGTTGTAAAAGCTGTAAGACCTGTTCGTCCACCGGCCTCTACACCTGATGCAGACTCAACAAATGTTGTTACGGTAGATGTACCTGTTACAGCACCAACCATTGTGGCAACTGAATCCGAAATCAAGGCCTCCTTCATATTTGGCATATTTCCCTCTTTGTCAACCATTCCTGCACGTGATGCAGTACCAACGAGTGTTCCGATGGTATCAAACATATCAATAATACAGAATGTGATGATGAGTGAAACTGCTGTAAACCATCCAATACTGATGAAATCCTTGAAATCGAACTTGAACAGTGTTGTATCTGCCATATCCTTAAACTGTGGCACAAATGAAGCTGTTGCAAGTGATGCAAAAGGATTTGTTCCAAAGAATATAGCCTCTCCTACCCAGTAAACTACGCAGGCTGCAAGCATACCAAAAAGTACTGCTCCGTTGACGCCCTTATGAGCTAAAATAATGATAACAAAAAGTCCGATGAACATAGTCACAACAGTGAGCACCATTGAAGAATATCCATCTGTCATATTTGTTTTGGCAAGTCCCGGTGTGAGTGCACCGAAGAAATCCTTCATCACATAAAATGGTCCACCATCCTTTGAGTAAACACCGGCATTTGAGCCAAAGCCGATATTTAAAAGCATAAGACCGATAGCCGGTGAAATGCCCATGCGGACACCATAAGGAATAGCATCTACTATCTTGTCACGGATATTGAATATTGAAAGTATGAAGAATAAAATACCCTCAATAAGGATGATACACAGTGCAGCCTGGAATGAATCAACATATGACAGGCCTGTGATGCTTACGATATTGGCAACTACTACAGCAAAGAAGCTGTTAAGTCCCATACCCGGAGCCAGTGCAAATGGCTTGTTGGCAAGAAATGCCATGACAAACATACCGACTGCCGAAGCAATACATGTTGCCAGGAATACTCCGTTCCATAGTGCTTTTGTTCCCTCAGCACCAAATCCGGTGAGGAGGTTTGGGTTAAGAGCAATGATGTATGCCATGGTCATGAATGTTGTCAGACCGGCAAGAATCTCTGTCTTGACCGTTGTGTTGTTTTGTTTGAGTTTGAAGATTTTCTCTAACATTTTTCTTCCTTTCCTTTTATCTTTTTTTGCAGCTGTTATCCGCTTTCCTGCTACAGGCGCCTGTTAATAGCTGCATTGTATATAAAATTTTGAATCACAATTGATTCCTTGTTTTTTCCACGAACTCACTCGTGAAAACATCAAGTGTAAACGGCTTCAAACTAAATTCTCATCAGTGCTTTTCAATTTCCTCAAATACTCTGTCAGCCACCTGCGGCAGTTCAGAGAATTTGCGAATAGCAGGCACATCGTCATCTATTGTGCCAAACCCGTATGCTGCATGGATGAACTTTACTCCTGCCTTTTTGCTGGAATCGTAATCTCCCTGTATGTCTCCGACATACACTGCCTCATCTATATTATTGCGCTCTACAATAAGCTTTATGTTTTCTGACTTCTCAAGCTCATTGTTGCCGTAGCACTCAATATCCTTAAAATACCTGCCAAGTCCGTGGTACGCAAAAAAAGACTCTATATAACCACGCTGACAATTGCTGACTATATAAAGGTCATAGCTTTCTGACAGCTCATCAAGTGTCTTTTCAACATCAGGATAAAGCTCTCCCCCATGAGCGGTCAGGTAATCGTTTTCTTCTCTATAGCATACATTAATTAACTCATCTCTGCAAGTACAATTAGGAAAGATAATGGATGCCAGTACATCCATTGTCTTTCCCATTACTGAATACATATCTTCTTTTGTGATAGGTGCCCTCTCATAGCCATAATCTGCTATGGCCTTATTCCATGATTTTGCCACATTCTCTGCTGAATCCCAGAGAGTGCCATCCATATCAAAAATAATACCCTTATGCTTCATCTATAGCCTTTCCGATATCATGTCTCATGTATTTATTATCAAACTGTACCCACTCTGTTGCCTCGTAAGCCTTGGCTCTGGCCTCCTTGAGTGTGGCGCCTGTTGCAGTGATACCAAGCACTCGTCCTCCGTTTGTGACGATATTGCCGTCAGCATCAAATTTGGTGCCGGCATGATAGCAGTAATAATCATCTTTGCCATCAAACTTCTCAAATCCAGTTATCTTAAAGCCCTTCTCATACTTGACAGGATATCCGTCTGATGCCAGAACCACGCATACGCATGCATTGTCCTCAAACTGAAGATCTATTGTGTCAAGAGTTCCGTCTACACAGGCCTCCATCACATCAATAATATCATTCTTCATACGAGGAAGCACAACCTGTGCCTCAGGATCTCCGAATCGCGCATTGTACTCAAGCACCTTTGGTCCATCCTCTGTGAGCATGAGTCCGAAGAAGATAACTCCTGTAAAAGGTCTGCCCTCTTTAGCCATAGCATCTACAGTTGCCTGATAAATATACTTCTTGCAGAAATCATCTACCTCATCGGTATAGAACGGACTAGGTGAGAAATTACCCATGCCGCCTGTATTAAGGCCTGTATCTCCATCGCCTGCACGCTTGTGGTCCTGCGCAGATGACATAATCCTGATAGTCTTTCCGTCTACAAATGAAAGCACTGAAACCTCACGGCCTGTCATGAACTCCTCAACTACCATGGTGTTTCCGGCTGTTCCGAACTTCTTATCCTCCATGATGGTTCTGACACCCTCTTTTGCCTCCTCAAGAGTATTGCAGATAAGCACACCCTTTCCTAGAGCAAGTCCGTCTGCCTTTAACACAATAGGGAACTTTGCTGTCTCTAAATATTTAAGAGCCTCTTTGGCATCAGTAAAATTCTCATATGCCGCAGTAGGGATATTATACTTTTTCATGAGGTCCTTTGAAAATGCCTTTGAGCCCTCAAGAATAGCTGCATTCTTCTTTGGTCCGAAGCACTTGAGCCCTGCCTTTTCGAACTCGTCAACGATACCTCCTACAAGCGGATCATCCATACCGATGATTGTAAAATCAATGGCATTATCCTTTGCAAATGATACGAGCTTATCAAATTCCATCGCACCGATTGGCACACACTCTGCAAGTGCAGCGATACCTGCATTGCCCGGTGCACAGTATATCTTGTCAACGCGTGAGCTCTTTGCAACAGCCCTGCATATTGCATGCTCTCTTCCGCCGCTTCCTACTACTAATACCTTCATTTTTGCCTCCTATACCTAAGCTATATATAAGCTTTTCATTGTCCGGTAATCATAATCTACCTGTGTTTACATACTAATTACTTACAGCACTGTCATTACTTCTCATCTATAATAACATGTCCGTCTTCTACTGACACCCTGCCATTTGCTATCAGGTCGATAGCGTGTGGCATGATTTTCCACTCAGCCTGCTCCATAACCCTGCGCTGAAGCACCTCAGGTGTGTCGCCCTGCTTTACCTCGACTGCCTTCTGTAAAATAATAGGGCCTGTGTCTGTGCCTTCATCCACAAAGTGGCAGGTGGCACCTGTCACCTTCACACCACGTGCAAGCACCCCCTCATGCACCTTAAGACCATAGTAGCCTGTGCCGCAGAAAGATGGTATGAGCGATGGATGGATATTTATGATTCTGTTTCTGTACTGCTTTATCATCTCAGGTGGAATCACTACCAGAAAACCTGCCAGTACGACTAAATCCACATGATATGAGTTAAGCTGCTTTAAGAAATCTTCATTGAAGGCAGCTCTGCTTTCATAGCTCTTTGGTGAGATACACACTGCCTGTATTCCAGCCTTTTTAGCTCTCTCAAGCGCATATGCATCTGCGTTGTTGCTGATAACAACCTCTATCTGTGTGTTTGTAATTGTTCCGTTATCTATTGCATCTATGATGGCCTGAAGATTGGTGCCGCCACCCGATACACATACTGCAATTTTCATTTTTTTTCCTCGCAAAGCCGTATACGTAATTATATGAGATCTACACCCTTCTCGCCGTCAATAATCTTTCCGACTACGTATGGTGTATCTCCGGCAGACTTCATAGCCTCCATAGTCTTGTCAACGTCTGCAGGGTCAACTGCGACAATCATTCCAAGTCCCATGTTGTAGGTATTGTACATCATCTGCTCCTCGACATTTCCCTCTCTAGCCATCATTTTAAAGATTGGTGGAACAGGGTAGCTGTTTTTCTCAACTACGGCACGTTTGCCATCGATGAGCATACGTGGGATATTCTCATAGAAGCCGCCGCCTGTAATATGACTGCAGGCCTTTACTGTGACTCCTGCGTCCTTTACAGCCTTAAGAGCCTTTACATAGATTCTTGTAGGTGCAAGAAGTGCCTCTCCAAGTGTAGTGCCAAGCTCCTCATGATATGTATTTAATGTTTCCTTGTCCATCTTGAAAATCTTTCTGACAAGTGAAAATCCATTTGAGTGTACGCCTGTGGATGCCATTCCGATAAGTACATCACCATCCTTTAAACTCTCGCCTGTGATGATGTCCTTTCTGTCAACCACACCAACCGCAAAGCCTGCAAGGTCATACTCGTCCTCTGGCATAAGACCCGGATGCTCTGCTGTCTCGCCACCAACGAGTGCACAGCCTGACTGCTTACAGCCCTCTGCCACACCGCTTACGATTGTAGCAATCTTCTCCGGATAGTTCTTGCCACATGCTATATAATCAAGGAAAAATAATGGCTCACCGCCTGCACATGCCACATCATTTACGCACATGGCAACTGCATCGATTCCGATTGTATCATGCTTGTCCATGATGAAAGCAAGCTTTACCTTGGTTCCGCATCCATCTGTTCCCGATAAAAGCACCGGATCCTCCATATCCTTGATGGAAGCAAGTGAGAACGCTCCTGAGAAGCCTCCGAGACCACCTAACACCTCCGGTCTCATAGTCTCCTTTACATGCTTTTTCATAAGCTCTACTGACTTGTAACCTGCCTCGATATCAACACCTGAATTCTTGTAATCCATTATTGTTCCTCCTAATAATCTGCAATTCGTTCAATACCTATAGTATACCTTCATAGTGCCAAATTTTCCAATTATATATTGTAATTATTCTTATTAGTTTTACTAATATAATATATCTTTTATAGAAATAATACTTATAATTTATTTAACGGATTATATTGACATCAGACATTCATCGTCCTACACTATCCATGCAAATAAATATTTAGATTTGAACGATTAATAATACAATTAATAATACAAAAGAAAGCTATGATACACAGCACTGCAATAAATAGCTGACAAGCTGTCAAATCACAAAGGAGAACAAGAATGCTTAAACAGATAAAAAATTTTCTGATAATGACTCTCAGTATCACCATTATGGCAATCGGTGTATACTATTTCAAGTTCCCAAACAACTTTACCTTCGGTGGCGTAACCGGTGCCGCAGTTGTGTTTGCAAAGATTACACCTCTCTCAGCGAGTATGTTTTCTACTATTGTGAACATGCTCCTGCTTGTAGTAGGCTTTTTCTTCCTTGGCAAAGGCTTTGCGATTAAGACCACCTATGCCACAGTTCTTTTATCAGTTGAGCTTCTGGTGCTTGAAAAGCTTGACCCACTCACTCATCCGCTCTCAAACGAGCCAATGCTTGAGCTGATTTTTGCCATCGCTCTTCCTGCAATCGCATCTGCACTGCTTTTCTATGTGGGGGCTTCAAGTGGCGGAACCGATGTCATCGCCATGATTGTAAAAAAATATGCACATGTAGAAAATATCGGCATGGCTTTATTTCTCACCGATCTCGTCATGATTATCATCGCCTGCTTTGTATTTGACATAAAGACTGCTCTGTATTCATTTGTCGGACTTGTTGTGAAATCATTTATGATTGATGCAATCATCGAAAATATCATGCTCAGAAAATCCATAATGCTTATCTGTGATGACAAGGATGTGATATGCAATTATATTATAAATGTTCTCGGAAAAAGTGCCACCTATGTGGAGGCACGAGGCGCTTACACCGGTGAGAGAAACTATATCGTTTTCAGCACTCTCACAAAGAAGCAGGCCATAGAGCTTAGAAGCTTCATACATCAGAATAAGCTGCATGCTTTTATGTCTGTGATGAGTACCAGTGAAGTGTTTGGTAAGGGATTTTCTTCTCTGTAAATTTTATTGTAGCATCATGCAATAGTCCAGTCTTCAAGCTTTAATCCATCAACACGACAAAATTCTCTTGTATTATTTGTCACAAGAATAAGGTCTTTGGACAAAGCATGAGCTGCAATCAAAGTATCCATTGGTCCGATTGGTGTTCCCATAGTTTCAAGTCCAGCACGCACCAGACCATACTTTTCCGCTGCAATACCATCAAATTGTAAAATTGTAATTGATGATAAAAACAGAGAGAGCGCAAGATAATTTTTTTCGCGATACGTGCTTTTCTCCACACCGTGCATTAATTCGCCGTAGCTAATTGCTGATATACATAATTCATCTGATTTGTGTGATAAAATATGCTTTATTACTTCCTTAGGTTTATTTTTTATTGCATATATGCAAATATTCGTATCCAACATGTATTTCATAAAAACCCCTTTTCATTAAAAACTTTCTCGTACCTGTACTTCTGGCTGCATGCGTCCTTCTTTCATGAAATCATCTGTAAACATATCCAGACTACTAAGCAGTCCTGCCCACTCATTATCTTTAGGTATTAGAAAAACCACATCTCCGACTTTATTTATCATAACCTCGTCTCCATCAAAACGACATTCCTTAGGTAATCTAACTGCCTGGCTTCGCCCATTCTCAAATAGCTTAGCTGTTAACATAATAGAACACCTCCTTTTGCATTTAGTATATATCACGGTATATATCGTGTCAACCAGTTTTTAATATGGCATTTATCTTTTATCATAAAACAGCCGTAACCGCGATTTTCTTTTTCAATCGCAGCTACGGCTGTTATATTTACATGAACTAATTTATTTCAAAAACTAGTGCTTCGGAATAAGCTTCTCTGTACCACCCATGTATGGCTGAAGTGCCTTAGGGATATTTACAGAGCCATCTGCATTCAGGTTGTTCTCAAGGAATGCGATAAGCATACGTGGTGGAGCAACAACTGTGTTGTTAAGAGTATGTGCAAAGTATTTCTTGCCATCCTCGCCCTTTACACGAATCTTAAGACGTCTTGCCTGTGCATCGCCTAAGTTAGAGCAGCTTCCAACCTCGAAGTACTTCTTCTGTCTTGGTGACCATGCCTCTACGTCGCATGATTTAACCTTGAGATCTGCGAGGTCTCCTGAACAGCACTCAAGAGTACGGACAGGCACATCGAGACTTCTGAAAAGCTCTACTGTGTACTTCCACATCTTCTCATACCATTCTTTTGAATCCTGTGGCTTGCAGACAACAATCATCTCCTGCTTCTCAAACTGGTGGATACGGTAAACACCTCTCTCCTCAATGCCGTGTGCACCCTTTTCCTTACGGAAGCAAGGTGAGTAGCTTGTGAGTGTGTATGGAAGCTTTGACTCATCGTTTATTGTATCGATGAACTTACCGATCATTGAGTGCTCAGATGTGCCGATAAGGTAGAGATCCTCTCCCTCAATCTTGTACATCATGGCATCCATCTCCTCAAAGCTCATAACGCCTGTTACGACATTTGAACGGATCATAAATGGTGGGATACAGTATGTAAAGCCCTTTCCAATCATGAAGTCACGCGCATATGCTGTCATGGCTGAGTGAAGACGTGCGATATCTCCCATCAGATAATAGAAACCGTTTCCTGCAACCTTTCCTGCTGCATCGAGGTCTATTCCGTCAAATCTCTCCATGATATCTGTATGATAAGGAATCTCGAAATCAGGGACAACAGGCTCACCAAACTTCTCGTTCTCCACGTTGAAGGTATCATCCTTTCCGATTGGAACTGATGGATCGATGATGTTTGGAATCTTCATCATATCCTCAAGCACCTTGTCCTGATACTCCTTCTCGAGTGGCTCAAGCTCTGTAAGGCGCTTTGAAATCTGTGCTACCTCAGCCTTTACAGCCTCAGCCTCTTCCTTCTTGCCCTGTGCCATAAGAGCACCAATCTGCTTAGAGACCTGATTCTTCTTTGCACGAAGATCATCAGCCTCCTGCTGTGCTTCTCTGGCTTTCTTGTCATACTCGATTACTTCATCGACGAGTGGAAGCTTGTGGTCCTGGAATTTCTTTTTAATATTTTCTTTTACGAGATCCGGATTCTCTCTTAAAAACTTTAAGTCTATCATAATTCCTCCAAAGTATTATGTTTTTATAACTTATAACATTTTACTCTGAAAAACCTTAAAATGCAAGAGGATACTTGTCAGTAAGTGTCTTGATGATAGCCTTTGCAGGCTCAACTGCGTTCTCGCCCTCTTTGATGATCATAGCGATTGCCTCTGCAACCTTGTCGAAATCATCCTCCTTTAAGCCTCTTGATGTAGCAGCAGGTGTTCCGAGACGGATACCGCTTGTGACAAATGGCTTCTGTGGGTCATTAGGAATAGTATTCTTGTTGGCTGTGATATGAGCCGCATCGAGAAGCTTCTCGATAGATTTTCCTGTGAGACCAAACGGAGTTAAGTCTACAAGCATGAGGTGGTTGTCTGTGCCGTCTGATACAATCTTGATGCCACGGCTCTGAAGCCCCTTGCAAAGTGCCTGTGCGTTCTTTACAATCTGCTTCTGATACTCCTTGAACTCAGGCTGTAATGCCTCCTTGAAGCAGACTGCCTTTGCAGCAATAACGTGCATGAGAGGTCCACCCTGGATTCCCGGGAAAATAGCCTTGTTGAAGTTGTACTTATCCTGCATCTCCTGACTGCAGAGGATCATTCCTCCACGAGGTCCGCGGAGAGTCTTGTGTGTAGTGGTTGTGGTGACATGTGCATATGGGATTGGGCTTGGATGAAGTCCTGCCGCTACAAGTCCTGCGATATGAGCCATATCAACCATGAGCACTGCGTCTACCTTGTCTGCAATCTCTCTGAAACGCTTGAAATCTATAGTTCTCGCATATGCAGATGCACCAGCGATAATCATCTTTGGCTTGCACTCAAGGGCAATCTCCTCTACCTTGTCATAATCGATGAAGCCCTCGTCATTTACTCCGTAAGGCACTACATGGAAATATGAGCCTGAGAAGTTGACCGGTGAACCATGTGTGAGGTGTCCGCCATGGTCAAGATTCATTCCCATGATGGTATCGCCCGGCTTTAAGATGGCGAACTGTACTGCCATGTTGGCCTGAGCGCCTGAGTGTGGCTGTACATTTACATACTCTGCGCCGAAAAGCTCCTTGGCTCTTTCTCTGGCAAGCTCCTCTACCTCGTCCACGCACTCGCAGCCACCGTAGTATCTTCTTCCCGGATATCCCTCAGCATACTTATTGGTGAGGATGCTTCCCATAGCTGACATAACAGCAGGGCTTACCCAGTTCTCAGAAGCAATAAGCTCGATATGGCTGTTCTGGCGCTCAAACTCATCTGTGATGGCGCTCGCAATCTCCTGATCTTCTTTCTTGATGTCGTCAAGTGTATACATATATGTGTCTCCTTTTCTTTATTGCAAGATGCTTGCATTATTTATCGCAATTATATGCTTCGCTGCGATTTATTACATTGATGCGCTACTGCATAAAAATAATCCTTGCTACAATTCTACTATTTAAAGCAGAAAGTGGCAAGGATTATTTGATATATCCTTCATATTTAATTCTAATAAGTAACTATACCCAAATCAAATAACTAAAATCACATATATGAATACATTTAAAAAATACGGTCATCCTATAAAAAAGGAGGTCTGAAAACATGACTACTGACCAAAAAGAAAAACGAAATGATGAATATAACAAATATGTAAAGCGCGTCACACCTACTCACTGCCTTTCTGCAAACATGCTAAAGGCATTTATACTCGGCGGAATCATATGCACTATCGGACAGCTCATAGTAAATACCTGCACACAATACTTTGGGTTAAGCAGCGATGAAGCCTCTGCCTGGTGCAGCATGATTTTGATTCTCATAAGCTGCATACTGACAGCGCTAAACCTATATGCACCGCTTGCAAACTGGGGAGGAGCAGGAGCTCTTGTTCCTATAACCGGCTTTGCAAACGGAGTATGCTCATCCGCATGTGAGTTTCAGGTCGAGGGGCAGGTATTTGGCATAGGCTGTCAGATATTCAGGATTGCAGGTCCCGTGATACTGTACGGCATATTTTCAAGCTGGGTGCTTGGTGTGATATACCTTGTTGTAACGGGCTTGTAATTGATTAGAGATGTAATCGGCACAGTCAGGATAATTCCCATTGTGCCTGATATGTCTCGCATTATCTCAATTGCCAATTTCTTTTTCAAAGCCCTCTTTATAACCTCTCAGGAATCCCTCTGCATGCGCATCGTTTCTTTCAAGCTCCAGTTGCCTGTCAAATTCATAATTTAGTAATGCCATGTTTATTTCGATACCAAAGATTCTACAAATTGATATTTTTTTCCCATTGCCAATCTCCTTCCTTATTTCTATAATATTCACATACAATATATTCAAATGCAGCATATAAAGAAAGGGGATTTTAAATGAACACTTTTTCAGAAGTTTTTAAGGCTATCGCAAGCTACCCGTGGCAGGTAAATGTGGGTGTTCTTTCACTAATACCACTGTACATCATAGATTTTAAGTTTTTCTGCAAACTAAATATTGGTTTACAGCGCAAGATAGCACTTGCAAAGGAGCGCGGACATGTGGCGAGAGGCATGATTGTGAAGGAGGATGCAAAGAGGCTCGTTGTCAATAATTCACAATCCGCTTACAGCTACTGGGCTGCCAGATACACATATACTGTAGACGGAAAGGAGTACCGCAAGCGTTTTTCATGCGATAACAGACATAGCACCCGTTCTGAGCTTAGGACTATCATAAATGTGTACTGGCTTGATGACCCGAACAAGCCTTTCTGGGACTATAGCAGCGATTCACTTGGCGCATGGTTTGGAATTTTTACGATATTGTTTCCATGGATTGGGGCTATACTTATCATACAGCTGTTAGGCGGTGCCGATGCAATAGCGCAGTACAATAACAGTCGGATGTGATACTTTCCTACACAAAAAATCCGCTATACCAAATACAATGGTTAGCGGATTTTTGCTATTTACATTTTGATAAATTATTCATGCCTGATGCTACACAGTCTCAGGCACCTTATAGCCTGCTTCACTCATTAATTTTTCAAACTCACTGACACTGACACCGGCTTCCTCTGCTGCAGTATCAATATCGAGCTTGCCCTTTGTTACCAGAGTAAACAGCATCTTAGTCTCCCCCTGTTGTATTCCAAGCTTTTTATGATCTTCCCATGCCTTACACACATTAATCACCTCTTCCTTTTCTTCATACTCAATATCCGTTCCTGCAAACAAATTCATTGCGGCTATTGTCTCAACATCGACTCTTTTAAAAATGTCATCTGTCGTGATTAAAGCATTTAGTTTTCTTTCATCTGACGCATTTTTCAACACCTCAAATAATGGTCTTAGTCCAGTCTCAAATATCGAAAAATCTGTAATCTCAAGTGGATTCAACAGATTAATTTTATAATCGTTGATGAGTGGAAATATTCTCTCATCCATCTGTGGCATCATTTCAATCTAAATATATTCTACGTACCCCTACATAAAAATATGGCATTATCTACACCTGACATATTATTTTCCTGCTATTTACTGGTATCTTAAAGCATCGAAAATTTCCATGTCCTTTGTAGAATGATGCGAAGTGGTCTGCCCTCTTCAAAGTGATACGCACCAATTATTGACGTGTTATGTGGTGACGCTCTACAGAAATATAATGCTTCGACTAAATTGTAACATAGGGATATTCTTTTGTCATTATAAAAATCAATATATTATATTGTTTTTGTTGTATATGCAACATATTTTTGGACAAAATTATAGTAATATTGTATTATAAATAATGAAATCAACATTCTAGAAAGAAGGACAAGAAATCCTATGGACAAGGTTTTCAAAATAGAAGATTTACGCCCTATCCGCGACGAGATGACCATCTCACGAAATTCAAGGCTAAGTGTCAAAACACCCATAACCTATTTTTCTCTCGGTAAGGGCACGTCAATCTCTCAGGATTCCTACGATAATACCACGGTATACATCGTTGCAAAAGGATGCGCTGATTTTCTTATCGGAGCTTATGCTGCAAAGCATACCATATCAGAAGGTGATATGCTGGTAGTCCCTTCGAAAACACTCTGCGGAGTAACAACAGAAACCGGCTGTATTTACACCGAAATCATCATAAAAAAGGAGAACAACAATATGAACAAAATTATCAAATCAGGCGAGGTCATGAAGCTTAAGGATCTTATCTCATATGAGGATGGCAGTATCACGAACATTGATGTGGTAAGCAACGACACAATGAAATTCGTGCTTATGGCATTCGATGAGGGCACCGGTCTCACACCGCATCGCGCGCCTGGAAATGCAATAATTTTCGCACTCGAGGGCAAGGCTGTAATAGACTACGAGGGCAAAGATTACACAATCTCAGCAGGCGAAAATTTCCGTTTTGACAAAAACGGACTGCACAGCGTAACCGCTGACGAAAGGTTCAAGATGGGACTTCTTCTGGTGTTGGAGTAAAGCTTGCTTCACTCTTTTTTCAAATCCCATGCCCCTGCTTCCTAAGCACCGGCATGGTGTATATCTTCACCAAAAGCGGTATCACCATGATAAACCATACAAGCGGCGTAACTGTATCGCCCAGTGCCCTAAGTGCCGCCGCACATGCATCATACAAAAATGTCGCTACAAGCCCTGCTATTATAATAAAAATATATGACACAGTCATTCCCATCAAAAAGCCTATCATCAGATTGCTGAGTGTCGTGGTGGCTCCGACTGCTGCCAGTGAGTTTTCTCCCAGATATGATCCGACTATTCTCGTGTCAACTATACTGTATGGGAGCTAGAGTATATTTGCCATAAATATTGGAATGGCAAATGCCAGTATGAGTCTTGATGGTTTTCCTTTTGTAAGGTCTTTCATGTCTATAGCCTCTTTCTATATTTTCTATCTATTATTTTTATCCGTTGTCATAAATCCCTTAATTGATTATAATATAAATATGCGTATAGAAGCTTAATAATTTAAGTGCTGACAGCAACATACCATTGCAGGGAGATAAGATGAACAACAATATAAAATACAAGCTGGCCAATGCCATGAAGGAATGCATGGTTTCCTCTCCTGTCGAGAAGATTACGGTTAAGGAAATCTGCGATACATGTGGTGTGACCAGACAAACCTTTTACAGAAATTTTCAGGACAAATATGACCTGATAAACTGGTATTTTGATAAGATACTGATTGAATCCTTTCACCAGATGGGTGAGGGCAGTACAGTGTACGAAAGCCTTGTTAAAAAATTTGAATATATCCGTATGGAGCACCTTTTCTTTAAGGCTGCTTTTAAAAATGATGAGCAGAACAATCTAAAGGAGCATGATTTTGAGCTGATTCGTCAGTTTTATATTGACCAGATTGAGGGAAAAAGCCACCGGAAAATATCCGAAAAGCTGTTGTTCCAGCTTGAGATGTATTGTCAGGGCTCTGTCTTTATGACAACCCAATGGGTGCTTGACAATAAAAACTTCACCCCTCAGGAGCTTGCCGGACTGCTCGCTGATGCTATGCCAAAGGAGCTTGCCGACGTATTTCGCGAGGTAAACCTGATATAATTCAAGGTAATATTCAGAACCATTTAGAACAAGTATCGTGCATTTTTACAAATGTGCACGGTCGTCAGAATAGTTATATCAGCGTTAAAAATCCGGGAATGCTGTCAATTGACAGTTCCCGGATTTTCTATTTTATTTCATTCTTAATCGTAACTATTCACAAACATCCCTGTAAGCTGTTGCCGAATTACATAATCTTACGGAAAAGAGCCTTCAAATCCTCAACACTTGCATCCTTTGGATTTCCAGGTGCACATGCATCTGCGTGAGCAGACTCTGCGAGAAATTCTAAGTCTTCCTCCTTTATAGCCTCGAGCTTTGTTGGGATTCCTACATCTACAGAGAGCTGTGCTACAGCATCAATTGCAGCCTTTCTGTACTCCTCTACAGACATATCATCTACTCCCTTAACTCCCATTGCACGGGCAATTTCACGATATTTCTCACCTGTACAGTCTGCATTGTACTCCATTACGATTGGAAGCATCATAGCACATGCTACTCCGTGTGGTGTATCATAAACAGCTCCGAGTGTATGAGCCATTGAATGAGCGATTCCAAGTCCAACATTTGAAAATCCCATTCCTGCAATGTACTCTCCAAGAGCCATACCCTCACGACCCTCTTTTTCATTGGCAACTGCACTTCTTAAGGACCTTGCAATAATCTCGATTGCTTTGAGATGGAACATATCTGTCATCTCCCATGCAGCCTTTGTTGTGTATCCCTCGATAGCATGTGTAAGTGCGTCCATACCTGTTGATGCTGTAAGTCCCTTTGGCATTGATGACATCATGTCAGGGTCTACGATTGCGATGATTGGCATGTCATGTGGGTCCACACATACAAACTTTCTCTTTCTCTCTACATCTGTGATGACATAGTTGATTGTAACCTCTGCAGCTGTTCCTGCTGTTGTAGGTACTGCAATGATAGGAACACAAGGCTTCTTTGTAGGTGCAACACCCTCTAGGCTTCTTACATCCTCAAACTCAGGGTTTGCAATAATGATACCGATTGCCTTTGATGTATCCATAGATGAGCCGCCTCCGATTGCAATGAGGTAATCAGCTCCTGATTTCTTAAATGTCTCTACTCCATGCTTTACGTTGTCGATTGTTGGGTTTGGCTTAATCTCTGAGTAAATCTCATATTCCAATCCGTTCTTATCAAGGATATCTGTTACCTTTGCTGTAACCCCAAATTTGATTAAGTCAGGGTCAGAGCATACCAGTGCTTTTTTAAAGCCATGCGCTTTTGCCTCTGTTGCAATCTCCTGGATTGCACCTGATCCGTGATAAGATGTCTCGTTTAACATGATTCTGTTAGCCATAGTGTAAAATCTCCTTCCAATTTTAAATAATACTCCTAAAAAACTCTGCCGATAAATTCTTATAACTTATCTGCCTGACTATATTTTAACAAAGTATTAAACGAGATGTAAGTTACAAACCTGCCAATGTGTAACATACCTGTTGCAATATGTAACCTGCCAGTTACCTATGTATATCCCACCGACTGCCAATCACACCTTATGGCTGTCTGATATAACTTTCTTTAACTCTCTTGCCGCCGCACTGATCGGGTGATGTATATCATATACCATACATATATTTCTCTGCGGTATCTCCTCCTCCAGAGCTATCTCTACAATCTCGCGATTTGCTATCGCAGCCTCTGCCATCGGCTTTGGCATAAAGGCAAGACCAAGCTCACTTTTCACAAGTGGCAGTATCTGATCTGTCGTTGCGGTCTCTGTATCAGGCGCGAATTCAAGCCCGTGTGACATAAAAAATCTGTTAAAAAACTGAAATGTCATGGTCTCCCGCCCCAGTCCGATAAGCGGATAATTATGCAGCTCCTTTAATGACAGAGTCTGGCTTCCGAGCGCAGTAAAGGTGGTTCCACCCACAAGAATCTCCTGAAATGAACCAAGCTTTATCATCTTAAGAGGGGCCTCCACCTCAGCCGGCGTCGATACCACTGCAAAATCAATCATGCCGTTTTTTACGGCATTTATAGCCTGTGGGGTGGAGTGATTATATATCTTAAGCCTGATACCCGGATATGCCATGTGAAAAGTCTTTAGCCTGTCAAGCAGATATATGTTTAGAGCTGTCTCACTGGCTCCTATTGATACGCTTCCGTGTGACAGTCCTGTGCTGTCTGACAGCTCCTCCTCCGCCGCAAGTATCTGTGACATCGCTGCAGATACATGCGCGTACAGACGCTCTCCCTCCGGTGTGAGCTGCACACCTCTGTTATTTCTGATAAAAAGTATGCTGTTTATCTGCTGCTCTAAATTGTTCATGGCGCGGGTTACATTTGGCTGGCTGTTTCCGAGCGCCCTCGCAGCCTTTGTGAAATTGCAGTATTTTGCAACATAATAAAATATCTTGTAGTACTCAAAATTTATATCCATATTTAAAGCCTCCTTTTTATTATCGTTTTACCGGTCATTTTTCCGATAATACACAGATACTAATGATATAATAATATGATATTTCAATTATATCAATTATACTTTTTACTTATTATAATCATAATTGTATAATCATAAATGCTCAAAAGAGAAATATTGATTATATATAAGAAAAGGACGTGTTTCAAATGAGTGAAAAGACAATGTTTCCAAGAGAAGATCATGCAGACATTCTGTTTCAGAAGATATTAAATGATCCATGGGCCTGTGACAGGCTTATGGAAACCTTCAATGAAAATCTGGTTTACAATGATGAATTTGATGTATCTCTTCCGGCAGAAAAATTTGCTAAAGCTCTCTTCAATGCATATACCAACCGCGATCTTTCCGCACTGCTTATGTGCCTGTGCAACAACACAGTATTTGATCTGCTGCGCAATTCATATATCATACCGTACAGGTTCAATGCCGACGGACACCAAAATCCGATAATCATGACCGATGAACACGGAAATCCGCTGCCCGAATATAAACACATATCTCACGACAAGAACTATATACATTTTCATGAGATATACAACGATATGCCAGACAAAAAGGATATCTACTATGCACAGGCTTACCGCTACAGCCACACATATGATTCCGAGCATATGACTCCCACACAGCAGGTCATTGTAAAGCATGACGGAATACTCCTGATACGTGAGCTTCCAGATACCGTAAAGCTCAAGGAGACTGAGGCTGAGGCTTACTCTGCCGTATGGGATCTGATGATACAGATTGAAAAGGAGCTTCCTATGGCATATGTTTTTTACGGTCAGGACTCTCTTGTGGAAAATGACAAGCGGTATGATGAAATAGGTATTTTCCTGCGAAGCTCTCATTTCCTAAAAAATCTTGAAAAACATGTACAAAAGGCCGAGGCGATAATTTATGGCAGATAACAGCTACACAGATATCATGGAAAAAAATCATATGGAAATCCCCTGGCATGATTATGCCAGACAGGATGGAAATATACTCATAGATAAGGCGGGACTGATTGAAAAAGCCTCTGTAATCGGACGTGTCGGACTCATCATGCTCTCCTGCGGCACAGGAGCCTGGCGTGTGAGAACGTCTATGAACCGGCTCTCAAAGGAGCTTGGTGTCACATGTACAGTGGATGTCGGACTTATGTCAATCGAGTTTAACTGTTTTGACGGCACTGACTGTATATCGCAGTCACTCAGCATAGCAAACACAGGTGTAAACACCTCAAAGCTCTATCGCATGGAGCAGTTTGTCGACAATTTTCCTAAGGAGGAAGCGCACCTGACTGGCGAAGAAATCCACCGCCGTCTCGATGAGATAGAGCATATTCATGCCATTTACTCCCCTGCAAGGCTTGGACTTGCAGCCGCTATAGCATGCTGTGCCTTCACGTTTTTGCTCGGAGGAGGTCCTATTGAAATGATACTGGCATTTATAGCAGCCGGCATCGGAAATCTCATACGTACAAAGCTTATAAAACATCATTTTACTTTGTTCCTTAATATAGCGGTATCAATTTCTGCCTCATGCTTCATATATGCGGCATTTTTAAAAATTGCAGAGATGGCTTTCAATGTATCAACCATTCATGAAGCCGGATACATCTGTTCCATGCTCTTTATCATACCCGGATTTCCGTTTATCACAAGCGGAATCGACCTTGCAAAGCTGGATTTGCGCTCCGGTCTTGAACGCCTTGCCTATGCAATAATAATAGTCATGGTAGCCACGATGTTTGCATGGATTATGGCACTGCTTCTGCGACTGCAGCCTATGGACTTTGAAGACTTGAATCTGACCCCCGTACTACATCTAATCCTGAGGCTTATAATGAGCTTCTTCGGTGTGTTTGGATTCTCAATCATGTTCAACAGTCCAGCTCCCATGGCTGCAACAGCCGCACTTATCGGTGCCATAGCAAATTCACTGCGGCTTGAGCTGGTAGACCTGACAGGTATGCCGGCTCCTGCTGCCGCATTTGCCGGAGCTCTCACAGCAGGGCTTCTCGCATCATTTATCAAGGAAAATAACGGATATCCGAGAATATCCCTCACTGTACCATCCATAGTCATAATGGTTCCGGGACTTTATCTGTATCGGGCTATATACAATTTCGGCATAATGGCACTTTCGGATGCTGTTTCATGGTTTGCATCAGCAATCATGATTATCATTGCACTGCCGCTCGGACTCATCTTTGCAAGAATACTAACTGATAAGACATTTAGGTATTGCACGTAACAGAATCATACACATTATAAGCAGACTTGTTTTATACCATTCAAAATCCGGACAATACAAGCTCTGCACCAACATCCAAATATTAAACTCAAAAAACAAGGAGGCATTCATCATGCTTACAGCAGTTACAGGAATAAACTGGGGAGACGAGGGAAAGGGTCGTGTCATCGACCTTCTCGCAGAACATGCGGATATCGTAGTCCGCTATCAGGGTGGTAACAATGCCGGACACACAGTAGTTAATAAACAGGGAAAATTTGTCTTAAATCTGCTTCCATCCGGAATACTTCACCCGGATGTAGTATGTGTGCTCGGTGACGGAATGGTTATTGACCTAAACCATCTGTCCAATGAAATTGCACAGATCAGAACACAAGATGTATCTGTTTCACCAAAAAACCTGAAATTATCAACAAGAGCCACAATTTCAATGCCGTGGCATAAAATACAGGATGAGCTTGAGGAAGAGCGCCTTTCAAAGTCCGGAGCAGCCTTCGGCTCTACCAAACGCGGTATTGCCTATGCATACAGCGATAAATATCGTAAAAAAACAATCCGTCTCGGTGATTTACTCCACTTAGACGATGAGAATGTACAGGCCAGACTTAAGACAATGCTTGAAGCTAAAAACCTTGAGCTTGCAGGCTGCTATCATCAGGAGCCTATGTCTCTGTCAGCTCTTTTGTCATGGTGCAGGCAGAAGGCTGCAAAGTATGCACCTTATATCACAGATACCGGTGCATTCCTTGAGGATGCACTATCAAAAGGGAAACGTGTTGTACTTGAAGCACAGCTTGGTGCAATGAGGGATATCGACTATGGTATTTTCCCATATACTTCAAGCTCCTCCACCATCTCAGCTTACGGTCCTATAGGTGCCGGTATCCCCGGTGCCTCATTAGACCATGTGGTCGGTGTACTAAAGGCATACTCTACCTGTGTCGGAGCCGGACCATTTGTCGCGGAAAAAGCTATGAACGGTGAATGGACTGAAATGGTCCGCAAGTATGGAAGCGAATACGGCGCTGCCACCAAAAGACCACGTCGTGTGGGTCCATTTGATGCCGTTGCAAGCCGCTATGGTCTAAAATGCCAGCATGCTGACAAAATTGCACTGACCAAGCTAGATGTCCTGAGCATCATGGATCAGATTCCTGTTATCACAGGATATCAGTATAAAAATGCTGTAACAAACGTCTTTGACCCCACCGAAAATCTGGAAAAATATACCCCGGTAGTCAAAATGCTGCCGGGGTGGAAAACCGATATATCAAATTGCAGGTCATATGATGAGCTGCCTGTAAATGCTAAGCGCTACATAAACTTCCTTGAGGACATGCTAAGACATGAAATACAATTTGTCTCAGTCGGAGCTGAGAGGAACCAATATCTTCTCAACGGTAAGTGGCTGTAATTGCCTTTAACATGCTTTAACCGACCTCTATGCCATTGCCATATTATTTTTCTGATTTACTGAGATATTGTATACAAGAGTGTGCTGCCACATTCCCTTCTCCCACAGCCTTCGTATACTGGTAAGGTCTGCCTGTGCAGTCTCCTGCCGCAAAACAGCCTGCCACATTTGTCTGCTGGGCTCTATCCACCAATATATGTCCGTTTTCTATTTCAAGCTGCGGCATAAGCTTTGATGGTGCGATGGCGTTCCTGAGGCAGAATACTCCGTCTACGCTCTCAGTCTTTCCGCTTCGAAGCGTAATTCCTTCCACAAATGAGTCTCCGATTAATGCTATAGGTGCATCCTTTGATATCTTTACATTTGGAAGCTCTATTTCGCTGTCATTATAGGCTGGGAAATACAATACCTCTGACGCAAGATCTGCAAGATATTTTACCTCATGCTCATACTTTTTGTCATTACATATGACAGCTATCCTCTTATCCTTGTAAAACATGCCATCACATGTGGCGCAGTAGCTGAGCCTCTTTCCAAGCAGCTCATCCTCTCTGTCCAGCTGCTTTGCAGCCATCACCCCCATGCACAGTATGAGAGTCCTTGCCTCATACATCTCATTGTCTGCAAGCACCATAAAGCCGTTTCCTGCAGGCATGATATTAGTCACGGTCTTTTCTGTTATCTCAATCCCCGCTGCCCTCCTGTGAGCGTCAAAGCGTTCAAACAGCTCCTGTCCGCTTATCAGCGGAAAACCCGGATAGTTTGTGATTTTTTCTGCCTTTTGCACCTTTTCGCTTAGATTCTTTGAACCAAACCAGATAAAATCCTTTTTATATGTTTTTAAATTCAGGGCTGCCGACAATCCGGCAGGACCTGTTCCTATTATTATACTATCGTACATGCTATGCTCCTTGTACCAAATGTTTGTATATATTTAGACCTTATATACAGTGCGCCTTCAATGCTTCAATATACTCCCTTGCATATCGTGAGAGTACCACACCTTTTCTGGTGATAATGCCTATCCTCATATACTCCTCCACATCAAGTGGCTTTGATATAATATTCTTTCCATTCAGCTCAGCAGAAAGCACTCCTGAGCACACTGTATAGCCATTTAAGCCAATTATCAGGTTAAAAAGTGTAGCTCTGTCTCTTACCCTGATATTCTTTCTGCTGTCAAGAGTGCTGACAAATTCCTCCGAAAAGTACTGCGAATTGTACTCTCCCTGCTCATACGTCAGGTACGGATAGTCCTGCAGATCATCCATCGTGATGCTCTTTTTCGAAGCAAGCGGATGACTATCACATATGAATACATGCGGTGTAGCTGTAAAAAGTTCTGTGAACTCAAGCTCATTACGCTTTAGCAGCTTTGAGAGCACCTCCGTATTCTTGGAGCTTAGATATATGACTCCCAGCTCACTCTTTAAATTCGTGACATCCTCAATAATTTCGTGAGTCTGCTCCTCCCTGATGGTAAAATCATACTGATATGCATCAAACTCTCTGATTACATCCACAAATGCATTCACTGCAAAGGAATAGTGCTGACACGATACCGCAAAGTGCGGCTTACTCACCACATCATCCTTGTAGATCCCCTCTATGAGATCTACCTGCTCGAGCACCTGTCTGGCATGACCAAGAAATCTCTCACCATCTTCTGATAATATCACTCCCTTGTTTGTCCTGATGAAAATAACTATCTGCATCTCTTTTTCCAGATCATGTATAGCGCTGGTCACTGTGGGCTGCGATACAAAAAGCTGCTTTGCAGCCTCTGTTATATTGCCGCATTCTGCCACTGTCACCACATATTTTAGCTGTTGCAGAGTCATGTTCATTCTCCTCCGGTTATATATCGAAATATTATTTTACTGTATGCCGATAATCTTCCTCAGTATCTCACCCAGCAGCTTTCCGAGCATAAGCGGAATGACAACAAGTACCACATACCAAAGCAACTTGTCATACCACGCTCTGCCATCATTTATCACACAGATAAAGTGCATGGCAACAACTGCCACTGCAAATACCGATGCAAGAAGCTGCAAAAAGCTCGCCACATGAAGCTTATTTGTTACCTTGCCAAGCGTAAATAAAAGCATCGCACCAAAGAACATCGCTATATCTGTCTCCCATGGTATCATTTTACTATACGAAAACAGCTTAAACATATCGCAATACTCCATATGCAGCTCAAGAAACAAATCCACTGATGCAATCATGAGAAATACTGCTCCTATCGCCGAAAATACCGCTGCCAGATATACATAATTGTTTCCAATCCTGTGCTGTCTGAGCTTATATTTAAGCATACCCTTTTTCTGCACATACTGTGTACGCAGATAAGAATCTGTCGCAGAGGCAATAGCCCTGTCGCAGTACTCGGCTGCTGTCCTGTATACTTTGACTCCGGCATCGTTATTTTTAAGAGCAAACTCCACTAGGCTCTCTCCTGCTCTGTTGTTGCCACGCTCTGTTGCAGTAACCAGATACCCTGCTCCAAGCTTCTGCTCCTTGCCATCAAAAAAGGTGGTGACCAGATAATGACCATAATCGGCAAGTGCATCCACATTTCCAAGCTCCACTGCTTTCTTCCACCAAAACACTGCGCGCCCGGGATCCCGGTATGTGCCCTGACCTCTTTCAAACATATTTGCAGCCATATTCATGGCATCTGCATCGCCATTCTCTGCCAGTGGCAGAAAGTGACGGAATGCTCCCTCCATATCATTTTGTCTGTATGCCATCATAGCCATATCAAACGCTGTACTTTTCATATTTTTCTCCTTGACAGCCTTAGCTGTTTTATTCTTATTATAATGTATTTAAAGCAATGATAGCAATATGACTTCTTTCCCAATTTATAGCAAAATGCCGCACCCGAAGGTGCGGCATCTAAGAGGTTTATAAAATGTTTAGTTTAAAAGCTGTTTTATTTGCAAGCTTTTTTCTTGCGATATGTAGCTGCTGTGATTGCTACCATTGCGAGTCCAAGTAAGCATACATATGTAGCTGCTTCATTGTCATCGCCACTCTTTGGAGCTGCTTTTTTAGTATCAATAGCAGCCTGGTCTGTTACAGAAATAACGTAATCAGACGCATGAGTGAATGTAAATAATGCTGAACCATCATCTGCAATCTTTACAGACATCTGACCCTCAAGTGCCTTTGTCTTTGTATTGTAATAGTAAAGGTTAGCATACTTTCCTGCATATGTCTTTCCAAGGTCGATTGAAAGAACCGGTTTGAATCCAAACTCACCTTCATGTGCGAGACTGATTTGTACTACTTTCTTTGCATCCTTTTCAATCTTAGCTGCCTTAATAACATCCTCAGGAATCTTTTTGCTGTCAACTGTAACTGACATATTTACATCCTTTGCAGGAACCTTTGACACGTCAGAACCATTGATAACCCACTTGATTCCGTCTCCCATATCAAGAACAAGCTTCTTCTGTGTTCCCTTAATGGCTGCAATTGCATCCTTTGAAACAACTCCTGTTTCATCCATCTTTACAACGATAGTATCCTTTGCAGAAGCATTCTTGATTGTTTCTACCTCTTTAGACCAGTCAACCTTTGCTGCCGGTGTTGTAGCAGAATCCTTATCATCTTTCTCTTCTGGTGTTGGGTCTTTCTTGCCCGGATCTTCTGTTTTCTTCACCTCAGCAAGAATGATTGTTCCACCGTCCTTTGCTGCCGGAATGCTTACTGTTACTGTCTTATCAGAAGAAACAGTATATGTTTTACCATCATAAAGATTTTTAACTGTATCTCCTGCATTTGCATTAACCGGAACTTTTACTTCTTTTGCGGCATCCTTGATATTCATACCAACATATAAGGTTGTTCCTCCATATGTTCTTGAAACTACATCATAGCCTTCCTCATCAGAACTTGCCACAACCGTTCTGCTTCCTCTTGTGAATACATCTGTGTATGCATTACGGATTGAAAGCATGGTCTTGTAATGTTTGTAAATACTATTGTTGTCTGCCTTCTGTGCTTCTAACTCTTTCCAATCAAAGTCACGACGATTTGTCTGGTTTGGCCAGTCATTAGCTCCTGCCTGACCAAGCTCATCTCCATAGTAAATAACCGGCTGGCCCTTGGCTGTAATCTGAAGAGTAGCTGCTACCTTCATCAGGTTATAAGCCTCTTCCTCCGAGAATTTACTCTCTTTTACAAGCTTGTACTGAAGAGTATCCTCATCATGGCTGTTTAAGAAATTACCCATTGTTGCTGTATTGTTTAGTACTCCATTACGCTTTAACAATGAGTTTTCAACTGTAGAAATCTTTCCGCCTACAAAATCCTTTGCAAAATCATTGAAATCGAAGTCAAGGAGTGCATCCATGCTTCCTGTTCCAAGCTCTCCAGCGGTATTAGCATATCCGGCTCCAGAGTACTCTCCAATCATCTTAAAGTCTGGGTTTACTTTCGTAAGAGAGTTCTTTAAAGCTGACCATGTAGTAGAATCAACATGCTTTACCGTGTCTACACGATAATAGTCAATGTCAAATTCATCCATCCATTCTGTCTGCCATTCAATCAACTGATTTCTTACTTCCGAATCTTCTGTTATGAAGTCAGGGAGGTCTGAAAGTGGTGCTAACTTGTCATCTCCGGAAACAGTATTGCTGCTGTCACGAAGCATCTTGATTGCATTTCCATCCTTATCTTTGAGAATACCATTGAAGTAATTCTCTGTACCATAGCCTGCATGATTTAATACCACATCAACCATAAGCTTCATTCCACGGCTGTGTGCTGCATCAAGAAGTGCGGCAAACTCTTCCTTTGTTCCAAGGTGCTTATTAAGCTCTGTGAAGTCACTAGCCCAGTAACCATGATAACCATAGGTAGCTGTATCTGTCTTTGCGTCATGCTGATCATCTGTGATATTCTCTACTATTGGTGTAATCCAGATAGTATTTACACCTAAATCCTTGAGATAGTCAAGCTTCTGAGTTAATCCTGTGAAGTCTCCACCATGATAGCTTGAACCACCCTTATCGCTTGTATCGTAGTCACCTACTCCATAAGCATCATTATTGCTTGCGTCTCCGTCGAAGAAACGATCAGTTACGGCAAAGTAAATTACTGCCTCATCCCAGTCGAAATCTCCATCTGTTTTAACACGGTCTGTTACAGTAACATTTACTTCTGTTGTGTATACATTTCCATATACATCCTTTACAGTTACAGGAATTGTCTTAACTCCTGTGGTTATTGTATTCAGACAGGAAATGGTTGCTTCCATTAATTCTGGGTCAATTGCATATTCTCTGCTTAATCCTAATGCACTTAAATCTGCTGTTGCGGTTGCTACTTCAAATTCAGTCATATCTTCGCCATCAGCCGGATTATACTTAACAGTTAATACATTGTTGTCATTGTAATCCATAGCAGGCTGGGATAATTCTGCACTGATGCTCATATTGAATTTCTTGTAGTGGCAGACGCTGCATGTCTTTCCATCATAATCTTTTGTATTCTCGTTAAATGCATCAAGTTTCTCTTCACCATCTACTGTATAGTAGTAACAGTAATCTCCTGTCGTGATGCCAGTTAAGTCATAGCTAAATCTCTCATTTGCAGCATCATAAGTCATCGCATGCTTTTCACCATTTATTGTAATACTTACTTTATCTGCAATAGATTTCTGTGTATTATCAGCAGCAATCATCTCATCATCTCTATAATAGAAATGAATCTTTCCATTCTCACCGTCCAATACACATCCAACATTTGATGGAATAACCTCTGTGATTCCCTCACCCTGTACAAATTTTGCTTTTACAAGATTCTGATTTGCCGGTATACTTACATAATGGTCTCCGCCATCTTTATCAGCCCACTCATCATCTGCTGTACTTCTTCTCATACAGAAAGATAACATCATATCTGCTGTAGTATCTTTTACCGGAATCTTGGCTACCATCTTACCATTCATTTTCTGGAAGTTAACAGTAACTTCACTTCCAAATCCACTGTTCCATGTAAAGATATTCCAGCCTTCATAGTCACCAGCTGGTCTGTCATATTCTACCATTACATAACGCTCTCTTGGTTTTACAAGCTCTGGAATGGTTGTGTATGCTTCTTTGCTGTTTGATGTAATGTAAAGAGTTACATTTTCATTTTTTGCTGTGTTGTCATATGAAATTGTATCAGTCTGCCAAGACCATGTATCACCATAGTTCTTTGGAATAATACGAATATTTTTATAATATGGAAGCTTTACAGTAGCTTTAAGCCATGTATTTTCATCGGATAACTGCTCTGTTCCAGAAAAATTATAAAGAACTCCATCAGCTCCGCCTTCCTGCCAAATCCACAGGGAACTTGCATCTGCTGCCATATGACTTGCACTAAAATCATGATAGTAAATAGTATATGTATAAACTTTATCTACTACCGGAATGGTAATATTTTTTGTTACTCCTTTATAAGCTACACGGATAGTTACATCTGTTCCTTTATATGAGGTTGGAACCTTAAGTGTTGTGCCACTTACTGTAATACCTTCTGAAACAGCAGTATAAGTTACATTTACACCTTCAGTCTTGCTTCCCTGGGTATTACCCGCATAATAGGTTCCTGTTGCCGGAAGTGCAATGTCTACTCCTTTTTCTACCTGTGCTGGTGTTTCAACATCCAGTGTTTTAATATAACTAATGGTTACATCTGTCTTTTTATCAGCATCTGTCTTGTCCAGCTTCATGGTAATGTCTGCTGGTGCTTTCACTTCCAGCTGGACATTACTTCCACCTGCACCTTGTGCCCATGCCTTAGTCCAACCATTTAATGCCGCATCCTCAAGGATTTTATACTCATATGTTTTTGCTGGAACATTCTTAAGAGAAATGCTGTATTCATTCTCGTTTGTTTCAGATTTTACAAAGTTTGGTGTTGCACTTGCATCCCAACCTGTTCCCGGAAGTGTACCTACAAGAAGGAAGGTTGTCTCAGTCTTTGGCAGATCAGGAACCGGTTTTTTTCCTTCTGCGTCAAGGTAGTATGCAAAATTGCTTCCATCCTTGGTAATATAATATACATCAGTTGGTGTATCACCAGTATACTGTGTTAACTTTGCATCATTTGCAGGATTCTTTGTATTTCCAGTATTCTGAAAATCTAAAAACTGAAATCCTTTTGCATCTGTTTTGACAGTAAGATAATAATCTTTGTCGCCATTTGTATTTGTTGCTGTTCCTTTACTGAAGAAATAACCTTCTGCTCCTCCCCAGTTTGGAATTTCTGTTGATTTTCCACCGTTCGCGTCATCGCTCACTTCAATGGTTTTGTGATCCCAGAACTGTACCGCTGGCTGTGTCCAGCCCCAAGTACTTGGTTCCATAAAGTGAATAGTTACATTCATCGGAGTTGAAGCTGCTTTTACCAAGTTTCCTCCGATTGACGGAATCATAGTCATAATCATCGCCAATACCAGTATCAAACTGAATACCGGGCGGAATATGCCATGTTTTCTGTGAAAGCGTTCTTTTAACTTTCTCATATTTCCTCTCCTTTTCTTATTTTGTTTGTACGAAAATTCCCTTTCGCACGTTTTCGTACTTATATTATAATATTTTCGTTGGTTTTCGACTATTGGGATAAACAGAGAATTACTTTACAAAATTTTGGTAAATTTTACTATTTATTCATTTTTATGTAACATATGCGAAATTTTTTTAGTACTAAAGGTCCTAGATATAATAGATAATTTTTCATTTGAAATTTTGTGAATTATTTTTTAAGTCGTTTCTTATATATGACATGATTATATGGCATAATTATGGAAGCCTCATATTATTTCACACAAAAAAAGCCCACACATTTCTGTGCAAGCTTCTTTTGAAAACTAAAAACTAAAAAAATATTGTTTTTAATTATATATTTAATATTTAATCTATAAATCAACTATCCCCAGATGATTTCTTCCTTGGCGGCCTCCACATTTTCCTCGGAATGCTCCACTTCCTTGGAGAAGATCCTTGCCACCTCCATCTGATCCTCTATGGTGAAGCTGCCACCGTTTTTAAAGAAGCGTGTGGCGTTCATATCCCTGACTATCATGGTAAACATAACGCTTAAATATGCATAAACCATGATATTTGAGTCATAGATGGCATTCATGATGTATCTGAAGGTAAAGTATACAAGAAGCTGCTCGATATCGTTTTCACGGTAATCGCTGCTATCCATGTACTCCTTCATGCGTTTTTCATAGTCCTCCTCTGTGAGAACTGACTGCATATCATCCTTGAAATCCTGCCATACCTGTCGCAAAAGCTCCATCTGATTGATGATACCGAAGCGGATATCAAAATGCTCAAATGAGAAATCATTAAACGAAAGCCAGTCTATATGCTTTTCAACATCGTTTTGGCTCAGCTTCTTCTGGTACTCGTTTGCCCTGTCAAGGTACTCATCCACGCGCACTCCGATTGGCTTTGTCCTGTCCTGGAGTATGGCTATCAGCTCACGCTGCACCTCCTCAAAAAAGGCTGCCTCCTCCTCTGTTACGCCCTGGTCATCATCGCTGTCGCCAAAAAGCTCCTGCTCTACAAACTTAACAGGCTTTGTTTTGCTGAAAAATATACGGCAGACCTCCTCGCATGCAAGGCTCAGACACTTCTGCTCCACGTTTCTGTACTCTATGCCAAACCTTGGAAAATCGGTGCACACCTCACTAAGTGATGCCTCTCCCGCAGCTATGTACAAATCACACAGATTCTTGTCATTTAGCATGATGCAGCGCCCGCAATTGTTTGTGCGGATGCCGTGCCCACCATCCTCCGTCTCATACATGCCATTTCTCAGGCGCTCTCCGACCTCTCCCGGCAGTGTCTGATAATACTCATATGAATCCTCATCAATATCAATCTCCCAGCCCAGACAGCAGCTATCCTTGCAGTCTCCGGCTATGCAGCTAAACTCTGAAAAATAATCAGGTACACGGACTATCATACTTCTCTCTCCTTCAGTAAATCTTCGTTTGTTGTATCACTGTGCTTATTTCTGAAGCGTGCTTCTATAGCCGCCCAGTCAGGATCCTCATTTCCCTTGAAAAAGTTGTAGCCTATGTATCCGATGCACCACACAAGCCCTGCAAAAGTCGTAGAAAATGCTATCTTTATGATGCTCTTAAGCAAAAGTGGAAGCGTCAGCATATCATTGCCAAATGCCATGATAATCACATGAATAGGCTTAATCAACATAAGATAGCCTCCCACATAAAGCGCTGCCAGAATGCCAAGCGCATAGCACAGTAATCCTAATAATTTGTTGCATTTTTTCTTCATTTCAAATCCTCTAATCATATTTTCGTAAATTCCAGTATGGACACCTCTCCTGTTGCTCTTGTCTTTTCCATATCTATCACACGCTGATTTGCAGAGCCCTTGAATTTGAGCGTGATATCCTTCTGTTCCTCTATAAACGGACCATCTACCAGTACATCTATCATCGATAAAAGCTCATCCGTATACTCTGTGTGCTTGCGTCCGTTTTCTAACAGTTCCTCGTACAGATATCCTGTGTAAGCCCACACGTCCTTATTGGGATAACTCTCCTTAACTCTTCTCATAAACGGCACAAGTGCCTGCTGATTCTCCTCCTCAAAAGGATCACCGCCTAAAAGGGTAATTCCCTGCACATAGGAAGGCTTAAGTGAGTCGAGTATCTCGTTTTGTATCTGCTCATCAAACGGCTCTCCATAGTCAAATTCCCATGTCTGCGGCTGAAAGCAGCCCTTACAGTGATTTCTGCAGCCTGATACAAAAAGCACAGTGCGACACCCCAGTCCGTTCGCGATGTCACAATATTTTATTCCTGCATAGTTCATATTTTTTCCTCGTGTCTTAAATTATAGTTCCATTTAAAAATTGCACTGCCTATTATTATAACATATCCTATCACACTTAGATAGTCCGGTATCTGCTGTAAAAAGACAAAGCCCAGCATGGCGGCAAAGATAACCTGCGAATAGTCGAACACCGATATCTCCTTTGCAGGTGCCTTGGTGTATGCCTTTGTGATTGAAAGCTGTCCGCCTGTAGCTGCAGCTCCTGCAAAAAGCAGCATGACAATCTGATATGCACTCATAGGCTTTGCTCCGACAAACAGAAACGGAGCCGTCACTATACATGAAAATACCGAAAAGCACATGACTATCACAGGTCCTCTCTCTCCCTGCTTACCGAGCTTTCGCACAAATGAATACGCTACACCTGCGCCAAAGCCTCCTATTACACCAATCATGGCATTTAAAAACTGCACATTCATGGATGGTTTCACCACAAAAACAGCACCTATAAACGCCGTCACCACGCACAGCCACTCTGTCCTGTTAGCTTTCTCCTTAAGCACAAAATATGACATGATTATAGCAAAAAACGGTGACAATTTGTTTAAGATATTGGCATCTGCGATGGCTAGATGGTCAACTGCATAGAAATTGCATATAAGCCCTGTTGTTCCAAAAAGGCTCCGCAGAAAAAGTCCTTTCCAGCTATCTTTTTTTATTTTGAAGCCTTCCTCACTTTTTGCAAGTAAGATAACAGCCGCTACCGCTGCTACCGCATTCCTGAAAAAGGCCTTCTGCATGGTCGGCAAATCTCCCGACATCCGCACAAAAAATGTCATCAGGGCAAAAAAGAAGCCTGCCATTATGATATATATTATTCCTTGTTTCTTATCGTTCATACTAATAGTATAACGTAGTCTGTCAAGAGGGAAAGAATATAAGAAGTCAACCGTTTCACTCCGCAAAAAGGACCGCCCGGTGAGCGGTCCTTTTAAGATGAAGGGAAAAAAATATAAAAAGAAAATAGTTTTAATTAATGGTCTGTGTCAGCCCTTCACACTTCCCATGGCAACACCACCTACGATGTGCTTTGAAAGAATAAGGTAAACAACTATTACAGGAAGGATAGAGAATGTAATCATCATGTATACCTTTCCCATATCAAACTTTAAGAAGTCTGCACTTCTAAGCTGTGCTAACAGGATTGGAAGCGTCTTCTTATTGTTTTCGTGTAATATAAGTGCCGGAGTGAAGTAATTGTTCCAGCTGCTTACAAAGGAGAAAATTGCCTGTACTGCTATTGCCGGCTTCATCAATGGAAGCACTATATGATTAAATGTCCTAAACTCTCCGGAGCCGTCAATTCTGGCTGCCTCAATCAGAGACAATGGAAGCGAGCTCTCCATATATTGCTTCATGTAAAAATATGTGACCGGTGAAGCAATTGTCGGAACTATAAGTGGAATAAATGAATCCATCAGTCCCATGCCTGTTACCAATTTAACAAATCCAAGTGCTGTAACCTGTGTAGGAATCATCATAACCATCAGTATAAAGGTAGAGATGAATTTCTTGGCCTTGAACTCATATGCATGTATGGCATATGCTGTCATTGTCGAAAAATATACGCACAGTACTGCACTGCAGGCTGCTACAAAAAGGCTGTTAAACATACCTCTTATGACCGGAAGTGTGTCATGTAAGAGTGAGTTCCAGTTGTCAAGCAGATGTGTACTCGGAATTGCAGTAAATCCTGCCTGAAGCTCTCCGTTTGACCTGGTTGCATTGATTATCATTACGTAAAACCAGAACAGACAGAAGAAAGAAATTATTACAAGCACGATATATGCTAATGCACGTCTGGCATGGATTCCCATACCTTTATTTTTTTTATTTACATTTGCTGCCATATCGACCTACTCCTTTCTCTTATCATCGTTGCCGCTGAGCTTGAATACCGCTATACTAAGTATTGCCGTGATGATAAACAGTATGACTGACAGTGCACCGGACATTCCATAATCCTTACTGTACAGACGTTTGTTTAAGTACATGATAAGTGTCATGCTTGACCTGACCGGATTACCGGTTCCGTTTGTCAAAATCTGTGGTACATCAAAGAGCTGTAAGCCACCGATAAGTGATGTAATAATTACATATATCAGTATCGGCCTAAGGAGCGGAAGTGTTATCTTAAAGAACACCTGTGTGGATGTTGCTCCATCCACCTCTGCCGCCTCAAAAAGCGATGTATCGATTCCAAGCATGCCTGCCATAAGCAGGATGGTTGTATTACCAAACCACATCAGACAGTTCATCAAAGCAATGAGTCCTCTTGTACTGCCCACATGTGACAGGAACTTGTATGGCTCTGAAATAAAACCTATCTGCATAAGCAGATTGTTTATCGGTCCCCCATCAGCAAACAATGTAAAGAATAACAGTGAAAATGCTGAAGCCATAATCAGATTCGGCAGATATATAACTGTTTTAAAAAATCTTGTTCCCTTGAGCTTTAAGCTGACATCCGAAAACCATGCTCCAAGGAGCAGTGATAAGAATATCTGCGGTATGAAGCACATGATCCAAAGAACCATTGTGTTCTTAAAATACTGCCAGATATCACCGGATGTGAACAATTTTTCATAATTTTCAAATCCAACAAAATTTGGTCCTATTTGTGTAAGACCTGACATATAATTTTCAAAAAAGCTGTTGTAAATTGTAGTGATTAACGGTACCAGCTGAAATACTACGTATACAACGATAAACGGAATCAGAAAGATATAGCCCCATTTGTTATATCTGACCGCTTTACCTCCACTCTTTTTCATAATACCTACCTCCCAACTGGTATTGTAGTCAATGGTGATGTAATGCTGTTAGCTGATTAGCTTTGATTTTAAAAAAATACCCCGCCTGCCTGCTAACGCAAGGCAGACAGGGTATTTATTATTTTATATTGTTAGTTGTATGGTCAATTCATAAACTATCGTAACTACCTTATTCTGTGAGGTCAGGATATTTCTCGCGAACTGCCTTCTTGAAGGTTTCAATAGCCTCATCCTTAGAGCAGTTTCCTTCGAAGTAATCCTTCATAGCCTTCTGGAACTCCTCGTTGCAGCCCTGGTCATATGCTGAAAGGTTGCTTAAGTCGAGAGTCTTAACACCTGCTATATACATTGGTAATGGATTCTGTCCGCCAAGTACTGTACTTGTGTAAGGCTTATCGTCCTTGCCCATGATTGTTCCGTCTGCAAGACCATCCATAACTGTGCTGTTGTTTACGAAATCGTCATCCTTTACAACGATATCCTTCATGATATCATCGTCTGTTGTCATCTTGAGCATGATATCCTTTACAAGGTCAGCATTGTCTGTTCCTTCTGCTGCACAGATCCATGTACCGCCCCAGAAGAAGCCCTGTGGTCCCTGAGCTGCACCCCAGCCGCCCTGGTTTCCGATAGAACCTGACTCATCTGCTGCCATTGAGAAGTTTACTAACCATGCAGGTCCAAAGTATGAGAATACTTTTCCTTCAGGATAGAAGCCCTTCTTCCAGTCATCTGACCAAAGATCTGCTGTTCCTGTCTCGCCTGCGTCTACAAGCTTCTTAGAATCATCAACCCACTTCATGATGTTGTCATCAATCTGGATTTTCTTGTCATCGCTGACCCATTTCTTTGAAACGTTGTTAGAGTATACACGGTATGTATCGTTTGCTGTAGATGTCATCTTGTAGCCTGCTGCTTTCATCTTCTCAGCTGTAGCATTGAAGGTATCCCAGTCAGATACTGACTTCTGAACCTCATCCGGATCATCTGTTCCAAGTACCTCTTTTGCTGCTGCTCTGTTGTAGAAGAGAACACCCGGGCAGCCCTGCCATGAAAGACCCTTCAGGTTGCCATCAGAATCAGTAACAACATCCTGTGTGTACTTGTACTGCTTAGAGATATCACTGTCTGTAATTCCCAGATCCTTGATTGACATTGTGTAATCAGAGTCTACATACTTTGGTGCGTAATCAGCCTCTACCAGGAAGAGATCAATCTTGTCATCTGCCGATGCATCAGCCTGCTTCAAAAGTGTCTCATCCAGGTTGTTCTGGTATGCATTGTTCTCATTAGGTGTAATGTTCCAGACTACATCGATATCTCCGATTTTGCCATGTGTTGCATCCACCTTCTTGTAATCAGAATAGTGGTCAGTGATACGGCTCTGGAATTCATCATTCCAGCAATAGATGTTGAGTGTCTTGCCATCGTTTGTCGCTTCTGTTTTTGTGTCTCCATTCTTATCAGACTTTCCTGTGTCGGATGTATCTCCGCTGCCACAGCCTGCCAGTAATGATGTTGCCATTGTTGCGCAAAGTAATGCGCTTACGAGCTTCTTTTTCATAGAAAATCCTCCTTCTCGCTTCAGGTTGAAACCTGTTAGTAAATGTTAGTAAAAAAGTAGTAAAATATATTAAATTCTGCCTACGGACTCCCCCTCCAGCAAAATTCCTTCAACAACAGCTCTCTCTACAAGTGCTGTTTTAGGCTTTTTAATGATGCTTATCAATCTGTCCGCTGCCTCCTTGCCTATCTTGTCAGTGTCCTGTCTGATAGTGGTAAGCTTCGGGCTTAGCATCTGTGAAACTCTTGTGCCATCGTATCCGGCTATTGATATATCCTCCGGAATCCTAAGACCTCTGTTTCTTATGACATTGATGCCTCCGATTGCCGCCGTGTCATCAGGATAGATGATACATGTAGGTTTGTCAGGTAAATCGAGTAAATATTCTGTCTGCTTTGCAACATCCTCTGTTTCCAGATACCTTGCTTCCCTGACATATTCCTCCGGAATATCTATTCCATGATTCTCAAGTGCCCTGTAATAAGCTGCCAGCCTGTCGCGTGTAACACTCGAAAAATCCTCTCCATGTATGTAAGCAATTTTCTTATGTCCCATACTTATAATGTAATCAAGCAAGTCTCCCATACACTTCACATTGTTGGAGCAGACTGCCGAACAGCTGTAATGTATATAGTCAATCGTGACCACAGGTATGTCGCTGTTCATCAGCTCCTGCACCTCATTGTCCTGAAACCTGGCACATACGATTACGACTCCATCAAAATTTCTATACTTACAGTGCTCCAGGTATGATAACTTCTTGCCGACCGGACTGGTATTGATAAATGTAATATCATATCCAAGCATCTCAGCCTGTGCCTTGATTCCGTTTAGCACTCCGGCAAAATACTCATGTGTAAGTCCCATCTCAGCCTCATCGAAATACAGTACTCCGATGTTGTCCGACTCATTTGTCTTAAGAACTCTGGCTGCAGCATTAGGAAGATATCCCATTTCCTTAGCTATTTTCTTTATTCTGTTTTTGGTCTCAGCACCAATATCCTTCTGGTCATGTAATGCCTTGCTGACTGTCGCTGTCGAAACACCACATCTTTGTGCTATGTCTTTCAGTGATACCATATCGTTTCCTCATTTCGAATTGTTCGCTTAATCGTTTTCGTATCTTTACTATACCACAAGCCATTGATTTTGCAACCCCTAATTTACATTTTCAACACTTTTCACACTTTAAGTTGTATATTGTTGTGCAGTTTGTATAATTATATACTGTATTTTTAAAACGTTTGCGTTTTTCATCTTATTATATGTATCCATTGTTGCTTAAGTAATATTATCTCACCAGCATTTTTTACTACAATATGCGTCACTCTTTGTATATATGTCATAAAACCACTGTTTTTTGTTGTTTTACGCTTGATTTTTTAATTTTTCCAATATATACTTCTATATATAAGCTACTTAAACGTTTACGCGTATTTTATAAAAAGGAGATTACATATATGAAATTTGGACACTTCGATGATCAAAACAAAGAGTACGTCATCACCTCTCCAAGGACCCCGTTACCATGGATCAACTACCTTGGATGTGAGAATTTCTTTTCTCTGGTATCAAATACCTGCGGTGGCTACAGCTTCTATAAGGATGCAAAGCTCCTGCGCCTCACCAGATACCGCTACAACAACGTGCCGTACGACAGCAACGGACACTACTACTATATAAAGGATGGCGACACCATATGGAATCCCGGCTGGATGCCTTCCAAGACCGAGCTTGACTCATATGAATGCCGTCATGGCATGGGCTATTCTGTTTTCACAGGAGTAAAAAACGGCTTAATGGCACAGCTTACTGATTTCGTTCCCATGGGCTCTACCTGCGAGATCAATAAGCTCACCCTGAAAAATACATCTGATAAGAAGAAAGACTTTTCGGTTTTCTCATATGTAGAGTTTTGTCTGTGGAATGCCATGGATGACATGACCAACTTCCAGCGTAACTTCTCTACCGGAGAGGTTGAGATTCACGCCGGTGGCTCTCAGCTCTTCCACAAGACGGAATACAGAGAGCGCCGCAATCACTATGCTGTATATGCTGTAAATGCCTCTGTGGACGGATTTGACACAGACAGGGATTCGTTCTTAGGTGCCTACGGTGAAAACAGTGCTCCTTCAGTTGTAGTAAATGACCAGTCAAAGAACTCTGTTGCAAGCGGCTGGTCTCCTGTCGGCTCCCACCACCTAAAAATAGCTCTTGAGCCGGGCGAAGAAAAAACATATATTTTTGTACTGGGATATGTGGAAAACCCTGTAAATGAAAAATGGGTCGGACGCGCTGAGGATGGAATCATAAACCGCGCTCCTGCAGACGCCCTCCTTGCCAGATTCGATACCACTGAAAAAGCCGATGCTGCTTTAGCAGAGCTTAAGGCTTACTGGGATAAGCTGCTTGGCCACTTTACCATATCTTCATCGGAGGAAAAGCTCGATCGTATGGTAAATGTATGGCATCAGTATCAGTGCATGGTGACATTTAACATGAGCCGTTCTGCTTCTTATTTTGAATCAGGCATCGGACGAGGCATGGGCTTTAGGGATTCCTGTCAGGATCTGCTGGGCTTCGTGCATCTGATTCCTGACAGAGCCAGGGAGAGAATACTCGACATCGCTGCCACACAGTTTGAGGACGGCTCTGCTTATCATCAGTACCAGCCGCTCACCAAAAAGGGCAATGCCGACATAGGCTCAGGCTTCAATGATGACCCTCTGTGGCTTATCGCTGCTGCCGCTGCTTACATCAAGGAGACAGGCGACTACTCTATTCTTGACGAGTCAACACCATACGACAGCGATCCTTCAAAGGCTACTGATTTTATGGAGCATCTGCGCCGCTCCTTCAACTATACAATCAATCATCTCGGACCTCATGGTCTGCCACAGATTGGACGTGCTGACTGGAACGATTGCCTGAACCTAAACTGCTTCTCCGAGGAGCCGGGCGAGTCCTTCCAGACCTTCGGACCGTCTGAAGGGCCTAATGCCGAGTCTGTATTTATCGCCGGCATGTTTGTAAAGTACGGAAAAGACTATGTGGAAATCTGCAGACATAAGGGACTTTGCGACGAGGCCGCCAAAGCCCAAAAGGCTATCGAACAGATGGAAAAAACCGTCATGGATGCCGGATGGGATGGTGAATGGTATCTTCGTGCATACGACCACTACAAGCACAAGATCGGTTCCAAGGAATGTGAGGATGGAAAAATCTTTATTGAGCCACAGGGCTTTTGTGTTATCGCTGAAATTGGAAAGGATGAAGGACTCTGCCTTAAGGCAATGCAGTCTGTTGAGAAATATCTTGATACCAAATATGGTATCGTGCTCTTACAACCACCTTACCACAGATATCATGTGGAGCTTGGTGAAATCTCTTCCTATCCACCGGGATATAAGGAGAATGCCGGCATCTTCTGCCATAACAATCCTTGGATTTCTATAGCAGAGACTATTATCGGCCGTGGAAACAGAGCATGGCAGGTATACACCAGAACATGTCCTGCATACATTGAGGATATCAGTGAGATTCACCGCACTGAGCCTTATGTATACAGCCAGATGATTGCCGGAAAAGACGCTCCTAACTTCGGTGAGGCAAAGAACAGCTGGCTGACCGGTACTGCTGCATGGACCTTCTTAGATGTCTCACAGTATATCCTCGGTATCCGTCCTGACTACGATGGTCTCATCATAGATCCTTGTATTCCTGACACTATGGACGGCTTTACAGCTAAGCGCAAGTTCCGTGGCAATACTTACCACATTACTGTCAGAAATCCTGCTCACGTACAAAAGGGTGTGACTAGGCTCATCGTGGATGGCGCTACTATGGATGGAAACATGATTCCAGCTATTAACGGAACCGGACATGATGTTACAGTCGAGGTTACAATGGGTTAGAGATACCAGACGGCCTCTGTACTGCTTCAAATATGACCTGGAATACGAAAATGCCGCCGCAGAGCAAGCTCTACGGCGGCATTTAGACTGCTGGTAATTCTCTTCCCATGTCTTTATTTCTTCTCCAAAGGATGCTGTTATGTAATTGAGACCTGCCACATATGTTCCTCGGTCTCTCCCATGTGAAACAACTCCACAGTCTGTTCATCATGAGTATCATCAGGCTCATAATTGCCAAGAAGATGTACGAGATACTTCTCCTGCTCATCTGCCGGCGAGACCTTATCAATGTGTTTTTGCAATTCCTCAAGAAGCTGCTTTGGCTCCATGTCGGCATCGACTTCGATTCCAAAGCACTTCTTCGCAAGACCTGCGGTATAATACAGCTCGTAGTTACTTACAAGCACTGATTTTTGGCGTAAGCATTTGAGTATGATGCTTTGTCTGGCTATTGATGTAATCATATTATTCCTTTCCGAGTTAGCTGGAATACCTCTAAGTCCAAGTTATTTCCATTATACCCTATTTGCTTTTTGTTTCAAGAGTATAACATGATATAGCTAAAGATAACTTAAGAGAGTCCTATGAAGTGGCAACAAATCCCGTCAGGAAATAATAAAGTGCTCCCAGTGCCTTTCCAATAGCCATAGAAATCACTATAATCCCAAGACCGGCGCGAAGCTTCATGCGCTTATATATAATAGGGAATGTGTGCAGTATTTCTGCGAGCGCCACTGCAATACAGCCGACAAATATGCCGACACACAGTCCATATATTGCAATAATTATATTCCCACAGATATTGCTTACAGGTACTTTTGGCATATTTGCAAAGCCCAGATTATATGCCGTATCTAGCACTGACGATATATTACCTGCCACCACACCACATATCATGACATTTTCTATAAGTATTATATTTTCTATCCTGCTGCACCGAAGTATACGCGGCACCACTCCTATCACGAGCACAAATGCAAATACACCGGCTGACACTCCTGCCCCTGCTAAAAACGCTATCACTGACAAAAATATTTCACGCAATATATATTCAAACATCCTGCTTTTCCTTTACTTTGTCTATTATTGTGTTCCACGTATCCTTATTATGCTTATCCATCTCCACTTGAATCGGTGTGACATCGTCGGATAGCTTACGCTTTCCGATATGATTAAAAAACAGTATGATTCCAACCGCCAGACCAATGCAGTAAAACACCTCAAGCACCGACACCTGTGGCTTGTCCACACCCATTATCTGCTTATAAAAATGCTCAAACACACCTGATATCGAAATATCATTATTGAAAGCCATGATTGTAAAAGCTGAACCAAAAAATATAAGTATACACACCGCTGCAACCTTTAGTGCTTCAAGAATCTTATTTTTGCTGTTGTCGTCATACTCTACAAGTACCTCCGGCTCACCAATGCTTATAACCTGTGCATCATCATAGATTTCCGTGATTTGCTCTATTATTTTCATTACAGATATCACGCTCTTTTTGCCGCGTATCTTATCCACGATCATTCCCTTTATCTGCCCCTCATAGCGTGAATATTTGCAATACACACTTGCTATATCATTGATGCAGACCTGCCTGCGGTGAAGTGTTTTCTGCTGTTCTGCGCGTATATACACGAGAATTTTTTCTTTCGAGGTATCAGTATGCTCCGGCATTTTCATGCTCCCTTCGATTAATATTCATATGTATATAATTTCCATTTATTTTGATTTTATACACAAAATACACCGTCAATTGTAATCTGAGATTCCATACCCACACCTCAGACTGATTTAAAAAGTTA
>ERZ773114.327-NODE-327-length-59358-cov-11.123822_pt1 | contig 59358 bp, 48 predicted proteins | sample MGYA00580564_ERZ773114 | MGnify/ENA primary metagenome ERZ773114 (study PRJEB29015, sample SAMEA2737836) | human gut metagenome | biome: human gut; feature: human-associated habitat; material: faeces | place: China | collected 2012 ... | reverse complement strand
GAAAGGAGCTGTCCCTAGTACGAGAGGACCGGGATGGACGCACCTCTGGTGCACCAGTTGTCACGCCAGTGGCACAGCTGGGCAGCTATGTGCGGAACGGATAAACGCTGAAAGCATCTAAGCGTGAAGCCGCCCTTAAGATAAGATCTCCTTTAAGACCCCTTGTAGACTACGAGGTTGATAGGTCTGATGTGTAAGCATGGTGACATGTTTAGCTTGCAGATACTAATCGGTCGTTCGCTTTTCCTTTTGTTCATTGCGTCCCTTAACGCACTTCATTTGTTCTTCATTTATCTCTGTTTTTTAGTTCGCCGGTGTTTATGGCAAAGAGGTTCCACCCGTTCCCTTTCCGAACACGGAAGTTAAGCTCTTTTACGCCTACGATACTTGATCATCTCGATCTGGAAAAATTGGGCAATGCCGGCTCTTTTCAAAAGGTTCGTTCTTACGGAACGAACCTTTTTTCGTTATCTCTCACTCTGTTTGCTGTTTGGTGCATGGCGGTTCACTGAGGGATATATTTTCCCTTTTTTTCGCTCCTACTTGACAAATCTCCCTCTTTTATGGTATAATATATCTTGCACTTATCTCTTATTCCTACACGTTTTCTTCGGGCCATTAGCTCAGTTGGTTAGAGCTACCGGCTCATAACCGGTCGGTCCTGGGTTCGAGTCCCCGATGGCCCACCATATTGTGACCATAAAAAAGATATATGGTCGAAAAAGCCCGAAATATCGGGCTTTTTTCATGCCCAAACGACGAAAAAAGCAGGTGAAAAACCGTAGATATTTTTGGGCATTTTTTTCGGTGTAGAGGGATTCGAACCGAGTCCCAGCAGAAATGGACTCGGCACAACTGCTGTAAACATGGCAGCCGACCGATGCAAAGAAAAAAATCAGGGCAGATTGGAAAAGATAAAATATCAATCTTTATTTTTCAAATAGAAAATAGTATACAAATTTTTGAAGACCGTTTTGTCTGGTATCACGAAACACGTGATACTGCACAAAGCGGTCTTTTTTTGTTTCCGGCAGAGATGAAAAAGACTGCTTCAAAATACATTGCGGAGGAAGAATATGAAGAAGTTACATTTTAACAGCACACTGAATCACAAAGCATCGGATTACAAGCCTTGTGAAATCTGCGTGGAAAGGGTCGTCACGCTCTATGGCAGAAGCTTTGAGGAATTGAAAAATCATCTAATGCATGATGATCCGTACATCGTTGCATATCGTGACCTTATGTACACGGAGGGTGATACGGCACATTGTCTGTTGTTTGTGGACTATGACAGCGGCGATGGAGTACTGGTGGAGTCCGAAGGCAGCAATTACGCCAGAAAATCACAGTTTATCCCCAACGCAAGAGCACTGCTGGAGAGCAATGAAATGACCGCAGCTGAAACAAGGCTGCATAACGATTTGAAAAAAATTGCCGACAAAGTTGCGGAGCTTGCCCATTGTGGTGAAATAAGCCTCGCATTTGACGAACTGCTGGCAGAATCCGATCTGGATGTAAAATCCGTTCTGCGTGATGCGGTAACAGCAATGCTCCGAGAACGTGAGGACATTCAGATGGCAGAAAGTCAGTCCATTGAAGTTCCCTTTCAGCCGGATATCACGGTAGAAGCGAAACCGACACAGGAATTGACATTTTACTGTCCGCTAAAAATTGTCAGAGAATCGGAAGAACCTGATTACGAATGGGACGAGGAAGTTACAGAGGAAGATTTTGAGGAAATTCCGTCTGCATATGCCGAAGGCTGTGTGGATGAGATCAACGATTTTATTCGGAATTGCGAAGAACCGGATGAAGAACACCGTGGATTGATGGCTTACTATTACGATGATCCTGCCATTCGAGAAAAAGTTTTCTCGGCGATTCCATCCGTCAGAGATGTTAACGGCGAACTCGTAGGCGTATTTGAATGTGAAATTTCCGGCGAACTGACAGTAAGTGAACTGGAAGATTTACGCAGCTATCTCACTGGTCAGGCAAGCGATGGTTGGGGCGAAGGTCTTGAACAACACGGCGTTAAAACCGCTGATTTTGGCGAGATTTATGTAAGTTTTTGGAATGACAGCAACGACTGGTCGCTGCAGACAGAAGAAGAAATGGGATTGTCTCAGGCTGAGAAACACACGGAAGAACCCAGCATGGGCATGACGATGTGAAAGGAGCAGCTATGTTTTATAGCAGAGATAAAGTGGAACAACTCCGACAGAGGTATCCGGAAGGCACGAGGATTTGCCTTGACAGCATGGAAAATGATCCCCGACCGATTCCGTCAGGCACAAAGGGGACGGTAATTACAGTAGATGACGCCGGTCAATTATTCATGAAGTGGGACAACGGGTGTTCCCTTTCGCTAATCCCCGGCGAGGACAGATTCCATGTGATTCAGCCGGAAGAAAATTTGTCGGAGGAAATGCAAGAAACTGAGAATCCCTCAGAAGAACTTGAAATGCATATGTCTATGTAGGCGGTTTGATTTGAAAAAACTGAACTGTCTTTTTGCCCAAATGAAAGGAAAAGGTGAAAATGATTCGATATTTTGAAAGCTTCGCAGGCATCGGCGCATTCCGATCGGCATTTGAAAAAATGGGCGGATTTGAATGTGTAGGCTGGTGCGAAATCGACCGATATGCGCAAAAGGCTTATCGAGCCTTGTACGACACAGGAGGAGAAAAGTTTTATGAGGACATCACAAAAATCGATTACGGAGGTATGCCGGATTTTGATCTGCTCGTTGGCGGACCATGCTGCCAATCATTTAGTGTCGCAGGGCGCAGACTCGCTTTTGCGGACGACAGAGGAAACCTCTTTTTCAACTATATCCAAATCCTTGAAGCCAAGCGACTTCGCTATTTTATTGCTGAAAATGTACCCAATCTGTTGGGAATATCGCAGGGGGAATGCTACAGAATTATCCTTGAAAAGATTTCAGAACTGGGGTATCGTATGTGCTGGCGTGTGCTTAACAGCTCCGGTTTCGGAATACCACAGTCAAGACGAAGGCTGTTCCTTGTCGGATATCTTGGAGACAGATGTCCCGCCGAAATACTGGCTTTCGGAGGAAATGATGCGGAAAATTGCGGCAAAGGAAAACCTGAACAGCTGATTGGCGGCAGTCAAGGTTCGAGGGTATATTCCACAAACGGCACAGCGGTTACACAGTGCAGCGGTTCAGGCGGCATGGGTGGTAAAACAGGACTTTATTTTATAGACTGTAATCCAAGTCCTCAAATGACGGACGCAGCAAGATGTATTACTGCAAGGCAGAACAGCGGAATAAGTCATCACAGAGGTGAACATTCCGCTGTTTTTGTGGATGATGCGCCAAGAGCAATTCTCAATCCGTTTAAGGAGCATACCCGTCAGAACGGCAGAAGAATCAAAGATCCCAACGAGCCGATGTTCACACTTACGGTGACAGACAGGCATGGAATTATTCACAGAGGACGGATTCGTCGGCTTATGCCTGTGGAATGCTGGAAATTACAGGGGTTTCGCAAGGATCAATTTGAAAAGGTTGCGGCAACGGGAATGTCCGACGCTCAGCTTTACAAACAAGCCGGAAATTCGATTACGGTTGCGGTTGTTGAGGCGATTGCAAGAAATTTATTGAAATTTGACGAGGAGGCAAGCAGTGGAAAATATTATTAAAATTTTTGCGAGTGAAGAGTTTGGCAGGGTCAGGACAGTGATAATAAAAGGCGAACCGTGGTTTGTACTTGCAGATGTATGCAAAGCACTTGAAATCAGCAATTCCAGAATGGTTGCCAGTCGTCTGGACAGCGATGAGCTGATGTCAGTCAAACTGACATCAGGTGGACAGCGCCGAGAAATGACGGTAGTTAGCGAAAGCGGACTTTATGATGTAATTCTTAGAAGTGACAAACCACAGGCGAAGTATTTTTGTAAATGGGTCACAACTAAGATACTTCCAACAATCAGGAGAACCGGCGGCTACGTTGCCAACGAGGATATGTTCATCGAAAACTATCTCCCTTTTTTGGACGAGCCGTATCAAAATCTGTTCCGTTTGCAGATGATGGCGATTAACAAGCTAAACGAGCGAATCCGCCATGACGAGCCGCTGGTGGAGTTTGCCAATCAGGTGTCCAATACGGATAATCTCATCGACATGAACGCCATGGCAAAGCTTGCGGTGGAAGAAGATATCCCCATCGGCAGGAATCGGCTGTTCCGTTGGCTGCGGGAAAACGAGATATTGATGTCAGGAAATTTGCCGTATCAGAAGTACATCGACCGGGGGTATTTTGCGGTGAAGGAGTCCGTTTTTGAAACGGATTCCATGTGCAGAACTTATCAGCAGACGTTTGTTACTGGCAAGGGGCAGCAATACATCATTGGCAGACTGAAAAAAGAATTCTGCAATGAAATTTAACTGTTCAGGGGGGTGAAATTATGCTTGGATTTATCACAGGACTGCTTTTGGGAGGAACATTGGGCACTGCAGTAATGGCGCTGTGCAATGCCGCCAAAAGTGCAGATGAGGAAATGGAAACGAAAATAAAGTAAGGTAAGGTCGTTTTGCCAGTGACGGAAGCTATTCTGTGATTTGCAAAGCGACTTTCTTTCTGTCATTGGCAAACGGCAGAAAGGCGTTACATGAATAGCTTTATGTCATGGGTAGGCGGCAAAAAGGCACTCAGGGATGCCGTACTTGCAAGATTTCCGCCATATTATGAACGGTATATCGAGGTTTTCGGCGGTGCAGGCTGGGTGTTGTTTCACAAGCCGTCCGACAATGATTTTGAAATATTCAACGATTTCAACAGCAATCTGATCAACTTATATCGTTGTGTCAGGGACAAGCCGAACAAGCTGAAATACAAGCTGCAATACGTGCTGAATTCCCGTGAGGATTTTAACTGGATTGTAAGCTTACACAAGCGAGGATTATTTCCGAAATTTTGTGATATTGACCGTGCAGCGAAGTTTTACCAGCTGATTCGGTACAGTTACGCCGCCAGTCTGGACAGTTTTGCTTGTCAACCGCATTCCATGTGGAGTGATTTTCCGCAAATTGATATGGCGGCAAGGCGGCTGCAAAAGGTTGTCATTGAAAATCGTGATTTTGAAAAGCTCATCCGGCAGTATGACCGCCCGGTGAGCTTTTTCTATTGCGATCCGCCGTATTTTGCGACGGAGAATTATTACAAGGATGTGGGATTTACAAAGGCAGATCATATTCGGCTGAGGGATACATTACTACAGATTTCAGGAAAATTTTTAGTTTCCTACAACGACTGCCCGGAAATCAGGGATCTCTGGAACAGACCGGGCATTGCCATAGAGGAAATCAGCAGACTGAACAATCTGGTGCAGCGATATGAGGGCGGCTGCATGTACAATGAACTGTTGATTTCCAATTACGATACCAGCGAGAGAGCAAAAATGACAAGGCAACTCTCTCTTTTTTGACGATGATGGAGGAATTGATGTATGAAAAAAGTGATTTTTTCGCAGATTTTAGCCGGAAACGGTGTGACAAATTTCAGCGGGCTGTTTGACGAAAATGGCCTGCCGGTGCGTGTGGAACTGGAGAAAAATGCGGACGGCGTCGTCCTTGCCGTTCTGCGCAGAGAATTATCGGAGGACGAACAGCAGAAAATCTGCATGGATTATGAACACTGCCAGGATTGTCCGCTGTGGGGACAATGCGATGCGGAGTGTGATGAAATATGATCCTTGATTGGTTCTGTAAAAAAATTCGTTCGCCGACTTTTTCGGTAAGGTTCAGCAACAAAAAAACGCATTACAGCACGTATTTTCGTGCTTTTTTGAAAGGAAGTTTGTATATGTTCAAAAACAAAATATTGAAAAAACTGGGCGCAGGTCTGATGGCAGGACTCTGCGCTTTTTCTATGCTGGGAACAAATTTCAACAGTTCATTTGGTGCGAGTGCGGCAAGCAGTTACACTGAAAACGTTGCATTTCCGTCCGCCGATACGGTTATCGCAAAAGCGGCAACCCTGCTGGGAACGCCTTACACCTTCGGGAACAAAGGTTATTCTGGTATCTACACCCAGGGCGCATATGCGCCGCTGTCCGTCAGCACGATCAACAGTCTTGGTATCGACTGTTCCGGACTTGTGTACTACACGCTGACCCAGCTGGGGTACAGTACATCGGGATTTTCGTGGAACAATCCCGTTCCTGTGGACACAGCACATTGGCTGACGGTCAGTGACAGCTGTACGATTACCTACGGCGGAAAGACTTCCAACATTGACATTGAAAAACAGAACGTCAAAACGGAGGAGCACCCCTACTGGGAATGCGCCGACGGCTCCACCATCACGGCTGGTTCGGTGGTTGTGGCGGAGACAAAAAACATCAACCATGCTTGGATTTACATGGGCGAATTCAATTCCCGAAACGATGTGGTATCCTATCTGAAAAGCATCGGCGTTCCAGAAAGTCTGATCACTTCATCAACAGTTGGTAGTGGAAATGGCAATGGCGGTACCCACTGGCGCATCGAATCCAATGGTTCCCAGGGCGTTGTCATCAACAACAATACGGACGGAAAAAGTGCAACCGCGCTGAATACTTCGGCTTTTCGTATCACGCAGAATGATGCGACTTTCCGTATCAAAAAGTGTCTGGACGGAACGTCTCAGATTGTCGGCAAATCCACAGTGGACGGCAGCACGGCGAAGTATGGCGTTTACGCCGATTCTGCGTGCAAAACCAAGGTCGGAGAAATCACAATTGGCACTGACGGCACAGGTTTGATAAAGCTGCCTATGGGGAGTTATTACGTCAAGGAAATTTCTGCTCCGAAGGGCTATGCGCTGTCAACAAAAGTTTACGAACTGAAAGCCAATCAGACCGTGACCGTGTACGAGGACTATGAAACTGGCTCTATCAAAATCAACAAGACCTCTGAGGATAATGTTGTGAAAGATATCGAATTCAAGGTGACCGGTTCGGACGGAAGTTCGTATACGGAAAAGACCAATTCCAGCGGCGTTGCGGAATTTTCTGGACTGAAAGTGTACAATTCCAGTACAGGCAAGGCGATCACCTACACCGTTTCCGAAATCAATGTTGCCAGTCGTTATGAAACGCCAAAGGCACAGAACGTGACGCTGGCAAACGGCAATGTGGATTTAACAGTTAACCTGACTTTTATCAATGACCTGGTGAAGGGCAATCTCAAAATTAACAAGCAATCGGAGGACGGCGAAAACGGCGACCGTGAATTTACGATCGCAGTCGGCGGCAAAACTTATACCATAAAAACAGGCTCTGACGGCATTGCCATACTTTCTGACATTCCCGTCTATGACAGTAATAACGAAAAGATTGTCTACACCATTTCTGAGAAGAATGTGCCGATAAAATACGTTGTTCCTGCTGATCAGACGGCTACGCTGACGGCTGACGCTACCACAACGAAAACGTTCCAAAATGTGCTGAAAAAATTTACTGCCGAGGTTGTCAAAAAGGATGCAGAAACCGGTTCCGCACAGGGTGACGCCACACTTGCAGGAGCAGTTTACGGATTGTATCTGGATGGCAATCTTGTGGACACCTATACCACTGATTCGGAAGGATATTTCAAGACAAAGGAATATGTTTGCGGCAATTATACGCTTCAGGAAATCTCGCCGTCCGAAGGATATCTGCTGGATGAGACGGTGCATTCCGTTGGCGCAGAAGCCAAGAATTATACGGTGGAAAGCAATCTGATTCCCGTTGCCGTGACCGAGGATGTGGTAAAGGGAAACATCTCCATTTTGAAGCATTCTGATGATGGCAGCACGCAGATCGAAACACCGGAAGTCGGCGCTGAATTTGAGGTTTACCTCAAGAGTTCCGGCAGTTATGACAATGCTGCTGAAACAGAGCGCGACTATCTGACTTGTGATGAAAATGGATTTGCGCAGACAAAAGATATGCCATACGGCGTGTACACGGTGCATCAGACAGCCAGTTGGGAAGGTACGGAGTTGATTGCGGATTTCGATGTGTACGTCAGTGAAAACGGCAAAACCTATGCCTTCCTTATGAACAACAGAGAATTTGAAAGCTATGTAAAAATCGTGAAAGTGGATTCCGAAACTGGAAATACCATTCCCTACGAGGGCGCAGGATTTGAGATTTACGATTCTAACGGCGAAAAGATTTCCATGTCCTACAGCTATCCAACGCCAACCACAATAGACGTATTCTATACTAATTCCGAAGGCTATCTGATCACACCGGAAGTTCTTTCTTACGGAGAATACACGCTTGTGGAGGTTCAGGCTCCCTACGGGTATGTGCTGGACAGCACTCCTGTGTCCTTCACAATCTCCGCTGAAAATGCAGAGGAAGAAAACGCTTTGACAATCGTGAAAGTCAACAAGGAAAACATCGCTCAGAAAGGCAGAATCAGCGTTCAGAAAACCGGCGACAGCTTCGTGTCTGTTGCAGCGGCGTCCTCCGCTTACACAGATGAAAACGGCGAGATGATAGTAAATCCGACCATCTACACTCCCGTGTTTGCGAACGGAAATCTTTCCGGTGCAGTATTTCAGGTGATCGCCTCTGAGGATATTGTTACTCTTGACGGTACAATTCGTGCAAATGCAGGCGACGTTGTTGCCGAACTTAAAACCGATGAAAACGGCTATGCGGAAACAGATTTGCTCTACCTCGGAAAGTATGAGGTCAAGGAGATTACTGTGCCTTACGGATATGTTTTGAACAGTGAATCGCAGGTTGTGGAGCTTGTATACGCAGGGCAGGAAATCGCTGTTCTGGATACCGTAAATACGTCATTTGTCAATGATTATCAGGGTGTTGAGATCTCACTTTCTAAGGTTATGGAAAGTGATGAAACCTTCGGCATTTCGGCAGAAAACAGCGCAGTGAATGTCCGCTTCGGGCTGTTTGCAGCGGAAGAAATTGCTGCTGCTGACGGCTCTGTCATTCCTGCGGACGGTCTGATTGCAGAGGTCTCACTGAATGAAAATATGACGGCTGTCATTGCAGAGAAAATCCCGTTTGGCAAGTATTATGTGCAGGAAATTGCCACAGACGAGCATTACGTTTTGAACGGCGAAAAGTATCTTGTGGACTTTGAATATATGGGACAGGAAGTCACAACAGTCAATATTGATTGCGGTCAGTTTGAAAATGAGCTGAAGCGTGGAAAAATCGAAGGAATCAAAGTGAATGAATCCGATGAACCGCTGGAAAATGCACTGTTTGGATTGTTCCAAACAGACTGTACAGAATTTGTGGAAAGCAATGCAATTATGACGGCAATCTCCGACGAAACCGGATATTTTGCATTTGATGAAGTTCCCTACGGCGAGTATATTGTCAAAGAAATTGAGGCTCCCACAGGCTACATTCTCAGTGAGGAAGGCTATCTCATGACAATTTCTGAGGACGGTGAAATTGTGGGAATCACAGCTGAAAACAAGCCGATTACCATTGAAATCTCCAAACAGGATGTGTATGGAGAAGAACTTTCCGGCGCAGAAATGGAGCTTATCAACAGCGATGAAGAAACGGTTGAAAAATGGACTTCCGACGGCACAAACCATGTTGTTACGGAGCTTCCTGCCGGAGATTATACGCTGAAAGAAATCGCTGCACCGGACGGTTATGTGATTGCAACTGATATCAGTTTTACAGTCGACGTTTACGGCAATGTTACTGTAGAAAACGTAGACGCAGTCGCTGTTTCAGAAGATGGTAATCCCCTGATTGTTATGGTTGACGACACCACAAAAGTGCGGATTTCCAAGCAGGATATCACCACCGGTGAGGAACTGCCCGGTGCAGATTTACAGATCATTGACAAGAATGGAGACGTCATTGAGGAATGGACTTCAACCAAAGAACCGCATTATTTGGAGGCGGTTCTCAAAGCTGGTGAAACCTACGCATTGCATGAAGTCATTGCACCGGACGGCTACGCTATTGCAAATGATGTGGAATTCACGGTGAATGCGGATGGCACAGTGACGGAAGTTGTCATGTACGATGATGCGGTTCCGGTGACAAAATCGACGCCCAATACCGGCGACAGCGGTCGGAATTCGCTGGAATATCTGATGCTTGCCGGAAGCGTCATCATTTTCGCAGCACTTGCCATCAGCAGAAAAAAGAAGCGCAGAAGTGAAAAGGCTGATAAAAACGCCGCTTTCTGCCCGGATTTTGTTGAGGTGGAACATGAAAACGAATAAGAAAAAAGCAATCCGCATGGGGCTGGCTGTGACAGCAGCTGCTCTCTTCTGGGGTGGAATGTATCTGCTGTTTGGAAACGATGCTGCGCAGAAAATGGAGTGGAATCAGGTCAAGGATTATGCGCCGGATTTTGAGGTATGCGAGACGTTGGATGAAGCTGTGGCTGAAACCGGGAACATACCTGTTGTTGCTACAGCAACCACGCAAATGCTGACAGCGCAAGTTCAGCAAATGAATGCAAATTATGCTAACGCCATCGGCTGGATTTATGTGCCGGATACGCACATCAATTACCCCGTCATGCAGTCGGAGGATAACGACTTTTATTTGCATCATGGGACAGACGGCGGTTATTTGTATGCTGGTTCCATCTTTTTGGATTACCGCTGTAACGCCGATTTTTCGGGCGTTTCCAATATTTTATACGGTCACAATATGAGCAATCGTTCCATGTTTGCGGACGTGACGAATTTCACTGACAGAACATATTTTGATAGCCATCGCTATGGTTGGCTGACCACGGAAAATGATGTATATTGCGTGTGTTTTTTCGCAGTGGATGTAACGGAAAACACAGGCGAAATTTACAATACGGATTCCAGCTGGCGGACTGTCATGAGTGAGGCGGTAAATCGTGCGGTAATTTACGATGACATTGAAATTGCCGATACGGATCGTCTTGTGATGCTGTCCACTTGCACTGGCGCAAACAGTTCTTCCCGGACAGTTTTGGTTGGAAAAATCATGGAGGATGAGAATATATGAAATTGAGTAAAAGAACGAAAAAGATCATGATTGCGGCGGTTTCTGTTATTGTGCTGGCTTTTCTTTGCAGCCTGACGGCGTTTGCAGATGGTGAGGTTGCCGGAGCAGTGGAAAGCACTTGGAATGCTGCCAAGGGACAGATCAAGACCATTGTCAACAATGTGGTGTTCCCGGTGGTTGATGTCATTCTGGCGATTTTGCTGTTTGTGAAGATCGCAACTTCATACATGGATTATCGCAAACATGGACAATTTGAATGGACGGCTCCGGCGATTTTGTTTGGTTGCCTGATCTTTTCTTTGACTGCACCGCTGTATTTATGGAGTATTGTGGGACTTTAAGGAAAGGATGCAAATATGCCGTATATTCCATACACAGAGGAGGAAAAGCAGCTTGCGAACAGCGTGGACTTGACAGAATTTCTCCGCATGAGGGGCGAGAAATTAGAGAAAGTTGGGCGAGAATACAAGCTGATTTATTATGACGGCAGTGGGAAACACGACAGCATTATGATTCACGGCGCAGCTTGGTTCGATCACAAGAATCAGGTCGGCGGCGGTGCCATCCAATTCATGCGATATTTCTATGGCATGGATTTTCAGACTGCCATGAACGAGTTGCTTGGAAGAAGTGTTGCTCCCATTGCCCACAGTCCGCCGAAAGCGGCTGTGCAGGAGAAAAAGATAAAGAAATTCCACTTGCCGAAAGCCAATGAAAATATGCATCGTGTGTATGCTTACCTCATAAAGCAGCGCTTTATTTCGCCGGAAATTATCACACATTTTGCAAAACAGCACACGCTGTACGAGGATGCAGAACATCATAACGCAGTGTTTGTGGGCATGGATGAAAACGGTGCTCCCCGGCAGGCGCATCTGCGCTCTACCAATTCCTTTGGGAAAGCTTTTCGAATTATTTGTGAGGGTTCCGACACCAGATACAGCTTTGCCCACTTTGGCGAGTCAGGCAAACTGTTTGTGTTTGAGGCACCTATAGATATGCTTAGTTACCTGACATTGCATTCGGAAAACTGGCAGAAGCATAGCTACATTGCCATGAACGGTGTGTACGAAAATTCGGTTTTCACAGCGTTGAAAAACCATTGCAATCTCAGTGAAATTGTACTTTGCACAGATAACGATGCAGGAGGAATTGATGCTGCTGAACGCTTAACAGATATTCTTCACGAGAACGGATATGAAAGCGTATCGAGAATTATTCCGAAGAATAAAGATTTTAATGAGGATTTGAAGCAACTTCACGGCGTGGAGTTCCTATCTGCTGTTCCTCATTTCCGTAAAGAAAAATACCAGGAAATTGCGTTAGATTTGCGATATTTCAAATGCAATCCTGACAGAATGCTCAACCGGATTTCCAAGACATTTCAAAATGGACAATACCGATATCTTGCCGAGTATGCCTTAGCCGCTTCTGCATTTTTTATCGGCAGAAAAAACGAAAATGCGATGTTTGAAAAGCTGAAAGTTAAGCTGTCGGACGAGTACAGAGCGTATGCGGATAAGGGAAAACTGTGTGCCAAACAGGACAACTTAAAATCCGCTTATCAGTCGGTCATGCGTGATTTGCGGTATACGCAATCACGTACAAAGGAACAGGTGATTCAGACTGCAAAGCTGTTGTATCAGCTTGCGGACTGCACTGTGAAATGTGAGGTAGAACAGGAATTATCTGCACCGCAGCTCATGCAGGAAGAAACGCAGACCGAAGAACCATCGGAGGTGTTGCACATGGAATATGGATAACATGGAGGTGTTCCAAATGACACAAGGCCAACTAATCGGCATTATTGCAATGTCGGTCATTTTTGTTTTATTGCTAATACTGGCATACTGTTCCAATAACTATTCGCTGAACGGAATCAAATCCAAGAAAATCGGCGATGGTCAGCATGGTACTGCTCGTTTTGCCACAAAAGCAGAGGTAAAAAAGACCTATACCCAAGTCCCATTTGATGTGGAAAACTGGCGAAAAGGCAGATATCTGCCAACAGTTCAGGGAACGGTAGTCGGCTGTAAATCTCATGGAAAACAGACGATTGCTCTTGTTGACGAGGGCGATGTGCATACCCTTATGATTGGCGCTGCTGGCGTGGGAAAGACCGCTTTTTTCTTGTATCCCAATCTGGAATTTGCTTGCGCCAGTGGTATGTCTTTTTTGCAAACTGACACGAAGGGCGATGTTTTTCGGAACTGCGGCAGCATAGCGAAAAAGTATTACGACTACAATGTTTCTGTGTTGGATTTACGCAATCCCACACGCTCCGATGAAAACAATATCCTGCATCTGGTGAACAAGTATATGGACATCTATTTGTCCGATAAGCACAACCTTTCCGCAAAGGCAAAAGCCGAAAAGTACGCCAAAATCACGGCGAAAACCATTATCAGTATCGGCGGAGGGGACGCAGCAGCTTATGGTGCAAACGCCTTTTTCTACGACGCAGCGGAGGGGCTGCTTGCTTCATTAATTCTGCTTCTTGCCGAGTTCGGTGAGAAAAACGAACGCCACATTGTGTCGGTTTTCAAGATGATTCAGGACTTGCTGGAACCTGTGCGGGAAAAGCAATCCGTCAAAAAAACTGCACCCAAAAGCGGCTTCAAGGCTTTGATGGAACGGCTGCCGGATGAGCATAAGGCGAAGTGGCTTGCAGGTTCCGCATTGCACTCTGCAGATCAGGCGATGTTGTCGGTCATGAGTACAGCCCTGTCCCGTCTGAACAGCTTTATCGACTCGGAAATGGAGCAGATTCTGTGTTTTGGTACTGCATTGGATGCGGAAAAATTCTGCAAGGAAAAGTCGGCAATCTTTATCGTGCTTCCAGAGGAAGATGTCAGCAAATATTTCATGGTATCGCTGATTATTCAGCAGCTATACAGAGAAATTCTTGTGATTGCCGATGAGAACGGCGGCCGCTTGCCGAACAGGGTAATGTTTTATTGTGATGAATTCGGCACTTTTCCAAAAATCGAGGGCGCAGAAGCCATGTTTTCCGCAAGCCGTTCCAGAAGAATCAGCATTGTAGCGATTATTCAGTCCTTTGCGCAGCTGAACAAAAACTACGGCAAAGAGGGGCAGGAAATCATCACGGATAACACACAGCTAACCATTTTCGGTGGATTTGCGCCAAACAGTCAGAGTGCAGAAGTGTTATCGAAAGCGCTGGGAGAGCAGACAGTTTTGTCAGGCAGTGTATCTCATGGTAAGGAAAAATCCCAATCGCTCCAGATGATCGGCAGACCGCTTCTCACAGTGGACGAATTGAAATCTATGCCAAAGGGGCAGTTTATTGTCATGAAAACGGGTACACATCCCATGATTTCACCGCTGAAGTTGTATTTCAAATGGGGCATCTCCTTTGAAGAACCATACATTTTAGAGGACAAGGGTGCAAGAACTGTCACCTACATGAGCAAGGAAGCACTGATGCGTGAAGTGGAGATCCAGTATCCGCAGATGAAAAAAACAGTTTCGGAAGAAGATGAAGAATTGGAAGAAGAAACGCCAAAACGAAGAAAAATTCCGAGGACAGGAGGTGTGTAAAACCTGAAATTTGCAAGAGAAATTTATGAGTATGGACTGCCTCACAGGGCAGTTGCGGTGTACATGTATCTGTCCAATCGTGCAAACAAAAACAGGGAGTGCTACCCGTCCGTCAGGACGATTGCAGAAGATCTGCATTTGTCGAAATCCACGGTGTTTCGTGCATTAAATGATCTGGAAACTGCGGGACTCATTACTCGTGAAAAGCGCTGGCGAACAAGCGGCGGACGCAGTTCTACGTTATATCAATTAAAGGAGTGTTGAAATGCATACAGAAAAAATGTGCAGCTGTTATCGTATTACAAAGCGGTATTTTCTGAAAACCAAACGGAAATGCCGCTGTTTTTATTGCCGTTCCAACCGGCAGTATGCGAACATGAAGCGGCTGTTATCGGCGGAAGAAAAACTAAGAGAATGGAGTGTGGGCGATGTTTGATTGGATCGGCGATGCACTGTCGTGGGTGGGCGATAAATTTTCCGATGTAGGGACTGCCATTTCTGAAGCCGTCTGGGACGTGATGTTGGAGTGGCTGTTCAACACCATATACGGCGCAGTTGCTGAGTTTTTCGGTATGATGAATGGCATGGGTGCGGATATTTTCAGCCAGTCCTGGGTGAGCGCTTTTTTGCAGCTGTTTTCCCTGTTTGGTTGGACGTTGTTTGCCGCAGGGCTGGTAGTTGCAGTATTTGATACAGCAATCGAATATCAGACCGGACGGGCAAACATTCAGAGTACCTGTCTGAACGTGTTGAAAGGCTTTATGGCGGTCAGCTTGTTCACGAAAGTTCCGGTGGAGATGTACAAGTTTTGTATCACGCTGCAAACTACATTTTCAGGAGATCTAATCGGTTCATTTATCGGTGCAACTCGCGGAGATTTAGGCGCAACGGCAGAAGTGGTGCTAAAAAATATGGGCGGATATTCAGGGTTATTAGGACTGCTGACCATGATTGCGCTGGCCTACTGTGTGGTAAAGCTATTCTTTGCCAACATCAAGCGGGGCGGTATTTTGCTGTGCCAGATTGCGGTGGGAAGTCTGTATATGTTCTCCCTTCCAAGAGGATTTTCCGACGGTTTCAACGGCTGGTGTAAGCAGATCTTTGCCCTATGTCTGACGGCATTTTTGCAGACAAGCCTGATGTTCTTAGGGCTGCTGACATGGCAGACCAATATGCTGCTGGGACTTGGCATCATGCTGGCAGCAAATGAAGTGCCGAGAATTGCGCAGCAGTTTGGGTTGGATACTTCTGTGAGAGTCAACATGATGAGCGTAACCCATACGGTAAATTCTGCGATTCATGCAGGAAAATTTGTGGCGAGAAAATTGGCGTGATTGACAAATTCTTCATTATGATATATAATAAGAAATGTCATGAATTTCCTGGAGGATTGTTAGAATGGAAAAATTACAAGAAACAGAATTTGCTCAATTAAATGCAACTTGTGAAGCAAGAAGATGTAATCACAATATTGTGAAACTATATGATAAAGGTACTCACAGCGACTATGGCTGTGTTAATTGCAAAATGCAATCAATGAATTTAGAAGATTTTGAAAGGATAGGAGCTAGACATATTATTCGTGAATTTGTAATGCAATATGGCTCGAATAATTTCATTGATAAATCAACCCTATTACATAAGGGATTTGATGGTGATGATATTCAATTACTTGTTGACAATCAATATCTGTCCCAAATTAATGGATATGATTCAAGTGGTGCATTTGAAAATGAGATTAGATACAGAATCAATCATAAATAATAAAAATGTGCAGTCAGGTTTTTTGAAAACTTGACTGTTTTCTTTTTTGAGAGGAGAAGAAAGTTGAAAACCTACATTTATCCGCAAAACTTGAAAGCAACCTCCAGACTGTGGCTCTGGAGTATTCGGGACTTTCTGATGATTTGTCTCGGACTGATTCTGTCAGTAGTAATTTTAACGCAGCTATGGACGTTTCTGCCCTTTGCCATTACGGCAGTGTTTGCATTTCTGAGCATTCGATTGGAGGAAACGACGGTAATCGATTACATGGTCTGTGCGTTTCGGTTTTTCGTGACCGCACAGCAGTTATTTTATTGGAAGTGAGGACGATTATGAAGAATAAAAAATCAACGCAGAACCTGTTTGGACTGCGGACATTCGGTAAATACAGTTTGCAGACGGACAAGGCTGAACTTGCTTTTTTCAGTGTGCAGCCCACCAATATTTCTGTGCTGTCGGCTGAGAATATTGATGTGAAAATCTATCATCTGATGATGCTGCTCAGCATGATCCCGGAACTGGAAATCATTTGTCTTGACAGTTGTGAATGTTTTGACGGGAACAAGGTGCATATCAAGAACCGCTTGAAATCTGAGGAAAATCCAAATGTGAGAAAGCTGTTGAAACAGGATGCGGCATTTCTGGACGATATTCAGGTTGAGATGTCTACGGCAAGGCAGTTTCTGTTTTGCATTCGTTTTAGGGACAAGAAGGAGGAACAGATATTTCAGCAGATCAACCGCACAGCCAAAGTAATTTCGGAGCATGGATTTGACGTGCGGCGCATGGGAAAATCTGACGTCAAGCGGATGCTGGCGATTTATTTGGAAGCGTCCATGCACGGAGAGGAAATTTCCGATATTGAGGGAGAAAATTACTTAGAGACAGCGTAAAAACGGAGGTATTGAAATTGAAAATGTTTCAGAAAAAGAAGAAAATGCTCACGCCAGAACAGGCGGAAGAAATCCGGATTCAGGAATTTTTTGACCGTATTGTGCCCAGTACGGTCAGATTTTTCACAGATCATTTTATTTTTGGAAACAGCTACAAATGTGTGTGGGCAGTGCGGGAATGGCCAACCACAACCGAAGAACAAGCGATTCTGGCACACCTTGCAGACAGGAATTCTGTGACCCTGCGCATTTACAATCGCCTTGTGGACAGTGCGGAGCAGCGGCAGATTATTCAGCACGCCACGCGACGGAACAAACTGATGTCCACCACCAACGACGTGACGGAATCCCTGACAGCGGAGAGCAATTTGCAGGATGTGGTGCAGCTGATTGCTGATCTCAGACGAAATAAAGAACCGCTGCTGCACTGTGCTGTCTTTATCGAATTAAAGGCGAATTCCGAGGACAAGCTGAAAGAATTGCAATCGGATATTTTAATGGAATTGACACGTTCCAAAATTACAGTAGACAGGTTGATTCTGCGTCAAAAAGAGGGCATGATTTCGGCTTTGCCCTTTGGATACAATGCGTTTGGAAGTCTGTATGAACGTGTGCTTCCGGCGAGTTCTGTGGCAAATCTCTATCCGCTGAATTATTCCGGCAAAACGGATGAAAAAGGTTTTTATATCGGTCGGGATAAGTTTGGCACGAACATTCTGGTGGATTTTGACAAGCGCAGTGATGATAAAACCAACGCAAACGTGCTGATTCTGGGCAACAGCGGTCAGGGGAAATCTTATCTTATGAAACTGTTGTTGACAAATCTGCGTGAATCCGGGAAAAGTGTGATTATTCTGGATGCAGAACAGGAATATGCTGATCTGACGAACAATCTTGGCGGCACTTATCTGGATTTCATGTCGGGAGAATATATGATCAACCCACTGGAACCAAAAAGTTTTGGCGAAGCAGAGCGTGATGAAACTTCACCGGAGCCGTTCCGGAAAGTGACAAGGCTTAGTCAGCATATCTCTTATCTCAAGGACTTTTTCCGAGCTTACAAGGGCTTTTCCGACAGTGAGATCGACACCATTGAAATTATGCTGATGAAGCTGTATGCGCGGTTTGACATTGACGATCTGACGGATTTTAACAAGCTGAAACCAACGGATTATCCGGTGATGCAGGATTTATATGATCTCATTGAAAAAGAGTTTATGATCTTTGATCATGAGAAAAAACACTTATACACAGAGGAAACCTTGCAGAATATTTGCCTGGGACTGCACTCTATGTGTAAAGGTGCGGAGTCGAAATATTTTAATGGGCATACGAACATTAAGGATTCGCAGTTTCTGTGCTTCGGTGTGAAAGGTTTGATGGATACCAACAAACGGCTGAAAGATACGCTGTTGTTTAACATTCTCAGCTATATGAGCAATCAGCTTTTGGGGGTTGGAAATACCGTTGCAGCAATTGACGAATTGTATTTGTTCCTCACAAATTTAACAGCCATCGAGTACATCCGCAATGCCATGAAGCGTGTGCGCAAAAAGGAGTCGGCGATGGTGATCGCAAGTCAGAATGTGGATGATTTTTTGATTCCGGAGGTACGGGAGTTGACCAAACCGCTGTTTGCAATCCCAACTCATCAATTTCTGTTCAATGCTGGAAACATCGAGCCAAAGGCGTATACGGATACTTTGCAATTGGAGATGTCGGAGTTTTCATTGATTAAATATCCGGAACGTGGTTCTTGTTTGTATCGCTGCGGAAATGAGCGGTATTTGCTTCAGGTACATGCGCTGGTTTACAAGGAAAAGCTGTTTGGAAAGGCGGGGGGAAGATGAGCGTCACAGTCGCTGCTGCTGCCAAAAAAATTGCTGTCTACCTTGCCACGGATAAGCGGACATGGAAAGTGGTTGGTACGATTATCGGTATTGCAATCGCCATTGTGTTACTGCCTGTCATGCTTTTGCTGGCAATGGGAAATCAGTTGTCATCTGCGGAAACCCAGAGCATCGATTATTCTGCCTACGTGCAGAATCTCTCTGCCCAGCAGCAGTCGCAGCTTTCTCAGATGGAATCGGACGGAACAGCTATTGAGGATGCACTGACAAAGCTGAACCTAAAAAATCAAATCGTAAAAGCGCAGATGCTGTATCTCACCTATTTTGACAGTGTTCAAAAGGGTGAGAATTTTTTTGCAGAATACGCCGATTGTTTCAAGGAAAGCGATGATAAAAAGCTGATTGACAGCTTAAATCAGAAGTACGGACTGAGCATTGATTATACGGAATTTATGCGTTCCTATGTTGTAATTTCTAATGTCAGCATTGATGAAAATTGGTTCTTAAATTTGGATGTGAAGAACAACATTGATCTGGCACGGTGGGCGGAAAATGCCTATGAAACCCAGTGGGGATATGTTCCTCACAGCGATGGGAATGTGCTGTATGCAGATTTATATCAATCTTTGCAGGAGCAATATTCTGTTGAGATTACAGAAGAATGTGATCAGTGGCGGAGTCGCAGGGCTGTTGACAATTACAATCTACTGCGGTCGTATCTGTGGTATGACGCAGAAAGCCGAGAGATTACAGTAGAGGGGTACAGTGAAACGGTGCAGGAACTGTATCAATCTGCATCTGTAAAAGGCAGTATGGACACGCTTCCCAAAACGGTCGGAACGGTGGTGATCTGCGGCAATACCATTGGCATTTTTGTCGGTGATAGCTATGTTGTGTACGCCAAATCCATTGCAGAAGGTGTGGTGAAGGAATCTGTTTCGGAAGGGAACTGGACGGCTTGGTTTGAAATTCCTTGGATTCAGTACGGCGAGGAAAAGAGTTTTAGCAATGACATTCAGTTTGAGGAATATGACCCGGCTGTGAAAAACAATTTGGACTTGGTGCAGTGGGCAATTCAGGCACATGAAAACGGATGGGGTTATGTCTACGGCACTTACGGAAACGTGCTGACGGAATCATTGCTGCAGGACAGAGCGTCTGTGTTCGGCGGTCAGGTCACAAGCTACATGGATTTCATTCGTTCCAATTGGATGGGGAAACGCACTGCTGATTGTGTGGGTCTGATCAAAGGATACGGTTGGTATAACGCAGAATCCGGCGAAATTGTGGTAGGTTCCAACGGTATGATGGACGTGACTGCAAATGGTATGTTTGATGCCGCAACTGTGAAGGGAACCATTGATACCATACCGGAAGTCCCTGGACTTGCGGTATGGCATCAGGGACATATTGGAATCTATATCGGAAACGGCGAAGTCGTCGAAGCGATGAATACGACGCGGGGCGTGACCAGAACGAAGCTTGCCGGACGGTCTTGGACGCACTGGTTACAGATTCCGTACATCAGTTATGTGGAGGAAAAGGAAAATGAGAGTACACTTGAAAAATGATGGGTATGCGTTATCGGCAGAGTTCCCGATGACCGTTTTTGAAATGCAGGATGCACTGGACAAGCTGCAAATTCCACCGGAAGTCAGAACTGTCACGTTTCAGATTTATGATTTTCGGAACATGAATCTGTCGTCGGAGCTGTGTGAAAAGGAGTTTACGGCGGATATTTTCAGGCTGAATCTGTTCGTTGAGCGATTGGAAAATCTGGATGATACAGAGATGGCAGCGATGAAAAGTCTGCTGCAAACTTATCCGGAAAGCGATTTTGAGGACATGCTTTTGATGACATACGGGTTGGATTCTGTAATGGTTTATCCCTGTGAGGACTGCCGTGAACTGGGCGAAACGGTCATTGAAAACGAATTGCTGCCGGAATTGGAGGGCTGTTCCGATGAGATTCTGGAATTGCTTGACCGTGAAAAAGTCGGTCAGCTCATGCAGGAACGTGAGGGCGGTGTGTTTGTGGATGGATATTATTGTGTGACATCGGATTACGAACCGCCCGACATTCATTTTGAATTTGGAGAACCAGAGCAATGTTTTTTTCGTCTGCTGATTGCACCGGATACACAGAATACGGCGCAGGCAGGGTGGATTTCCCTGCCCTGTGATGTGGAAATATTGCTTGAAGTTTATGATCAGACTTGCTGTGAATTGCAGTCATCACTGCCGTGGATTACGTCAGACAGTCTGAAAAATATGCATCAGATCGGCATACTGAATGCCTTGGCAGAACGGATGTCGGAACTTTCTCACAATGATTTTGTGAAGCTGAAAGCGGTTATGGACAGCAAACGGATTCGTGAGATTCCAGATGCGCTGGCGTGTATGGAGCATTTGCCTGAGTATGAATGGGATCGGTCTGTTCGGGATTGCAGTGAGTTTGGTCGGGCGTATCTGGCGAAAAATCTGCCTACCAATTTTGATATTTCTCTTCTGAAAAGTGGAGATTTTTATGATTTTGGCAGTCAGATTATGAAGCAAACAGGCAGTGCCGTGACATCTTACGGTGTGATTTCCGGCAGGGGTCAGAGCCTGTATTCTGTGCTGACAATGCAGCCGGAGCAGCAACTTGAGGAGGACATGGAAGAAGATTTTGAAATGAAAATTGGAGGTCTGAGCTTATGAAAAAATCAGTCACAGTAAGCGTTGATTCTGAAAAATTGTCTGCGCTGGAGATGTATCTGGGGCAGAAAAATATGAAGCTGTCGGAGGAACTTGAAAAGTTTGCAGAGCAGCTTTATCAGAAATATGTCCCCTCCAATGTGCGTGAGTTTATCGAGTTGACCGCATCAAAAAAGCCGTCCCGCAGGACAAAACCGACTGCTCCTGTGGAAAGTGAAAATCAATCGGAGCAGTAATTCGCCGCAGTTCGCACCGTGTGCCACCGTGTGGCGAGGTTCGGCGGTCGGTGGGATAAGTTTACCCTAAATGTAGTCGGAGCGAATTTGGGGCATTTATCGCAGAGTTTGAGAATGGTAGAAATTAGATGATTTCGGGTGGGTTTGTGGGTCATTTATTTTATTGCAGGTTAAAGTTTTGGCGTCAAGCCGCCAAAACAATCACATCGGACGAGCAAAGCTCGCCGATTCTGCGAGAGTTACAAAATCTTGTAGGAATGGAGTCAGAAACGGAGGGTTTCAAAGATCATGGAGTCAGATTTGCAAAAAAAGAGAAAAAGTGCCGAAGATTCAGCACTTTTTGATAATGTCGCATCAGAAAAGCTTAAGTTTCCTCTGTACATTTTTCCAGACACGATGGAAAAGGTGAATATGCTGTATGAGACCGACAACTGTCGTTCCAAAACGGAGTTTATGGAAAAGGCAATTCGGTTTTACTGTGGTTATCTTCTGAACAAAGAAAGTACTGCTACAGAGTTTATTGCTCCGCAGCTTGCTGTGATTACAGAGGGTATTGTGAAGGGCAGCGAGCAAAAACTTTCCCGTGCTCTTTTTAAGTTGGCAGTGGAAGTTGGTGCACTAACACATATGCTTGCGGCAATCAATGAGATCGATGACGATACCTTGCAAAAACTCCGCATCATGTGCGTGGATGAAGTGAAGCGTATCAATGGAATTATTAATTTTGAAAAAGCGGTTCGCTATCAAAGGAGCGGTGACTAATGTCGTTATTAATTGTTACAAGCCGATATCTGAAAAGTGGTACTGCAAAAACAAAATCTCAACGGAAGAATTATACGAAATATATTGCGACTCGTGAGTCGGTTGAAGTTCGTGAGCAGAGTAAAAAATATTCTACGGAGAATCAGAAAAAGCTACTGAATGAACTGCTCAATGATTTTCCAGAATCAAAAAAATATTTGGAATTTGAGGATTACAAAAATAATCCTACAGCTGAAAATGCGTCTGAACTGATTAGCATAATTATTGAGCGCAATGCGGATGTGATTGGCAACCGTCAGAATTTTGTCGGCTACATGGCGATGCGACCCGGCGTGGAAAAGCGTGGCGAACATGGACTTTTTAATGAAAGCAATGAGCCGATTGTGCTTGATCAGATTGCAGAGGAAGTTGCGAATCATCCTGGAAATGTTTGGTCGCACATTGTCTCATTACGCCGTGAAGATGCGATTCGTCTGGGCTATGATAACTCTGACCGTTGGCGTGAGCTTGTCATGCGGCACATTGCTGACATTGCGGAGCAGACGAAAATTCCGCTGTGCAATCTGAAATGGTACGGCGCATTTCACGATACCACGCATCATCCGCATATACATCTGATTGTTTATTCCACAAATTCGAAGCAGGGATTTTTGACGAAGCAAGGCATTGATAAAATACGTTCTGTATTTGCAAATGATATTTTTCATGATGAATTGCAGTCGATCTATCAGGAGCAGACGCTTCGGCGTGATGAATTGAAAATGGAGTCTAAAAAGTATGTCGAACAGTTGGTGAAGCAGATTGCGGAGAATCATTTTCATAATGCAAACCTTGAAAATCTTATCCTTACTTTGAAAAATCAACTTGATAACACAAAAGGCAAAAAAGTTTACGGTTATCTCAAGCCGGAAGTCAAGAAAACGGTGGATGAGATTTTCAGAATTCTGTCGCAGGAGAAAAATATATCTGAACTGTACGAGAAGTGGTGTGAACTTGAACGGCAGAAGTACAAAACCTATACGCAGAAGGAAAAGGAATTCCCTTTGCTATGGGAGAACAAGGTCTTTCAGCCTGTGCGGAACATGATTATTCAGCAAGTTTTGCAGATGCAATTCCCTGCTGAAGAAATGTCAGTTGTAGAACCAGAACTACCAGAGCATTTTGTGGAAATGGAGATTCTGCCGCAAATTGATGAGGAACCTATTGATTCAGAAAATCAATATTATCTAAAGTGGAGCGACAACTATAAAACGGCTTGCAAAATCATTTATGACAAACAGTCAAAGATGGAGGATTTTCAAAAAGCGGAACAGCTTTTGCTGTCAGAGACTAAGTCCGGAAATGTGCTTGTGATGTTTGAATTGGGAAAGCTATATACATCTGAAAAGCTGGGCAAAAAGGATGTGGAAAAATCGGTTGCACTTTATCAGGAAGCGTTGCAGGGATTTTTATTGATTGAACCGAAATCGAAAAAGATCAAGCCACTTTTGCAGTATCAGATTGGTAGGATGTATATGAAAGGTTTGGGAACAGACGTGGACATGCCGAAAGCAATTACATATTTTCAGCAGTCTGCAGCACACGGAAATGTTTATGCGAAACGAATTATTGCACTGGAATATATCAGCGGCGAGTTTTTGGAACAGGACGTTGACAAGGGTATTTTCGTGCTGACGGAATGTGCGGACAGCGGTGATACGCTGTCTTGTTACAAGCTTGGAAAACTCTATCTGGACGGCAAAATAACTACACAGAATCTGGATAAAGCGGAAAAATATCTGCTTGCGGCGGATGAGAACGAGTGTGTTTTTTACGCGCTAGGCAAGTTATATCTGACAGAGGAAAAGGGTGATGTGCAGCGTGCCGTTTCGTATTTTGAACAGTGTTTGGATACGAATGCGTGGGCAAGTTACTGGTTGGGAAAAATCTATTTATTTGGCTGTGGCGATGTTGCGCAAAATCGAGAAAAAGCGTTGGAATACCTTACTTTTTCTGCTGAACAAGGCAACGGATATGCGCAAAATATCCTCGATAACATGGAACAGTATCAGTCCGAAATGTTGACAAATACGATCTTCAGCTTGTTTGTAAATCTCAGTAGGTGTCTTTCTGAGGACTACAATCAGAAATTTCAATCCGGCAGAATATCCGTGGATAAAAAGCTTCGCCGAATGATGCAGGAGAAAAAACAGGCACTTGGCATGAAGGAAGAACGCACGCAAACACAGGAGCAGTCTTATTAAGTGCCATATGCCCCGTGTCATGATGCCATGGGAATGTGAAGTAGAAAATAGAAGATAGTTTTATAGCAAAGAGGAAAATATATGAGGCGTACTGTTTTTGATTTCAGTACGCCTTATTTTTTCGTCAATTCCGCCCATTTACGTCACGTTTTTCGGGACAAGATCATGCGGTTTTTGCTATTATTATACCACATTCTGAGGAAATGTAAAGAGGTTTTCCAAATTTTTTTGTGAACAGGGCAACGAAAAGCTGTTTTTCACGTTAGAATCGGACGGTTTCGCCGTCTGAAAAATTGTCAGGAGGTTTTGCTTTATGGCTCGAAAAGGAAGTAATATTTACAAACGCAAAGATGGACGCTACGAAGGTCGTGTACCAATTGGTTATAAAGAAGACGGAAAACTGAAGTACAAATCTGTCTATGACCGCACACTATCTGGTGTGAAAGAAAAAATGACACAGTTCTACACTGTTCGTCAAGAGCGGACAGTTTCCAACTTAAAACTTACGGTTCGGGATGCGGCAGAACAATGGCTTGCAGCGGCAAAGCTGCGTGTGAAGCCGGCAAGCTATGCGAATTACGCAAATATCGTTGCAAAGCACATTCTGCCGACACTGGGCGGCGAATATTTTTTCAGCCTGACCACGCAAAAATTAAACAGCTTTATTCAAAGCAAGCTGCAATTCGGTCGACTGAATGGACAAGGGGGATTGTCAGCAAAGACAGTACGGGATATGATGCGTGTGTATCGCAGTATCGAGCAGTATGCAGTGCAGGAATACAACGTAAAATCTACAAATTTCACTATGCCCAAGGCGGAGAAGAAACAATTGGATGTGCTGAATGCGGCAGAGCGAAGACAGCTGGAACAATATCTTTTGCACAACCTTACCAGAACAAACTTAGGGATTCTGCTGTGTCTGTTCACAGGTTTGCGTGTGGGAGAACTTTGCGGTCTGACTTGGGGCGATATTGATTTTGAAAACGGAACGCTTTCCGTGAAAAGAACTGTTCAGCGAATCAACAAGCATGGCAGTTCCGAGGTGATCATTGGCTCTCCGAAAAGTAAGACTTCTGTTCGTATCGTACCAATTCCAAAATTTTTACTAGACTTATTATCACAGCATAAAAAAGATAGTAAGCTATTTTTGCTTTCTGGTACGGCAAAGCCGGCGGAACCGAGAACGATGCAATATCGATTCAAGGCGGTTTTGAAGGCTTGTCAGCTGCGGAATGTACCGTTTCATTTGCTTCGGCATACCTATGCCACGGTTTGTATTGCAAACGGTTTCGATCCAAAGACACTCAGTGAACTGCTGGGGCACGCAGACGCCAGCATTACTTTGAACCGTTATGTGCATTCTTCCATGCAGATGAAGCGGAGTTATGTAAGCAGACTTTGTTTGTCAGCATAAATTTATTTGCCGTCAGATTCTTGTCAGTATTTGTTTTGAAAGCAACGTGGTTTCTATGTATTTTCTTGTTTTGCCCATGTATGGGCGGAATTGACGAAAGCTTGTCCTTTTCTTTTTAAATATTATACCATGCTGGAATTTGTTTATACAGCTTGATTTTTGGTTGATTTTGTGGTATGATTTGTAAAAAGAAAGAGGGGCAGATACAAAATGATTCGGATTGCTATTGTGGATGATGATGAAAAATTATGTTCCAAGATAGAACAAAGTTTAATTGCATATCGAGAGACTACAGCTATTGAACTTGATATAGAACTTTTTTACAGCGGAGAATCGTTCTATCATTTTTTGACATTTGAACATGATTTTGAATTGATATTTCTTGATATTCAAATGAAATCTATTGATGGTGTTGAAGTTGGGCACTTAATTCGAGAAAAATTAAATAATAATATTATGCAGATTGTGTATATCACATCTCTTGATACTCGTGATAGAGAACTATTTGATATTCGCCCAATGAGCTTTATTGCTAAACCCATATCTGATTCTAAAATATTTAAAGCACTTGAAACATATCTCAGGTTATATACAAATACAAAGAAAATGTTTGATTTTGTTGCAGATAGACAACATCTAAAAATTCCTTATGATCAGATCATTTATCTGCAAAGCGATGATAAAAAGGTTATCATCCAAACAAAAGATAATATGTTTTCTTACTACGGGAAACTTTCAGATGCCGTCAACAAACTACCATTTCAATTTATATGCGTTCATAAATCATTTGTGATAAATAAGTTCTATATAAAAAAATATAATTATGATAATGTTGTGATGGTCAATAATGAGGTAATATCTATTAGCAAATCGAATCAAAGGAACGTTAGAAACTTATTGATGCAGGACAGCATTCAGGCGGGAGAGGAGTTCTTTAGTTAATGACGGATCATTTTGAAACATTAAGCTATGTCATATCAAATCTCTTTCGAATTTATGCCATGTATTTATTTTCAAATGCATATTTTCGGGGACAAGGGAAAGTGAAAAATGGTGTTACTTTAGCATTGCTTTTTGGCTATTTTATAGTAAACAGTGTTGGAAACCTGATTTATCCCAGTACGTTTATCAATATGCTTACAAATGTCGTTCCCTACTTTTTATTGACGTTTTTATATCGTGGATCCTTTTTAAAAAAGGTAATTGCCGTCTTTATTTCTTATGCAGTCAGCTTATGCATAGATGCTTTTTTGGTGTCAATCGAATATATTATGGATGATAAAAATATTATTATTTCATCTGGAATTGCAACATCTTTTTTAATCTTCTTGGCAGAGAGAATTTACGAATATTGTGTTGATAAAAAAGAAATTTACCCAGAACTAAGACGGAAACAGCTTCTATTAATACTGACAATCCCAATTGGAAGTATTGTTATTGCAGCGCAAACGATGCAAAACAGGGATTATAATTATCTTTTAGAATCATCTATTCTATTTTTAATCAATGCCATCGTCTTTTATATGTATGACTCTCTTTTAAAAACTGGAAATGAAAAGTATAAGACTGCTGTGCTAGAAGAACAAAATCATTCTTATGCGAATCAACTGAAGGTTTATCAGGAGGCAGTTCAAAAGGATAAAATTGTTCGTCATGACATGAAAAATCATTTGCACCAGATAAGAGATTTTGTGGAACGAGAACGTATAATGGAGTTAAAGCAATATACAGAATCTATGCTGGCAACGATGGAAAATGATAGTGTTGTTTGCAATACAGGAAATCAAGAAATTGACAGTATTTTGAATTTCAAGTGTGCAAGGTGGAATCAATTAAACGTAGAAGTGCATTTTGACTTAAACGTACCGCCAGAACTAAATATTGAGAGTTTCGACTTGACAAAAATTCTTGGAAATTTGCTGGACAACGTATCGGATGCCATTGAAAAAGTAGAAAAAAGAATTGTGTATATTCGAATTCATTATGAGAAAGGTATTGTCAATATCTGTATTCGAAATACCTTTAATGGTCAGATTGCGGTAGCAGATGGAAATCTTATGACGATGAAAGCCAATTCTCAAAAGCATGGCTTTGGGTATCAAAGTATAAAAGAAACTGTAGAAAAATATAATGGAGAAGTTGAATTTGACTATACTGACAAAGTATTTTCTGTTTACGTGATCCTTTATGAAAAGTAAATTTCTACTGAGATTTAATACCAAATAACTATAAGAGCAGAGCATGTTGTAACTTGTTCTGCTCTTATTTTTTCTATTTTACAATACGAACAATTTATGAAAATGTCGAGTTTCGCCATAAAAACTACCCAGTTTCGGCATGTCTCGGCACAAAAACAGGTTTTATGCTATAATTTGATTGATTATAAAGAAAGGAGGAAATTGGCGATGAAAAACTTTATCAGCAAATATGCCGTAAAGTTTGGAGGATGTATTGCTGCATTGGCGATGATGGTGACAGCAGCTACTGTAAACTCCGCCTGTGTGTGGTTCACACATCAGGAAAAGCTTCCGGAAGAAGCCAAAAAGCTTCGTAAGTTCTAATGTTTGAAAGGATATCTGCAATAATTGCAGATAGATTGGAAGACAAAGGAATCATTCAAATGGAAACCAAAGAGGTGTGTGCATACGGCCTTCGGCAGATTTTTTCAACCATATTAAATGCTGGAACGATGCTTTTAATTGGAGTATTTATGCATATGACAATAGAAGCAATATTGTTTACTATTGCATATATACCAATTAGAATTTTTGCCGGAGGATATCACGCCTCTACTCCACAAAGATGCTGGGCGTTTTCAGCGGTAATGTTGTTTATGGTGTTATGTATTGTAAAATATACACCGGAAAAGTACTTCTGGCATCTTACAGCATTATCGCTTATCGCCAGTATCGCTATTTTTTCACTGTCACCTGTGGAGGATCAAAACAAACCCTTGGATGAGAAAGAACATCATGTATACCATATCAGGGCAACATTAATTATGTTTTCGGAAATCATGATAGCAATTGTCATATACATATTGCAGTTTAAGCACATATTGATGTTAATTGAAATGGTTTGGTGTTCATTAGCAGTAATGCTGCTTTTAGTGGAATGCAAAAATTATAGAATTGAAAAGAAAAAGGAGGATATCAATGAATAAAAAACTAACACGCACGATTGCCGGTGTCATGTCTCTCATGTTTGTCGGACAGATCATGGTCTTTGGTGACGGCGCTTCGCAAGGCATCTTGCACGCAGATACCATTGCTTCTGCGGCAGAGGCAATTGAGGGCGCAAAGAATAAAGACCAACTTGCCAAAGAGTTCGAAGAAGCGACAAAGGGACTTGGCGAGGTAGATTACTTTGAGCTGCCGGAATCGGTTGAGCAGAATATCATGACGTATAGCAGCCGAACAGAAGCACAGGTTGAAGCTGAAACTGAGTCTGCATCTGATTTTACATGGGATTTCACTGCAAAATCATATATTCAGTATTTGAAAGAAGCAACAGGCGTTCAGGATACATCTGCCTTAACTATTACCGGTAAAGTACAGAAAGGTACAGTAAACGGTCATGCTGCTTCCGACAATACACCGATTTATGTGCGTATTTTTGACGGAGATTGGAATGAAATTGAAAGCTGGGAGGTTTCCGAAGGCGAAGAATACACTGCAACTGTAACTGGCTCCGGCGTGCATCATGTGAAGTTTGAGTGCGATGGTTATCTGCCGTTTTACCTGAAGGACTTCGGAACAGGTTCGTTCCAGATTGGCTCTGGTGATTCGCTGGATACGGTAACACTTGTGCCCGGTGATACGATATGGAATGAGGACAATGCAAACCAATGGAGCGACGATGTAATCAATAGCAGCGATTTGGCATATGTGCAAAGCTGCTACGGCGCTTATCGTGGTGATCCTGGATTTAATCCAAGTATGGATCATGATGGAGATGGGATTGTAGGCGATGCCGATTGGGATTATTTTTATAGATTGTATGAAGAACTCGATGAAAATGAGTTCTATGATATGAACCAGTTGGATATATATCAATATGACTTGGATAATAACGGAGTTATTAACTACTATGACTTACAGTTAAAACAGAAAGATACAGGTGCAACAGAGGCGGAACTGGCTGATTTTGCCAGCATTGTTAAATCAGCACGGGATTACGAGTCCCCTGCATTTGTCTATAACCATTACTATACAAATGATGGAAAGGTAGATGCAGAGGACTACAATGAAGGCATTGACAAAATAAATGAACAAATTAAATTGAGAGATCGCTCCAGCAATTACTATGAATACATGGATAAGGACAACAGTGGCATCATTGACGATTTCGATATTAATTGGTTTTCAGATGCTCAACCAGAAACCGGAAGTTTGGACTGGGATCATGCATTTAAGAGAAATCTGACAATGCTGTCAGACGGTATGTTCCCCTACAGTTTCAATCTTCATGATACCAATTTTGACCTGAACGGCTGCGCTCTTTATGTTGCAGATTGTATGTCCTTCACAACCGATATGCCGCAATTCTGGTCTGGAAACGGCGCAACATTGGATATTAACGGAGGAGCACTTCTGATTGAGAATAATCTGGTATTTCGTACCGCATCGCCGGATGGCTGGGGTGGTAATACCGGTCAGCTGATGAATCTGAACGGCGGTATGGTTGCCATTGGCAACTGCTTTGATTTTGGTCAGGCAAACTGCTATGATACAATTGAGATGACCAATAGCGATGATACCTTGATGGTCGGTGGAAACTGGACATACATCACATTGACTGACATGGAAGGCAAATGGACAGCCGGAAATATCTGGTTCCTCGGACCAACATGGGAAGTAAACGAAGCTTCCGGCGATAAGTCTATCTATTCTTCTGGTACACAGACAATTTATTTTGGTTATGCAGGCGGCAAACAGACTGTTCTTTGGGACAACTGTGAAACCTACATTAACAATGAAGATGGTTCGCTGAATACAGAGCGCACGTTTAATTTTGGCTATGTGGATGAAGAAGGTTATTGCCAGGGTATTTATTTCCTGAATGATTTCACAGAAGAAAACTACTGGTTCAGACCATGGTTCCGCCCGTATGATATTCCGGATTACACCCTCTACCGTAAGGGCTGGGAGATTGGCGATGGTGTCCATATTGCAACTGGCAATTACACAAAATCTTTTACAGATTTGAGCGTAACTTCTCCTGGTGTCACTTCCGATTTTGTCCGCACTTACAATTCCATGAGTGATGAGGAAGGCAGCTTTGGTATTGGCTGGGATTTCAATATCGATGTGAGTAAGATCGTAATTCCGGCACAGGGTTACTATCAGGTAGTTCTTCCAGATGGATCTAACACCACATTCAAGGATGATGGAAACGGCGGATTTGAGTGCCTGAATGCACACAGCACCATGACAAAGTCCGGCAATGAATACACCATCACAAATGCCGCTCAGTCTCAGTATCACTTCAATGCAGACGGCGAACTGGATTGGGTCAAGGATGCAGAGGGCAATATTCTGACCATCTCTTCCATGTCCAACAACCAGAGAATTGTAACGGATTCCACAGGCAGAACTTACACGATTACTTACAATGGCAATAAAGAACATTCTCGCATTACAAAAATAGAAGATACCACAGCAGAACGTACTGTCACTTACGAATACAACAATGATTTCCAGTTGGTATCAGCAACCAGCGTTTCTGGCGGTACTGAAACATATGAGTATGATGGGAACGGCAGACTTTGCAAAATCACCAACTGCTACGATGAAATGACAGACCAGATCGTGTACAACGAGAATGGTTCTGTGAACTGGCTGACCAATGCATCTGGTCTGAAACAGGTGTATACCTATGATAAAGTACAGAAACAAACAGGACTGAAAGAGTATGATGGCGATACGCTTATCAAGACTTTTACATATGATTATGATGAAAAATATGCCGTCAAGACAAATACTGTTGAAACTGATGGTCAAACATACGACGTAGATAAAATCACCTATAACATGATTGATGACGAAAACAAGTATGACGAAATGTCTGAAAGCGTTGACATCATGGGTAATACGACAAAGTACGACCGTGATGCGAATGGCAATGTCATCAAGACCACCAATGCAGATGGCACATACACGCTTGCCAATTACAATGATAAAAACAGTGTTATTGCAGAAGTTGACGAATCTGGGAATGCAACTATCAAAGCATATGATTCGAATAGAACTCGGCTTTTGAAAGAAGCAACCAGTCTGCATCCATTATCTCAAACTGATATCAATACAGTTACAGCAGACAATTTTGATCCAGTGAAGTATCTTGCAGCGAATGAGGCAAGTTATGCAATCACGAGTCATGAATATTATGCTGATAGTTATGTGAGTGGAATTGCAGGGTTGATTCGTGCTACAACCGACCCCGAAGGTAATGTAACTGAGTATGATTATTACAAGGATGGCGTTGGAAAAGGACTGGTAAAATCCAAGACACTGAAGGATGGAAATACTGTTGTAAATACAGTTTCTTATGAGTATAATGCACAACTTCAAGTGTCAAAGGAAACCACCAGTTTTGATATTTTCAAAAATCTTTATTCTGTAAAGGAATATGAGTACGATAAGTTTAACAATGTTACAGTTACTAGAGATTACGGAACGGGAAGCACACCGGCGACTACCGTTGCAGAATATGATTTGCTGAGCCGCAAAACTGCGGAGTATGCACCGAATTATTCTGCGGATAAGAGCCACGGTAGCTTGACAACTTATTATCCGGACGGAAACAAAAAATCAGAAACAGATGCAGAAGGTAATGTTACCTCTTATGTGTACGATGCGTATGGACAGGTAATCAAGAAAACCAATCCAGACGGCACAATGAATCTGACGGCGTATGATGGTCTTCAAAGAGAAAAGGCAACATATTTCTTGGGCAGTGAAAATGGCACAAAGCAAATTTTAACGAAGACATCCTATGAATTTGCAGGATACAATTTTGACATTTATTCTGCACTTGATACTTCAGCTTCTCACTCCTGTAAGGGTCTGAAAACAACTAAAACGACCTACATTACTGAAAACAAGCAGGTTATTTCCGAAACGCTGACCGATATCAAGGAACACACAATTTACGAAAAAACAAATGGTGAAACTAAGCGGACTAGTGCATACTATGCCAACGGGCAGCTTGCTCGTCAGACAGATGCATTGGGAAACCTCACGAAGTATGAGTATGGTTATCTGAACAAGGTTACTAAGACCTACACACCGTTCAATACTAAATCGAATGGATCTGTCAACTACTCTGTAACGGAAAATCAGTATGACAAGAATGGTAATGTAACGCTGGCAAAGCAAACTGTTCAAAAGCAGGATTCGGATACAGTAAAGTATAGTGTAACTGAAAATCAGTACAATGCACAGGGCTTGCTGACACAGGTAACATTGAGTGACGGCACGTCTAATGGTGAGAAGAATATTACCAAGTATTTCTACAACAATGCTGGTATCCAAACCAAAATGTACACGGGTTTGAACAGCACAAATGATTCTGATTACATGACCACGAATTATGAATATGATGCGTGGGGACATTTGGTAAGAACGACTGACAGCACAGGCTATAACTCTGGTGCAACAACCTATGATCTGAATGGCAATGTGCTGACATCAACTGATGCCAACGGCAATGTGACGACCAACACCTATGACGCTCTGAATCGTGTGTTGACAGCAAATACTGTTTGCAGTGATACTTCCAAAAATGTATCGAAATCTTATGTTTACGACAATATGGGCAGGGTGCGAAGCAAAACTGCCAATGGTGTACAGACAAGTTATCAGTACGATATCTTTGGACGTGTTTATCAGGAACTTAGCCCAAAATCTTTTAAGGGCTATTTCTACGAGGGCATATCTCAGTATGCGAAGGAACAGTTGGTTGGTATTAATCATCAAACAATGTATTCCTCCACGCAATATGAATACGATGCTGAAATGCGTATTGCTCAGGTAAAGGAAAGCGGTAATTTGACTGCAACTTATACCTATGATGCAAATGGCAATAAGGTTTCTGAAACACTTGCAAATGGTGTGGTATCGACCTATTCTTATAATGGATGCAACAAGGTGACAAAACTTGTTACCAAGTCTGGAAACTCCGACATATCCAGTTATGAATATTCGTACTATTTAGATGGTTCAGATGCTTGCAAAGTACGCAATGAAAGTGGTATAATAGAGACAACATCCTACGAGTATGATGGGTTGAAACGGCTGACGGAAGAATCGGTCTCCAATGGCACAACAATGGACACCTATGCGTATGACTATGATGACTACGGCAACCGTTCCAAGATGACGGCTACTGGTACGGAAGAATATACAACTGTTTATGATTACAATGATGCAAACGGCAATTATACTGCCTTGCTGCAAAAGGAAACCAAGACAGTCGAGGAAACTTCCAATACCACAATCTCAGATGGATTAGCAATTAGTCCGACAGACTTGATCACAAGTACTGCTGCAGATGCAAAGACAGAAGAAACTGCCTATTCCTATGATGCCAACGGAAATCAGATCACAAAGACCGCAGAGGGTAAGACAGAGACAAATACTTATGACGGTTTGAATCAGCTGATCGGATTTACCGATGGAGAGACAACAGCGAGTTATAAATATAACGCAGATGGACTGCGGACGAGTAAGACAGTCGACGGCAAGACAATCAATCATATCTGGGATGGCAACAAGCAGATTGTTGTGGACATGGATGACAGCGACTGGTACAGTGCTGAGGTTTATGTTCGTGGTACAAACCTGCTAGCGAAATTCAGCAAGCAGAGTGGTAATGTCAAGACGGATTATCAGTATTATACGCAGAATGCTCACGGCGATGTTGTTAATCTGACGGATTCCACTGGTACGGTTGCGAAGTCGTACAAGTATGATGCGTTTGGTGTCGAACAGAATGTCGATGATGCGGATGATAATGCGTTCCGGTACTGCGGTGAATATTTTGATGCAGAAACGGGTACGATTTATCTACGTGCACGGTATTATGATCCGAGTATGGGTAGGTTTATTTCACGAGATAGTTATGCTGGTAAAATCAAAGAGCCGCTGAGTTTAAATTTGTATACATACTGTGAAAATAATCCCATTTTGTATATGGACTCAAGTGGACATAATCCTGCAATTCCTTATTTTGGATATCTTCTCTTAGGCGCTATTTCTATATGTGCATTAACAATTAGTGCTCAGGTTGTAAGCAATCCTCAGACACGTCAATCGCTGACTGATGCATCAAATTCAATTAAATCAAATTTGTTTAATAGCTTAAATACTATAAAATCAGCAACGCAAATTCCTGAAATGGATGGGAAAACATCAAACACTAAGTCAAAATTTTCTACAGCTTATGATTCAACAGCCAACCCCTATCTTTCCAAGTGGTCTGATTCTTTTGAAAAGGCAAAGGAAAATGTTAAAGAAAAAGATATCACAATAACATCAAATAAGAAAAAGTATGACCCTGTTATTTTTCCAGAAAATCCTGATGATTTTAATCCGGTTGGAATGCAAAAATATCCGTATCCAACACCGAATGGGATGATTTATAAATGGGGATATTGTAAACAAACAGCAATATTTGAATGGGATGAGGACTATAAAAATGGATCGCATTATCATTGCATGATGCCAGAATGGAATAACAAACATGATGAAAGTGAAGAATCACATTTTAAGGCAGGCATGGTGATGCCAGAACCATGGGCATCAATGTACAGAGGATATTAATTTTTTATAATAATTTTCATGAGCTGACAAAAAGGAGGTTATGTTGATTTGATAGTTGATTATAGAAATTCGTATTTAATAAACCACATTAGTTTACATGATTTTGAATTTAAAGGGATAAAGCACGATTACGAAAAAAAATATATAGAGTTAGAAATAAAAAAAAAGAGTGCGGAGACAGTCCCATCTTCTTTAAGTTTTCAGGACGTGTTGTATTATGAAATGACTTGCTGCAAGTTTTGGGGAAGTGGTCATCATATAATTTGTTGTAATTTAATGGATACGACAAATATTTATGATAAACTTTTAAGACTTGAACAAGTTGAATATGCAAAATCAAACAGCATCGACAGGAGTCCAATGAATTTATTGGAATTTATAGGAGTGGAAATTTGGCTCAATTCTGGAGATAAATTAAAAGTGATTTGTAAAATCTTTGAATTTGATGATTTCTTGATTTGAAAAGTGTTTGAGTTTTAACTTTTGAGCCATGATTAACTATTTACATTAAGTAAACGGCAAAACGACCAACCACATTTGGGATGCAAACAAGCAGATTGTGGCAGACATGGACGAAAGTGACTGGTACAATGCCGAGGTCTATGTTCGTGGAACAAATCTGCTGGCGAAGTTCAGCAAGCAGAGCGGTAATGTCAAGACGGATTATCAGTATTATACGCAGAATGCGCATGGGGATATTGTTAATCTGACAGATGCTCAGGGTGCGATTACAAAGTCGTACAAGTATGATGCGTTTGGTGTCGAACAGAACATTGATGATTCGGACAGCAATGCGTTCCGGTATTGTGGGGAATACTATGATGCAGAAACGGGTACGGTTTATCTGCGGGCACGGTATTACAATCCGAGTACGGGTAGATTTATTTCGAGGGATTCCTATGCCGGTAACACAGGTGCTCCATTAAGTCTGAACCTTTATACCTATTGTCAGAACAACCCAATTATTGCAATTGATCCTTCTGGGCATATGTCAATCAAGGAATTCTGGCAAGGTTCTAAGCAATGTTGGCGTGACGGCATTAACGAAATGAAGAGCATGGGCGGTGGTGCTCGCTTCTTTGCCAATTACAGCGAAGGTATCATGGATACTTTAGGTGGGCAAATCAATGCAGTCAGACATCCCCTTAAAACAGCAAAAGCGATGGCAGCTGACTATGCTTCTGCGTGTAAGTCTGATATTCGTAATATTGATGTTATGAATTATGTCAGAACCAAAGCACTTACTTCGGTATTTGACGGATTAACAAATTTCGGAAAGGCTTGTTACAACAAAAACTGGGATAGTGTTGCTCATCAACTTGGCGGCGGAACGGTTTTGTTGGGTGAGGCTTGTGCGACTCAATTGGCTACTGAAGCTATTATAAGCAAATTTAGTACCTCTGTATCAAGTGTAAGTCCAACACTTCAAGGTGGAAAAGCTCGTGCAGCACAATTTTCAGATGGTTGGCAAAATGGAAGTATGTTTGAAACAGTTCGTGATCTTGCTCCTAATTCCCAACCTTATATTTCGGAAAGCGGAAAATTAATATATCCAAATACAAATACGGGAATACAAGTAGTTTACGATATTGAAGGAAATTATTTTAGAATTCAAAATACTTTATTGTCTGGAAAAAGAACATATTTAGATATAAATGGAAACCAAATTCCAAATAATATCGTTGTAAATGGAAAACAAAAAGGCTTATCTCAAGGCGATTATAATAGGATGACACATTTTAATAATACAGATGTAGATTTTCCGTTTTAAGGTTGTGATTTGATATGACAATTCTATGTGAAAATAAAAAGTATATTGTTGAATATGAGTATGAATCTGTATATTTAAGAGAAAAAACAAATGGTTCATATGTTTGTATTGGTCAATTTTATGGCGATCCATTTGATGCAATACTTGATAAAAATAATCAGTTTTGCGTAATGTGTGGTTGTGGGATAATTGTGTATTATCTAAATAAGCCTTTTGTTGAATATGATTATAATAAAAAAAGTAAGCAGTGGAGAAAATTCTTTTGTAAGGAAGAATTGTATTTTACTAAATTATATCAATTAGGGGATAATGAGATTATAGCTATTGAGGAATCTGGTAAAAAAATCTTGATTAAAGTTTAGGCTCACCTTATCATGAATCCTATAATTAGATACTAGCGCAAAAAATCTCATTTATGATGCCTTGAATCTTCCGACGAAAAGACCACAAATCATAACTGGGACGGCAACAAGCAGATTGTTGTGGACATGGATGACAGCGACTGGTACAGTGCTGAGGTTTATGTTCGTGGTACAAACCTGCTAGCGAAATTCAGCAAGCAGAGTGGTAATGTCAAGACGGATTATCAGTATTATACGCAGAATGCTCACGGCGATGTTGTTAATCTGACGGATTCCACTGGTACGGTTGCGAAGTCGTACAAGTATGATGCGTTTGGTGTCGAACAGAATGTCGATGATGCGGATGATAATGCGTTCCGGTACTGCGGTGAATATTTTGATGCAGAAACGGGTACGATTTATCTGCGGGCACGGTATTATAACCCGACGATTGGACGGTTTATTTCACGGGATTCTGTTACTGGTGAGAAAACTGATCCGCTCAGCCTTAACCTTTATACTTATTGTCATAACACTCCAATTATTGGAACTGATCCAAGTGGACATGTACTAGTTGTAGATGACATAATACTTATTACAATCGGTGTGTTATTAGTAGCCGATGTCGCATTACTTTCGTATTCTGCAAGTACATCATATGGAAATTCATTTAGTGATCCATTTTCTGTTCCAAATTTTAATGATCCTTGGACATTACCTAATGATCCTTGGGCGTTGCCAGGTAATGATGTTTTAGATCCTCCAATATCTTTTGCAGTACCTGATGTAGTTGATATTCCTCAAGATGAAGCTATCGACGATGTAAAGGATAAAACCTACGACCTTCCAGAAGATACAGTAATATATCGATATGGAGGCACCGCACCTTCCAACTTGACACCTAGACCAAAGGATCGTACTAGTGGGTTATCATTTGTTTTAACTAAACCCACTGGTCGAGATTATGTAGAAACTACAGTATCAGCCATCAATTCATCCGGTTATTTAATAGCAATAAGAGATGGCGCAAATCATGTGAGCGTTGTTCCAAATCCGGCTGTTGGAACATTAGATGAATGGATAGAAACTGGTTCTAGTCATCCTTGTACTCAAGTATTAAAATCACGTGTTGTAAAGCATAAAAAGGGAACATAAAAATGGACAAAATTGACAGAGCTATGCTATTAAAAATGATGGATGATGATCAAGATCAGGAAACGCAAAATCAAGCGGTTGATCTTGCAAAAAAGGATGAAAATATTGAATTTTGGATTCAGCCAGATGGGTATAAATATTCCTGGGATAACTGTGCTAGAGTGATAATTGAAAAAAAAGATAAAGAATTGGCACCATATATGTCATTATTACTCAAGTGGCTTCAAGATTTAAATTGGCCAGGTGCATTACTTGTCTTAGAACGTTTAAAGCACGTTGAACCTAAATTCATAATAAGAGATTTAGAAAAAGCAGTTAATGAAGCTACACAAAATAATGATCTTGCATGGATTGAATTTTTGTCAGAATTAACAGAATCAAAAACTATATTAGAAGGCCTTGATGAAAACGTAAAGAAGACACTTCTTGATCTTAAGTAATACTAAGCAATATTTTTTGAGTGTTTTAAATTTTGATATTGTGATAAACAATTTTAAATAAGCGTTGAAAAGGAGCGAAAATCCATGAAAGAAGTTGAAAAACAACGAATCACAAAAGTCATAACCCAAGACTTCGGAATCTCCATGCACCTGAAAGGCAGTCACTACATAGAAGAAGCTGTCGCTTTGGCACTTCAAGATTCAAGCATTTTTGTAATGGAGATGTATCAAGCCATAGCAGAAAAGCACAACAAAAGTGCTGCCAGCATAGAACACACCATACGTTATGCCATTGAAATCACCTATGACAAAAACAAATTGAATCACTTCTTTCCACATTCCTTCGGTCGGCCTTCCAATTCTGAGGTGATCTGGACAATTGCTGAAAACGTCAAAAGGGGCATGTTGATTCACAATATGTGTGCGGTGACTTGTTCAATAAGCGCAAGTTAGCCGCAAATCTGAGGTGAAAGATCAGCTTCTTCAAGCGAATTCTACCGATTGAATCAACTCAAAAGGAAAAACATGACCAACGATCTAACCTTCGGTCAGTTCATTTCTGAACAAAGACAAAAGCATTCTATGGAAAGTCAGGAGCTTGCAAAAGCGCTTGGGATTTCAGGCGCCTATCTTTCTCAATTGGAACGAGGTGTCCGGACGAATCCCAGCACAGAGCTTCTGGACAAAATCGCAATGGTTTTGTGTCTGAACAAAATTGAAACAGAAACGTTGTACGATCTGTATGCAAAGGTAAGCGGGCAAATTAGTCCTGATCTTGCCGTATATGTTTCCTCCAGTGAAACAGTGCGGCAAGATCAGGACTGCCCGTGATGCCGATGCAACAGAGGAAGATTGGAAACTATTCATAGAACAGCTGAACAAATGAACAATAATTTTGCGGAGCAATCCGCAAAATTATTGCAGTTGTTTTAGCTAGGTAGTTAAAATTGAGGTGAACGAACAAATGTGAAAGAAAGGCAACATAAATCACAGCATCAGGTACGTTGTCCGTTTTGTAATGGTAGGTTATTTGATATTGTGACAGATGAAAATTTGGCACAGCACTATGTGTCCTGCATGGTTGTAATCAAATGTTGGAAGTGCCGTCAAGAAATCAAAATCATATATTCTGACTTAGTACAGACACCACGTATATAAAATATAGAGTAGGAGTTTGACAAGCAGCTTTTAAAGCTATTGTCAATTCCTACTCTTTTTTGTTTTCGGAGAAACTCCGTTCTGCTTTAAAAGCGGGATGGAGTTTTTTATGCCCTTTTTTCAAGTATGGCAGTGCAGCATTGCCAAGTATCCATAGCCTTCGTTTGATTTAAAACCTTATATATCAAACGGAGGTGAGAAAATGAAGAAAAGCACAGTTCGTATTTATGATACAATTTCAAAAGAATATGTTGACATTGAAGTCAGTGAGGAAGTCTATACATATTACAATAGGTCACAATGGAATATGGATGACAATGATGATTCGTTCTATAAGCATGAAATTCAGTTTTCAGCGTTAATTGGCGGCAATGATGGTACGTTTGAGAATTTCAGAGAATTTAGAATTGAAAACAGCGTTGAAAAAGAGGTGATAAGTAAGCTTTTCACGGAAAAGCTTTATGAATGTCTCAATTTATTATCAGCATCAGATCGTCAACTGATAGAGATGCTGTTTTTTGAGGGGAAAACAGAACGAGAATGCGCAGCATACTATGGCATCAGCCAGAAAAATATCAACAAAAAGAAAAAAGAGAATTCTGTGCAATCTGCACAAACTTTTAGAAAGTATAAAATAAAGGGGTATCAAATTCCCGACTTCTTCCCCTATACAAGCGAAAGGAGATAAAAATCGAATTTCATGTATCTTGAAAATTGAATACACAGCATCGGGAATACATGAATCCTGCGGGCGGAATAAACCCCGTCAGCCGCAGAAGCCATACGCCACGACCTCAAAAGAGCGAGCGAGAAATATGCAGCTTCCAAATCCGGAATAGCTTTTCGGAACGGCGATGAAACGCAGGAGGATAATGCTACTTCCGTCCAGTCACAGCACCCCTTGGTCGGGGAATCAGGCAATGAGGGCAGCTTCGGGAGATCCTCGAAGGGATGAAATTTCCATGAGACTGATACGCTGTCAGTCGTTTCCGATGTTCTGCCGTGACGGGTGTTAAGGACAAATATCACGGGAAATCGTCTGAGAAATCAGACGAAGGCAAAACGTTAAAGTTATACCGCACTGTTTTTTGCTAAGGCAAATCAAATCTATCAGTGCGGATATAACGCAAGTGCAGGAGCATTTTTTCCTGCATTTGCGTTATATATAATGAATTGGAGTGTGGTAAGTTGAAAGAGAAGTTAAGCTGGAACGAAATCAGAAATCTGATTTTGCATAGAAGAAAAAAATTTCATTACGGCGAAAATTGCCGAAAATGTATCTGGGCAGATACAAGATCGGGAAAAATTTTATGTTCCAGGTACAAATGTGTAAAGGAAAGAGGAAAATGAACAAGTACGGACAAGCCGAATATGCCTATGGGATTCTCCGACAGATTTCAGAGAAACTGCTTGCCGAGGGAATTCTGACAGAAGAACAACTGAAACAGCTGAATGCGCTAAACAAAGAGGGCTGCTTTCGTCAGTTCTGCACAACTTTGGCGGCGTGATTTCGTTGGATTTGGTGATACCATTTTTCAGGAAAAAGTGGTATTGTGTATGTAGTGTAAAAATCAGATGGAGGTGCTAACTTGAATCCGAATGTAACAGTAATTCAGCCGACAATTACAGCGAAACAGGAACAGAAAATTCGGGTTGCAGCATATTGCAGAGTCAGTTCTGATTCCGCTGATCAGCTGAACTCGTTCATGACGCAGATGCGGTACTATGAAAATTTCCTTGCTGATAGTAAAACGGAAACATTGATTTCGGTATACGCTGATGAAGGTATAACCGGAACTCGTATGGATAAACGTGAGGAGTTTCAGCGGATGCTCAAAGACTGCCGCAGAGGTAAAATTGATCGTATCATAGCAAAATCAATAAGTCGTTTCGCACGGAATACCAAGGAATGTCTGACCGTTCTGCGGGAACTAAAATCACTTGGAATTACGGTACTTTTTGAGAAAGAAAATATCGATACGGCGAACATTTCAGATGAAATGATGATCACGCTGATGGGCGGATTAGCACAGGAAGAGTCGGTGTCGATTTCCCAGAATATGCGGTGGGCAAATCGAAAACGCATGGCAGATGGAAGTTATAAAATCTCCTGTCCGCCCTATGGTTTTTCCATCTGCAATGGACGATTGGAAATCAATGAAACAGAAGCAAAAATTGTCAGAAATATTTTCACATGGTACTTAAGCGGCTATGGAATTACGAAAATCGCAAATATACTGAATGATTTGAAAATTCCAAGCAGTATCAGTAAATCGGCGTGGTCATTTTTCAGCGTGAAATATATTTTGACGAACGAGAGATACATTGGCGATGCGGTTTTTCAGAAGACGTATAAAACGACAACTTTGCCATATATGAAGAAAATAAATCATGGAGAGTATGAAAAATATTATGTTTCTGGAATCAATGACGCCATTGTGGATAAGTTAGATTTTGAAAAAGTGCGGGAATTGCTGGCGATTCGGGGACAAAAAGCACAATCTGCATGCTGTGAACAGCCGCTGTCCAGAAAGCTTATCTGCGTTTTTTGCGGTGCAACTTTTAAAAGGAAACGCTGTCGTGAAAAATATTACTGGGTATGTAGAACGCACAATGAGAATGCGGAAAAGTGCGGCGGACAGCGGTTGCCAGAATCAAAAATTTATGAAATGTTTATGCGGGTTTACAATAAGCTGAAATCGCAATACAGCGTGATTTTTCCTCCTATAATTTCACAGCTTCAGGAGCTGAAAAACCGCAAATTCAGCGGCAATCAGCAGTACATGGAGATTGCAAAGGAAATCGCCAAACTTAAGGAGCAGAATCACGTACTTGCCCGGCTGAAAACAAAAGGATTTCTGGACGAAGCAAAGTACCTTGAGCAAATTGCTGAACTCAATTCCAAGATTAACAAACTCGGCCGTGAACAGCATAAAATCGTGCGTTTCGATGATGAGGACGATATGATAGAACAAATCAAGGATATCGCTTCAATCATTGAAAACGGCATGGAGCTGATGACGGAATTCAATGAGATCATGTTCGAAAGTCTGGTTGAGAAAATTATTGTGATTAACCAGAATGAACTGGAATTCCATCTGTACGGCGGTCTGAAATTTACTGAAAGGTTGGTGTAAAATACATGAAAAACAGAACAATCCCATTTGGCTACATGATGCGGAACGGAGAAATTCAGCCAAAGCCAACGGAAAGCAAAGCCGTGCAGGACATATTTCGGGCTTACTTAAACGGCAGTTCCCTGCTTGCCATTGCAAATTGGATGAGTAGTCAAGGCATTCCTTACAATGGCATCGATTTTGTGTGGAACAAAAACATGATAAAGCGGATTCTGGAAAATGAAAAGTATCTGTGCAGAAACGGCTATCCTGCAATCATTGATGAAGATATGTTTTGCAGAGCAAATATGCGGAAGAAAATTAAATCGACTACAGTCGTCGAGATTTCTGAGGAGCTTCAGGCAATCCGCAGTCTTACATATTGTGCTGAATGCGGTCATCGGATTTCAAGAATCGGCGGCAATACGCACTCTGAAAAATGGGACTGCCGCAATCCGGAATGTTCCCGATTCCACCACAGAATTACCGATCAAATGTTGATTGGCGTGATTTTAAATACGCTGAATACAGCAATTGCAAACACCGATTTGATTAATGCATACGCAGAAATCAGCAGTTACATTCCAGATATCAAAGTCACCCGCCAGCAGAATGAAATCAGCCGCTTGATGGAAATTCCTGATGTTGATTTTGAAAGTGCGAAAGAAGAAATATGCAAGCTTGCAGAACTGAAATATAACTGCTGCACCTATAACGATAAACCTCGGAAAACCACGCAGTTAAAAGATATTCTGAAAAACTCCGAACAATCGAATACACTTGATATTGGCTTATTGAAATCCTGCATTTTGCGAATTTCAGTAAGTCATTTTTTCACCGTTGAAGTTGAGTTTATCAACGGTGTCACCATTAAAAATATCATAGAGAGGAAGATGCAAAATGACCACAGCATCCAATGTCAGGATAATTCCTGCCAAGCCGCAGACTGCGGAAAACAGGGATAAATATCATCAGCTTAGAGTGGCGGCATACTGTCGTGTATCGACGGAACAGGAGGAGCAGCAAAACAGCTACCAGGTTCAGATCGCATATTATACGGATTTGATCAATCGCAAAAAGGAATGGACACTGGCTGACATATTTGCCGACGAAGGAATTTCCGGCACTCAAGCAAAGAAAAGACCGGAATTTTTGAAAATGATACGGCTGTGTAAAAAGCAGAAAATTGACATTGTGATTACCAAGTCAATATCAAGATTCGCCCGAAACACTGTGGATTGCTTGGAGTATGTGCGGCAATTAAAAGACCTTGGAATCGGCGTCATCTTCGAGAAGGAAAACATCAACACAATGACCATGACAAGTGAATTTATGATTGCTCTGTACGGCTCATTTGCTCAGGCGGAGAGTGAGTCCATCAGTAAGAATGTCAGCTGGGGCAAGCAAAAAGCTTATGCAGAAGGCAAGGTGGCGTTTCAATATTCCAAGCTTCTGGGATATCAGAAAGGTGCAGATGGCAAGCCGGAAATTGTTCCTGATGAAGCGGAAACAGTCCATTTGATATACGAATTATTTCTGGACGGATTGAGCTTCACAAGGATAAAGAATGCTCTTGAATCTAAAGGGAAACTGACTGCCATGGGCAATCAGATCTGGAGCGAATCCAACATCAAAAGCATTCTGAAAAATGAAAAATATGTGGGCGATGTGCTTCTGCAAAAAACATTTACTGCTGACTGCATTACCAAAAAGGTTGTGAAAAATAACAGTGAACGTCCCATGTATCTGGTGACAAAACATCATGCGCCAATCATTGATAGGGACACGTTCAACCGTGTTCAACAAGAACTTGCAAGGCGTTCCAGTAAGCGTAAAATCAGCGATAAAACGACTACCGAGCAAGGAAAATATTCCAGTAAATACGCGCTTTCCGAACTTTTGATATGTGGCAATTGCGGCACGCCATATCGTCGGTGTACATGGACGGCTGGCGGTAAAAAGCAGATTGTCTGGCGATGTATCAGCCGTCTGGATCATGGGAAAAAGTATTGTTCCGAATCGCCGACCATTCATGAGGACAAGTTGCATAGAGCGATTCTGAAAGCAGTGAACGAATATCTCGGCTGTGGAGATGAGATTGCTAAAATTTTGAAAGCAAATATCGGCTCGGTTCTAGAGTGCAAAAACCAACAGGAAATTTTGAATCTGGAACAGCGGCTGAAGGATTTAGATAAAGCCCGAAACGACTTGATATCGCTGATTACTGGCGGCGGATGTGATGAGAATAAGCTGGACTGCGAGTTTGAAAAAATTCATGCAGAGGAACAAGAGATAAATGAAAAGCTTTCGGAACTCCGAAAGAATGCAGAGATTTCAACGGATACGCAGAATAAAATCGATTCTGCCATGGAAATGCTGGCACATGAAAACTTTCAGGTTGAAGTGTTTGACAATGTGATTGTCCGCAAGCTGATTGATTGCGTGAAAGTGCTGTCGAAAGAGAAATTACTGATCGTTTTCAAGGGCGGCGTGGAAGTAAAAGCACAGATGGAAAAATAACGAAATATCAAGAAAAACGGCTTGCATTGCAGGTCGTTTTTTCATGGGAGATGAGAATTTGTCAGGAAATTTTGACGGGATTAAAACGCAAAAATTTGGCGTGGAAATTGAGTGTACCGGATTGACGAGAAACGCAGCCGCAAGGGCAATCGGCAGAGTATTTGACAGCGTGCCGGAGCACTTTGGCGGCAGTTACGATAAGTATCATATTTGTGATAGCAAGGACAGAAAATGGGCAGTTGTTTATGATTCCAGCATTCGGCGTGTGGACAAAAACGGCGGTAATGCGTCAAGAGAGTATGCCGTGGAAATCGTCACACCGGTGCTGGAATATAGCGATATTCCACTGTTGCAGGAAATTGTCCGGGCGGTCAGAAGCGCTGACGGTGTGACCGGAGCACAGTACAATTGCGGTATTCACATTCATGTAGACGGTGCACCTTATACGGCGCAGAGTTTGCGAAACTTGGTGAACATTTTTGCCAGCAAGGAAAACTTCTTGTTTGATATGCTTCAGGTATCGCCTATGAGAGAAACTTACTGCCAGAAGGTGGACAGAGATTTTCTGGAAATGCTGAACAAAGAGAAACCTAAAACTATCGAAGCAATCCAGAAATTGTGGTATAGAGGCGATATGGATGAGGTGCATCATCATTACAGTTCCACTCGCTATAAAGCTTGTAATTTACATAGTTTTTTTGCTAATGGGCATTGGGAGATGAGAGCCTGCAATAGTTCATTGCACGCCGGAGTTATTAGATCTTATGTGACTCTTGCGCTTGCCATTTCCAATGCTGCGCTGACGAAAAAATTCTGTTCGCCGCACATTTCAGAGAGCGATAATCTGAGGTACAGTGCAAGGGTCTGGTTGATCAATCTGGGGCTGAACGGCGAGGAATTTAAGAATTGTCGCAAGCATCTAATTTCCCATTTGGACGGCTGTATTTCGTGGCGGCATCCGGAGGATGCGATTGCCCAACGGGAACGGCTGAAGCAGGAACGTATTGCCGCCCGTGAGCAGCGTGTCGAGCCTGTAAGCGAGGTTCAGGAACAATGCGAAAACGTACCCGATGAGCCGGATGAAGCCGTTACGAACGATTTTGAAGAGGAATACGAGGAAGAAGAAAGCATGGGCTTTTTCATGTCGATGTAAAGGAGTATTTTTATGGGTAAGAAAATTTTATATGCTGCATACGGAAGCAACATCAATCTGGAGCAGATGGCGTATCGCTGTCCGAATTCGACAGTTGCTGGAGCAGCGATGCTGAAAGGCTATGAGCTGCAATTCCGGTATCATGCTACGATTGAGCCGAATGCAGATGCGGAAGTTCCAATTTTGCTTTGGAAATTAGAGGCACAGGATGAACGCTTTTTGGACAGATACGAGGGCTTTCCAAAATATTATCGCAAGGAAGGCATTACTCTTGAACTGAACGGAGAATCTGTTGAAGCCATGGTTTACATCATGAACGGTGACAGGCCGCTGGAATCTCCAACGGCGGAGTATTATGATATCATTGAGCAAGGCTACAAAGAAAATGGTTTGGATATGAGTTACTTGGAAACAGCTTTGGCGGAGGTGATTCAGTCGGAGAATCTGGAAATGGAAGAACAAATGCAAATGAGATGGGAGATGTGAATATGCTGTATCATGGCTTTTATGTGAAGATAACGTCTTTGAGAAAGATTCAGAAGGAGAAAAAAGACGGGAGTATTACTCTTTGCGATGGATTTCAGATTGAGATTTTTTCCGACAGGTTGGAAGAAATTCCAGTGGATGTGTTCAGGGCGGCGGTTGGATTTGAGATTTTGAGTAATTCCGTGCAGGATGCGGAGGAGTTTGCAAAGGATGTGATTGATAGCGAGGAAAAGGAGTATTTGCGGCTGTTGGAGGAATATGGCGAGAATGATTGACCAAATCATGTGAAAAACGACTATTTGGTGCGAATCTGTTGACATGAGATTTTTCTTATGTTATGCTGATCTTATGGAAGTGTTTTGGCTATAAGTTTTAATAGAGATATTGAGAATGTTCAAAAATGTTTCGTGCCATTTAAAAATAAACGAAATCCATGAAAAGTATTTGTCGAATATTGTCGAATGTATTGACGATAAGATGGAAATCTTGTATAATTGTAATGGTGAATGTCGACAATAATGGGTAATTGTATATTATTTTCAGGAGGAACTTTTATGATAGATTTCTCAAAACTAGGCAAACAATCTCAATCATCAAGCATCGAACCACGTGATATATTCATGGCTTTGCCTGAAAAATCTGAATACTACGAATATCCTCGTGATGTGCAAAGCGAAGTATGGAAACAATGGTTTGAGAGTCGTGATAATAAGAATACAATTATAAAAATGAATACCGGTAGTGGAAAAACGGTTGTGGGTCTTACAATTCTTCAAAGTTGTTTAGCTGAAGGAAAAGGACCAGCTGTGTATGTTGTTCCTGATACTTATTTAATTAAGCAAGTATGCAATGAAGCAAAAAAGCTAGGTGTTAAAACCACTCAAGATGAAGATGACTATGATTTTATAATGAAGAGAGCGATATTAGTCATCAACATTCATAAATTAATTAATGGGAAATCAGTATTTGGAATGCGTCGTTCTAATAATGTAGAAATTGGAAGTGCTTTAATTGATGACGCGCATGCTTGTATAGAAACAATAGGTTCACAGTTTATGGTGAAAATTCCGTCGACAAATGATGCCTATAATGAAATTGAAGAATTATTTGATTCCACATTAAAAACATATTCAGAGCAGAAGTATCAAGAGATTGTGAAACAGCATGACCCTTATTCAACTATGTTAATTCCTTTCTGGTCTTGGCAGGAGAAAACACAAGATGTTAGAAATGTACTAAATAAATACCGAGAAGATGATAATATTAAATTTCATCTTCCGCTCATTGATAGCTACCTTTCTATTTGTAACTGTATAATATCAGCAAGTGATATTGAAATCACGCCAAAATGTATTCCTATCAATAAAATTCAAAGTTTTGAGCAAGCTGAACGAAGAATTTTTATGAGTGCAACATTAGCTGATGACAGTGTCTTTGTTACTTCTTTAGGTTTGAAAACTACAGAATTATCGAACATCATAACACCCGATAAAGCTAGCGATATTGGAGATCGATTGCTTTTATTTCCACAAGTAATAAATAAGAAGCTTTCTGATGTTGACATTAAAACAATTTTAAAATCGTTATCTCAGGAATACAACGTTGTAGTTATTGTTCCATCATACAAAAGAAAAGACTTTTGGGAAGATGAGGCAGATCTAATTATGGATTATCAAACAATATACGATGGTGTTGCAAAATTGAAGAGTGGACATGTTGGGTTAGCTGTACTTGTCAATAAATATGATGGTATAGATTTGCCGGATGAAGCTTGCCGCATTTTGGTTATAGACGGTTTGCCAAATATGCGAAGTGAGTATAATTCATTTATTCAAAGTGTAAATCCGAGTAGCAAAGAACTTCTTCGAGAGCAAATTCAAAAAGTGGAGCAAGGAATGGGACGAGGTGTGCGCTCAAATAATGACTACTGTGTTGCAGTTCTTATGGGAAAAGGCTTAAGTGATATCATAATTCGAGCCAACGGAAAACAATATTTCAGTAAAGCAACTCAAAAGCAATTCGAGTTATCCCAACAATTATGGGATCAGATATGTGAAGAAAATCAGACCCCCTCACTTGAAGAAATATTTTCATTAGCTGACTATTCTTTGAGGAAACCGAGAAATAAAGATTGGATAAAAGTTAGCAAGGACGTGCTATCATCTGTTTCGTACGATACTCAGCCACATTTTGACAGCATATCTGTTGCTTTTAGAAATGCATTTGAAAAAGCATCCATATCCCAATATTCTGATGCTGTTAAAATAATTGAGAAGGTTAAGAATGCTACGACAGACGAAAGAACAAAGGGCTATTTGATGCAAATTATGGCAGAATACATAAATTTTATAAATCCTGCTGAAGCACAACAATTACTTCTTTCAGGTATTCAATACAATCTTGGTATCTTACGTCCAATTCAGGGAATTCAGTGTAATAAATTAATAAATAAAACAACATCACAGGCACAAGCTGTTGTTGACTACATCGTTGAAAATCATTTGGATCCTAACAATTATGTGATTAAAATCAATGCCATTTTAGAGAATATTGCGTTTACACAGAATACTGCTTCACATTTTGAAGCAGCTATCAAAGAAATCGCCCTTGCTCTTGGCTTTGTATCATCACGTCCTGAATTTGAAAGAGGAAAAGGTCCCGATAATTTATGGGGTATTGGAAATAATAAATACTTAGTAATTGAATGTAAAAACGGAACAATTACAGATACAATAAAAAAGCATGATTGTAATCAACTTAATGGATCAAAAATCTGGTTTGAGAATGAATATAAAGGAAATGCTTTCTTTTGTACACCTATTATGATACATAATAGTTGTGTTTTTGATTATGCCTGTTCTCCAGATCCTTCAACACGTATAATAACTCCTGTTTTGCTTGACAAATTTCGAAATAATGTCTCAAAATTCGTGGAAAATATTACAAAGGTAGGAACATATAAAAAGGTGGGAATAACTCAGCAAGTGTTATCACAGTTTAATCTTCTAGGTGATCAAATAGTAGATTGCTACACCACACCTTATACTATAAAGTAGAATAGTCTATTTTACAAAGTTATTGTGACCAAAAACGGTAGATATGTTCCTAACGTTCCACTTTTATTGAAGTATCAAAAAATAACTTGAAGGAAGTTTTGCTATATGAAACATAGAAATTATCTGTATGAATATGATAATAGAGTTATTGTTTGTTTTTTCTCAATTATGGCGTTGCTTAATCTTATAGTAATAGTTTATAAAAAATATGATATTGACAAAATTATTTCTATCTCAGGTGTTTCTATCGCTTCAGTTATTTCTATTTTGCTATGGGCTTTTAATAAAAAAAAACCTGATATATACAATGAGTCCAAAAATAATTGGCATAGAGGAACAGATATGCTATTTGTCGGGGTTATTAACAATGGACTATTAGAAAGCAACAACTCGGCTATAATAAATCGAACTGTCCATATTACCAATATAACTTCTTTAATTGAAAATAAATTTAATGAAAAGGGATTTAAAGGCATCATATTGACAGGCGACAGTGGATCAGGAAAATCAATATTAATAAACAAGCTAAAAGTTCATTTAACAAAAAAGAAATATGCTGTAGAAATAAAACGTGATTTTTATATTTTTGATATATCACCATCTTGTAAACAACAAATAATATTTTTAGATCAGTTTGAGGATGCACTAAATTCTACTGATTTTATGAATAAAATCAAGGAGTATAGTGAAGAGAACAATTGCGTATTTGTTTTTTCTTTCCCACAAGGTTATTTATCCCGCATGAATAATCTATTTGCTTCCAATAAGATTGATAATGTACTAAAAGACATATATGTGTTATCACTAAATAATGATGATATAGAACAATACAAAGCAAAAATTGCAAAATTTTGCGGAATTGAAATAAAACATATTAATAATTATATAAAGAAAAACCTAAAAGAGAACAACGAGAGGCAAAGCGTTGAAAATATAGATGGTAGCATAGAGTGTAAAAGATTATGTGATACATTAATTAAAGTTATAAAAGGAAAAGCCCCTCTTATAGAATTGGAATTATTAGGATACATATTAAGTCTTGGTTACGGAAATGACAAACGCTTTACCAGAGATTATTCTCTTATTGATGTTCCTTTGGATGATTGGGTAAATAGATTTTTACATAAAGAAACTGCTTATAGTATTTTATACTTAATGTCTGAATTTAGATCATTTAATATTGATGATATTCGGATAGCGACCTTTGGAAAACTTGAACACTACATATATGATGTGTCGAATAAAGAAGATGGCTTATTATTAAAAGCATTAAAAGAGAATCCGTTTATATATACAAACAATAAATTCAGTGCATGTGGAGCAAAGCATCAGTATATATCCGAACAATTTAGAAGATATTGTCAAGACAAAGAAATTCCAGAAGGTGTACGGCACTATCTTGCCCATTTGATAAAATGCATTGATAGTAAAAACAATGAAAATAGTGATTATTCATACAAAAAATTAGAAGAAAATTACAAGAGATATTATTCTAATCATATGGGAATACACATTATGCTTGTAATAATGTGTATAGGAGTACTCGCAGCCAATATTATTAGGATTAAGGATCCTTTCGCAGTTCATTGGCAATTGTTTGCTGATTCTCTAATAAGTCTGACGAGCATATATTATATTTATAATTACTGTAAGCGATTCTTTATAATTTCAAATAGTATTATGGTGAAAGTCACATATATTATGGGTGCAGCAGGCGTAATTGCTTCTTATTTTCTCATTAATTGGTGGGGAATTATTTTTGGATTAGAGATTGTTTTATTATCACTCTCTATCGCTATAGTTTATCACAATAAAAAGTCTACAACTGTTAACAGAATTTTTGTAAAAGACTTTTTCATATTTGGATCCATTGGTGTAATCATAGTTATATTGGGGTTGATTTTTCTCTCCTTGTTTTCACCTTCGTACGCATATGCACAAAAATCCGTTCCATTTATAGCATGTGAATGCTCATACTATGGCCTGTTTTTTGTTTATTCACTTATTTCCGTTATAAATCATATAAAATATTCTTATATAATTGGGAGAATAGGCCTTTCCAATATAGTTAAGTAGAAAAATATAATATTTATTGTGATATAACAGAAATGAGGCGATGCAATTATGAAACAAGGTCTAATAATGGAAGGTGGCGGTATGAGCGGAGTATTTACTGCTGGAGTTATGGATGTATTGATGAAAAATAATATAAAGTTTGACGGAACAATCGGCGTATCTGCTGGAGCAATATTTGGAATAAATATTAAATCCGGTCAGATAGGGAGAGTAATTAGATTCAATAAAAAATACTGTCGGGATCCAAGATATGTAAGCATGCGATCATTTTTCATTACAGGAGACATATTTGGAGCGGATTTTTGCTATAGGCAACTCACATATGAGCTTGATCCATTTGATTATAAAGCATTTGAAGCTAATCCTATTGAATTCTACTCGGTCAGTACAAATTTAGAAACAGGTAAAGCGGTTTATCATAAGTGTCACAAAGGTCTTCTTGAAGATATGATTTGGTGTAGAGCTTCTGCATCTATTCCAGTATTATCTAAACGAGTCGAGATAAATGGAAAAAGTTACTTAGATGGTGGGATAGCAGATTCAATACCTATAAAATTTTTTGAAAGAAAAGGATATAAAAGAAATATTGTTATTCTGACAAAGCCACGCAAATATAGAATGAAACCTGCTGATTATATGTTTTGGGCAAGAATAAGATATAGAAATTATCCCAATTTTATTAAAGCTATTTCAAAACGTCATATAATTTATAATAAAGCTTTAGAATATGTAGAAGCTAAAGAAAGGTCAGGTGAAATCATTGTTGTAAGACCCAGTCATTCGACTGTAGCAAAAATGATTGAAAGAAACCCTGATAATCTTCAGATAACATACGAAGATGGCATAAGACAATGTGAGAAGGTAATAGATAAAATCAGAATCTATGTTAATCAAACAAAAATGCTATGTTGAGAGAATTAGAGTTTACTGAAAGATAGAGAATAAATCACAAAATATCATATAGATAAATTGTTACTCTTATTATTCATCTATTTCATAGTCACAAGACAATTTACAAAGAGGACTGCCAAATATGGCAGTCCTCTTTGCTTTTCTATATAATCTTTACAGGATTTATTTTTTCTTCTCTATAAATATTTGAATCTGTTTCGGATACCCTTTAAAATAGAAATATAGAATACTTTAGAGCAGAAACAGAGGATTTCCATTATGAAGAACAAAACCAACGTCGCCGCTGCTGTCGGAGAACGAATCCGTCAGTTCCGCACCCGGCAACACCTTAGTCAGGAAGAACTGGCTTTTGCATCAGAAATTCACCTTGCTTATATCGGCAAGGTGGAACGCGGGGAAAAATGCCCCACGATTGAAACCGTTTCGAAGATTGCCAACGGGCTGAAAGTGTCGATTCCGAAATTGCTGGACATTGATTCTAATACGGAAGTGGAGGAAGAAGACGCTTTTCACCGCATCAAGGTTGCTATGAATGAGCTGTCGCCGGAACAAATGGTCAAAATTGCACAAATCGTGGAGGAAATCACCGATTTTACACAGGAACCGTCTTGATTCATCTACAGGCAAACGAAAAGCAGGGCAGTGTTTTTGCCCTGCTTTTTTGTTTTTTCGGCAGAATTTTGATAGTTCTATTTTATTTGAAAAACTAAAGTGGTATAATATTAGCATCAAATGAAACAAAACTGTTTTACAATTTATGGAATTACTATTGACATTTATTTCAAGACGGTTTATAATTAATATGATACCGTCGTTTTATACAGAAAGGAAAAATGCAAATGAGCAGTAACAATGACTTTGAAATTGAAAATGGTGTACTGGTAAAGTATACTGGTGCAGGCGGAGATGTTGTGATTCCGGACGGGGTGACCAGTATTGGAGATTGGGCGTTTTCGAGGTGTGAAGGTCTGACTAGTGTCACAATGCCGAATAGTGTGACTAGTATTGAGGATCATGCGTTTTGTGAGTGTACAAGCCTGACAAGTATTGTAATTCCGAACGGCGTGACCACTATTGGAGATTATATGTTTCATAGTTGTAAAAGTTTGACCAGCGTTACGATTCCTGACAGTGTGACTAGTATTGGGAAGTGTGTATTTGTTGATTGCATAAGTTTGACCAATATCACAATTCCAAATCATGTGACTAGCATTGGAGATTGGACGTTTTATAAATGTACTAATCTAATCAGTATCGCAATTCCAGATGGTGTGACTAGTATTGGAAGTGGTGTATGGAATAGCTGCGAAAGGCTGACTAGTGTTAAGATTCCCGACAGTTTGAACAGTATTGGAATTTGGGCATTTGCCTGTTGTAAAAGTTTAACCAGCATTATGATTCCGAAGCGTGTAATCAATATTGTAGAAGCAGCGTTTTGGGGGTGTGAAAGTCTGACCGGCATTAAAATTGCAATTTCTGATGAAAAGGTCCTGATTGTTGGCTATTATGCTGAAGTGGAAAAAGATATTGTTGCGGTGAAAGAAATGCTGCGAACCGGAAAAATGGACACAGAGGTGAAAATGCCGCTGTGTATGAAATTTCAGATGGCTGTAGAAATGCTCGACTTGCACGACAACGCAGAAGCTAAGGCGTATGTGAAAAAGATGCTTACCAAGGGCGTGAAGATGCTGATTGACAACGGTAATTTGCAGCTGATTCAGGTGCTTCTGGGAAAGACGGATTTTGTTACGAAGAAAAACGTGGACAAGTATATTCAGTATGCTATTGACCAGAAACAGCAGGAGATTTATTTGGACTTGATTTGCTATAAGAATGCGATCATGGCATAACAATAATTGGAAAAAACAACGAAATTATGCGTGTGATTTGGGCGTGTTGGCATAGGATTCTGCCGCAGAACGTTGATTTTTATGCGGATACGCCTGAATTTTGCTTTTGCAGGAGCAATGGTAATTTGAAAGATACAACTTTTTCAATTGCGTTTTGGGCTTATATAATTGCTGAATTGCACTTTACGAGTTGATTGCACCTTATATTTATAAATTTAATGCTGTAGAACTTTTTTATTTTTTGAAATCAGAAAAATGGTTGACATGCGACGTAAAATGTGGTATACTAATTAAGTCGGTACGAGAGGTACAGACGAAAGTATATCGCGGGATGGAGCAGCTCGGTAGCTCGTCGGGCTCATAACCCGAAGGTCGTCAGTTCAAATCTGGCTCCCGCAACCAAATGGAAAAGAACATTCAAGCAAGTGAAACAGCTGGAGGTGCAAGTTTAGCTGTTGATTTGCCTGAATGTTCTTTTTTATTATACTCTATTCTAGAGCATTTGTCAAATATTGTGAGGTGAGTTTTTGTTGCATTTTTACAGAAAAATTGATTTTGACCCCAATTTGACCCCAAAACATCAAAAAAGAAAAGTGGAGCAGGACAACACATCCTGCTCCATTTCCTTTATAGATTGATAATCACCACAAATTCACCCTGCTGCAAAACAATCTCGTTCACAGGTGTCGGTGTGGGCAGGTACATTGTGGCTAATTTTTGGGCAATGGCGGTTTGCAGACATTGAATGCCGTATTGCAGATCGTTCGCCTCAATGCTCATATCCTCAAAGTCCACAGGATTTAGCAGAAAGCCATTTGCCATTGGCGTTACTGCGATTGCATAGGACTGCACTTGCGGCATACTGGGCAGAGTGAAGAACTCCTCCATGACTTTCATTTCCTCTTGCTTTTGACTGTCCAGAACGTGCGTATAAGTATCCAGCGTAAACGAAACCGAGGAATGCCCTAACAGAATTGAAGTGGTTTTTGCGTCCATGCCTTGTTCCATGGCTCGGGTGGCAAAGGTATGTCTGAGGGCGTGAAAGGTGTAGTGTTCAAGACCAGAGGCTTTCAGAATCTCATCGTAGGCATCCTTGAACGTTCTGGGTTCCAGGTATCCGCCAAATGGGTTTGTCACCAGAAAGCCGGAGTCCTGATAGGCTGCACCAGATGTCATAGCATCGTTCTGCTGTACATTTTTCCACTGTTGTAACTCGCTTGCGATATTGGGAATCAAGGGAATGGAGCGAATGGAATTTTTCGTTTTTGGCTCTTGGATAACAATCTCCGTGGAATTGCCCACACCGTTGTAATCCACTTTGGGCAGACGATTTATTGTACGGCGGATAGAGAGCATTCTCTTGCCGAAGTCGATATCTTCCCAGCGGAGTCCCAGCAGTTCGCCCAGACGAATCCCTGTCGCAAGTGTCAGACGAATGAAAATGCCGTATCGGTATTTGTAACTGGTATAGATAAGCTTTTGCTGTTCCTCACGGGTGAGAATCTCGACCTGCGGTTTTTCATTGCGTGGCAAACTGACTGCATCACAGGGGTTGAAATCGATGTAATGTTCCAGCACTGCCTGATTCATGGCCTTGTGCAGGCAGCGGTGAAGATTCAGAATGGTTTTGGGCGAAAGTCCCTGTGTATTTTGCTTGTAATTGTAGAAGTCCTGCAGGAGCTTTGTCGTGAGGTCTTTCAGCTTGAGGGTAGGGAAAGCTGGTGCAAGGTGATTTTCGATGTAGCCCCGATAGCCGACGTAGGTGGACTGCTTGACCTTGTTTTTCATGTAGGTTTCTAGCCAAAGCCGCAGCCAGTCGAGAAAGGTGGTGGAAGTCGGGTCAACGTGTTTCTGAAAGTGAATCTTGTATTCCTCTTCGTGCAGCTTTTGAATTGCCTCTGCCTTGGTTTTGGCATAGTAGGAGATGCGTTTTGGCTTTCCAATCTCAAAATCATAGCCGGCTGTAACACGAATCTCAAATCTGCCGTCTGCCCGTTCCCGAATGCTGCCTTCGTTGTGGTTTCTCTTTTTTCGTTCCATATCGGATACCTCCATAGATTATTTTATGGATTTGTTGTATATCTGATTAAAATGGATTATTTTTTCTGAGCCGATAGTAGGAAGAACGGGAGATGTGCAGTTGACCAATGGCTTGGGACACGGTGATTTGCTTTGCCTCAACAGCCTGCATCACAATTCCCCAGTTTTCGGGCAGTTCCAGCGTTGGCCGCCCAAACTTGATGTTTTTCTTTTTCGCCGCATCAATCCCCTCACGCTGTCTGCGTCTGATTTTCAGGCGTTCATTTTCCGCAATGCTCCCAAGCACCTCAATCAGAATCGCATTGATCATATCCATGACCCACATCTGCTCTGGTTGAAAATCGGTCAATGTAGTGGGAATGTCCAGAATGCGTATATGCACACCGTGATTTTTGAAAAACCCCAACTCTTGCTTGATGTCAGATTTACTTCTGCTGAGTCTGTCCAGTTCTTTGATGACCAGCGTATCACCGTCCCTGAGCATCTGCTTTTTCAGATACTGATAGCCCTCACGCTCGGTATCTTTGCCGGAACATTTGTCCACAATGATATTGTTCCTGCTGACCCCATAATTTGTGAGAGCCTCGATCTGCCTGTCCTCATGCTGTTCCCTGCTGGAAACACGGGCATAGCCGAATGTTCTGTTGTCCATAAAAACACCTCCAATTGTCTCAAAAAGTCCAGGCACTTTTGGAACGTCTCAAAAGTCAAAAACGGACCTTTTGGCACAGGTTTTTGAGAAAAAAATGACTGTCTCAGAAAGTTTACCTTTTGAGACAGTCAAAATGTTTAAAAGATTGCCGTATTGCTTTCTTGACACTGAATTGCACAAATCGTATCATGAAGAAAAGTCGTATCGCACAGCATCTCCTCGATCTCATCTGCAGAGTAGCCATAGTCCAACAGCAGGAGAACATCCTCCTCTGTCACACCATAACAACTGCACATCTCCAACAGCAATTCTTCCTGCTGCGTGTAATATTCCTCCTCCAACTCGTTGTACCAGTTGTACCACTTGCCGAACCGGAAACTTTCCTGTACCTCAAAGGTAGAG
>ERZ773114.325-NODE-325-length-59443-cov-5.019280_pt1 | contig 59443 bp, 43 predicted proteins | sample MGYA00580564_ERZ773114 | MGnify/ENA primary metagenome ERZ773114 (study PRJEB29015, sample SAMEA2737836) | human gut metagenome | biome: human gut; feature: human-associated habitat; material: faeces | place: China | collected 2012 ... | reverse complement strand
GGATATGCGTATTTTAATAAAAGATTTTCAGAAAACTTTGTAAAAATATTAGATGAAATTTATGACTTGCCAGATACTGCAGGGAAATTTTGGGCTGATATACAAGATGAACATTTAGAAGAATTATATATGTATGCAAAATATTGTGGTGCGGATGTTATTCATGAATTTGATTCATTGGAAGAACTAAGGAAATTTGACTATAATTATCAGAAAAAATCAAATTCTAAGATCATGCAAAAAATATGTTATGTATTAGGTGTTACGGAAGATCAGATTATTCATATTGAATCATTAAAGAAAATCAAATTTTCTATGTTTAAATTTGAATGTAAAGAAGAAACATATATTTGTGATATACAAGAAAATAACAATGATAAAATTAATTATCAGGGTAGAGTGTATTATTTGTGTCGTGATGTAATAAGAAGTACGATAACTCTGTATAAGTTAGATAAAAATATAAAAGTTAATGGAAAAAGAGAGTATAATGTTGAGGGAGATTTGAAATATTTATATCAGGCAACAAATGAATTTAAAGAGTATCATCAACGCACATTACCACTCTGTGCAGCAGAAAATCCTACATCAGAATTTACAAATATTCCATTATCATGTGGATTTCAAGAGCGTTATATTATGAACAATACATATTCCTTCAATATGTCAGATAACTTTATAGGATGTGAAAAACTTTTACCTTTTTATCAAAAAATTTCTGAAGTGTGCAGAAGAATGTTTGGGGCAGTTTACACAGATCCAAGACCATTTACCGGAATGAATTGTATTGATATGATTGTAAAAACAGTATGTGAACATGGTGATAAGATTATGCTTTTAGGAAAAGAATATGGTGGTCATGCCTCTGTGAAGCCGGTAGTTGAACGTTTGGGATTAAAAACATATGAAGCACCGTTTTCAATGGAAACATTAGATTTAAAATATGATGAAGTCAATGCAATGATAAAAAAAGAGAATATTAAATATATTCTGTTAGCACCATCAGATGTAATAAGACCATTGGATGTAGAGAAGATAGATACGTCGTCTTGCGTATTAATGTGGGACTGTAGTCAGTTATTAGGGTTGATTGCAGCGGGCTTATGTAAAAATCCATTAGAACATATGAAAAATATTATTATGTTTGCGGGAACGCATAAGACATTTCCAGGTCCTGCATCAGGTTTGATTATGACAAATGAAAAATCTTTGCACGATAAGATGGAGATGACGATAAATCCTAAATATTTAAGACATTCACAAATGCATCAGAAAATTTCTCTTTTATTTGCTCTGGTTGAATTTGAGAAATATGGTGTTGAATATATGACTCATATGGTGCATTGTTCAAATTATCTTGGAAAAAAACTAGAAGAAAAAGGATATCATATTGTAAAAACAGGAGACCAGATTTCATATACACATCAAATTTTTATAGAATGCGATCAGGATACAATGAATCGGATTTATGATAATGCTTATCGCTGTGAAGTTACTTTGAATAAGAAAACTAAGAATCTTTTTCATGGTTTTGGCATTCGCTTAGGTACACAGGAAATTGCACGATATAACTGGAATGATGATGCGTTAGATTTGGTAGCTGAGATTATAAAAATGCTCGCTGTAGAAGATTTAGATATAGGAAAAGTAATGGAATTAAAAAAGAAATTGCCGAACAAAGAAATTTATTATACCTTTCCACAAAAAGAAATTTTGCCTTTTTTGAAGGAAAATGAAAAGAAAAATTACAGTATATAAAAGGTGCGAAAGGATTAGAAAAAAGATAAAATGGGAGTTGACTATGAAATTAGAGGACAAATTTAACAAGATAATAGAAAAATTAGGAGATTATGGTAAATCAAGAGGGATAGAAGATTATGTGACGGATTGTTTTCTGAGGCTACTTGTTCTTATGAACGGGAGAAAAGTAATTATACGAGGTGGAGGAATTCACACAGAGCATATATTAAATAGGCTTCAGAAGTTATCAGCACCGGAGGAATCACCAATTGTTGCTGTTATAGATGATAATTTACAAGGGGAACAATTAAACGGCATAGCGATTCTTGCAAAAAAAAAGCAAAAGCAGATTAAATATGATATGGTCATTCTTTCTTCCTATTCGTATCGTCATGCAATGCGTGAGGATTATGAATCCGAATCTGTTTTAATTTGGGATATTTATGAGGAGCTTGAAAAAGCAGGATATCATTTAGAGGCACCGTTTTATTATTATCGCAATAAATTTTACGAAACGTCTTTATATTATAAGCATTGTTATCAAAAAGAGCGAACAGAAGAAATGTTGGAAATGTTAATAGACAGTCTTCTCGTTTTAAAAGATTTTCATTCTGCTTTTTTATGGATAGAAGAGTATAAAAAAAGAAAGTTTTCCAGAATCGCATTGTATTCCGAAATAGAAGAGAAATTAAAAGAACTTTTGGAGCAGGTACGACAGGAAATGAAACATTCGTCTTTACAACATATTATAATGTTTTGGATTGATGCAGTGCCATATAAGAATCTGGAAAAACTTCCTTTTATGTATGAGAAAAAAGACAAGAGTTTATTTTTTGAGAGGGTATATTCAAGCTGTCCGAATACACACCCGACAATGCATGCGATTATGCAAAGAACAGATCGGATTGATGATTATTCATTGACAAAAAAAGAAATAAAAAAAGAAAATAGTATCGTTTTACAAGAAATTGCAGAGGCCGGATATGAATTTGCATACATGGGATATGTAGGAGAAAAACATATTGATCCGGTATATATCCGAATTGGTAAAGAAGAGAATTTATATAAAGATGATCGTTTTTCTATTGCTGCATGTAGTATTTATTGGGATACCTTGAAATTTTTGTTACAAGTCCAAAAACCACAATTTGTTATCATGCACTCAATTTGTGAAACACATAGACCGTTTATTTCCTTTGGCATGGATGTGGATTATTCTTATCAATTTAAAAAATCATTAACAACAGGACAAATCATAGAAAATTATAAATACATGAATGATCAACTAAAATTTTACAGTACACTATTTCCTGAACCGATAATAAAGATATATATGGCGGATCATGGAATTAATTTCCAAAGAGATGAATGGAATTTTCTGGAAGATAAAATGCATACATTTTGCATAATTGAAGGAGAAAAGGTGAAAAAAGAAAAAGTACATAAAATGATATCCTATAAAAATTTCTATTTAATATTACAATATATATTAAATGGAGATGAAACACTATTAGATAAAGCATTGTCGGATTATGCATTAATAGAGGATGTAGATATTTACAATTTGTCTAGAGTGAACAAAATAGTCGCAGAGAAGAATCAAATATATGGACTTGCTTATCGTTGTATCGTAACAGAGACAGACAAGTATGCAAGACTTGCAAATGGTAAGGAGATGTACTGGAAACTGGATACAGAGCAGGATGATCAAATTGACAATCCGCTCTATCAGGAAAGAATTGCTCAGTTAAGAGAATTGGCAGGCGACTATTTCCTTGATATTAAAAATCTGCCGGAATTTAAAAACACACGTAGATTATATGAAACATTAGAAGCCCAAAGCTCACAGAAAGGTCATGTATTCTGGGTGACAGGACTGTCCGGTGCCGGAAAGACTACGATCGGTAAACTTTTGTATCAGCATTTGAAAAAGAAAGAAAAGAACGTTGTTTTCTTAGATGGAGATATCATGCGTGAAGTATACCAGACGACAGATTATAGTACACAGGGTCGGTTAAAACTTGCAAAACAGCATGGACGGTTATGCAAAATGCTTTCTGATCAGGGTATCGACGTTGTTATCTGTGTGATCGCCATGTACGATGAATGCAGGGCATGGAACCATGAAAATATTTCAAAGTATCATGAAATCTATTTGAATGTACCAATGGAAGAGCTGATCCGCAGAGATCAAAAACATCTGTATTCCAAAGTGCTGAAAAAAGAGATCAGCAATGTAATGGGAATGGATATTCCATTTGAAGAGCCAAAGAATCCGTCTATGGTGATTCATAATGATGGCAAAGATTTACCGGAGAAAATCGTGATGCAGATCGTAGAAAAGTTTGGCTTATAAAAGCAGAACGCAACAGGTTTTGAGCAAAAGATGAGATAGAAAAATCATGGAGAGGAGATTGTGTTGATATGAAAAATGCGATTATTCTGGCAGCAGGAAAATCAAGCAGTTTTGCCCCTTTTACCTATGAACGCCCAAAAGGATTATTTTGTGTGAAAGGAGAAATTCTGATCGAGAGGCAGATTGAACAACTACATAAAGCCGGCATTTATGAAATCTATGTTGTTGTAGGTTATATGAAAGAAAAATTCTTCTATTTAGAAGAAAAATATGGTGTGGTTTTGTTAGTCAACAACCAATTTTCCTTAAAAGGGAATCTGTATTCTCTTTTTGTTGCAAGAAATTATCTCCAAGATACTTTTATTTGCTGTGGAGATCATTACTTTTTAGAAAATCCGTTTTTGGATAAAAATGAACAAAATATTTCTTACCGGGCATGTATGAAATTGCAAGGAAAATTTTTGGAATTTGGAATCGAATATTCGGATGCAAATGTGATCACGGACTTTTCGATTGGTGGTTGTGATGGCATGGCAATGGTTGGTCATGCATATTTTAATCAGAGGTTCAGTCGTATCTTTTGCGATAAAATGGAAAAAGAAATAGATGATTTTGGTGTAAAATCCATGTTCTGGGAAGAATTCTATGCAAAGCATCAAAAAAGTCTGACTTTATATATCAAAGAATATGATGCAGGAATGATCTTAGAATTTGACAGTATCAAGGATTTAAGAAGGTTTGACTCTGAATTCTTATTAAATGTCAATTCGGAGATCATAGGAAATATTACTAAAGTATTAAAATGTGAACCAAATGATATTGTTGACATACAAGTGATTCAGGCAGGATTGACCAACGTTTCCTTTTCCTTTGATGTGCATGATACCAAATATGTATACCGCCATCCCGGAACGTCTGCCGGTAATATGGTAGATCGAAAAACCGAGCTGTTGGCACAGAAGGTTGCAAAAGATATCGGGATTGATTCTTCTATTATTTATATGGATGCAGCAGGCTGGAAGATATCTTATTTTATAGAAGATACGGTTGCGATCGACTTTCAAAAGGATAAAGATGACCTGAAACGCAGTATGGCATATTTAAGGAAATTGCATAAGACTTCTAAGAGCCAAGAGGGAAAAGTTTTTGATGATTTTGCGGAAGGAATGAAATTAATGAAGATCGCATCCTGCGTAAAAGGAGATCTGATCCGTGAATTTCATGATCTGATCGTCAAGGTACAAAAATTGGATTCAATCGTAAAAGAAGAAGACAATGAAAAAGTATTATGTCATAATGATGTATATGAACCGAATTTTCTAAAGAAAAGATCCGGTGAATTGTATCTGATCGATTGGGAATATGCCGGATGGAATGATCCTGCGAATGATATTGCATGTATTCTTTGCCGTACAGAATGCAATGAAGATATGATCCGGGAATATTTTGGGTTATATTATGAAAGAACATTGACCATACAGGAATATTGTCATGCACTTGCTTATGTTGTATTATGCGGTTTTTACTGGTTTTGCTGGGGATTATATAAGGGAAGTGTCGGGGATGATGACGGCTTCTTTTTCCTGCCGGCATATCGAACCTGTGTGAAGTATGCAGATAAAGCATTGGAAGAATATAAAAAGATGGAGGAAGAACAGAATTGATCACAGCAATGATTTTAGCGGGCGGAGTTGGTTCACGTGTCGGAGCCGACCGTCCAAAACAGTTTGTAGAAGTTTTGGAAAAACCGATTCTTGCTTATACGATAGAATTGTTTCAGAATATGCAGGAAGTGGATTCAATCGCAGTCGTTTGTCATAAAGAGTGGATCTCTTATCTGACAGAAATGATTGAAAAATATCATTTAAGCAAAGTAGAATGGATCGTACCCGGTGGTGAGACCTTCCAAAAATCCGTATTAAACGGTGTACGTTTTTTAGAAAAAAAGTTAGCGTTAGAGGATATGGTGTTGGTCCATTATGGAGCAGCACCATTTACCAGTAAGCGGATCATACAGGATGCAATACAGGTATGCAAAGAGCATAGAATGTCTGTTTCGTGTACACCGTGTTATCAGCTGATGGGAACGAATGATGAGGACCGGACAAGCTGCAAATGGGTGGATAGGGATCAATATATCCAGATTGCAAGTCCGCAATGTTTTCAGATGTCATATATCAAAGAAATCTATGACAGAGCAGAACAGAAGAACATAATTGACACGACAGAACCGCATGTGACGAGTCTGATGTATGCGTTAGGAGAAGTGATTTATCAGTCTTATGGTGACCAGACCAATATAAAAATCACGACGAAGGAAGATATTTTCCTCTTTGAAGGATATGCCCTGGCAAAAGCAAGACAGACAGAGCAAGAGCATTGACGTGTTGTTATGTGACATTTATAATGAATTTACATATGATATGAAGAGTTGGAGCAGGAAGATAAGTTAATTTCTTGTGATGCAAATTATGACATGAAAGAGAGTTAAGCAGGTTGCATAAATTTGTAGCATGACAATATACAAATCGTCAAAAAGAAAATATACAAAGACTGGTATATCATTGGTTAATTTATCTGTTTCAGGTTATATTCTTTTGTAGTTATGTCAATAGACATGTGGAAGAAGTATTATTATACTAAATGAGTACAGTATAAAAATATGCTCTTATCACAATATAATCTTGGTATTGCGATAGGAAAGACACTTGAGCTACATAGGAAAAGAAAGGAAGCACGATTGGGAAAAAAGGATCTGACAGGAAAACAATTAGAAGAATATGCAGATGTTTTTGTTGATATTTATAATCATCTTTTATTTGAAAAAGAATATTTACAAGAAAAAGGATTGCAAAATGATGCAACACAATCAGTCTACCATTCAGAAAATGGAGAAATCCGATTCCAGGATAGAGATATTATTAAAAAATATAATGATGGGACAAATTATGTCATAGCAAATTTCGGGATAGAAAATCAGGCGGTAATAGACAAAACAATGCCGATTCGGGTAATGCACTATGATGCATCCGGTTATCATAAACAGATGAAGGAGAAAGCAGCTTCTGTTTATCCGGTGATTACGATTGTATTGAATTTGACAGAAAAAAGATGGACAGCGCCAAAGAGTGTCCATGAATTGGTGACTATGAATGAGAAAATGAAGCAATATGTGCAGGATTATCAGATCAAGGTTTTCGATATAGCCTATCTTCCAGACAAAATCATAGAAAGTTTTAAAAGTGATTTTAAAGAAATAGCATATTTTTTGAAACGAAAAAGACAAGGAAAAAATCCATTTGACAGCACAAGAAAATTAAAGCATTATAGAGAAGTATTAGAATTTATGAGTGCGTTCACACAGGATAAGAGATACCGGGAACTTGGAATAGCATATTTAGAAGAAGTTGAAAAAAAGGGAGGTGAAGTCACTATGTGTAGGGTAGCAGATGCATTGGTGAATCAGGGAATCAGTCAGGGAATCAGTCAAGGAATCAGCCAGGGAATTCAACAGGGGATTCAACAGGGAATGGAACTGGGACGTAAAGAAGGCTTTTTGGATGGACGTATCCAGATGCTTGCGGATCTTGGATATCAGACAGAGGATATTGTAGAAAAATTACATGTATCCAGAGAACTGGTAGAAAGAGTAATTTATGAACATCCTTATGATGACATCTAATGTTCCATTACATAAAAAGGGTTTATCAATATAAAAGAGCAAGATCAACATCTTGAATTACTGTTCAAAATCAGACCGATCATCTAATGATTTTGAGTAGTTCATTTTGTTAAAGTTGATTTTGCTCTTTTGATTATAATATTATGTTGCACGAACATTTCTTGTTTTTCGTAAAAGACATATTTCATCAAAACGGATCAGTATGATCAAATACCAGATCCAGCATTTCTTTTAAATGAATATCATAAGTATGTTTTTTACATACTTTTTCTTGACCATTGTGTGCAATCTGTTTTCTTTCGTCTTCATGTTCCAGATAATAGGCAATCTTATTTAACATATCTTCTTTGCTGTAAAAGCTGACATAATCCTTTCCATCTTCAAAATGATATTGGAAATCGTTCTGGTAGTTTGTCAAAAGAAAGCCGCCAGCACCCATAATATCTATTGCACGAAGCGGAATACCATTGATAATGCTTCGCAATGTGATATTAAGATTGATCTTACTATGACGGAAGACAAGAGGCATTTCTTTCATATAATGGATGGTTCCCATATTCTCAACCTTAGGAAGAAATGGTGTCGGATTATGCGTATAAAGTTTTAGTGGTTTGAGTTTACGTCCAACCTGTGCTTCCATCTGAGGAAGGGCTTCGCTGATTTCTTTTAACAGAATAGGGCGTTCTGTCTGTGTGATCTTACGATTGATAAAATAGTTTGCATAGACATAAGATTTCGTTTCTAAGTCATCTTCATGAATATTGATCGGCATTTTTTTGTACATTGCATCAATGATCTCAGGAGTCAGAGCATCTTCTACGATAGATATACCATAAATCTGTTCCTGTGCTTTCATGACACCATCTATATATCCTTTTGTATAGTCATCCAGATCGGTCATGCGGTCATAAAGCGTATGTTTTTCGGAATATAATGATCCGACAAAAGAAATATCGGCATCGATCAGCTTTCTCTGTTCCGATGTTGTGTGTAATTTGTTCAGGCGGTCGGGGTTGACTGCCATAGGCATATAAAAGACCTGTTTTACACCAAGATTTTGTAAGTCTGCTACCATTTTCGAATCAAAAATGAAAATAAAATTCGTGGGATAAAAGACCGTTTTTGAAAATGTCAGTACCAAAGGACTGTCATAGCAACAGGAAATATAAGGAATATTCACTTCATGGCAGGCATCAGCTACAACCGGGAAATAATTGGATGTGAACATCAAAGTAATTTCGTTGGCACGAATATATTTTTTTAATTCGGACTTAAAACGAGGATCAATACGGTAGTTTTTTGGTTCCGTTTTATAAATGATTACTTCATGTCCCATTTTTTCAAAAGCATCTTTGATATCGTCTACACCGAAGTTTTTCCAGTCGGGAAATAAAATTTTTAATTTAGTATGCATAATAATCCTCGTTTCTGAGCGTTTATCACTCTATTCTCCTGATTTTCTTAATCATCTTTATAGTATTAGGGGCAGCTTTTTGCTGCCCCTTGTTTTAAAAATTGGAAATCTTTTTGGTGAATTTTTTCAATCCTCGTTATTTTTATTTCAGTTTTGAAAATAACAGATTTCATTGCTTTTACGATGCATGCACTGATGCTTTCTTTAACTGACGGTTGATTGCAAGCCCGATACCGGTCAATACCCAGAAAATAGGCGATACGGCTATGCAGGAATCGTTTGTCAGAGCGAGGATCAGATAGCCGATCACACTTGCTAAGATTCCGACACCAATCTTAGACATATAACTTTCATATGACTGTTTCCAGTAAAGGCGTAAGCTGCTTATAATATACCAGCCAAAGAATATTAAAAAGGCGATCAAAGAAGGAACACCGGTCTGTACGGCAATTTGTAAATACATACAATGAGGACGGCTGATAATTTCCTGGTCATGACCTGAATTATACAAACCGACGAAATCGTCATTTGGGAATGCAATCGTAAAAGTATCGGGACCGGAGCCGAGGAAAAAGTATTTTTTCAAAAGCGGCAGGGTTCTTGCCCAGATATAACCACGCATATTAGCAAAGTGATAATGCTCTTCTAAAAATTTCAGGCTCTTTTCATGGTTTGTCAAAAGTACGAGAGAAGAACCGGCTCCTTTTGCATAATACCGGCTGTCCCCCTGTTTTAACCGGTTAGAAAAATACCATGTTTTATCATCTATTTTTACACCAAATCCCTTGAACTTCTGCTCGTTGATCGCTGTAAGAGTAAATGGAAAACGTGTATCGGTTATAACAATAGAATCTTCTTTTTCGCTATATGCGACATTTTTATTGGAAGAATCCTTTAAGGTGAATGTCGTATTTTCATCATCATCCGTTGTCGTTGTAATATGAAGTGTCTGCTTGTTATATGTTACCGTAACATCTTCTCCGGTCAGGATCGATTCGAGAGGATGGGTTTCTGCTGAGGTTGAGAACATGGATTTCATACGGTCAATTAAAATACCATGATTCATTACATTGACTCCAATGAAAACAACAGCAACCAATCCGATCGTGATCGTGGTAACAAGCCAGTTTTTCAAAAAGACACGTCGCATACAGAGTAACATGATAAAGCAGGAAATGATCAATGCGACAATACCTGCTCTTGACTGTGATGCAAAAAGGCAAAAGAGCATGACTAATGCTAACAAGCCGTATCCGATCTTAAAAAGGATCTTCTTTGTATGTAAGAGAAGGGCTAAAAGGACAGGCACTACCAATGCAACATAGAAACCAACATAGTTTGGATTATATAAAGACAGATAGACACGTCCCGGTTCAAAATTAAATTTGAATTTAAAGTTTTGCGTTGCATTAGAAGGAACGATAAAAAGCTTCTGGAACCATCGATAAGAATACAGATCGTGGGATAAGGCCTGTAAAATTCCAATCACACCCATTACAACAATACCACCTACAAACCATGGCATTAAGCGTTTCAGGGCGGCTTCGGAACTGATCACATAAAAGGCATAATAAACCAGAATACCATATCCCATCAGAATCCAGACCGATTCAAACTGTTCGTAGATGCCGGAAAAAGAATATCCGATATCAGTGGATGCCAAAGCAGAGATAAAAGTCAAAGCGCAATAGATCACTAATGGAAGCAGCTGTTTGTTCCAGACTGCCGGAATTTCGGCTGCAAAGATCATATAAGCAAGGATAAAGATGCATAATGCTAATATAAACAAAAGCCATGTCATCTTAGAGTGTAAAAAAAAGTCATAAGTTGTTGACGGTCCCTGAAAGGATGCGTATTTCGTAAGACCTGTGTCATATTTGTACATATGAACGATCAAAGGAATGATAGCAAGAACCGCGATCAGTGGTACCAGATAGATCAAAGGAAATTTTGGCTCTGCCGTGTTTTTTGTATTTTTTTCTTTTGCCATGTTTTACTCCGTTCCTGCACAAATGTGATCTGTGCATAAAATATTTCTAAAATAGTTTATCATAAAATGGGTATGGAAACAAATAAAATCCATGATTTTTGGGTGATCTTATCGTATAGTAATAAAGAAAATCACAAAAAGTATCCTGTAACGGATAGTGGAAGCAGCCGGCAGTCATATTTTTGATAGTTGACATTAAAATAGGGAATGTTTACAATGAAAAATAGTGCCTAAGGTGATATAGTATCTATAGGTATTTTTCGTATGATAAAGCATTCCGTAATTGGAAAAGTTTTTACTCTGTTTAAAAATAAGAAAATCGTATTAAATTATCTTGATAAAAGAAAGGAATAAAGAAGGTATTCGGCCTTCAGGGGAAAGAAGATTATGATGGATAATTATGCAGGTGGCAAAGAAGAAATGGACAAATACTCTTTGAGAGGAAAGGTATTTAGTAAGATCAGGGAGGACATTTTAGCCGGAAATTATAGGGAAAAAGATGAATTGAAGGAGGCAGCCATCAGTAAGGCATTAGGTGTGTCAAGAACACCTGTCAGGGAAGCACTCAGACAACTGGAGTTAGAAGGACTTGTCAGTATTATTCCGAATAAAGGTGCTTATGTAAACGGAATTACGGCAAAGGATATTTATGATATCTATGTCATTCGCTCTTATCTGGAAGGACTGTGTGCAAAATGGGCATGTGAGCATATTACAAAAGAACAGACAGAAGAATTGGAAGAGATTATTTACCTGAGTGAATTTCATATTAAAAAGGAACACTGGGAACAGATCTTTGAGTTAGATAATCGTTTCCACTTATCTCTATATAAAGCATGCGGAAGTAAGATATTAGAGCATATCTTATCCGATTACCATCATTATGTGGAACGTGTCCGCAAGAATACATTGGCTTCAAGAGAGCGTGCATTGACAGCGAGTGAAGAACACAAAGCTATTTTGGAAGCTGTCTTGAATAAGGATGAAGAACGTGCAGAAAAAATTGCAAATGAACACATTTTTAAGTCTATGGAAAATATTGAACATCAGGGACTTGAAAAGTTAATGGAAAAACACGGATTAGATCAATAAAAAGGTACGTTATAACAGGAGGAAAGGAAATTTATGCATACAAAGTGGAAAAACAGCTCGGTTGGAAAGCTATTTCTTGCACTTGGGATCAATTTGGTCATTCTGGCATTGACGCAGATTTTTGCAACGTCATATTTTGCTTTATATGATGATGTTGTTATGAATGACATTGCGGCAGGATATTATGGAGAAGACTTTAGCCAGTATCTTGTGTTCCCTAATATTATTTATGGATTTATTTTAAAATTTCTATATAGTTTATCTCATGCCGTTAATTTTTATGGAATTGTCCAGTTTGTTCTGGCGTTTTTCTGTTTCTGGATGGTTTCATATGTTTTTTTAGAACGATATTCTTACGTTATGGGGACGGTTCTTTCTGCATTAAATGGAGTCCTTTTTTCTTATTTCGCATTTATATCGTTGCAGTTTACGCAACTGGCGGCTATTTGCTGTGCAACCGGAGGTATTGTTTTTTTCTATGGACTAAAAGCCAGAAAGACATATTTACAGCTTGCCGGTATTTTTCAGATTATGGCAGGATACTGGATACGTGATGATGTGTTCTGGTCTACATTGCCATTTTTGCTGATCTTATTGCTGCGTTACTGTTTGGAGGAAGGATTTTTTAAAAAAGAACATTGGTACAAAAGACAGAGAAGGTTGTTTTTGAGTTCTTTTACGTTGATTTTCTGCCTTTTACTTTCTCATTTTATTGATCATAAAGTTTACGAAGCAAAGGACTGGAAAGAATACACAGAATATAATATATGCAGAGCTTCTATTCTGGATTATGAACTTCCGGAATATAAAGAAAATGAAGAGTTTTATAAAAGTATTGGATTTTCGGAAAATGATGTCAAAATGCTTGCTAACTGGAATTATGCAGACAATGATAAATATACGATCGAAAATCTAAAGAAGATCAGCCGCTACAATGATTCGAAAAGAAAACTGCATTTGGATCTAAAGATCATACAGGAAATAGGAGCAAAGATTATCGAATCCGGAGATGGTTTCTTTTGTGTTTATTTTGCAATGGCATTAAGTGTGATCGCATTGATCGGATTAAAAGGGTATCGTAAATGGTATGTTGTGCTGATGTGGGGTGCTGTTGTAGCTGAATACTGGTATCTTTTGTGCAACGGACGAATTCCGCAAAGAACCTATTTTGCAATATGGTTTATGTCAACGATCATGCTTTTGACACTTTTACTGGATAATATGCTGACCGGAAAAAAATCAGCGTTGATCTGGGGATCCGGATTTCTGCTTGCTGCCACGATTTGTTGCTTTGTACAATATCCTGTTATTAATAAACAGCAGACGGCGACAAATTATTTAGAGGAGCAGGAAAGATGTGAAAGACTGCTGAATGATATAGCAAAAGCATCGGATAATCTATATCTGATCGATTGCCGGAGCATTGATCTTCCGAGAGAGGTTTTTTATGTCCTCAAAGGAAGTGCAAGTAACTATGTGCCGCTTGGCGGCTGGATCTGTCCGACACCGATGTATCAGCAGATACTTTATAACTACGATGTGGAAAATCCGGTCAGAGCATTAGCCAAGAGCCGCGAAAATCTGTATTATGTGACACAGCATGGCAATGGTACGGTAGAGATCCTGACAAAGTATCTGCAGGAAAATTATCGTAAGAAAATCAAAGCGAAGTTAGTAGATACCTGCTATAATTATGAAGTATATTGTTTTACGGTGAAATAAAACAAAAAACAGGAGAAGAAAGCGATAGGAGATATTGCGGAAAAGGGGATAAAATGACAAAAAAACAGACAAATGTATTTAAAGGAGTAGCTATCATTCTGATGTTTGTGCATCATCTTTTCGGAGACGCGGGAGTATTAAAGGACATGAATGTACACCCATTTGTTCCACAAAATATATTATTGATGATTGCATCTGCCGGTAAAGTATGTGTTGCTATTTTTGTTTTTGCCAGTGCATATGGTATCACAAAACAACAGGAAAAATCAGGTGACAGTAATCTTGCCGGAAGAATCATCAAAATATGGATGCCTTTTTTCTTTATTTACATTTTTGCGGCGATTGCAGCAGTTGTGACGGGAAATTGGAAAGCCACTTACGGAAAAGCGTGGCAGAGTAATCTGTATTTTGCTGTGATCGATGCATTAGGACTTGCTAATCTGTTTGGAACGCCGACATTGAACGGAACCTGGTGGTATATGTCATTAGCTCTTATACTGCCGTTCATTATCTATGCAGCGATTAAAATATATGATAAGTTTGGAGCAATCGGAACGATCGTGTTAGGAATTTTTATTCCGGGCTGTCTGGGAGTGGCAGATACGGATTCGTATCGCTGGTGGATGCTTACAGTTGTATTAGGTGTTCTTTTGGCAAAAACAAAATTCTTTGAAAAATTAAGTAAAAAGACAATGCCTAAGAAGACTGTGCTCTATTGTATCATGCTTGCACTGATTCCACCGGTGATCTATATAAGATATGGTGTGGGCGGGTATTGGCTGCTTGATACGGTTTTGACATTCTGCATTGCGTTTTTAACGCTGCTCTTATGCAGAATCCCTGGTTTACGGACTATTTTGAGAATTCTCGGTGAACATTCATATTATATGTTTCTGACACATAGTTTTATTTTTTATTACTATTGCAGAGCATTTACTTATCGCTGGAAATATCCGGCATTGATCTTACTGGTATTAGTGATCACCGATTTTGTGTTATCAGCCGTACTTGATGGATTATATCGTTTGTTACAATGCAAAAAAATTGAAAATTATCTTGTAAAAAAAACTGAAAAGATTTGCAAAGAAGGAGAGAAAGCTTAACATAGGACAGAATGTGGCTTGTTTGACATACTATTTGAAATGAGATATAATAATAAATTGTGATTATAGTATCTGTCGGATGTAGAAAGATATATAAAGGAGTAGAAAATGATAAGTTTTAATAAACCACCTTATGTAGGAGAAGAAATTAAATATATTGAAGAAGCTGTAAAGGCTCAGAAGATTTGCGGAGATGGACAGTTCACTAAGAAATGTAATAAATGGTTTGAGGACAAGACCGGTGCTGCTAAGGTTTTGTTGACAACTTCGTGTACACATGCAACAGAATTGGCTGCATTACTGCTTGATATTCAGCCCGGAGATGAGGTAATCATGCCGGCGTATACATTTGTATCTACTGCCGATGCTTTTGTTTTAAGAGGAGCAACGGCTGTTTTTGTTGATATCAATCCAAAGACAATGAATATTGATGAAAATCTGATCGAAGATGCTATTACAGAAAAGACAAAAGCAATCGTGCCGGTTCATTATGCTGGAGTATCCTGTGAGATGGACAAGATCATGGAAATTGCCAAAAAGCATAATTTATATGTAGTAGAAGATGCTGCACAGGGTGTTATGAGTACATATAAAGGAAAGGCTCTAGGTACGATCGGTGATTACGGATGCTACAGTTTTCATGAGACTAAGAACTATAGTATGGGTGAAGGCGGAGCTTTGTTGATCCGTGATGGCAAAAATGCAGAGCTTGCAGAGATCATCCGTGAAAAAGGAACGAACCGTAGCAAGTTCTTTAGAGGACAGATTGATAAATATACCTGGGTAGAAGCAGGCTCGTCTTATTTACCGAGCGATATGAATGCGGCATATCTGTGGGCACAGCTGCAGAAGGCAGACGAGATCAATGAGAACAGATTACAAAGCTGGAACAGATATTATGAAGGATTAAAAGACTTAAAAGAAGCCGGAAAGATAGAACTTCCATATGTACCGGAGTATTGTGAACATAATGCTCATATGTTCTATATTAAGGCAAAAGATCTCGAAGAAAGAAGTGCATTGATCTCTTATTTGAAAGAGAATGGTGTGACGGCGGTGTTCCATTATATACCTTTACATACTGCACCGGCAGGAAAAGAGTATGGAAGATTTCATGGTGAAGATAAGTATACAACAAAAGAAAGTGAAAGAATTATACGTCTTCCGATGTATTATGAGCTGGATGAACAGGATGCCAAGAAAGTTATGGATTTGATCCATACATTTTATAAATAGAATGACGATGGAGGAAAAGGATGGATAGGTCTGAAAATATGGACAGTGAAAAAGATGTGGATCTTTCGCGGCTTCCACTTTCGGAAAGAAGCAGAATAGAGAGAAAAAACAGTTCCGGTAAAAAGAATGTACTGTTTTTTCTGTTGGGTGTGTTAGTGGGGATTGTTGGAATTTTTGCTATTGGTCATCCTTTTGCAAAGGATTCTTATGAAGTCAGTGAGTATAAGAAAGTAGTGGCACAAAATGATACCTTGAAAAAGGAAAACGAGTCGCTTACGAAAAAACAGGAAGAGTCGGAAAAGAAACTGGATGAAGATAAGAAGATCATTGATAAAGCAGGAAAGAATCTGTATGCACGCGATAATTTGATCAAAAGTGCATATGAATTTTACCAGAATGATGATAAAAAGAAGGCAAAATCATTACTAAAGGATTTTACAAAATCAAATTTTGAGTATTCAGAAGGAAAACAGTTATTTGTTGCACTTGGTGGAAAAAACGAAGAAAAGACAAAGGGTCGTCAGGCAAACGATCTTTTTGTGAAGGGTCGCCAGCAATACAACTGGGGCAATTATGATAAAGCCTTAAAAAAATTATTAGAAGCAGATTCTCTGGATAATAATGACCAAAGTATCTTGTATTTTATAGGCAGATGTTATGAGCAGCAAAATAATATTGATGAAGCAAAATACTATTTTGAAAAAGTTGCTTTGCTTGACAACAATTCAGACAGAGGGATTTTAGCACGACAGAGACTGGATGTTTTAGCAGCACAATAGAAATGAGGAAAGTATGTTTGGTTTTATATATTTATTAAAAGCACTGGCATCCATATTGATCACAAATTCACATCTGGGCAACATGTATCCAAGTGAATTTATGGCATTAGGCGGATCGTTCGGTAATGGATTGTTTTTTTGTATCAGTGGTTTTTTACTTGTAAATATAAAAACGGATTTTGCTTCCTGGTATTGGGGGAAGATAAAAAGAATCTATCCGACTGTTTTTGCGGGAGCAGTTATTCTGTTATTGTGTGGTGAAACGGTAGTAGGAAATATCTGTGATTTTGTAGAATTGTTTATCTATCCTACCAAGTGGTGGTTTGTTGCCGCTATTGTTGTTTTTTATATCTTATATTATTTTATTGTAAAAAAACAAAAAGATGTAATTGTGTCAGGTAGCATGTTTGCTGTAGTTGTAGTATACTTTGTAGTATATTTTACATGCATGGACATACATTCTTTTTCCGTAGAGGGAAAAGATCTGTCATTGTTTAAATGGATCTATTATTTCTTTATTATGTTAATGGGAGCTTATATGAGAAAAAAGACCTATTCGCATGATAAAAAAATTCGATTTTTCGTTCTTGCGGCAATGGCTGTTGTTCTATGGGGAGCATTACGTGTTATCTTTTTGATTTATCCGGCATTTTTGCCATTACAGTTTTTAACACAATTTATGGTTGTGATCTTTGTATATGCAATGATGCGTTTTGGTATGTCGATGGAAACAGAAGCAAAATTCCGAAAATTGTGTCAATGTCATATTGTGAAAATGTTAAGTGCGATTACGTTAGAAGTATATATTGTACAGATGATTGTATTGCCGTTTTGTGAAAGATTATGCTTTCCGGTTAATATACCTGTAGCATATATCAGTGTGTTTGCAGCAGCATATGTATTACATTTTATCATAAACAGTAAACAGTTTTTTACAAAGAAAAAAGAGAGAAACAGAAAAGGAGAATGATTATGAATGTTTTAGTGACAGGTTCCAATGGATTTATAGGCACACATGTCTGTCGTTATTTAAAAGATAAAGGAATGTATGTCATTGGTATGGGAAGAAGAGCAGAGGCAACTTCAAAAGTAGACGAGTATGTTTGCTGTGATATGTCATCAGATGATATTTTTGAAATTCCAAACAAGGTTTCCGTAAAAATAGATGCGGTGATCCATTTGGCGGCAGATATGCGTAAAGAGCCTTATGGTGTTGAAATTGTGGTACACAATTGCAGTGGTATGCAGCGTCTGTTGGAAATGTGTGAAGCGAATGGAATTGAAAGACTGGCTGAGTTGTCAAGCCTTCCGGTAATCGGGAAACCGATTCAGCATCCGATCACAGAAGAACATCCATTGTGTCCACCAACTGTTTACCACACAACAAAAGTAGCACAGGAGATGTTGGCAGACTACGCACACAGACACCATGGATTAAAGACAATTTCATTCCGTATTTCAGCACCTGTAGGAGAAGGAATGAATGAAAAGACGATCTTTCCGACATTTGTCAGAGCATGTCTGGAGAACAAGCCGATCGTTTTAAGCGGAAAAGGAAGCAGAAAGCAGACTTATGTTCATGCAAAAGATATTGCACAGGCTCTTTATCTGGCTATTTGTTCGGATGCAACCGGAGTTTATAATCTTGGAAGTTATAACTTGATCTCTAATTATGATCTTGCATGCAAATGCAAAGAGATTTTGAAGTCCGATTCTGAAATTACATTTAGCGGAACAGAAGACAAAATGGATGACTATGTCTGGGATGTATCTATTGATAAGATATGCAAAGATCTTGGATATAAACCTGTTATTTCGATTGAGGATGCCATTTTGGATTATGCAGAAGTGATAAATGGAGGAGAAAAATAATGGAAAAGATATCATTTGTAATTCCATGCTATAATTCAGAGCATACCGTAGCAGATGTCATCGGACGAGTGATTACGACAGTTCAGAATCATGGTGGATATGATTATGAAGTGGTCTGTGTGAATGACTATTCCAAAGATGGCACGATAGATGTACTCCGAAAATTGGCAAAGGAGAATAAAAAGATCAAAGTGTTGTCTTTCTCAAGAAACTTTGGTCAGCATTCTGCCTTGATGGCTGGATTTAATTATGTGACCGGAGATATTGTCATGTGTCTGGATGATGATGGACAGAATCCGCCGGAAGAGATGTTCCGTTTGATTGATAAACTAAAAGAAGGATATGATCTGGTATCTGCGAAGTATTCCAAGAAGAAACATTCTTTATTCCGTAATTTCGGATCGAAGGTCAGCTCATTGATGTCTGACTTTCTGGTTGGAAAACCAAAAGATATTGATTTGAACAGCTTTTATGTATTTCGTCGTTTTGTCTTAGATGAAGTGATCAAATATAAGAATGCATATCCATTTGTACATGGATTGATCTTACGTGTTACAAGAAATATGGCTAATGTCGAGATTGACCATCAGGAAAGAGCAGAAGGTCATTCCGGTTATAACTTTAAAAAGTTATTTGGTTTGTGGATGAATGGTTTTACTGCATTTTCAGAAAAGCCGTTACGCATGTCTACGTTTGCAGGTATGATCTGTGCAATGATCGGCTTTATTTTTGGAATTTATGTTATTATACGAAAGATCCTGCATCCGGAAGTGTTAGCAGGATATAGCTCTAACATGGCAGTGCTGCTGCTGATCGGTGGTTTGATGATGTTCTTCTTAGGACTGATAGGAGAATATATCGGACGTATCTATATCTGTATCAACAACGCACCGCAGTTTGCATTAAAAGATATGATCAATATTGATGAGGATGAAGAAAAAAAGGAACAATAAATGATAGAACAAAGGAGAGTTACAATGAAAAAGGTATTAATTTTAAATGGTAGTTTCTGTGAAGTACCGATTATTAAAAAGGCAAAAGAATTAGGTTATTATGTTGTGACAACCGGAAATATGCCAAACCTGGTCGGACATCAATATGCTGATGAATATATTCCGGCAGATTATTCGGATAAAGAAGCAATCTTAAAAATCTGTCAGGAAAATGATATTTGGAGAATTATCAGCTGTGCGAATGATTTTGGTGTACTCACATCTGCGTATGTCGCAGAAAAAATGGGCTGGCCGGGTCATGATACTTATGAAAATGCAATGATCATGCATCATAAGGATCTTTTTAAGAAATATTGCATTGAGAAAGATATTCCTTCACCGAGATCGTTAAGTTTTACTAAGAAGGAAGAAGCATTAAATTATGCAAAAGAATGCGAATATCCAATTATTGTAAAAGCAAATGATTTAACCGGTGGTAAAGGAATTCTGCGTGCGGATAACGTAGAAGAAGCAGTAGAAGCAATTGAAAATGCATATAATAAATCAAGAGATAAAAAGATTATTGTGGAACCTTATATTATTGGTAAGCAGCAGTCTTTCACGGCATTTGTTATTGACAGAAAAGTAAAAGTTTATACAAGTAATAACTGTCTTTCTATTGTAAATCCATATTTGATCCAGGCAGAGACATTACCTGCGGAAGGAATTGATCAGATCAAAGGACAGCTTATTTCTATCATTGAGTCGATCGTAGAGGATCTTGACCTGAAAGATGGTATTTTGTGCTTACAGTATATTGTGCGTGACGGACAGCCATATATCATAGAGATGATGAGAAGATGCTTTGGTAACCAGTTCTTAACATTATCTGAGATGTTTACCGGTTTTCCTTGGCATGAAGCTTATATCAGAAATGCGTTAGGAGAAAGTATTTCTGATATTCCGATCGGTGAGCCGGAATTGAAATATTGCGGTCATTTTGGTGTCTTTGCCCCTAGAAACGGTAAAGTGGTAAGTTATAAGATTCCTGAAGATGTGGAATCACATGTCTTTAAGAGAATTGAGATGGTTCAGCCGGGTGGAACGATTGATGATTATATGAATCAGAGAATTGTTTATTTATATTATAAATATGATAACTATGAAGAAATGCTTTCTGCGATCGCAACGTTACAGGATCGTATTGAAATTGAGATGGAGTAAGCAATATAATTCTGTAGAAATAGTGGAGTTTATATTATGAAAGAAAAAATGAGTCGTTCAAAAATTAAAGTATATATTGTATTACATCTTTTGTTGTTTCTGTATGCAGCCGGAGGGATTTGCTCGAAGCTGGCTGCAAAGGAAGCATTTTTATCACCTAAATTTATTATGTATTATATGATCGTGCTTGCCAACCTTGCATTTTATGCAATTGTCTGGCAACAGATCATAAAAAGAATATCATTAGTTTCTGCATTTGCAAATAAAGCGATTACGGTTGTCTGGGGCATGATGTGGGGCTTTTTAATATTTGGAGAAAGTATTACGATCACAAAAATAGTTGGTGCGGTCATTATTATCGTCGGCATTTATTTTGTTGTATCGGATAATGAGGTGAATACAAATGAACATTAGTTATTATGGTATTTTTCTTTTTTCTGTATTTATTTCTTCTGTGTCACAGATTATTTTAAAGAAAAGTGCAAATATTAAATATGAGAACCCGATCAGAGAATATCTTAATATTCGTGTGATCGTGGCATATTCTATTTTCCTGTTGTCAAGTTTTGTAACAATTTATGCATATAAATTTGTGCCATTGTCAATAGGTCCTGTATTAGAATCGGCCGGATATATATTTGTAACCGTTTTGGGATATATCTTTTTGAAAGAAAGAGTTGGTAAGAAAAAATTACTTGGTTTAGCATGTATTTTATGTGGAATCGTTGTTTCCAACTTGTAATATATACATTGTGATGAAAGGAAAGAAGGCATGAAGTATATTCAAAAAATGATAAAAGCCGTATTCCTCATGTTGATCTGTTTGGGATTTTGTGTATCAGTCAGTGCTGCCTCTGAAGCAGGATTTCAGGGAGCCGGCACAAAGGACGATCCTTACCAAATCGGATCATATGAGGATTTATGTCGTTTTAGAGATAATGTAAATAATGGAAAAGAATATGAGAATGTATATTTTTCCCAGACGGCAGATATTGATTTACAAAAAAAAGAATGGACTCCAATAGGTGTCGGCGGATGCCATTTTATGGGAACGTATGATGGTGGTGGACATTCCATAGAAAATCTGGTTATTCAGAATAAGAAAAAGGACATTGCATATGGTTTCTTTTCTTCTTTAGGTGGCTGTGTTGCGAACATAAAACTGGCTAATGGAGACATTAAGGGAGATCTGTCCGGAGGAATAGCCGGAACAGCCGTTGGCGATAAAGCCTGTATTATAAATTGTTATAGTAATGTGCATGTGAAGGGGATGAGAAGCGGTGGCATAGCCGGTAACTTCAAAGATGGTTATATCGTCGGATGTATTAATACCGGAGAGATACAGGGAAAAGAATCCTGTTCTATCGTTGGAAGCAGCAGCTCTGTAAAAGTATATGCGTCTTATTCCACAGGAAAGAAAAAATTAATGCAGAAAGATGTTGTCAGTGCAACATCCGATACGATTGAAAAATCAGATCTGACAGATGACGGTTTTGTAAAAAAATTAAATGTTCTTAGCGGTTTATCAGGATATCTTTATAAGAATTTTGCAAATGTACAGATTAAGCAATGGCAGATCGAAAATAACGAACTGACGTATTCTGATGCGACTACATGGTCTACGATATGGGGATTTGTAAATTATGATCTTTTATTGGTATTGCTTTTGATCTATATTGTATATTTTGTAGCAAAAAGATATAGAAATAAAGACAAAGATTTCTGGGAAATGTTCCATAAAGAAGTCAAAGCAAACTGTCTGATCTTTGGTATTGTTTCTGTTTTTCTGGATACAGCACTTTTTACAAGAACGATACTTGATCTTAGGATTGGTAATAGTTTGTTTGTGATCCTGAGTAATCTGATCGCAGTTTATTGTCTGATCATGTGGATCTTACATGCGAAGTTTCATAAGATTGTGAAACCGATGCAGCATATTCCGTTTTTGATTGTTGTAGTGATATGTATTGTATTACAAATTGTACAATTTAATGTGGTGCCGAAATACGATGCAAGTTTGTATTACGGGAGTTTAATGGAAGGTGCCAAACAGTTCAATATGGGACTGTTGAGTTATCTGGGCAATTTTGTATGCTGGAAATGGATTCATGGTCTTGCCCTGTTCTTAGCTCCGTTTGAATTTATTGCACCGGCAAGCATACGCAGCGTATATTTGGCAAATATTTTTATAACTGTGATCACGCTGTTTCTGTTATATAATATGTTAAAGGGATTATATGTTAAGATAACACCATTGATCTCGGCTTTAGTTTGTGCATATCTGGTATTATGCCCATACTCTGTCGGTATGATGTCGTATTTATGCATGGATATTCATCTGGTCTTTTTTGGTATATGGCTTATGTATGCTATTTATAAAAGAAACCCGATGATGATTGGCTTTTGTGGATTTTTACTGACTTATACAAAGATCACAGGAATGGTATTTTATGTATTTGTATTGGCCGTTATGGTATTATATGAATTGTCGGATATTGAAGAATACGGCTTGATCAAAAGTTTTTGTGTATGGTTCAAACCGGGAAAGGTTCTGACATATATCAGTCCTGTTCTCACATATATGATCTTTTTTGTGGTGGGAGATTATTTTACCATACAAAGTTTTCTTGGAACGTATGTCAGTGATACCGCTATCAAATTAAAAACCGGTGTGGGAATGCTAAACATCATATTCCAAAGTTTTATTTTTGGATTCCGCTGGCTGATTCCTGCTATTATATTGATCATTGGTATATGTGCGATCAAAAAAGCAAAGAATGTTCAGATCTTAACCCAGGATGGCTTAAGAATGCTGACGGCTCTTGTGATAGGATCATTATTTGTATTTATTATGTTCTGTATTTATAATGGTGATGCAGAGTGTCCTCGTTACACAGCGATCTTTAATGTGTTGTTTACATTTTTATTTGCTTTTATGTTAGGGTGTATTCGCAAAAAGAGCGTATTGCAAAAAGTTATAGCGTTTCTTGTGGTCATCCTTTTGGCGGTACAGACATTTGTTTCGATCGATCCGTTTGTCGTGATCCTGTCGGAACCGATCAAAACAGGTAAAGTGAAATTATATAAACATGCAATGCCAAACGATGACAGAGATACGATGGTTCTTCGTGCAGAAGATGATGGCAAACCATCAGAAAGTGATCTTTATGTGCATAATCTGGAGTATTTTTATGAAGATGATCTGATCGATCAGATGTTAAAAACGATCTCACCGAAAAATGAACGTTTTTATGTATTAGATATGCTGGAATATGAACTTCATATTTCAGGAAGCTATCATCGTCAATATAAAATTTACTGGGATCCTGACAAACAATGCAGAACGTATAATGATCAGGGGTCTGATAAAGAATATGTCAATGTAACGACGATCACAACTACCTATCTTACAAGCGAGAAATTTAAGTATTTTGTATCCTCGAATAACAGAGTATATCTGATCGTTCCTGCCAGAATCAAAGAAAAGGAGGCATTAGGGGCTATTCAGAAATGTGGATATGATATTACAAATAGATATAAATTCGAAAATATGTATGGCTATATGACCGTATATGAAGTGACCAGTCAGAAAGATTTTGAGTATTAAAAAATTAGTATTGTATAAGGCTTGTCACGAAGCAAAATATATATGAGATTGTTAAAATCCTAAAAAATCTGTTAGTTCAAAAGTCGGAGGCAGTTCTTGAATATGAAGATATGTTAAAGAAAAGTGGCTCTGGTTTGACATTTTGAAAATTTATGTATATACTTTTAGCGCAGTTGAGTTGTGTTTTTATAATGAAAAGACTTCTTTGTATATGCATAAATTGAGACATTATTTTACAGAAAAAATTGTTATATCAATACAATATAGGCGAATAAGAAAGGGGAAAATGAGATGAGTAGTAACGATACGAAAAAGCTGGAACTGTTAGATTGCACATTACGTGATGGTGCGTATATTGTAGATGCACATTTTGGTGTTGCAGCGATCAAAGGAATTTTAAAAAAGTTGCAAGAATCCAACATGGACATCATTGAGTGTGGATGGTTAAAGGATTTTGAACATGAAAAAGGTACAACATTTTACCATGTTCCAAGTGATGTAGAGCAGTATCTTGACGGGAAAAATGACCGATCTACTTATGTTGTCATGATCGACTGGGATCGTTATGATGTAGATACTTTACCGGAATATGATGGAAAATCAATTGATGCGGTTCGTGTTGTATTTCCATACGGAAAACATAAAGAGGGCATTGCAGTCGGTAGAAAGATTCAGGAAAAAGGATATAAAGTATTTTATCAGGCAGCAAATACATTAGCGTATAAAGAAGAAGATCTTTTGGATCTTGCAAATGAGATCAATAAAGTTAATCCGGTTGCTCTTTCTGTTGTTGACACGTTTGGTGCTATGTATGAGGAAGACTTAGAAAGAATTGTTAATACATTACATGAACATCTAAATCCTGAGATCAAATTAGGTTTTCATTCTCATAACAACCAGCAGTTGTCGTTTGCACTTTCGATGCATTTTGTTAAGCTGTTACAGGAGACCAAACGTGGTGTGATCGTAGATGCCAGCTTATGTGGAATGGGACGTGGTGCAGGTAATGCCACAACAGAATTGATGGTTAATTTCTTAAATAGAAAGTATCATTGTAACTATGATATGAATGCGATCATGGATGCGATTGATATGTATATGGAATATTTCCAGGAAAACTATAACTGGGGTTATTCCACACCATATTTTATTGCGGGTATGTATTGTACACATGTTAATAACATTGCATATTTGCAGAAGAATCATAGAACGAATTCGCGTGATATGTACAATATCATTGAATCATTATCTCCGGATGACAGAAAGAAATACGATTATGATCTTTTGGAAGAAAAATATCTTGAAAACCAGGATCGTATTGTAGATGATCAGAAAGCATTGGAGGCATTACAGGAAGTAATGGCCGGAAAGGAAGTTGTTCTGATCGGACCGGGTAAGTCATCATTAGATGATCAGAAAAAAGTCAAAGAATATATTGCAAAAAGACATCCGATCGTGATCGGAATCAATTCCGTGATCGAGGGATATGATTTTGATTATCTGTTCTTTATCAGTTCAGTACGTTATGATTATGCCAAGGAATCTTTTGCTGAAATCTTTAACAAGACACCTAAGATCTTGTTATCTAATATCAAGACAGAGCCGGATGAGAACGAATATATCATTAACTTTAATCGGGTGATCAAACGTGGATGGGAGCATTTTGATAATGCAATCGTTACATGTATGCGTTTGTTAGAAAAGATTCATGTTCATGATATTGCCGTAACAGGATTTGACTGTATCAAAGAGAAATATAACGAGACATACGCAGATCCGTTTTTACCGACCTTTAACCCGGATGGCAAGGGCGAACAGCTGAATCAGGAGATTTATGATATTTTCTCAGATTTTAAGCGAATGACAAAAGATACTGTTAAAGTTACATTCCTTTCTGAAAGTATTTTTGACAGATAAGAAACAGAAGAATTGATGAAATATATTTTTTTAGGAAAATGAAATTGTATTTTATCGAAAACAGACTGCTTTCTGTAAACAGAAAAAGAGAATCACGCTACATGAAAAGTCTAGAAGTCGCATAAGCGGCTCTTAGGCTTTTGATGTTTTAAGGAGTTACTTATGAAGAATTTTGATCCCTATAAGAGAACCATACTTTTTTTTGCCTCGATGATCAATGTCTGTATGATGACGGCATTGTTTTCTTATAGTTGGTATCATTTTTATGCAGATATGATGTATACATATCGTTTTTATCGCAGAGGTAACTATGTTGTACTGGCATTATATGCTGTGCTGCTGTTTTTCTTTTCCAATATGTATGGAAGTTTAAAAATCGGTCGCTTTCGAAGAATCGAAGTCTTATTATCACAATATCTGAGTCTTTTTCTGACAAATGTTGTGATGTATGTTGTAATTTCGCTGTTAGCATTCCGGTTTGTCACACCATTCTATCTTTTTGTTGTTTTACTGGCAGAAATGTTAGTATCCACTATTTGGAATGTGATCGTGATCAAATTATATAACCGGATCTTCCAGCCGTGGAAGATATTACTTGTATATGGAGAAAGACCTGCTGCAGATCTGGTATATAAAGTAGAAGCCAGAAGAGATAAATATGCAATTTATGATGCGGTAAATATCAATGAAGGAATGGAACAGATCAAAAAAAGAATTCTGGACTTTCAGGCTGTGATCATAGGAGATATTCCTGCCGTAGAACGCAATGATGTTTTAAAATATTGTTATGCTAAAAAAGTCAGAGCTTATGTCATTCCCAAAATATCGGATATTATTCTGATGGGAGCCGATCGGATTCATGTATTTGATACGCCTTTTATGCTTTCAAGAGGATATACACTAAGTTTTGACCAGCGATTCGGAAAGAGGACATTGGATATTATCTTATCGGTTTTGTTATTGATAGCAGCTTCCCCTTTTATGCTTCTGACGGCATTGGCAATCAAGCTTTATGACCACGGACCTGTTCTTTACAGTCAGGTGCGTTGTACAAAAGGTGGTAAGGAATTTGCTATCTATAAATTTCGCAGTATGATCGTGGATGCAGAGAAAAAAGGTGGCGTGCAGCTTGCAAAAGAGCACGATGAACGTATCACACCGGTTGGCAGAGTGATCCGCGCTGCAAGGATTGATGAACTGCCGCAATTATTTAATATCCTAAAAGGGGATATGTCTTTTGTCGGACCAAGACCGGAGCGGCCGGAACTGATAGAAGAATATTCACAGGAAATGCCGGAATTTGTATTTCGGATGCGTGTCAAAGCAGGTTTGACCGGATATGCGCAGGTTTATGGAAAGTATAATACAACACCATATGATAAGTTGAAGTTAGATCTGTTTTATATCGAAAACTATTCGTTTTGGACAGATATGAAGCTGATTCTGATGACAGTAAAAACAATCTTTAAACCGGCTTCTACAGAAGGGATTGAGCAGGAACAGACCAATGCATTAAAAGAGCAGATGGATACGACAGATGTAGAAGAAATCGTAAAAGAGATCAATCAGATTGCCAAGAAGGAAGAAGACAAATAAAATGCTATTTGTGAAAGTGCAGGTAAAAGCTTTTGTTATAAGCAGATTTTGGCTATGAAATGAGAGCAAAAAGGAAGGGAGGCAGACTGCAATGAAAAAGAAGGCTTTGCTCGTGACAAGAGTCAGTGGCTTTATCCCACAATTTGAAACGGATGCAGTTCACATTTTACAGGCTATGGGATATGAAGTGCATTATGCGGCTAATTTTGATCAGATTGTTTATGGAAAAGATAATAGCAGAGCAGTAGAACTTGGACTGATTTGTCATCCTATACCATTTGCCAGAAAGTTATTTTGTAAGGAAAACCGGAAGGCATACCGGATGCTAAAGGAATTGATGAAAAAGGAACAGTTCGACCTTGTACATTGTCATATGCCTTTGACCGGTGTGTTGGCGAGAATGGCAGCAAAGAAGACAAAGACAGCCACAGTGATCTATACCGGACATGGCTTTCATTTTTATAGCGGTGCTTCTGTAAAGCATTGGATCTTTTATCCGATCGAGCGTTTTATGGCACGATATACGGATGGGCTTGTTACAATCAATGAAGAAGATTATCAAAGAGCAAAAAAGTTTCCTGTCCGTGGTAAGGTATACCGGATACATGGTGTTGGTATTGATTGTGAGCAATTATTAAAAAAAGCAGAGCAAAATGTGGATCAAGACAGCAAAACAGAGCAGTCTTTGTGGAAAGAAAAAGTAACGTTGCTGACCGTAGGAGAACTCGCACCCGGAAAGAATCATAAAGTGGTTCTTGATGCACTTGCAAAGCTTTCTGATCCGGACATCGGTTATTATATCTGTGGCGAAGGACAGTGCATGGAAGCATTACGGCAAAGAGTACGGGAGTTAAAGCTTGAAAAGCAGGTGCATTTTCTTGGATATCGTACCGATGTTGTTTCCTTATTAAAGAAAGCAGATATCTTTGTCTTTCCATCTTTACGGGAAGGAATGCCCGTTGCAGTTATGGAAGCAATGGCATTAGCATGTCCTGTGGTCGCTTATGATATACGGGGATGCAGGGAACTGATCGTGGATCAGAAAGGTGGCATTTTGTTGCAGGACAAAAGCATAGAAGCATTGACACAGGCAATTCAGGAACTTGCAAATGATCCGTCTGAGAGGAAAAGGTTTGGAGTATTTAATCAGGAAAAAGTGAAAGAGTACAGTGATACTGTAGTCAAGGAAGAACGGAAAAGAATTTACAAAGAAGTATTAAGGGAAGCAGAAAGACAGGATAGACGGAATATCTTTAGAAGCACGTTAAAGGGGAGAAAAGAAGGACAGAAAACAGAGTAGTACAACAATAACAGCATTACAGCAAAAGTAAATTGTAAAAAGGTGAAGCAAACATGGATAAAAAGGAAAAGCTCTTAACCATATCGATCGCAGCATATCATGTTGAAAAATATTTGGCAAAATGTCTGGAATCGTTTGCATACAGAGATCTCGAAGAGGAACTGGAGGTTTTAGTGATCAATGACGGATCAGGCGATGCGATCAATGCGATCGCAATGGAATATGTAACAAAATATCCAAAGATATTTCATTTGATCGACAAAAAAAACGGAGGTCATGGATCGACAGTCAATCGTGGGATCAAAGAAGCAAACGGACGCTTTTTTAAAACAGTTGACGGAGATGATCTTGTTGCCAAGGAAGGTTTATACCATTTGATCGATCTTTTGAAAAGAACAGATGCTGATGTTGTTGTCAGTGATTATGAAACTTTGGATGATCGGACAGGACAAACGTTAGAACGCATTGTTATGTCACCTAAGGAATGTATAAGCGGTAACAGTTATGTATGGTCAGATGTCTGTCAGAAACAGTATTTTGTGATGCATTCGATCACATATCGTACAAGTCTGCTCAAAGAAAATCCGATCAGTTTTTCAGAACATTGTTTCTATGTCGATGCACAATATTGTCTGTTTCCGGTACCGTGGATCAGGAAAGCCGCTTTTTTAAAGGAAACCGTATATCGCTATCGTCTGGGCATGACCACACAGAGTATGGATATCTGTAATATGCAAAAAAATTGTGCACAACATGAAAAAGTATTAGACAGTTTGTTGAAATGTTACCGTTCTTACGAAGCGATTGTGGATACAGCTGCCAAAGCATATATGCAAAAGGGATGTGCGAAGTTTTTCGTCAGTCAGATCAAGATTTATTTAAGTTTCTGCCCGGATAAAGAAAGAAAACAGCAGATCGTAAAGCTTGATCAAAAGCTCAAAAAAGAGTTCCCGGCAATTTATGATGCTGTAGCAAATAAAAGTGTCCGGCTGTTAAGAAAATGTCACTATCATATTTATACGATCGCCTCGATCGCATGCCGGAGAGCATATGGTTTGAAAGGAGTACATTATGATAAAAAATCTGATCTTTGATCTGGGAGACGTTTTAATGGAATATCGTGCGACAGAGATGTTAATGGATTATGGTCTGAGTCGGGAAGAAGCACTTGCTTTAGATGACCTGATGTTTTATGATCCGCTGTGGGCAATCTTAGATAAAGGAACGATGACAAACGAAGAAGTTATTGCCGGATATGCTAAGAAATATCCCAAGCATGCAGATGCAATCGGCTGGTTTATCCGTCATGGAGAATATATGCATGTGCCAAGACCGAAAGTATGGAAAAGAGTACATGAATTAAAAGAAAAAGGTTATCGGATCTATCTGTTATCGAATTATTCGAAAGATTTCTTTCAAAAGCACACTAAAGATGCTTCTTTTATGCGCGATTTGGATGGTGCCGTAGTTTCTTATCAGATTCATGAAACAAAACCTGATGCTGCGATATATGAATATCTTTTAGAAAAATATCAATTGAACCCGGCAGAGTGTCTTTTCTTCGATGACAGGACAGAGAATGTAGAAGGTGCCGTAAATGTCGGAATTGCCGCAAAACGCGTGATTAGTCAGGAGCAGCTATTGGAAATGTTAGCAAAGCTGTGATATAATAACTCCAAAATCCAAGCATTACATGCTTGCCGCACTTTGTGCTCAATGATTTTGTTGTTCATGAATTCTGCACAAGAAAACAAGTTTTCTTGTGTTACGAATTCATGATATAATGAGCCCGTAAGAAAAGCAAGCCGCCAGCGAAGCCGGTGTTTGCTTTTCCAGGCGAATTAACGAACAAATTATTCTGCGTAGCAGAATGGAAAGCTCTGTAAGAGCGGATTTGTGAGTTTAATTATAGAAATAACTCCAAAATCCAACAGGAGGAAGAAAATGAGAATGTTTTTTGCCCGTATACAGGGATTTATTAAATATAAAGATTTGATGGGACAGCTTGTTCTTAGGGATTTAAAATTAAAATATCGGAGAAGTATCTTAGGATATCTATGGAGTATCTTAAATCCTCTCTTTATCATGACGATTATGGCAATTGTCTTTTCACAGATGTTTCGAAGTACAACGATTCCAAACTATCCTGTGTATTTAATGAGTGGTCAGGTGCTCTTTAATTATATGAACATATCAACACATGGAGCGATCAATTCGATCAATGGCAGTGCTTCTTTGTTAAAGAAGACCTATCTGCCAAAATACGTTTTCACGGTATCTAAGATCACAAGTGGTCTGATCGATTGTATTTTTTCAATCGGTGCATTGTTGATCGTAATGCTGTTCACAGGAGCAACTTTTTCATGGCATTTACTTTTATTCCCATTGATCCTGATTCAGCTGTATGTATTCTGTGTTGGACTGGGAATGTTTTTAGCGGCAACGAATGTATTTTTCCGCGACATTCAGTATATCTATAATGCGATCACAACGGCGTGGCTGTATCTGACACCGATGTTTTATCCGATCGAAAAGCTTCCTGAAAAGCTGATCTTTTTAGTGGCGCATTGCAATCCGATGTATGCATATGTGACACAGTTACGTTGTCTGACATTATATAACTGTATACCGGATATGCATATGGTTTTATATGGCTGTATTGATGCATGTCTTGCTCTTATTCTTGGTGTATGGGTATTTTTAAAGACGCAGGATCGGTTTATTTTATATATATAGGATAATGAACATATTATGATAGGGATATGAAGTAAAAGAAGGATAGATGTTAAAAAGAATGGAAGACAGAATCAAGTGAGGTAGAAGAATGAATGACGTGGTAGTCGATGTAAGAAATGTGACGATCCGTTTTAATCTTGCATCAGAAAAGATTGATAATCTCAAAGAATATGTGATCAAAGTCTTGAAAAGAGAACTTCTTTTTCAGGAATTTTTAGCTGTAAAAGATGCATCCTTTCAGATACGAAGAGGAGAAGCCTGGGGGCTTGTCGGAAGCAATGGATCCGGTAAATCTACTCTTTTAAAAGCAATCTGTGGAATCTTAAAACCATATAAAGGAGAGATTATTGTCAATGGTGTGATCTCACCTCTTTTGGAGCTTGGTGCCGGTTTTGATCAGAATCTGACCGCAAGAGAAAATATTTTTTTGAATGGAACCGTGCTTGGCCATTCGATGGATTATATGCACAAGCATTTTGATGAGATCGTGGAATTTTCCGAATTACAGGATTTCTTAGATTCTCCGATCAAGAACTTTTCTTCCGGTATGAGAGCACGTCTGGGCTTTGCAATCGCAACGATCGTAAGACCGGATATTCTGATCGTTGATGAGATTCTTGCAGTCGGTGATTATGCATTCCAGCAAAAATGTTTGAAGCGAATGGATGAAATGATGTCAGGTGGTACGACTTTGATCTTTGTATCGCACAGTATCGATCAGGTCAGAGAACTTTGTGATCATGCAGTCTGGATCAACAAAGGTGATATTATGCAGGTAGGACCTGTAGACGAAGTATGTGATGCATATATGGAAAGTATGGAAAAAAAGGTCGCTAAGAAATAGCATTAGAAAAGAGGGTAAAATGATCTTACAAGAAATGGTATATCCTGATAAAGAGATATGTACAGTAGAGCAGATGTATCTTCGGACACAACAGGGAAAAGTTACTTTTGACGATGGAGCTTTTCATCTGATGCAGGATACCATTGCGTCCACATTGACCTATTTTAATGCATTTTCGATCGGAAAATGGATAGAGTATACGGATATTGAGCAGATCAGTATGCATTTGTTTTTAAAAGGGCAGGGGCAGATCGAATTATGCATCTTTGATGGTAGCGAAACAATTGTGTTAGAAAAAAAGGACTTTATCCATACAGAGATTACAGAAGAAAGCTTTACTCTTTTAATGCAGGAAGAGACAAAGCTTTCTTTTGTCAACAAGAAAGAGTCTGTGCTGTGCTTTGCACGTATCATAGCAAAAGAAGAGTGTCTGCTTACCAATATACAGTATCAGACAACGAAAAAGCCGATCCGGCAGATTGAACTGGCAATCGGTATCTGCACCTATCGCAGAGAAGAATATGTACAAAGAACGCTAAAGATGTTAGCGGATCAGATCCTTTGTGATGTGCATAGTCCTCTTTATCATCATGTCAAAGTATATGTATCGGACAATGGTAATACACTAGATACGACGCAGACGTTTTCTGATGCTGTAAAGGTCTTTTATAACAAAAATGCCGGTGGAACCGGAGGTTTTACACGCTGCATGATTGAAACAATGGAAGACAAGACGGAATTTACACACATTCTTTTGATGGATGATGATATTAAGATCCATGCAGATACGATCAAACGGACATGGCTGTTATTAGCATATGCCAATGAGAAATACAAAGATTCTGTTGTCGGGGGAGCGTTGTTGCGGACCGATCATCCAAACATCCAGCATACCAATGCGGAAATCTGGGATATTGACCGCGTTCAGACGATGCATCAGGGGTTAGATATGTGTAATGTTACACAGTTGAGCCAAAATGAAGAGATACTCCGATCGGATTATAATGGATGGTGGTATTGCTGTATTCCAGTTGCAACGATCAAGGAAGTACAGCTTCCATTACCGTTTTTTATTCATATGGATGATATCGAGTACGGGATCCGTCTGGATTGTCCGATCATGACGATGAATGGAATTGGTGTGTGGCATGATTCGTTTGAACATCGAAAGGCTTCTTCAGTGGAATATTATGATATGAGAAATCTTTTGACTGCAAATGCGATCCATAACAGTAAATATACGAAAAAGCAGGCAAAGAAAAGAGTGATGCGTCATCTGGTCTTTCAATTGCTCAAATACCGCTATGAAGACTGGAAGCTTACGATAAAAGGGGTAGAAGATTTTTGCAAGGGAACAGACTTTTATAAGACAACCGATCCGGTGAAACTCCATCAGCAAATTATGCAAATGGGTTATCAAATGACCGATCAGAGTCAGACCCTACAAAATTGTGACTGTTTAGAAGATATAAAGAAAAAAGAGCAGAAAGGTACTGCTTCTGATAGAGCAGGAGAAGAAGAGCCTGTTTCTTTATATCAGGTAAAAGCACATTCTAAAATGGATTTTCTGACATTAAACGGCTGGCTTTTGCCGGGAAAAAGAAAGCTTGTTCCGTTGCCAATGGGATGTTGTTCGAAAGATCTGTTCCGTGTCAGAAAGGTAGTATATTATGATCCGGAAAGTAAAAAAGGATTTGTGACACAAAGAAAATGGCGAAAGTTATTCGAGTTGCTATGGCAGTGCCATAAAGTAAACCGCCTGCTTGATCAGAACTTTGATAAGGCAGTAAAGGATTATCAGAAGAATTACAAAGAGATTACAAACATGGCTTTTTGGAAGCGGTATCTGGAGCTGTAGGATGGTTTTTAGTAGATATTTGGAATAACAAAGAAAGTTATAGGGCGTTATCTTGTAAATAATGTGGTAAAAAGCGGGAGGACAGATATATGACGTAATGACTCGTTATACATTGACTGGAGCGGTAGGGAACGTTATAATGCAATAGGAGATAGGCGTATATGTTAAAGATCAATCCTTATAGACCGGGAGCAGGCTTGATGCCACTTTATATTGCAGGTCGAGATGAAGAAATTGAAAATGTAAGTCAGATGTTTGATGCATTGACTATGAATATACCGATTCAATCTGGCATTTTTAGTGGATTAAGTGGAGTCGGTAAAACAGTTTTGATTAATCGCTTACAAACGATTGCCGAGGAAAAAGAGATTTTTTGCAAGCGAATTGAATAAAACCGTAACATCTATTTCTACGACAAGAGCACAACTGATCAGTAAGGGGATTATCTATCCGGTCAGATATAAGGAGTTGGATTTTACTGTTCCGGAATTTGCAGGATATATCAGACGACTCGATGAATATCAGCAATGGTGTGATGAATGATGTGGCAGATATGTAGTTTTGGGGAAAAGTTATTTTGTAAAAATACCTTTGTGATTGTGTTATTGTAACAAGTTTGGAGATATAAAATGGGAAAAAAGATAGATTTGTCTGTTATTATTCCGATTTATCAGTCGGAACAATATATAGCAGAGTGTTTGCAAAGTATTCTGTGTCAGAAAAAAATCAATATCGAAGTCCTATGCATGGATGATGGATCGACCGATCAAAGCAGTCATATCATTCAGAATATTGCAAAAAGTGAGAAAAGAGTCCAATGGATTCCGTTGGAACATCAGGGAGTCAGTCATACAAGAAATGAAGGATTAAAACGTGCAAAAGGAGAGTATGTGTTTTTTCTGGATGCAGATGATAAAGTAGATGGTAAAACACTTGCAAAAGCCCTGCAAAAAGCACAAAAACATCAGGTTTCGGTGTATGTTTTTGGTGCCAAAACCAGTGATCCCTATCACACACCTTTTTGGATTCAGAAAGCATTTAGTACATGCAATAAACGATATGAAAAGTTTGAACCGGAGATATTTATAAGAGAAAGAGGAATCCGCCCATCTGCAAGTAATAAATTATACAAACGGGAACTGTTGATAAAAAACAGGATTTTTTTTTGTGAAGATCTTCAGATTGCAGAGGATCATGCATTGCAATTTCTGACATTTCCCTATGCGAAAAAGATATGGATATCATCCCAAAGAATCTATTATTATAGAATCCATCAGGAAAGCTCGGCAGTCAGCCGTTCTTTAAAAGATGATACATTTCGGACACAACAGCATTTTTTGGCAATGGAATATGTAAAAAAAGAATGGATACAAAGAGGAATCTGGAACAAAGAAGAATACGCAGAAACTTTTTTTCTCTGTTGCCTTGATTTTTTGTTTGATGCAATATTTGAGCTGCCAACAACGGAAGATAGTATTTTTTATGCAAAAAGATTATATGAATTGATCAATGGGCAGAAGTTATGCGAAAGCCAGACAGGAAAACAGTACCAAAAACAGATTGACCTTTTAATGCAACTTGTAAAAAATGGAGATGGAGAAAAAAAGGCAGAGCAAATTTTGTCAGAATATAAAAACGGAGAAGAAAAGAAAGGATTATCCTATATAGTCTATAAAGTAACAGCACCGGCTCGATACATCAAATGGATCGGCTGGCGGTCTACATGGGAACATTACATAGGAAAAGTGATAAAGAGGAGATAAAAATGAACGATTTTGAATACAAAGTCAGTGTGATCATACCGGTATATAATGCAGAACAGCAATTACAGAAATGTCTAGACTCACTGGTTGCACAAACAATTGATCACAAGTTAATGGAAGTTTTATTGATTAATGATGGATCAACAGATCAAAGTTTGGAAATATGTAGAAAATATGAAGAAAAGTATACATTTTTTAAGGTATTTACCAAGGAAAATGAAGGAGTATCTAAAACGCGTAATTTTGGTATTGCCAATGCACATGGAAAGTACATTATGTATCTAGATGCAGATGATACAATTTCTGCCGAGACCATCAAAGATGTGACGGATTTTTTTGATAAACATTTTGAAGAAGTAGACCTTGTCACTTATAAAGAATTGTTTGTTGATGGAGATGTGATTTTACCGGAGCATGTACGATATGATATTTTGAATGAATCCGGCATTTATGATCTGCGGTATTTGGAAAATGCTTATATTATGCAGACACGGTTAAATATCTGTGTGAAAAATCTTGGAGAAGATAATTATCGTTTTGAAGATTCTTCTTACCATGAAGACCAAAGATATTGTACAGAAATAGTATTAGAAAAGTTGAAAATCGGTTATTGTGCCACGGGTACATATTATTATATATATCAGCCGGAAAGCATTGTACGCACCCGTTTTTACGCTTATTACATTTTTGAAGATGTTATGGAATATTGGGAAAGATTATTTTCACGTTTTGAAAAAGAAGTTCCATTATTTGTTCAGGCACTTTATATGAGTGATATAAGCTGGAAAACCAGGACCGATATTCTGCTACCATATCATTATTCTGAAGAAAAACTGAACCATGCTAAGAACCGGATCATTCAATTATTAAATCGCATATCGGATGAGATTATCTTAAATCATCCAAATGTGGATAAATTCCATAGACATTTTTTTATTTCAAAAAAGACAAATGCAAAAATAACATATTTGGACGGACCGGCAGGTATGACGATTTTAAATCAGCAACATGTTATTTTACAGGAAAACAGAATAGAAATTGTTTTGTGCTCTTTTAAAGTTAAAGAAAATAAAATTCATATCATGGCATATTTAAAATCAGGTATTTTTTCTTATAATAAAGAACCGGAGTTGTATATTGTTAAAAACAGAGATTTTGCAAAAATGGAGCAGATTGATTTAAAGGAATCTTCTTGGTGTCATTATCGTGCGAAAACAAAAACAAATAAATTCTTTCTATTCCATCAAAATATAGATATGAATATAACAGACCAGTTTGAATTCTATGTAAAAATTGATGGGAAATTATTTAAAACAAAATATTATTTTATGCCTAAGGTATATTTCAGTCATAGATTTCAAAGATACATTTATATCAAAAATGGCAAAAGAATAGAATATTCGATGGCAAAATTCCTGATTTCTCCAGCACAAAAGGAGGATTACAAAGAAGTAAAAAAACAGATTGGAAGACAGTTCTTTAGTGAATCCAGAAAAGTATGGCTGATCCGGAATCTAAATATGAGAATACAAAGCAAAAAATTTGATAATATATGGCTGTATCATGATTGTAAAGGCGTTAAAAAAGATAACGGATATTATCAGTTTATTCATGATTTTGACAAAAACGATGGTGTTACACGTTATTTTGTGGTAAATGATGATTTTAGCTTTGTTAAGGACCAGTTTACCAGAAAGCAAAGAAAGTATCTGGTACGTTTTGGAAGCTGGAAACATAAGTTTTTGTATTTGAAAGCAAGAAAGATCATTACTGCTTTTATTGAGCAAAACAATTATATGCCTTTTAATGAAGAATGGCATAACCGTTATATTGATATCAGTAACGAGGCAGATGTCTACTATCTGCAGCATGGTGTATTACATGCACATGTTCCGTGGAAATATTCATTAGATAGAATGTGCATTGCCAAAGAGGTTGTTTCAACACAATATGAAAAAGAAAATCTGATTCAAAATTATTGCTTTGATGAAGAGCATTTGATCGAAAGTGGCATGCCGCGTTTTGATTTTATTGATGAACATGCAATATCGCAAAATAGAATTTTATTTGCACCATCCTGGCGAAAATATCTGGTTGGTATGTTAGATGGAGAATGGGTGACTACAGAAGGAAAATTTTTACAGTCCGACTTTTATAAGAAAACGCTTGCTTTTATCAATAGCAAAGAATTACAGGATCTCTTGGAAAAATACAATTTCTATCTTGATTTTAAATTACATCCGATTTTTGAGAGATATAAAGCATTGTATCAGGTCACAAATGACAGAGTAACAATGGCTGAAAATGTAATAGAAGATACAGAATATAGTATTTTTATAACTGATTTTTCTTCATTCTCATTTGATTTTGTATATTTGAAAAAACCAATCTTATATTTTCTGCCAGATGATGAAATGTTCCGGGCAGGTATGAATGATTATCGCGAGATTGATCTTCCATTTGAAAAAGCATTTGGTGAACTGGTATATGAATCAGAAGATGCTGTTTACGAATTAGAAAAAATACTAAAAAATCAATGTAAACCGGAAGAAAAATTCCAAACAAGAATGGATCATTTCTTTTTGTATCATGATGATGAACAATGTGACAGAGTTTATGATGCGATTAGTCATGATTAGTGTAGTATTTTTGCAGCAATCGGACGATGTGTCTGTATGCAAAAGTTGTTCATGGCAGGTTTTATAATATAACAGGGAGAATAGTATGTTAAAAATACATAAAACAAAACAGGAAAATTTATTTCTTCAATATACTTTTTGGTTTTTTATTCTGGCTCTCATTGGGTTTTCTGGATTCTTTTTGTGTCATAGAACCATGATCTGGAATATTGATGGTTATTTGCAACGCTATCCTGTTTTTGTACAATTTAAGAATATGATCAGGGATGTTTGCAACGGAAAAGGTTTTTCATTATGGAGTCAGAATGTCGGTTTAGGTTCTGATACGATAGGAGTATTCAGTTTTGTGTTATTTGATCCTTTTAGCTATCTGATGCTTTTCTTTTCCAATAAAAATCTGGATATTGCATATACATTGATTGTTATTCTGAAATTATATGCAGCCGGAATGACAACATTAATATATTTGCATTATCATAAGCATTCTAATGCGCTATGCATGATAGGTGCCATGGGATATGCTTTATGCACCTGGGCAATGTATTTTATACATCATGATTTTTTTCTGTCCCATATGATCTATTTTCCATTATTGATATTAGGCGTTGATAAGGTCAGAAAAAAGGAGTCACCACTTTGTTTTGTTTTTAGTGTTGCAATTTCCATAGCAGGCAATGTATATATGGCATATATGTCAGCTGTCTTTGTTGTTATATATATTGTACTCCGTTTTTGGAATTTAGATGTTTCTAAGAATTTGAAAACATTCTGGTGTTATTTTTGGAAATATTGTATATATGCGTTTATTGGTGTACTTTTAGTTATGCCTGTTCTGACAGCAGGGCTTTATGTGCTGGCAAATTCCGGCACAGGAACCGGTGTGGAAATGCAAGTATTACCTAATACAAAACAGATTTTAAAATATATTCCGGCATGGATCTCGAATCAGGACATTCATGACAATAATACTACTGTTGGAACGAATATGCTTTTTGTAGCGGTTATTCCGGCAATTTTGTTTCGGAAGAAAAAGAGCGCTTCCATGAAAGTTTTTCTTCTTTCTATGCTTTTTTGCTTTTTACCAATCTTTCAGAGAATGTTCAATGCATTTAGTTATGCGACCGGACGCTGGTGCTATGCTATGATTTTCTTCTTTAGCTGTTCAGTAGTAGAAATATTGGAAGAAAAAGAAGTGTTTTCTAAAAAGTACCAAAAACATTTCTGGGCATGGTATGCCATTTTGGCCGGAACGACATGGTTATTGATTTTGGGCACACCATTATTATCCGGGGCAAACATAATTTATGCATTTGTAAATTTAAGTTTTGGAGGTGCGATTGGCTGGATCTTTTTTACAGCAGATATGACGGTAAATAAAAAGCAAAAAATGCTGGAAAAGATAGCATTAGCCAATATTTGTATTTTGACGATGGTACGTTTCAGCCCATTTGCGGGAACAGAAATTTATTCCTATATGGAGCAGGGAAAAACATATGGATTGTATCAGCAAAATAATTTTAAAGTGGAAAAAAAGATACAGGATAATGGATTTTACAGGGTAGATCATGTAGATGATGCAGACAAAGACGGCAACAAAGTAAGCTATGCACATACACCGGCGAATACCAGTTTATATTGGGGTGTACCATCTGTTTCTTCTTATTTTTCGGTTGATAAAAGATGGACGGACTTTAATCTGTTATTAGGAAATAGTGCAGGTAATTACCGTAGAATATGTGTTTATTCCAATGATAATCGTTCCCGCATGGATTTTTTGCTGGGGGTAAAATATTTTTTGGGTGATGATACAACAAAAAATTGGAATATGTCACAATATGCGGGTTATGGTTTCTCAAAACAGACACAGATAGATGGTGTATCGGTCTTACAATCAAAATACCGGACAGGTCTTGGATATGTATACAACGATGTTGTCGGTCAAAAGACGATTGAGAAATATTCTCCGTTACAGAAAGAGCAGATCATGATGCAGGCAGCAGTTTTGGAGGATAAAGATATTTCTTCTTTGAAACATATAAAGAACAAACGGAATTTTTCTGTAAAGGAAAACACGACAACCTATACGATTACAGAGCAGGATGGAGTACAGGTATCTGATCGGAAGATTCATGTTACAAAACCGAATACATCGATCACAATTCATGTAAACAGTGCAATAAAAAACAGCGAGTTATATGTACGATGGAAGGGATTAAAAAGAACACCATTTACCTTTCAGAAACAATATGCATTTGAGCATGGTTCTAATGCAACTATCGGTAAAGTAGAAACGATCAGGCATTTCTTTGATGGAAAACAGTATGATAATTTTTCAATCTATCTGACAAAAGGAGATATTTATAAAAGAATATTAAACGCATCAGGAGAGGCGCAGGGAATTACGAATATCTCAGAATATACTGTCAATATGGGATATGTTGCTAATGAGAATACTAGTACAATTCAGTGTCGTTTTGAACAGACAGGCGACTATTCATTTGATGCGATAGAAATTGTAGCTGTACCACAGGATGATTTTGATATACAGGCAACTGCATTGGAGCAGAATCGTTTAAAGACTAAAGAGTACAGTGCTGATTACATTACCGGTACGGTAAATTCGACAGAGGGTGGTCTGTTGTATTTGAGTATTCCATATAATCCGGGATGGTCATTTTGGATTGATGGAAAGAAAGTACAAAATGTCTATTGCACAAATGGAGGATTTACAGGCATTGAAGTCGAAGCAGGAGAGCACAGGATAGAGATGCGATATGTTACGATTGGTTTACCATTTAGTGGAATTGCATCGGTGATTGGTGTTATGTGTGTGATTGGTATAGTGTTTTATCGGGGGAATGGATTGAAAAAGGGAAAAGGATTGCAAGATTGAATAGAAACCATTTTAACCCAGTGGATAAGATAATAAATATTATAGGTCAAAATTCATAAAACAAATATTTGAATTTTATGGATTTTGACCTGTTTTTTTTGAAAAAAATTAAGGCACCAAAAGTTCGTTTTTACGATAAAAAGATTTTTTGAAAATCTGTATTACAATATATTGATGTGATATGGTGTATTATTGATAGATATTGTAGTTAAAAATTTGGAAAATAGATTGTCTGGAAAATGTCAGCTTTTTGATGTTTTGATTTTGAAAACTAGTCGTCGGAAAAAGTGATTTGTGACAGGACAACATGCTGTAAAAACGCAAAGCGATTTGGATAAAATGTCAATAGCCTTTTTGGGCAGGATTTGTATAATATAAGCTATACGAAAGAAGTTATTTCAAAATCAAAGAAATTCTATAATGAATGCAATGTTTCAAAATTGCATTTCTATATTATCTAAGAATCTGTTTATAATTCCCTTTCAAAATGATAGCATCATAAACCACAAAAAGAATCCGGCATTCTGTCAAAATCCGGTTGAATCGTTGTCTGATACCATATATAATACAGACAGAAACAACTGTTTCCTGTGAGAGATAAGAGGATTCTTTTACCAGAACAGGAAATGGAGAAGTGTATGACAAGACAATACAAAAGAATTGAAGAACTGGAAATATGGGATGATTTTATGTTTGGAGCAGTAATGAGCAACAAAGAGTTGTGTAAGCACCTGCTTGAGATCATTTTGCAAAAGAAGATAAAAGACATCCGGTATACAGAACTTCAAAAAGCAATCAATTTGCAATATGATGCAAAGAGCATCCGGCTGGATGTATATGTTGAGGATGATACCGAAAGTGTATATAATATCGAGATCCAGACGACAAATGAGAAGAATCTTCCGAAAAGATCTCGTTATTATCAGGGAATGATCGACCTGAATGTCTTAGATAAAGGAGAATCGTACAGTAAGTTAAAGAAAAGCTATGTGATCTTTATCTGTAATTATGATCCTTTTGGAAAAGGAAGATGTCTGTATCGTTTTGAAAATGTCTGCGTGGATGATCCGTCTATTCTATTAGAGGATGATGCCATAAAGATTATTATCAATCCGTATGGGAAAGACAGGGATCAGTTTGGAAACGGGTTTCGGGCATTAATGGAATTCCTGAAAAACGGACAGATATCGGATACATATACAGAGTCGCTCAAAGAAGAGATCACGGAGGTAAAAGAGAGTGAAGAGTGGAGGCGAAGGTATATGAAGCTGTTTATACGCGACCGCGAGAATATTGAACTTGGAAAGGAAATTGGAAAAGAAATTGGTGAATTATCTGTAGGCATTCGTATGCTGAAAAGGAACGAAGAAATAGCAAATGAAGAAGTAGCGGAGGTGCTTGGCTATGATCTGGCAGTTATTCAAAAGATGCGTGATCTGATCCAGGCACATCCGGACTGGGAAGCTGAACGGATTGCGAGCGAGCTTGTAGAAGCAGATGCTGAAGAAAAAACGACAGTCTGATTTGAACATAATGATCACAGAGGTAAAAGAGAGTGAAGAGTGGAGGTAAAGGTATATGAAACTGTTTTTACGCGACCGCGAGAATATCGAGTTTGGTGAAGAAAAAGGAAAACTGACAGTAGGCATTCGTATGCTGAAAAGGAACGAAGAAATAGCAAAAGAAGAAGTAGCAGAGCTACTGGGCTGTGATACGGCAGTTATTCAAAAGATGCGTGATCTGATCCAGGCACATCCGGACTGGGACGATGAAAAGATTGCAAGCGAACTTGTAGAAGCGGAACTGGAAGAAGACCATATGGAGTTTTAATTTAAAAGCAGTGATAAAAGCATGATTTTTTTTATATATTATGCAGAGCAAGAATTCTAAAACAATCGTTTTATATCTAAATGTAGTGTTTTAATACGTTATATTTCTATGCTGTCAGGAAACAGATTATAAGAGTATGATCTGTTTCCCGAGGCATCTATTTATGAATTACCCGTTATAAATTATTTGAAAATAAATGTTCAAAAAGAAATCCGATTATATATCACACAAAATGGTACTATGTTATCAGCTAAGCGGACATTTCTGTCAAAATCCAGTTGAATCGTTGTCTGATACCATATATAATACAGACAGAAACAACTGTTTCCTGTGAGAGATAAGAGGATTCTTTTACCAGAACAGGAAATGGAGAAGTGTATGACAAGACAATACAAAAGAATTGAAGAACTGGAAATATGGGATGATTTTATGTTTGGAGCAGTAATGAGCAACAAAGAGTTGTGTAAGCACCTGCTTGAGATCATTTTGCAAAAGAAGATAAAAGACATCCGGTATACAGAACTTCAAAAAGCAATCAATTTGCAATATGATGCAAAGAGCATCCGGCTGGATGTATATGTTGAGGATGATACCGAAAGTGTATATAATATCGAGATCCAGACGACAAATGAGAAGAATCTTCCGAAAAGATCTCGTTATTATCAGGGAATGATCGACCTGAATGTCTTAGATAAAGGAGAATCGTACAGTAAGTTAAAGAAAAGCTATGTGATCTTTATCTGTAATTATGATCCTTTTGGAAAAGGAAGATGTCTGTATCGTTTTGAAAATGTCTGCGTGGATGATCCGTCTATTCTATTAGAGGATGATGCCATAAAGATTATTATCAATCCGTATGGGAAAGACAGGGATCAGTTTGGAAACGGGTTTCGGGCATTAATGGAATTCCTGAAAAACGGACAGATATCGGATACATATACAGAGTCGCTCAAAGAAGAGATCACGGAGGTAAAAGAGAGTGAAGAGTGGAGGCGAAGGTATATGAAGCTGTTTATACGCGACCGCGAGAATATTGAACTTGGAAAGGAAATTGGAAAAGAAATTGGTGAATTATCTGTAGGCATTCGTATGCTGAAAAGGAACGAAGAAATAGCAAATGAAGAAGTAGCGGAGGTGCTTGGCTATGATCTGGCAGTTATTCAAAAGATGCGTGATTTGATCCAGGTACATCCGGACTGGGAAGCTGAACAGATTGCAAGTGAACTTGTAGAAGTGGAATTCGAGAGCATAGACTGCTAAGGGAAAATGATCTGTTCGTGGATTTTGCTGTGCTATTCCTGTTTTAAGAAGCATTTTATAGGGTTTAGGAGTGTTTTGTAAATTTTTTCTCTTGCATTTTTTTTAGAAATGTGTATAATACGATTTGTTGTTTTTTAGACGAGTTGTTTTAGTGAGGAAAAAGAAATGAACGCAAAGAGCAGTTCGAAATACAGAGAGTTTATTTTATACACAACAGTAGGTGTATCGGCTACAGCGATCAACTGGATTACATATTCCGTTTTAGTTGCATTTGTTCCAATGATCATTGCAAATGCCATGTCATGGGCAATAACGGTGATTTATACTTTTGTAACCAATAAGATATATGTTTTTCACAGTCTTTCTTTTGAACGTAAGATCGTATGCAAAGAGCTGATCACTTTTCTGGCATCCAGAGGTGTTACAGGAGTGTTAGAGGTAGTTGCACAGCCACAGCTTTACGCAATGGGAATGGATCAGCCGCTGTTTGGTGTGGAGGGCTTGGAAGCCAAAATAACAGTTTGTGTTATTTTATCAATTATAAATTATATCAGTACAAAATTATTTGTATTTCGTGAGAATGATACCAAGACGATGGAATCAATATAGAAGATTTCATCGTCTTATGCATTTTAGCGAAAATGGTCGTGCTAAGGGAGTGCACTGTAAAAAAAGGTCGTTTCAATGGAGTGTGTATGCTTGCAAAGTGATAGTTGATATAGTAAAATATAAAGCTAAAGAAGAGATTAAATTTTGATATGGATTGGAAAAACGGTTCTTATCCATATTCATCGTGTCAGAAAATAAATACGTATAAAGAGACAGGTATACGAGATGGAGGAGCGTATGGATACAAATATTTTACTGGAAAGTGGAACAAATGAGTTAGAAATTTTGGAATTCATGGTAGGAGGAAATTACTACGGTATTAATGTGGCTAAGATTCGTGAAATTCTTACATATACTGCACTTACACCAATTCCAAATGCACATCCGAATGTAGAAGGTGCTTTCAGCACAAGGGGAGAGACTATTTCTGTAGTTAATCTTGCAAAATGCCTTGGTATGGCAGAGAGTACAGAAAAGGAAAAAGATATGTTCCTGATCACAAATTTTAATGGTTTGACGGTAGGATTCCATGTACATGGTGTTGTCGGCATCCATCGTGTTAACTGGTCAGCGATCGTGAAGCCGGATAGCCTGATCAATAACGCCAGTTCAGGTGTTGCTACCGGAATTGTTAATTTTGATGGTAAGTTAGTAATTCTGCTTGATTTTGAAAAGATCGTTGCAGACATCACACCGGAAGTAGGAATCAATCTTGCATCCGTAGGAAATCTGGGTGACAGACCGGTGAATAATGTGCCGATCCTGTATGCAGAAGATTCACAATTACTGAGTACAATGATCTTTGAAGGTTTACAAAAAGCCGGATATGTAAATCTGATTCCGACAAATAACGGATTGGAACTTTGGGAGATCTTACAGAAATTCAAAGAAGAAGGTACGGTAAAGGAAAAAGCAGGATGCGTTATTACCGATATTGAAATGCCGCAGATGGATGGACATCGTTTACTGAAATTAATGAAAGCAGATCCTGAATTGAAGGATATTCCTGTTGTGATCTTTTCTTCTTTGATCAATGAGGAAATGTATCGTAAAGGGGAACGGTTAGGTGCTGATGCACAGTTATCCAAGAATGAATTTAATGAGTTTATTCACGAATTGGATCGTATTATAAAAGAAAAATATGGTGCATAGGCATTTTAATGGTAAATTATTTTATAATATGCTATTTATAGCTTGAAATATCAGAATATAATAAAGTTCCGGTCAGAAGCAATTTCCTGTCAGAGCAGTCAGGAAAGAGTAAAACCGGAACTTTTCTTAAATTTGAAATGTTATTGGAGGGATTTGATGAGAAACTATGGAAGACGATTGAAAAATCTTGCGGCACTTTGCTTACTGTTGGCTCTGCTGTCTTTGCTGCTTCCGTTTTTTAAGGTGGAACAGGGCGGTAATGCACAGACAGTAGAAGTTTCCGGATGGGATGTTGTGACATCCGTAACAAAGCTTTCTGTTCATTATTTGCAAAAAGGAACGATAGAAAAAGATTATGTCGTAAAGGGTGATCTGACATGGCAGGAAGTCTGTCAGGCGTATAACAGTGCAAATGAAGCGGCAGGCAGGCGGATGTTAGTCGGGAGTCTGATAGCAATTGCTATCCCGGTGATCTGTTGCTTTTTCGCCTTTTTATTAACCTTAGTGGCTGCAAAAAAGAAGGGAATGGTCTTGCCGGTTCTTTTGCTGATAATTGCAATCATAGAAAATCTGTTTTTGATCCGTTCTTTTGATCAAATATTGCAATTTGCCGGGAGTTTTGCAACGAAGGGGACAAAAGTACCAGATATTACATTATTAGTCGGCATTTTTGCCTTTACATTGTTTTGTGCGATCGCACTTGGAATTATTTTGTTTGCATGGTTGATCCGTGGCTTTGAAGATCCTGAAAAAGAAGAAAGTAAAGAGCGACAGAGTCAGGGGAAAGGAAGAGGCTCTCACAGAAGTAAACATTCCAAAAAGAAACGTAAAAAACGTAAGAAAAGCAAAAAAGAAAGTAAGGAACAAAAAGAGGAACAGCCTGAGAAGACGGGCAATGTATGTCCCGGACAGATTCAGGGCAAGAGGGGAATCTTTCAGGGATTGTCTGTCGATCTTAGTCAGGGTGGCACTTTTGTGATCGGAACCAATCAGACAGCTATGCAGATGGCACAGGGAGTCATGCAGGAAGATTTCAAAGTTTTAAATCAGCATAGCTGTATCGTACAATATGATGCATCGCGACAGATATATCGTCTGGTAAGCCATTCGAAAGAGTCTCTTGTTGTGTGTCATAACCAACAGCAGAGTATATTAAAAGCCCAAGAAAAACTTGCTGTACCCGGAGATACCATAATCTGTATATCCGAAGACCGGGAAAGCAGTTTATATCTTTCTTAGCGTAATACAATACCCTTTTATCGGTAAGATAAAAGGGTATTACATTGCAATAGTCCCCAGCCCTGTCTGGCATGAGGATACCCAAGATTTTTTGCACTGTTCCGAAGTGCCAGCTTGATTTCTTTATTTGTCAGAAAAGGATTTTTTTCCAATAGAAGGGCAGCAGCTCCACATACGATCGGTGTAGCCATGGATGTGCCGCTTCGGGCGATGTAGGCAGCACCGTTATAGTAATCCGGTGCATCCTGCATAGTCTTTCGAAGCAGTGCCGTGGATGGCTGGTTTTTAAAAGGCATTGGATAACAGCTTACAATATTTGTCCCCGGTGCAACAATATCCGGCTTTTTGATACAGGATGAAGTAGGACCTCTGCCGGAATAATCAGTATCCTCTGAATCAGGAAGAACATCGGAAGAACCAACGGTAATAATCTTTCGGCTGTTACCCGGAGCTCCGATCGAAGAAGGAGACGGACCATGGTTACCGGCAGCGGTAAAGACGGTAAGCCCGGCTTCCCATAAGCGGTTTACACCCTGTACGAGTGGTGAGTTTTCTCCAAAATTTTTTCCGCGTGAACTGCCAACGGAAATATTGACAAGTCGTATCTTGTATTCCTGATGATGCTTTAACAGCCATTGGATTCCGGTTAAGACATTTTCGGTATTGCCCTCGCCACGATGATTTAACACTTTGATCACCAGATAATGACATCCCGGAGCAATGCCTTGGAAAAGGTTATGACAGGTTTTTCCGTTTCCGGCAAGGATACCGGCAATGTGTGTGCCATGTCCGTTGTCATCATATGGTGATTTTTTTCCGGAAACCGTATCATAAAATGCCACCAGATTTGAAAAAGAATAGTTATTGCAAAGATCGGGATGATATCCGATGCCGGTATCGAAGATTGCAATTCCAATGCCTTTTCCGGTCAGACCAAAGCGGCGGGCATAATTAAGCTGTATTATTTTAGAAGCTCGATTCATGACAGCCTCCTTTTTAGAAAATAGGAAAATGCTCGTATAAGCAGTGGGAAAATGAGCAATTATTATAGAATATTTTATGAGATCAGGAATATAATGTGACTTTTTAAATCCAATGTGCTAATATAGACAAGATGAGAATGCGAAAAAGGCTATTTGTAAGAAAAAGAAAGTATACGTATAGTATATATGGTCAGAATTCATCGGAAAGATTGCCGGCTCGCGGATCGGGAAACTATAATAAAACATATAGGAAGGGAAAGTGCATATGAAAAAGTTAGGATATTTCTTTTTTGCACTCATTTTTAATATTTCAAGGTTATTTCCGGTAAAAGAAAAGAAAGTCATTCTTTTTAATGGACATAATCATGGTTTGAATGGAAACTTAAAAGAAATCAAAGACGGAATCGAAAGAAGATCAGATGCGTATTTTTTTATATTGCTTGCAAAGCATGACCGCAACGGAAATGGAATGGGTGCAAAGATTGTGGCATTATTTCGCTTTTTCTTTGTATTTCCTTACCATATGGCAACAGCGGCATATATTTTTTTGAATGACAATTTTTTGCCATTTGGTTATTGTATACCATCTAAGAAAACAAAGATTATACAGCTTTGGCACGGTGCCGGTGCATTTAAAAAATTTGGTCTGAGTGTGGAAACGGATGAAAAAATTCGTCATCAGGTTGAAAAAGCGAATACCAGAGTAACACATCTTTTTGTGACATCAAAGCAGGTTGTTCCTATCTATGAAGAAGCATTTGCAATCCCTAAAGAACGCATTTATGCAACAGGAATTCCCATTATGGATGTATATGACAGGGAAAAGACAAAGCAGGAATGTATACAAAATTTTTATGCGGTATATCCTAATCTGAAAGGAAAGAAATTGTTACTTTATACACCGACTTTTCGAAAGACCGATCAGGAAAATCAGGATATTATGAAACATTTTCCGGTAGAACGATTGAAAGAAACGTTAGGAAAAGACTGGGTGATCGGAATAAAAATGCATCCGAAATATCCGGCAGATAATATTCCGGAAGATGAGTTTTGCCTGAATCTGACAGGATATCCACAGATTATTGATCTTTTTTTTATTTCTGACATATTAGTGACAGATTATTCCTCTACGGTAGTAGAGTATGCATTGCTTGGTAAACCGATCATAATGTATGCTTATGATCTGCAGGAGTATGACAGAGGTTTTTATTTTGAATATGAATCAAAAGTGCCGGGGATCGTTGCAAAGACAGAGGAAGAGCTTCTGCAGGCAATTACCGGAGCAGGCAAAGAATATAGCAAAAGAGAAGCATTTGTTCAGATGGAATATGGCAGAGCAGATGTATATGATACGAATGATGCTGAAACTGTAGAGGCAGCGGAGTGGTACATGGATGAACAAAATAATGAGGATCATGAAAAGCAAAGTGCTTATGATGATATAGCAGATGGCTGCACAGAAAGAATTTTAGACTGTCTGGCGATTTGTAAGGAAGAAACACATTGAAAAAAGGAAAGAAGGAGGAAATTTCAAAATGAAATTAAGGAGAAGTCAAAAAAGCATATGGGCATTTGTCTTAACGTTAGCTTTGGTGTTAGGTGAGTTTGCCTGCCTGCCGGTAAAAACGAAAGAAGCAAGTGCAGCAAGTTATCAGGATGTCACTGCAATACCGGCAACCGGAAGTGCGATTGAACAGGATGGCAAAATGGAGGTTAAGGATCTTATTGTTGCAAACAAGACAGTTGATTCGGTTACATTAAACTGGAATTATTTTGTAAGTGATGATGTCATTTTCTATATCTATAAATTCGACACACCTACACAGACTTATGCATATGTTGGCAAAACATCAGAGAAGAAGTATATATGCAAAGACTTAAAGGCGACGGAAAGTTGTTACTATACGGTTTGTGCATATAATGAAAAGACCAGGAAACAGGGATTTTGTACAACACCTGTGCTGGTATATCCGTTACCGGCTGCTGTTACGAATCTGAAAGTAGATGCGAACCAGACAAAGAGTATTCAGTTGAGCTGGAATCCGGTAGAAGGCGCAACAGGCTATCAGATCTATCGCGCAGGATCTTCCGGAGCATATGCGCTTGTTACAACAGTAGCGCAGACTGCTTATACAGATATTAATCTGAAAGCTGCTACAACATATCGTTATAAAGTACGTGCATACTCTTTTGAAAATACAAACTGTGGTGCGTTCAGTGCAGAAGTCAGAACAACAACAACACCTGCTACACCTGCACTTACCGTAAAAGGCGGTGATGAGCGTGTACGTCTGACATGGAAAGCAGTTTCAGGTGCATCCGGTTATTATGTTTATTGTTATAATGGTGCATCTTATCAGGTCATTGCACGTATCAAAGGAAAATCAAAGGTTAAGTACATTCACACGGGACTGACAAATGGTACAACATACAGTTACCAGATTGCATCATTCCGCATTATTAATTCGGTAGATGTGGTTGGTACACCGACAGCAGCAAAAGCTGCAACAACGCTTCGTATCGGTCATTCTTCTTTAAAAGCTACTTTGTTCAGGAATAAGAGCAAACTGAAAAAGTCAGCAGCATATAAGGGTTGCAAAACAATGAAGAAAAGTTTGAATTACAGTAAAAGCTTTGCAACACCGGGTATGGCAAGCACCAATATCGCAGGCTTCCAGTCTAAAACAATGTGTCCACAGGGAATTACATTTGCAAAATCATATTGTCTGATCACAGCATATGACAGAGCTGCGGTAGAGAATTCTGTTATTTATGTTTTGAGTAAAAACGGTAAAAAGCTTTTGACAACGATTGCTCTTCCGAACAAAACACATGCAGGCGGTATTGCTTTTGATGGTACGAATGTGTGGATCACACAGGGATATACAGTACGTTCTATCCCATTTTCTGCGATTCAGTCAGCTGCCAAGCAAAAGAAAGAGTGGGCAGAAATAACAGCATTCAAATCAATTGTCACCTTGACACATCAGGCGGCTACATTGACCTATTATAAGAAAAAACTCTGGGTGGCATCTTATAATGAATTGCAAAAAGGTTATCTTGGTGCTTATAGGATCACCGGAAAGACAAGTTCTAATCCGGGATTGTCAAGGACAGCACTTACAAGAGTGCCGACAAGAGTACAGGGAATTGCCTTTACATCATCAGGCAAGATGATCTTATCACGTTCCTGCCAGACAGATGCAAAGCAGAGAGGATTTTTGCATGTCCTTAGCATTTATAAGCCAAAGATCAAAGCAAAATCAATCTCACTTGGCAAATGTAAAAAGACAGTAGATATGCCTACGATGAATGAAGAAATCGCAATAAATGGAAGTTATCTTTATGTCAACTTCGAATCAGTATCTTTTTCAAACGCAACAAAGCGTATGGACAGAGTATGTGCATTTAGGATTTCTAAGTTTTAATGAAAGAAGCAGTATAAAAGGATTGCAATTTCTTAGTGAAAATAGATCACGGTAAAAGAATAGAAAAAGAATTTGATCAAAGGACTGTCGCAAAATTGTGACAGTCCTTTTTTTATGGAATAGGAAATTGCTCGTATAGTAGAGGTACATCAACAAGAATTGCTTTAGCAATTCTTGTAGTGCAACGCGCCGGCGTTGCACTTTTTTATGGAATAGGAAATTGCTCGTATAGTAGTGGAATTTCAACCATTAATCTTTTGGTAAAATGCTGGTTTTGCGCTTTTTCTCTTTCCTACAATGTATATTTATGATATAAATGTTATAACGTTTCTACATATGCTAAAGCAGTAGAAAAATAAAAAATGAGGTAGGAGCATCATGCAGGATTGGATCATATATGACAAAAAAGAGATAAAAGACAGACAGCTTTTTTTGCAATTTCATGGAGAGACAGACTCTCTGACCGCAAATGGAAAGCTGCGTATTATTGCACTTTTTACCTATGCAGACCAAAAGCGGTATTTTCCGATGGATGCAGTCTGTCACGGACGAGATGGGCATATGGCATTTGAAGTGGAACGAACGATCACACTTTCCGATGTCTTTTTTGAATTTCAAAAGCAGGAAGAAGAGCAGGTTAGTTTTATGCTGATTTATTGTGATGCCAACGGAAAGTGGCAGACACTTTCTAAGGAAGAGTTCTTTTTAGCAGATCTGTTTGTAAAAAAACAAAAGAAGACAGGCTTTTGGAAAAGAAATTTTAAGAAACTTCAATATGTGTGCTATACGCTTTTACTTCCAATCTGGATCATAGATGGCTTTTTAGCTGTAAAGGGGATTAAAAAGTCGCGTTATATTGATGAAGAGATCAAAGGAAAGAAAGGTATTTTTTATCATGCACATGGTTTAGTGAAAGCACATACCGGCTATGGCTACAGTATACGTGAGATCAAGACTTCGTATTTTAAAAAATGTTATGAAAAGCAGTGCCGGAAGGTAAAGAAAACGCAGGGAATTCTTTTTCTGTCAGAACGCAGTTTAGAAAAGGGTGGAAATCTTGACCGCGTCCGCAAGGCAATAGAACAGACATCGGTCAGAACAGAAAGCTTTATCGATACACGTCCGATCCGGAAGTTACCATTTGATGCGATAAAAAGAGCAGCATTTTTAGCAGCAGAGGCAAAAGTAATCGTTCTGGAAGATTTTTACCCACAGCTCCATGTATTGACAATTCGTAAAGATACAAAGGTAGTTCAACTTTGGCATGCCTGTGGTGCATTTAAGATGTTTGGATTGTCTGAAGTGGACAAGATCCCGCATCTGACACAGGATACCAGAAACCATCGTAATTATTCCCTGGTTCCGGTCAGCAGCAGGCAGATGGTTCCTTTTTACAGCGAAGCGTTTGGAATTACACCTCAAAAAGTTTATCCGGTCGGTGTCCCGCGCACGGATGTTTTCTTTGATAAAGCGTATCAGCAGAAAGTGACCGAAGAGCTGTACGAAAAGTATCCTGCATTGCAAAATAAGAAAGTGATCCTTTTTGCACCGACATTTCGCGGTAGTGGTAAGACAAGAGCGTTTTATCCGAAAGACCGGTTTGTGATTGACCGTTTAATGGAAAGCCTTACATCGGATACGGTTCTTTTAGTCAAGCAGCATCCGTTTGTCAGGCAGCAATTAGAATGCAGTGAGAAATATCGCAGTCGTGTATTTGATTTTACAGGCAAAGAAAATATCAACGATCTTTTATTTATCACTTCTTTATTGATCACTGATTACAGTTCATCTATTTTCGAAGCAGCCTTGTTAAAGATTCCAATGCTTTTTTATGTGTTTGATCTGAAAGAATATGAAAAACAGCGTGATATTTACTTTGATTTTTCTACTTTTGTACCCGGCAAGCAGGTTCAAACGATGGATGAGTTAGCGGATCAGGCACAATGGATATTAGAACAGAAAGAAAAAGACGATCATACGGATCAGAAATTACAGGCATTTTGTTCGTATTTCTTAGGTGCTCTTGATGGCAATTCGACTAAGAGAACAGTTGATCTGATTTTAGATTTGGAAAAAATGCCAAATTCCTGAAATACAAAGTGGATTGAGTTGACGGACAACTTAGGATAGATTATTATGAAAAGTGGAAATTATTTTGGAAGACGATAATTTTTATGCAAAAAGGAAAAGGGGAGAATGCATGTCAGAAATAAAACAGTTTCAAAAGGAATTAGATGATCTGGAAGCGAAAAAAGGAAAATATGTATGGGATGAGTTAGAAGAACTGATCACCGATGCATTTGAAGAAGAAAAGATATCCTCAGAAGAGTTTGATCTACTGATGAAAAGGCTGATGGATATTGATTGTGAATAAGAAGGAATGAATGGGGAGAAGATTGTGGAAAACAGAACACCGGAAGAGGAAATGGAATATCGCAGATATCTTCGCAGAAGAATTCGGATGCGTAAGAGAAAAAGAAAAGTAAGGATTATAAAAGCTCTGCTTGCACTTGCAGCGATTGTGATCGCATTTTTTGTGTTTTATCTGATCGGCTGGCTTACAGGACCGATAGGTGGAAGTAAAGAAGGCAGTAAAGCAACGCAGACACCAAAGTCCACTGTGATGCAGGTGGATGTCCCGAAGGGATATGAAAGTGTTTATAAGAAGCTTGTTGCATTAGAAGGAGAGTACTCAGAAATTTCGGATATTTTATTAAATCTTGAAAGTTATCCGAAAAACCTGTTAGAGCTTTTAGCAAAGAATCAGGAAACAGTTTCCTTTGTCAGTGATTATCTGATGCATGTAGATGATGAAACAGCATCCGGATCGATCACAGAGGAGGAGCTGAAAGAAGATGTGCCATTGTTTCAGCAATGGGATAAACGTTGGGGATATGTTCATTATGGAAATGATATTATAGCCATTGACGGATGCGGTCCGACCTGCATGTCAATGGTCTATACAGGAATTACCCAAAAGACAGATAAGACACCGGCAGATATTGCAGAATTCTGTATGAATCATGACTATTATACACAGGATACAGGAACAGCATGGGCATTGATGTCATCCGGTGCACAAAAGCTGGGATTGTCGGTAAGCAGAGTCAGTCTGAGTGAAAGTGCTGTCAGGGAAGCGTTAAAGAATAAGAAACCGGTAATATGCAGTATGGGTGCAGGTGATTTTACCGACAATGGTCATTTTATTGTATTAAAAGGAATTTCTAAGGACGGAAAGCTGCAGGTAAATGATCCGAACAGTATTGCACGTTCTGAGAAAGAGTGGGATTTTGAGGTTGTCTTAAAGCAGGCGAAAGCGGCATGGGCATATGGAAAATAAATAATAATTACACAGGATGGAGGCTGCATATGAAAGACAAAATGATGGAACCGGAAGTGAAAATAGATAATGGAGAGCTTGCTACAAGTATGATCCCGGAGGATTTTACAGAGCCGGAGGTCTTATTTCAAAAATTGATCTCAATGGTTAAAAAGTATCATCCGTCAGATGATGTCCATCTGATCGAAAAAGCATATAAGATTGCATATAAAGCACATGAAGGTCAGAAAAGAAAATCGGGCGAGCCTTATATCATTCATCCGGTCTGTGTCTGCATTATCCTTGCAGAATTAGAATTAGACAAGGAAACGATCGTAGCCGGTATGCTTCATGATGTAGTAGAAGATACGATAATGACAAGTGAAGAAATCGCAGCAGAGTTCAGTGATGAAGTGGCTTTGCTTGTTGATGGTGTTACAAAATTAACACAGTTAAACTATGTAGCAGATAAAGTTGAAGTGCAGGCAGAGAATCTTAGAAAAATGTTCCTCGCAATGGCAAAAGACATTCGTGTTATTCTGATCAAACTTGCGGATCGCCTGCATAATATGCGGACGATGCAATACCAGACGCCTGAAAAGCAGAAAGAAAAATCAACAGAGACAATGGATATTTATGCACCGATCGCAGACCGTCTTGGAATTTCCAAAGTAAAGGTCGAACTGGACGATCTGGCATTTCGTTATCTTGAGCCGGAGATGTATCATGATCTGGTCAACAAGATTGCTATGGGACAGGAACGCAGAGATGAATTTATCCGAAAGATTGTATCAGAAGTAAAATCACATATAGAAAAAGCAGGGATTAAAGCAACGATCGATGGACGTGCAAAGCATTACTTTAGTATTTATAAAAAAATGGTTACACAGAATAAAAAGTTAGAGCAGATCTATGATCTTTTTGCTGTCCGCATCATCGTAGAGACAGAAAGAGACTGCTATACAGCTCTTGGTGTGATCCACGAGATCTATAAACCGATCCCGGGCCATTTTAAAGATTATATTGCAATGCCAAAGCCGAATAATTACCAGTCCCTTCATACAACATTGATCGGACCGCAGGGACATCCTTTTGAAATACAGATCCGTACTTATGAAATGCATCGTACCGCAGAATATGGTATTGCTGCACACTGGAAATATAAAGAAGCATCTGACGGCAAGGCCTCTTCCGGCAACCGTGAGGAAGAGAAATTAAACTGGCTGCGCCAGATCCTGGAGTGGCAGAGGGACATGTCCGACAATAAAGAGTTCATGAGCCTTCTTAAGAATGACCTGGATCTGTTTGCGGACAGTGTATACTGCTTTACCCCGCAGGGAGATGTAAAGACCCTTCCCAACGGTTCTACCCCTATTGACTTTGCGTACAGCGTACATAGTGCTGTAGGAAACAAGATGGTAGGCGCCCGTGTAAACGGCAAGCTGGTTCCCATTGAGTACCGGATCCAGAATGGTGACCGTATTGAGATCATTACCTCCCAGAATTCCAAGGGACCAAGCCGCGACTGGCTGAAGCTGGTACGCAGTACACAGGCAAAAAATAAGATCAATCAGTGGTTCAAGACCCAGATGAAAGAGGACAATATCATCCGCGGCCGTGATGCCATTGACCGTTATTGTAAGGCAAAAGGCATTAATCTGGCGGACCTTTCCAAACCGGAATTTATGGAAAAGGTAATGAACCGCTATGCTTTTAAAGACTGGGATTCTGTTCTTGCATCTATTGGACATGGTGGCTTAAAAGAGGGCCAGGTCATTAACAAGATGTTGGAAGAGCGGGAGAAGAAGCTGAAACGTGAGATCACTGACGCAGAAGTTCTGGACGGCATTGCCGATACAGATGGAAGAAGCGGCGAAGCAACTGTACGCAAGAATAAGAGCGGTATCGTGGTCAAGGGACTTCATGATCTGGCAGTTCGTTTCTCCAGATGTTGTAATCCTGTACCTGGTGATGAGATCGTTGGTTTTGTTACCAGAGGAAGAGGCGTTTCCATCCACCGTACAGACTGTATCAATGTGATCAACCTTCCGGAAGATGAAAGAGGACGGCTGATCGATGCTGAGTGGCAGGTAGCAGAAAATCCTACCAGTACAGAGCAGTATTCCACTGAGATCCAGATCTTCGCAAACAACCGTATCGGCCTTTTTGCAGATATTTCAAAGGTATTTACAGAAAAGCAGATCGATATTACTTCCATGAACGTGCGTACCAGCAAGCAGGGCCGCGCCACCATCATTATGACCTTTGATATCCATGGAACAGAAGAACTGAACCGTATTACCGATAAGATCCGCCAGATCGACGGTGTTCTGGATATCCAGAGAACTACAGGCTGATGAAACTGCTGCATCCGGCCGGATCTGCAGTGGCAGACAGTGCCATATAGAAGGAGAACTATGAGTAATTTCAGGATAAAGACCATGGTGCTTGGAATGGTGAGCACAAACTGCTATCTGGTCTACAACGACGATACCAAAGAAGGCGTAGTGGTAGACCCGGCAGATAATGGAGCCTATATTTTAAATAAATGCAGTGAACTGGGTGTAACACCGGTGGCAGTGCTTTTAACACATGGACATTTTGATCATATTATCGGAGTGCCTGAGGTAAAGCGGGCATTCCACATTCCTGTATATGCCTCTGAAACAGAAGATGCCATGCTGGCAGATACTTCTATTAATCTGTCCTGCCATGTGCCTGGAAAACAGACCAGTTTCCATGCAGATGTACTGGTCCATGACGGGGATGAATTAGAACTTTTAGGATATAAATGGAAAGTCATTGCAACACCTGGACATACAGCAGGTTCCGTCAGCTACTATATTCCGGAAGAAGAGGTACTTCTTTCCGGTGATACGCTGTTTTATGAGTCCTATGGCCGTACAGACCTGGCAACAGGAAGCAGCAGTGATATAGCGGATTCCCTTTTAAATAAATTATTTGTGCTTCCGGAAGATACTATGGTCTATCCGGGACATGGTGATGCTACTACCATTGGTTATGAGAAGCAGTATAATCCGGTGGCAGCTTATGTGAGAAAGCGAGGCATGCAGGCATGATCGGAATTTTGTTAAATGACAGCGCTTACGAGCAGGATATCCGGGAGCTTCTGATGGCATTTTACCCGGGACAGACCTTTGCGCATGAAATGCAGGAGGATCTGGACTTTTTTGTGGAAGGAACGGTAAATGAAGATCGTACGGAGTTTACGTTATGTCTGGGATATTTCGGAAGCTCCTGCTTCCATCTGCTGTCCATGGAGAAACTGGAGCCGGAGATCCGGGCCGAATTTCAGGCGGCGGCGGAG
>ERZ773114.324-NODE-324-length-59690-cov-118.415528_pt1 | contig 59690 bp, 49 predicted proteins | sample MGYA00580564_ERZ773114 | MGnify/ENA primary metagenome ERZ773114 (study PRJEB29015, sample SAMEA2737836) | human gut metagenome | biome: human gut; feature: human-associated habitat; material: faeces | place: China | collected 2012 ... | reverse complement strand
ACCTTTCTAGGGATAGCTCCTTAAAAAGAGTAACCTAGTTAGGTATAATGGGTATCCGCTGACAACCCATATAGTGATAAAAATAAAAATGCGTAACTCATTTAGTGATAAAAAAAATAGATAGTAACAAATTTAGTTTAACCATCCTAAAGGTGACAACTTTTTCACGTATAAGACAAGGAAAAAGAGAAAAAGTCGGCCTTTTCCTTGGCTATTCGTTAGAAAAAGTGTATCTTTGCTCCGCTATTCGTCAGAAAAAGTGTGAAGTTCATACGATTATTCGTCAGAAAAAGTGCGGAATTCATACGATTATTCGTTAGAAAAAGTGTAAATCATGGAAAGAAGCATCTATAACAAACTCGTAGAATGGAAGAACAAGAAAGACCATAAACCTCTGATTCTCAACGGAGCAAGACAAGTAGGCAAGACCTATATCCTGCAAGAATTTGGAAAAAGAGAATATAAAAAACTTGCATTCTTCAGTCTCGACAGAAATCAGAAGGCAGCAGAAGTGTTTGAAAAAGCCGGCACAACAGCTGATATACTGATGGCACTCTCCGCCATCAGCCAGGTAGATATTACCCCCAACGATACACTTATGGTACTCGATGAGATACAAGATTGTCCTAAAGCATTAGAAACTTTAAAGTTCTTTTGCGAGGATGCTCCTGATATTCATATCATCGTGGCAGGATCCCTACTGGGAATATCACTCCATAGCGGGGTATCATATCCAGTAGGAAAAGTAGAAGAGCTGCGCCTCTATCCGATGAACTTCATCGAATTCCTCGATGCCATGGGAAAAGAGAAAATGGCAAGCATCCTGAAAGAAGGAAATTGGAACGTCATCAATTTACTGGAAACAGAATTGATCAGCCTGCTGCGACAATATTATTATGTAGGAGGAATGCCAGCCGCCGTACTCGCCCATGTAGAGCAGAAGGGACTACAGGAAGTCCGTTCCATCCAAAAGCAGATTATACAAGACTATCGCCGAGATTTCTCGAAGCACGCACCAGATAGAGAAGTGCCTCGCATTAATATGGTGTGGGACAGTATCCCTGCCCAACTTGCCAAAGAGAACAAGAAGTTCATCTATGGAGCCGTGAAGAAAAGTGCCAGAGCCGCAGATTTCGAACTGGCCATCCAATGGCTGATAGATGCAGGACTGGCATATAAGGTTCAGAGAGTCAATACCCCACGCCTCCCTTTCAAATTCTATGAAGACCTGAACGCCTTCAAACTCTTCATGCTCGATGTGGGACTGATGGGAGCGATGGCAGAGACTTCAGCAGAATCGATGCTGGTGGGCGATGGCATTTTCTCTGAATATAAAGGTGCCTTTACAGAACTATATGTCTTCACCCAGCTGAAAAGCCTGGATATTCCATTATACTATCATGCTGTGGATAACTCCACAATAGAGATTGATTTCCTGACCCAATGGCACGACAGGGTTATACCGATAGAAGTAAAGGCAGAGGTGAACGTTAAGGCGAAATCTCTCAGAACATTCATCACCAACAATCCGCAACTGAAGGGACTTCGCTACTCCATGCTTCCCTATAAGGATCAAGACTGGATGATCAACGTTCCGCTCTATGCCTGCCTGACACCATTTGACAAATCATTCTGATGCCTTTTAATAAAAGCTTCGATTCTGACATTTCCGTCAGAATCGAAGTGAAAGCCAATCATCGAACTTCGCGTTCTGGAAGGTATGGATGCATCACAGAATGCTTCGGTGGTAATCATTCCAACACCCAGTTTGCTCATCAGCTTCATCCCCGTACTCTGAGGATTCGGATTCGCCAGTTCCCCCATTCCTATCGCCTTAAAAGCCCCGATGCATCCTTCCGGATTGAGCTTTACCAGGACATTACCTAAATCGAATATGATATTCTTGTATTGCATAATCTATACATTATTTTAAATCGCACTTTTAATCTTTAATTAGATACTTTCTGCAAAAGTACTGTAAATTCGGGAGAGAACAAATGATTAGGGAAAAGAATGGTGGGAATATAACATTTATTAGTAAAAGAAGGATATGCCTGTAACTACTTTTACCTTCTGATAAGCCGCATTATCCCTTTGAACTGCCGAAGGGGTGGGTGTGGACGACGGTTGGAGAAATTTCTAAATCCATTTTGTATGGTGTAAGTGAATCCGCGAAAAGCAAAGGAGAATACAAGTTGCTTAGAATAACTGATATTAAAAATAACGCAGTTGATTGGAACACAGTCCCATATACTGATTATGATGAACATAAAGCAAATGCATATCTAATCAGCGATGGAGATATTCTGTTTGCAAGAACAGGTGCAACTGTAGGTAAATCTTATCTTGTAAAAGGACTACAAGATAAAGCAATATATGCTTCTTATTTAATACGAGTACAAACATTCAATGAAATTCTTCCAGAGTATGTAAAGTATTTCTTTGAATCTGGTTTCTATTGGGAACAAATACAAAGAGATTCTATAGGTATTGGACAGCCTAACGTAAATGGTACTACGCTTTCACAATTAGCTTTATCGATACCTCCAATAAATGAACAACATCGTATTGTAAATGAGTTAGGTTCTTGGCTGAATATTATTGATGTCATAGATAATGGAAAAGCAGAATTGCAAATAGCTATTAAGCGGGTCAAGAGTAAAATCCTCGACCTCGCCATTCACGGCAAACTCGTACCGCAAGACCCGAATGACGAGCCAGCCAGCGAACTGCTCAAACGCATCAATTCAAAGGCTGAAATCACTTGTGATAACCCCCAATATGGCAAGCTGCCGTTTGTAATACCTTCAAGTTGGGAATGGGTCAAACTTTCTGGTATAGCAAAATCAAATATAGGATTGACATATAGACCAACGGATATTGTTTCAACTGGAGTTCCCGTTTATCGTTCTAACAATATTAGAAATGGTAAAATTGACACAACTGATTTGGTAAAAGTTTCTACAAAAATATTAGAAAAGCAACTTCTTCATGTAGGAGATTTGCTTATTTGTGCAAGAAATGGCAGTAGAAATCTCATAGGTAAAAATGCTATTATAAGCGAACTAAAAGAACCAACATCATTTGGCGCATTTATGGCGGTTTGTAGAAGTGCGTATAATCAGTGGATAAGGATTGTACTAAACTCTGAATATTTTGATAGATATTTAGATGATTCTAATTCTGCCACTATAAATCAAGTTACGCAAAAGATGCTTTTAGCTTTACCTATTCCTCTACCTCCTCACCAAGAGCAACATCGCATTGTGGCTAAGATTGAAGAGTTATTCGCTCAACTCGACAAGATAGAAGCATCTTTGTAAACATCATATTTAGCCATCGCAAGTCATATTCTTGCGGTGGCTAAATGCTATAGATACAGTTACCAAGTAACAACCTTGTCCACTATCTTCTGCTGTTCGCTTGCTGTGCGTCGCAGATAAATGCGTGTTGTTTCGATGCTCTCATGTCCCATGAGGTCGGCAAGGAGGGCGATGTCGTTGAAACGGTCAAGGAAGTTCTTGGCGAAACGGTGACGGAAGGAGTGTGGATAAACCACATTACGGTTAAGACCGTACTTTTCGGCAAAGTACTTCAGTTGGATGGCTATGCCACGAGGGGAAAGGCGGTTGCCTGAACGATTGGTGAACAGATAGCCAGAGGTGATGTTTTGTTCTGTTAGCCATCTTTGGGCTTCAGTGCATAGCTTCTTCGGAATGTAAAGGCGGCGCATCTTGCCTCCTTTGCTGTACAAGTCAAGATAGCCAACCGCTACATGCTCAGCTTTGATTTGAAGCAGCTCGCTGACACGTGCACCAGTGGCAGCCATAAACCAAACGATGAAATACCATTCATCATAACCGTCTGCCTTTAGCTTGGCTTTCAGGAACTTGTAATCGGCATCGCTGATTACGTTCTCCAAGAAGTTCTTTTGTTGCGCCTTTACAAACTTCATCTTTAGCTTCTCTTGTTTGCTAAACTCCAAATACTTATTCATTGCTTGCAAACGCAAGTTTACCGTCTGTGGTTTGAAGTTCTCCATAAGATAACCCTTATAAGCCAACAGATTCTTCTTGTTCACCTCCTTGTAATTATCAAGGAAATACTTCATCGTCCATAGGTACGATGTTACCGTGTTCTTTGCCAAGTTTGACTTGACCAAATACTTTTCAAATTGTGTTACCATATTGTTTTGTATTAAAATGAATGGTAACAATATAAGAGGCGTGTCAAGAATGGGGAATCCCCATTGTAAGCCTTTATGCTTGCAATGAGGATTCTATCTTGTCAAGTTGGGCAAACAGCTCTTCTGTTTTGGCAACAATGCGCTCCTGCTCATTTATTGGAGGTAGCGGAAATTTTGTATCTGCAACTTTATCAGAATTTAGATTTGTCACAACTCCACCACTTGCAACATTTGCAAATTGCTCGAAGGCAAATGAAGATGAAAGTAGATAGTATAAGAAATCAGATGTATATGCATTCCCAATAGGAGAAATTACTAACCACCCATCATGAATACAACCATCTACATTTAATATATATGGTCGTCCAAAACTCATGGAGTTTGTAAGTAGAAAGTCTCCTTTATGAACAAACCGTGATTTCTTAGCACCTTCAGGACGAATTTTCTCTTTTACAGAATCTATATATTTGCCGTCTTTTGTAGTGTCCCCAATTTTTATCCAATTAATACCACTAACATCATTTGTCAAATAGTCTTTAATTGGTCTTGGCGATCCTCCTCTTGCAATTTCATTTACTGTCCCTAATCTACACCATTCCCACGAATTCGGTATTTTAAACGGCAGCTTGCCATATTGGGGGGTATCACAAGTGATTTCAGCCTTTGGATTGATGCGTTTGAGCAGTTCGCTGGCTGGTTCGTCATTCGAGTCTTGCGGTACAAGTTTGCCGTGAATGGCAAGGTCGAGGATTTTGGATTTGACCAGGCAAATTGTTGACTGTAAATCTGACTTTTCTTTTTCAACTATATCCACAAATGATAGCCAACGTTCAATTTCTGCCACTATTCTTTCTTGTTCTTTCAATGGCGGTAATGGCATACTTGTAGAAATTATTTTTTCTTTAGATATATTTGGTTGTGCTCCACCGCCTCCCATTGCAATAAAATTCTCTCGATTGGCAAGTAAGAAATAAAATAAGAACATTTGGTTTATACTGTACTCATAACAAGCACAACAAGCTTGATTTGTTGTTGCAGGGAATGACAATATTCCTATTTTTCCAATGGTCGCACCATACATAGCAATAAGTACACTTCCTTTAGGGTTTAGTCGTACAGATGTTTCTTCCAAAGCCCTTTGAGTAATGTATTCTGGTATGTATGTTATTGTTCCATCATTCAAATCACCAGTTTTTAGCCAAGGAATATTGCCCCCATAATAGTCTTTATTCATACGGCTTGGTGTTGCTCCTGATTGCCAAGAACCAATTTCTCCTAAAGTTGTCCACACCCATCCCTTCGGCAGTTCAAAGGGATAATGCGGCTTATCAGAAGTCTTTGCAGACTTCTTTCCCTTCTTAATTTTTCCCTCTTTGATGAGTCTTTCCTTTTCAGCACGGATACGTTCGAGCAGCACCGATGCTGGCTCATCGTTGGGATCTTGTGGAACGAGCTTGCCGTGAATAGCAAGGTCGAGTATCTTTTGTCTTAATGCTTTTGTGTCCATTATTAATTCGTCTATTAATTTTAAGATTTATCTTCTTTTGAGAAGAACTGACAGAATTCCCTTAATTGTTGTTGCATTTTTTCTTGCGGAATTAAGATACGCTTATATTCCGCCACCATCGTAGGACTCATGCTGCGACTCATAGCATATTCAACAACAACCTTGTCCACATCAGGACATAAAATGATGCCTATAGAAGGGTTCTCGTTGGAACGTTTTACATCACGGTCAAGAGCTTCAAGGTAAAACTCTAATTGACCAAGATCTCGAGGATGGAATTTGGTTTTCTTCAATTCCACCGCAACAAGTGCCTGGAGACCGCGATGAAAAAACAGCAAGTCTGCCTTATAGGTAGATGCACCAACGGTGAGCGGATACTCTTGGTCCATAAAGATGAAATCTTTACCTAATTCGAGAATAAATTGCTTCATATGCTCTATTAATCCATTCTTTAATTTGCTTTCATTGTATTTCTTTGGCAACCCAAGAAAATCTAAAAACACAGTGTCTTTAAACATAATAGGAGCATCAGGATATTGCTCTAATAATCCCTTCGACATATTACTTTTATTTCCGAGAAGATTGGAAAAAGTATCATTGTCAATACAGCGCTGCATCTCTCTTTTTCCTAGTTTTTCTTTATGTGCATAAAGAATATAGAATAACCGCTGTTCATAACGCTTACAACGACATAGTATTTCTATATGGTTAGTGAACGTTGTCAACTCCAAAATTTTAGGCATTTGTGCAGCCACTGGCTGCACAAATGCAGTAGCACCATTTTTTGATTGTATTGCCTTACTTTTCGATACTAATTGTTTTACTTCAATTTGTGCAGCCATTGGCTGCACAAATTCAGCATCAAGATACTTATTTACTATCGTAGTGAAAGTTTCCGTAGAATATTCATCATAGAACATCACCATATTATATATGTTTCTTCTACTATATCCTTTTATCTCAGGATGTTGAGAACGGATATATTCAGATAGTTGGGAAATAACCTTGCTTCCCCATTCCTCACTTTTTAACTTCTTGGAAACATAGGCACCTACATGCCACGCTGTGAGCAGCATCTCCTTATTGACAGCCATAGATGCTTTACTTCGATGCTGAACTATCAGATTTACGACTTCAGTAAACTGCTGTTCGATGTTAGTGTTTATCAAACTTTTGTCCATTTTATACCTCCTTTATTCCACTCAATAATTTCTCCAACTCGCTTACGGCCTTGCTGATATTCATGCTCTGTTCCTTGATGTTTGACATCAATTGGCTCAATGGTAAATCTTCAGTATCATTACCCTGTTTTATCCAAGTGATATCAAGACTTGTCTTGTCACGAGCCATGATTTCATCAATGCTATACTTGCGCCATCTGCCAGATGGGTTCTTGTCTGCATCATATGTCTCTTTGCGGGCATTGATGTCCTCAGCATGATAGCAGGTTACAAAGTCATCGAGGTGGTGACGCTCTAACTTGTTCGTAGCCAAGGTGTGTTTTACACCAGTGCGATAGTCGTAGAACCAAATATTCTTAGTTGGCTGTCCCTTGGTAAAGAATAGTACGTTTGCCTTTACTCCCTGTGCATAGAAAATACCTGTAGGTAAACGGAGAATGGTATGGAGATTGAAATCTGATAAGAGTTTCTTGCGAATGGTCTCTCCTGCGTTGCCTTCAAAAAGTACATTGTCTGGCAGGACTACTGCTGCACGTCCGCCAGTTTTGAGCATCAGCATCATATGCTGAAGGAAGTTGAGCTGGTTGTTCTTGGTTTCAACATAGAAGTCTGGACGATTGATTTCAACAGAACCGGCAGGGCGTGTGCCAAATGGAGGGTTGGCAAGGATGACATCCACTAAGGTGGAAGGTTCTTTCTCCAAAGAGTCCTCGCATACGATAGGGCTGTGGTCTGTGCCTATACCATGAAGATAAAGGTTCATGGAGGCAAGTGTAACCACAAGTGGGGTGATGTCATTGCCATGTAACGCTTTGTTGTTCAAAAAGTCCAATTTATCACGATTCTGGCTTTGTTCCTTCATGTAATCGTAGGCAGCAAGCAAGAAGCCACCAGTACCACAGGCGGGGTCGCATACAGTCTCACCAATTTGGGGTTGCAAGCAGTCAACCATAGCTTTAATCAGTGGACGTGGGGTAAAGTACTGACCAGCACCACTTTTTTTATCTTGACCATTTTTCTCCAAGATGCTTTCATATATAGCACCTTTTACATCACCATCCATGATGAGCCATTGCTCTTCATCTATCATAGTGATTACCTTCTTAAGATAGACAGGTTTGTCAATCTTGTTTTGTGCTTTGGTATAGATGGTGCCGATGAGGTCATCTTGTTGACTTAATAGTTTGAGTGTACTCTCATATTGCTTTACGAGATCATAGCCATCCAAGCCTGTCAAGTCTTTCCATCTATACCCAACAGGTATGGATGAATCCTCTCCAAAGAGTTCCATATTCTCGTCATCCATCTTTAAGAAAAGAAGATAGGTGAGTTGTGTGATGTAATCTGTAAATCCTACTCCGACTCCTGCTAATGTCGTAGCAAGATTCCATACCTTTTTTGTGAGCGTTTGCTCAGTTGTTATATTTTTAGCCATATCTATATACTATGCAGTTGTTCTTAATACTATAAATTTATATACGGAATCCAAAGCCTCGTCAGCTTTCTTCATGTTTCCGAAAGCTGCAATCAATTGGGCTGCATGGGTGACATCGTTCTTCCTTATCTCTCGCACGTTGCAGGCTCCATTGGCTGCGATGTATTCCACTATCTTGCCTATCAAATCTTTCTGCTTCGCTGTTATATCCATCTGTTTTCGACCATACCAAAGATTAAACATACTTCGAGCCGTAGGATAGGCACTTTCCAGTTTTTCGGTCTGATGGTAAGCGAAGCGTACCAGTTGGATGATGTTGGTAAGAGCCTCCGATTCTTCCTTCCTGGTCGTGCGGCGTACTTTATCACCATATACGATGGCGTATGAATTCCATAAGAGCTTTTGTGCAAAGCGGTTGTTCTCCATCTTCAACTTGTTTTCCAAGTCTTTCAGCATGGAATAGGTGATAGGTTCGCCCTCGTTATTATATAGAATGCGTAAAGCTTCTATGTCATCACAGTGGTCGCAGCAATATTGTTCAAATGCATCTGTGGTACTTTGAGCCTCTTCTATAGAGAAACCTTTGGATATGAGCGTATCTTCTCCAGGCATCAGTGTGTTGACAAAACCAGCTGCAAGAATCAGTATGTACTTACGGACATTGGCATGATTAGCTATCGGAGATACCAAACCCTTACGTTCATTGTTAGGTTCATTGATATCTACGTATGGTGGCAATTGTGGCTGGTGCTCAGGATCGAGAGCATTATAGATGCGTTGAGCAATTTCCAGCATGTCATCATGAGCGATGCGGACAAATTCCTGTCGCTGTGCATTATCTGCCTTATTGTAAAGTCTGGATAATGTGGCAGCAAGCCGCTTGAGGTAATTGTCTGGCAGATTTCCATGAGCGATACGTTCCAATAGTTCTTTTAATGTGATGGTCTCTGTCTCTGGACCTTCATACTGACCTGGTATGATATGCTCATGTTCGGTTACTCCTACTGCATCAACAAGGAAGAAACAGTCTTTGCTTATTGCATTAGGTGTCACGTTGCGCAGCTGTTCATCACCTATTGTCCGGACTCCACGCCCTTTCATCTGTGTATAGAGGGGAGCTGAAGCCACATCACGCATAAACATCACGACTTCCAGAGGCTTTACATCTGTTCCTGTTGCCACAAGAGTACAGGTTACGGCAATGCGAAAGTCCTTGTCGTTACGAAACTGGCGTATCAGTTCATTGCTATCTCCTGCTGAATAGGTTATCTTCTGAACAAAGCGGTCATCCGTGCGTCCAAAAACTTCTTTAGCAATTTGAACGATATTTGTTGCATGGTTTTCGTTGAGCGCAAAGATGAGGGTCTTGGGTAGATAGTCCATGTTTGGCTCTCTTTGAGGGTCATTGAACATTTCTGTATAGACAGCATCACGATAAGTGGAAAGAATAAGTTTTATCTGGGCAGGGTTGATGATGCTTCGATTTAACTCTTCTTTCGTATAATTCTTCGTTTCCTTTGTGCTTACGGTTTTAACTTCACCAGTGTATCGAGTCTCAACTTTGGTTTTCTGACCTTGCATGATAGCTCCACCTTCTTCTGTTACCTTTGTTCTGATTCGATAGATGCGGCTATCGACGTTGACACCATCTATGACTGACTGCTCAAGCGTATAGTTTACAACACGGTTGTTGTTGAAGAATGCCATCGTTTCTGGAATTGGTGTCGCTGTAAGACCAATAAGGCGAGCTGTATCAAAGTATTCTAGCACCTTGCGCCAGTTGCCATAAATAGAACGGTGACACTCATCTATAATGATAAGGTCGAAGAAATCGTGTGGTAAGTTTGGGTTGTCTGGTAATGTTACTTCACCATCAGCTGTATCTTCATCGTCATCATCTGTATCCGTAATCTCTTCTCCTTTTAAGAGTGAGAATAATCTTTGTATGGTACAGATAACCACATTGCTGTCTGTTGGTACTTCAGCCGACTTCAACCTGTTGACTGCATAGATAGTATTGAAGGCATCACCAGTTTCCGTAAGGCGGAATGTGCCAAACTCTGTTTCTGCCTGTTTTCCGAGGTTATTGCGGTCAACAAGAAACAGAACACGACGCATAGGAGTATAGCTAAGCATGCGATAGGCCGTGAGACATGCCGTATATGTTTTGCCGGCACCAGTAGCTAGAACCATCAATGCACGATTTTGCCCTATACGGAAGCTCTTCTCCAATTCCGTGACTGCCTCATATTGGCATTCTCGCAGACCTTTCTTATTCAATGTAGGAAGTCCGGCAAAAGGGTCGTCTATACCTAACATCTTTACTATTTCCTTAGGAGTAAGAATGCGGCTGATAGTTTCCCATTCTGAAGTTTCACGATGTCTATAATCAAAAAACTCTATTTCCTTGCCATTTGATTTAAAAAGGAAAGGCAAAGGTTTTTGCCAGGCTTGATAACAGTCAGGTACACTCTTTGCATATGTGATAGCCTGTTCACTCACAATATTGGAAGAAATATTAATTTCCTCTCGTTTAGCTTCGAGCACACCGACAGCTTTCCCATTGATAAACAGGAAATAATCTGCTTCAAGATTGCCTTTAAGCAATCCCTCACGAATAGCTACGGCTGAGATGGTAGGCTCGTATTCATCCCGATTGACAACCTTCCATCCTGCATCAGCAAACCATTGGTCTATTTTGACTCTTGCTTTTTCTTCTGGCGTCATAGTTTTGTTACCTATTATTTTAGTTACAAAGATAATGATAATATTTCACTTGACCATTTATATGATTCACTATTTATACTTTTTTGTCTTTTCCGAATGAAAATAAGTATAAGGGATAAAGGGAAAGTGCATCTTTCTTCATTATATTACAGGAAACGTTTTTCTAAAACTAATGCCACTATTGCCACACCTCAAGTTAACCAATTGGTTTTTAGCTATTTAAGCGTTGCAATAAGGGCATTTTCTATTATCACCTATTGACACCTATTGCCACACTCGGGCGAAAAACGGGGGATTCTCAGCGAAAAAGCAGAGGAATACTTATTGTTTTCGCAGAAAAACATTAAAAAAGTGGAGAAAAAGGCTTGCGGTTTCGAACATTTTTTTGTATTTTTGCAACCAACAGGAAAAATTCCTGCCGATTCCACCTAGAAGCTTACGACTCCTGTGAAACCACTTTATACACATTTAACCCAAAAACCAATGACACAAGCAGATTTAGTCAGACTCTACTTCAACAAAGAAAGTGCTTACAACTCATGGGACTATTGCTTCAACCAGCAATGTCCACTGGCTCAGGAATGTGCACACTATCTGTCCGTAACCTACAAAAAACCGGAACAGACCAAAGGCTACGCCATCTATCCCGATGCCTACCACGACAACAAGTGCGAACATTTCCTGCAGCTACAGATGATGAAAATGGCATACGGCTTTACGAATATTCTTGAAGAACTGAAACGTAAAGACGAAGCCACTTTCAGAGTACACATGACTTCCTACTTCGGAAGCAAGACTTCATATTACCGCTATAAATTAGGACAGACAGGACTCGTGCCTGAACAACAGCAGTACGTGCTGAAATGGTGCCAGCAACATGGATACACCAACATGAGGTTCGACCGATATGCAGAAGAGGTCAACTATTAACAGCCGCACGCCGATAAAGATTTTAACCCACGTACATGGTCACTCGTACCCGTGTACATGAGTATCCGTACCCATGTACACGGGTACGGATGACCAACACGATGAGCACGAATGACCGAGACGACGGGCACGAGTGCCCAGCATAGTCGGGCACATTTGCCCAACGCCTTGGGCAAAGTTGGGCAAAACCATCGACAAACCTAAGTATCACCCTATCAATAAATTAGCAGAAATATGAAGTTTACTATTACAAGAATCAACAAACAGAACAAGTTGATGGTCAGTTCGAAAACCGTAGAACGGTTTCTGGAGCGCATCGCTAAAGATGATGCCAAGCTGAGTGTCACCAATTTCAGAATGAGTGTGCCGCTCATGGAGGCCGACTACCAGTACTACAAAGGCATCAAGGAATGGCAGCACGTTTATCCAGCCGCAGAATTCAACAAGGATGAAAGCGGCAATCTCGTCTTCCAGAAATCAAACGGGCTGGTGATGCTCCACTTCATCAACCTCATGTCGGACCAGGAAAAAGATGCCTTCAAGAAGACGGTCAGTCTGCTACCGATGACCTTCGCTGCCTTCGAAGGAGCCGACGGCAGAAGCCTCATCGTGCTCGTAAGCATCTGCGACGAAGAAGGAAAAATCCCGACAAAAGAAGCCGACGCCGACTTACTCTACCAGTCTGCCTACGAACAGGTAAAAACACTCTACCAGTCGCAGGTACAGGCAGCCATCAAACCCGAAAAGCCATCATTGGCATCCAACTTCATGCTTACGCTGGATGCCTCTCCTTATTATAACAGCAAGGCTGTGGCGATGCGCATCTCCCAAAATATGAAGAAGGTAGCCTCAGCCCCTAAGAATGTAGACGATCTGAAGACATACGATGACTATGAGTTTCTTTACCGCAAGGCAGCAGAAGAGACGAAGGAAGAGATGAAAAAAGCCAACATCTCATGGCAGAACGATGAAGACCGGTTCCTTGCCGGTTTCTCAGCCATCGCCATCAAGCTCTGCAACATGGGCCTCAGCGAAGAAGAAGCTTTCATCCATATCCGCCGCAACAACTGGGGACATGTGACAGAAGAGAAACTCCACCAGATAGTGGGCACCGCTTACGATACCCATTCCAAAGACAGGAAGACGGAGAAATCAGCCTCAGGCAGAAAAGGCCGTGCCGAAATTCTGCAGATGATCAGATACCTGGAGAGCCGGTACCAGTTCCGTTACAATACCGTGATGAAATATACCGAATACCGCCCGAACAATTCATGGGTTGGCGATTTCAGACCGGTGGATGCCCGTGTGCAGAAAAGCATGACGCTGGATGTTCAGATAGCCGACATCCACGTAAGCATCAAGGATGTAAGGAATTTTCTAGAGTCAGACCGCATCAGGAACTATAGTCCAATAGAGTCCTATCTCTATGACTGTCTGGGAAAATGGGACGGCAAGGACCGCATCCGTGCCCTGGCTCGAACCGTACCCACCAACAATCCTCATTGGGAAAACTGGTTTTGCACCTGGTTTCTGGGAATGGTTGACCAGTGGCGCGGCATGTATCGCCGTCAATATGGCAACAGTACCATGCCGCTGCTCATTTCCAAGCAAGGTTACAACAAGAGTACCTTCTGCCGCCGTCTCATCCCTACCGAATTATCGTGGGGCTTCAGCGACAACATGATTCTCTCAGAAAAGCGTCAGGTTCTGCAGGCGATGTCACAATTTCTGCTCATCAATCTCGATGAGTTCAATCAGATTTCACCACAGGTGCAGCAGGGATTTCTGAAGAATCTGCTGCAGTTGCCAACGGTAAAAATCAAGCCGCCATACGGAAGTCATGTACAGGAATTCCCTCGTCTAGCCTCCTTCATCGCCACGAGCAACATGACCGATATTCTTTCCGACCCATCCGGCAACCGCCGTTTCCTGGGAGTAGAACTGACGGGACCTATCGATGTGAGTGGCAGACTGAACTATGAGCAGCTTTATGCGCAGGCGATGCAAGCTCTGGAGCGTGGCGAAAAATCCTATTTCGACGCCAAGGAAACCGCCATCATCATGCAACATAACAGACAATTTGAGCAGATTTCCCCTATCAAGCAATGTTTTCTGCAGGTTTTCGAGCCTGCAAGTACCCCGGAAAATGGCGAATATCTGATGGCAGCCGCTATTTTCGACATTTTGAAGCAGAAATTTGGCTCTTCTCTCCAGGTTTCGAGCATACAGAAATTGGGCAGAGAGCTTCAGAATATTGAAGGTTTGAAGAACCGAAGAACAAGGTTTGGTACTGAGTATCTGGTAGTTAGGAAATAACCTACTCACCTTCCATCTCATTTTCTCATAAAAAGAGTGTGGCAATGCGTGGCATTAGGTGGCAACAGAAATACCGCTTACTGCCACGCATTATTCACTTATAATCAGAGAGTTAAATGCATTGGTGACAGATGTGGCAATAAAAACAGAAAAACATTTCTATTCGTTATGGCGTACAACCAACTGTGCAGAAATCATCCACTTCATTTCACGAGTTCATCTACTTCATTGAGTTAACACATACGGCTGAGTTGGCAGAAGGAGTCGAATGCGATAGCTGAAGGAATCGAATGCAATAGCTGAAGGAGTCGAATGCGATAGCTGAAGGAGACACATTTGCACATTATTACATAAAGATAGCACCTTGACCGTACTAAACATACAGTCAAGGTGCTACAGTACAAATAATCTTCCTCCTCTAATGATCCATCGTTTTGCTATTGCTTATTCCTTAGCTCTTCTATCAAGTCATTTACAATATATGTATCACTCATTAGATGCAAGCCAAGTTCTTTGTCATGTAACATACGACAAACATCAGAGTCATAGAATATCTGTAAAGCTCTGTCGGTTGATATATGCAGCGTGTCGGCTAGTTGCTTTATGATACGAGCGATTTTATTCCATAATAAGAAATCCAACATAATTATATCCTTTCATATGATTTGAATTGTAAATACTTATCAACTATCTCCTGGCTTAAAATGCAAATCTGATAGTTGGGCTTGTGATAAACCAACTGGCGAAGAGTATGCTCAACATCTGCATAGCCATTGATATAGGCTTCTACTGCATCAATTACACGGTCGTCAGCCACTCCTCCTTCAATGATGTCATACCCACTCCAAGGCTGCTTTCCTTTTCTGCTGTCAACAATGAAGTCGAGCCATTCCTTATCGTAAGCATCAAATCGTTTTACCTTGCAGTCTTGTGGTATAGCGAACTCATAGGTGTTCACTATAGCTTGCTTGGCTCGTCTGATGGTCTTGATACGGACAGCCCATTTGGAAGCTTGTTCAAACAAAGGCGTAAGATAGAAGCCTGGACCGAAATCCAAGTCCTTTCTTCCAATGCTTACTAAAGGATGCTCAACAATGACATTTGAACCATGATATAATATTTGCTTTTCCATTATTCTTTTCTTTCCCAATTTTTAAGAGCTTCGATCACATCACTTGCCACAGCTTCCCGGCTCTCGGTATGTAGAGTGTCATAGCAATCTTGAATGAGACTCTTGATTAGCCCCACCTTATCCAATCGCTTTCTCATTTCAGACGGCGATATACCCATTTTTTGTGCTGAAACCTCGATGGCCAACACCGTAAAGGCGAGGCGTTCGAACTCTGGAGCACTTTTCTGTAATAGTTCTCTATCTTCCATTCTTTACAAAATATTGTATTTAAATGCAAATTTAAAGATTTTCTCTGATATTCCACTCAATTTCGGAGTTAAATAAAGAAAAATAGCCCGATTTTGCTAATTTCTTTACTAAACCTTTCTGAATCACACTCAATTTCTGCACTTTTTGCGATGCAGATTGGAGGCTCTGTGTTTTCCCCTCTAAAGCTCCATGGTGAGTGGTCTGTCGGAAATTCCGACAAGCCACTTTTTTCTTACAAAGCCTATTTAACGTTAAGTTTATTTCTTTTGCTAAAATTCTTCGTACAAAAAACTAAGTAATCAATATTTTTAGTATCTTTGTGGCGTAAACATTCAAACTAAGCGTTATGGAAAAGAATTATCAGAACAACAACAGCATATCAGACGCTGCAAACAAAAACGAAGAATCGAACAAGCCTGAACATGAAATTAAGGTAGAAATCGTTAGCATTGAAGTAGTAGGCGAAGATACTCCCCCCGAAGCACTCTAAGAAATATGAGCGTTGGGGGACAACAGCCTTGTTGTCCTTCGTTGTTTGGGTTGCCTGCATAGGATACAGTGCCAACAATCCCCAATCTACGGCGTGTTGGCCCTTATCGTCACATCAGCATTGTTTTTCTTATCTATTGAGCAAATGGTGTTTCTTAGTTCCGAAGAATAGTTTTACTGAGTACTTTAGCCGTTTTCTATTTTCTTCAACACTTTCTTTGTACGCTTTAAACCTTCGTCCAAAATCTCCCCAGAAAACACTTCTGTTGGTTCAGTTTTTTCTTCTCTCATGGAAAGAGGAGAAGTACGTAGGGGAAAAATTCTTCCTTACATACGATTGTATTATGATAACCACGGGCATATGCCCCAAAACATTTGCCCCCATATATCCACATTATAAATCTTTTGATTCCTACATCAAACCACAACCGATCACAACCATGCGTCAAGGGTGAATGTGTTGTATATCTTTTGATTCCTACATCAAACCACAACACTGGGTATGTGGCCAACTGGTTTGCAGTGTTGTATATCTTTTGATTCCTACATCAAACCACAACTGATGCCATCCATGATGATGTTCTTACTTGTTGTATATCTTTTGATTCCTACATCAAACCACAACCATACGGAAACTTAAAATCAAAGTAATATGTTGTATATCTTTTGATTCCTACATCAAACCACAACTTACAGCAATAGCTGCCGTAGCCCGAAATGTTGTATATCTTTTGATTCCTACATCAAACCACAACTGATAGGCTGCAAGACAAAACAGACCATCGTTGTATATCTTTTGATTCCTACATCAAACCACAACCTCTGCATTACCATAAACATTAGGTCTTGGTTGTATATCTTTTGATTCCTACATCAAACCACAACTTCATTGGTATGCTGTAACTTTTGCTAAAGTTGTATATCTTTTGATTCCTACATCAAACCACAACTGCAAGTATCAACTAATAGTTTATAGTAAGTTGTATATCTTTTGATTCCTACATCAAACCACAACATTGGCAAAGTCTGGTAGTACACTTACTTGTTGTATATCTTTTGATTCCTACATCAAACCACAACCGCTAGGGCTGAATAATTGTTTTCTAATAGTTGTATATCTTTTGATTCCTACATCAAACCACAACCAAACTCGATATTTAACACAAATCACTAAAGTTGTATATCTTTTGATTCCTACATCAAACCACAACTTTTCCACACACATATTGGATTTGAAGCAGTTGTATATCTTTTGATTCCTACATCAAACCACAACTGGCGGTTCGGGCAAACGTTATAACTTTAGTTGTATATCTTTTGATTCCTACATCAAACCACAACCCTGCACCTGCTTGATGTACTTGGCGCACTGTTGTATATCTTTTGATTCCTACATCAAACCACAACAGTTTGAAGAAACTTTCGGTTCTTTGACTGTTGTATATCTTTTGATTCCTACATCAAACCACAACTTTCTTTCGATTTACCCCGAAATTTGCGTTGTTGTATATCTTTTGATTCCTACATCAAACCACAACGGGGCGATGTGGTTCTGATGAACTTTCCAAGTTGTATATCTTTTGATTCCTACATCAAACCACAACTTGTACTTGTATACGATGTTTCCCTCGCTGTTGTATATCTTTTGATTCCTACATCAAACCACAACTCTTGGGTCATTGCTAGCTTCTGCTCTAGGGTTGTATATCTTTTGATTCCTACATCAAACCACAACTGCTTCGGGCTCGAAGATTCCACCATTTTGTTGTATATCTTTTGATTCCTACATCAAACCACAACAGTGTACGCTAGAGGATTGACCGGAAAGAGTTGTATATCTTTTGATTCCTACATCAAACCACAACCTATAGAATATAACATACTGATTCACAACATATATCAATCACTTCTTCTAATAAGAAATGGCGTGCAGGATATAATTTCTATTGCAAAAGTACTAAAAAAACTCCAATTGAATAGGTTCGCTGATAACTTTTTTCGATATTTTACTCTTATTAATACTTATTGGCTTACCCCAGAAGTTATAGATATCTCCATATTGCTTATCTGTTACACTTAACAAACTTACTTTTCCTGCCTCCGGAAGCAAAGATTTTACCCGTTTTACATGCACTTCCAAACTTTCCCTTGATGCACAATGACGGATATAGACAGAAAATTGCATCATAGAGAAACCATCTTTCTCTAAGTTTTTACGAAAAAGAGAAGCAGCCTTCATCTCTTTTTTCGTAGTAACAGGTAAATCGAAAAACACAAATAACCACATTATATGATAAGCATTTAGTCTATCTTCAGTCATGTCATAATAGGTAAGGAAAGTTTTTTTATTTCTCCAGAATAATATTTAACAAGAGAGGCAGTTGTTATGGTCAAAGCTATCTGCAAAGGTCGTTTAACCTTCCCTATATTGACATCACAATTCAACACATGCATTATCTCAGGCTTTGATTCTTTATTCAATTCGGAAATTCCTTTGCCATAAAGTCGATAAACGATTTCATCTACAAATGGCCGATATGGTTCCATAACATCATCAGCTAAAGGAAAAGCATTATATCTGCTTTTATGGAAGATACCCAAATTCGGAAGTAAACCAGAGCCTAACAAAGCACGTGCAACAGCTGCACGTAATATAGCATAGCCATAATTTAGAAGAGCATTAGGCGGACATCCATCCCTTTCTCTTTTAAAGGAGTTACCGAAAAGGCTATTCCAATACACCTTTGCCGCTAATCCCTCCCTATTGTCTGAATCTCCACTCTTAACATTATTATAATAAGGTTTGAGAATATCTTTATTCTTACCAGTAAGTCCCAAGACTGCGGATTGATTTGCTATCTTTGACTCTATAATCTGTTTCCAGGCTTGCTTTTTCATTGGCTCAGTAACAGCAAGCTGAAATTTTAAACTTTCAGCTTGCGTAGTATTAGCATCTAAGCTTTGCAACATAGATGTTGGCATCATCTTGGTATCACATAAAATAACAGCAACATTATTCTTTACCAACTCATTGAGAAGCGGTAAAGTAATGCTTATCATTTGATTTTCCAAGACAACACACCCTATATCTTCAATAGAGCGTGTTATCTTGTCGTCGCAATCTTTCCAAGAGATTACAATCTGGCAATTCTTGAGCGAAAGACATACAGGAGTTGAAAAGAATAATGTTTGCTTAATCATTTTTATCTTAATCTTTTAATTTCACCTAATTCATTTATCTCGAAATCATAGCCTTGAACTAAAGCCGAAAATTTACTATAACTATACAGTCCCTTAGAATCTCCTATACAGAAGCCTTTGGTAACTTTAGGTACTTCTGACGAAGGTCTAGCCTCAGTATGCTTAGTTACAACAATTCGACCAGCCTTCCAAAGTTCTGTTACTTTATAGAGTCTACGACTCCAATCACCGTTGTTTTCCCAGATTTCATCTGGGTTGTCAACATAAAGCAGTACCATCGTTCCCTTTTTTAAAGTATAGTACAAATTAAGCCCATCTTTATTTAGCTGTACAATATTTCCATCAACTAGTACTTTGTCGTTGCTTTGCTTATAGAATTTTGCAGCATCAAGCATATTAATGAATTCATACATATACTTTACTTTTCCTTTTGATGTTACACCTTTATAAACTGCCATTAAGTAATTATTATCACCAGGAGCTACATAATAATCATTCTTATAGCATTTATTAGATATATCACGCGGTTTGCGATGTTCGAAACTTAATGGATTTTTTACAGAAGTTATACATCTTACCTTTTTAATCGGAATCTGCTTTTCTTCATTCATCCATATCGTACCATTTAATGCATCTTTACCGCCTTTAGCTACTGCATTTTGTATGATTCCTCTAACAACATCATCTACAATATTTTTAATATCTTGATCACTAAGGTGATTATCAACATTTTTACGAACTACATAATACGGTGTATCCTCACCCGATCTCATAATTGCTCCATAATAAGTATCTTTATGCAACGAACCTCTTGCTGCATCACCCTTACAAAGAACTTTTTTCTTCTTCTTTCGTCCATTAATCTCTACATCAAGAAGAATTCTGCGGCGTCCTTGCTTTGGCATATTGTCTGGAGTATAATGATAAACCAAAATCTCATCTTGCACCCTTTTAATATCCTCAACAAATGTAGACCAAGGCTTTTTAAAATAAGCCTTTGACATGCCATACCATTCATGATTTTCCTCATCATGATAGTATGCTCCCAACTTATTATATTCATCTAAGCCGATACATGCAATAACGATGGCATCAATACAATGATGAACATGATTTACACGTTCCTTCTTACTATATACCTTTTGGATACCCCAAATCTTTCTAAAATCAGAAGTAGCAATACCCTTTACTGTATAGACATGCTTGAAGAGTGATTTCAAGTAAAGACGAGCATACTTAGAAATCACACTGATATCAGTACCTTGACGACGACTAAATCCTTCAGGTACACTCTCCATAGTGAAACGCAAATACTTACCACGCCAATAGTCACGCTGAAGTTCTAATAGATGGCGCTTGCGAATAATGCCATCCTTTTGCTCTTTGCTTGAAGCACCCTTAGATAACTTCTTTTGTTTACGAATTTGTCCTTCAAGAGACTCATACTTTTCTTTCCATTCATTAATACGAGTCATAATCTCATCATGATTAGACAATTCAGTAGGTAACTTGGTTTTCTTGACATCTCTATTGAAACGACTATCACAGAGAGTCAAATTCATCTTTGTACTATCACCACCTACACTACGAGGAATAGTATGCTCTATATCAAACTTTGGATTAGCTCCAACAAAGTCTGATATCCGTATTTGCTTACCCGTATATAAACAGATGTGCCCCTGTTCTTCCCAGAGAACATATTTCAAGACATCTGCATCAGTTGGTTCTATATCATTTCCCGTTTCTGCCTTAAAGAGATTTCTTATTTTCTTGCGAGCCTCATCATTCTTGTTTTGATTTTCTTTTGTGTATGCAGCAATAGCATTACGCTTATTAGCATCATTCAATTCACGAGCAAACTCAATATGAATTTCTGTATCTTGATCTATCTTACCTTCCTCCAACAAGCGGTTTACCAATTTACGCAATCTGAACATAGAACGCATAGCCATTGGATTACGCACACTATCAATTCGAGGTGAACCAAGTTGATAAACACCATGATTATTGGTGTGTTGCACTCTAGGATACATCTCCATCATAGAAGGATGGTATAGTTTCTGGAGTTTCTCATCAGATACATGATACTGCTCCTTCAGATACTCCTTGATACACACCTCGAAAGTACGTGCATCTTTAGAATCAATCTGATTCATTTCATAGATAATATTATCAATGGCTGCATTACGCATTTCCTCCATATTCCATTCGTATTGCGGCATCACTTCACATAAGTTACCCAAGAATACGGCGTGAGAATAAATCAAGCCTCTTCTAAGATAAGGAAGAATCTTACAGATAGCCTTCAAACTTAAAGACGCATAATCACTTGGCAAAGATATCTCACAAAACTTCTTTGCTTCTTCATCATCCAATTGCAGACGATTCTTGCCAAACTCTGCAAGTTTCGTTTCATCTGTATAGAAGAACAATGCATGCCAAATATCATTGACTACATTCAAACGACTTTTACCCTCGGCTAGCGTATAGGTTTCACAAAGAGAATCTATCCAATTATCTCCAAAGATATCTTTTAAAGCGGTAGTTACAGGACAACCAGAAACAGATGTATCCATAGGGTAATTGAAAAGATATGGCATTTCGGCATCAGAACTCTTCTTGTAAAAACCATATTGTTTTTTGGGTGCCAGTTTCTTAGCAATATCTTCAAAATCAAACTGCTTCTTTTTTATAATCAACTTACGGAAGAACAATGGCATAATGAGTGCTCGCTCCTCTGAAGACAGAGGGCGTAAGACATCATCATTTGGAGTCTGAATCTTTATGTTATTGATAAAAGAGAGCATTCTAAACTCTTCATACATAGGATGTGAAGAAGGACATCTTGTCTTGTTCTTCTCAAACACGCATTTACCAACTTGTCCTTTTTGCGACTTTAATGGTCGCTGGTAGAAAATGGCTTTTTCTATTTGATGTACCACTTCATGACCAAGATTCTTATCTAACTCCTGCTTTTCACAAATAGCCTTAAACTCTGCCAGATAATGCTCATTGCGTGCAGTATAATGATTACGGATCTTCTCTCCTTTATTATAGAGAGAATAAAAATAATCACCAAGATACTCATAACCAGCATCATGCATCTCTTGAGTAAGGTTACTGATACTTTCTTTTACCATTCCAGTATCATCACCACTCTGGTCTTTACGATTACTTAAAAAGCCACGTCGCTGAATCATGTGATAAAAAGCACGACCCAGAATATATCTATCAGTTATACTGCTGAAATCCAAACAATCATGAAGACACTTATGCCTATAAGCGTATGGTGTCTTTTCTGATTCATCATCAGTACTTTGCCATTGCATAAACAATTCATTCTTAGGATACTCCTTCTTGAGTCTCCATGCAGATAGTTCTGCTTTCGAAAGCGGAGGACATAAATGCGCATCACTTAAAATACGAAGCAGACGTATCTTACGTAATTTAATACGATAGTTTCTGACTCTTGCTGCCTTATGAGCCGTACGGTCAGCTGCTTTAGAAGACTCTATGCCTTTTTCTATTTTAACACCTTCCTGAAAGATGTTCACACCTTTATCCAGCAAATGATATTCATCCGCCTTCTTTTCTACAATAGCCCATCCAAGACTATTGGTACCAGTATCAATTCCTAGTATTTTAGTCATATCAGTATTATTTTATATGCTTAATTATTAATTTTCTGTAAAATTACAACATTTTTATTGGATAAACAAATATTTTGTATTATATTTGCAGCAGAAAATAAGATTTCCTACATCTTATCACAATAAGGCAGTAATTGCCGAAGGGTAAAACCTATAATCCCGCTTCGGTGGGATTTATTTTTTTTATATACCTCCCATTTTCTCCAGCAAATTCATCCTTGCCTTATCAGCAATCTCTTTCGCCTCCAAATAGCAACCATCTATTTCTTCATAGGTGTATGCATTCCGAGCCTCAGCGATGCTTTGGGTTGCAACCTCTTCGAACATATCGAAGACAATTTGCTCATTATTTTTTTTCTTCATATCTAACACTATTAAGAATTAGTATTTCCTATTTTAAATATCATCAAATGCTGACATTTACACCGACATTCAACATTCACGAATCTACTATCGAGTTGACTCTCTTCTCCCTTCCCAATGTCTCAGGAAATGCATAGTGGCCATTACCTATTTCTCGAGGATTAGGCTCTATATGCTCGGCATACCATGCCCGTTTATACTCGGTGGTGATGATGCCGTAATCTCTGGCGGCAATGATGGATGCGGCGAGAGATGCGCCATATAGCTCCTTGATATCGATCATCTCCTCCAGCGTTATCTTCTCACGTTTCTTGGAACCCAACTCTTCGATAAGCGCCAATTTAGGAAGAAGGAAGAAACTGGCAAAGAGATCACAACGCTTCTCCAGCCTCAGCGGACTATCTTCCGGGAAGAGGAGAAGCAGATGGGCCAGTTCATGAACTGCCGTGAAACGAAGTTTCTCTACGCTACTCTTTTCCGGATTGAAATCGAGAATCATCAGCGGATGCTTCTTATCTGCCCAGGTGCTCATTCCGAAGACATACTCTGGAAGATTAGCAGCAAGTATCATGATACCTTTTCTTTCCAAGAGTCTCAGGATACTGGCGATAGGTCCATCACCGCAATGCCACTTTTCACGAAGAAGGCTGGATGCCTGGATGGCATCTTCCTGCGTTGATACCTTGGTGCCTTTTATCGGATTCTTGAACTGGGTAGGAAAACCCGCTTTTTTCTCCTTGGCAAGATACTGCTCCGCCCAAAACGAAAGCTTTGCTTCAAGGGCTTGCAACTCGTCTTCGGATACATTCCCATTAGAGGTGGTACGGAGCATCGGAACATCTATCTTGAGATTGGTACCATCGAAATATGCCTCGCTGATGTTGAGGGCTTTGGCTATGGCTTGCAGGGCATCACGCTTGGGGCGCATGATGCCTTTTTCATATCGGGAGATGCTCTGCTTGGTGATGGCTCCGTTGGTTCGCTCTACGAGTTTATCCATGCTGAGTCCCATCATCTGTCGCGCTTCCCGCAATCTTATAGAAAATGATTCATTAATCATAATTGTCAGCTTTTTAATTTGTTGACAAATATAAGAAAAAGAATTGATTTTGTAACTAAGTGTTTATAAGATTTAACATAAAAAAGCAGGCAAATGATAAAATAACAAGAAGAATTTAGGCAAAATCAGGTTTACACATTATTATAATAGAAAACACCTTGACCATACAAAACATACAGTCAAGGTGTTATACATATATTCATTCTCTATCTTAGTTGCTATAAGCACTCTCACCATGCTCGTAGATGTCGAGACCTTCCTCTTCTACTCGCTTGTCAACACGTACACCTACACTCTTATCTACTACCTTGAAGATAATGTAGGTAACTACTACGCTGTAGATGATGCTTACCACGGTGGCTACAACCTGAACCCAAAGCTGATGCCAGTCGCCATAGAGGGCACCTTGTACACCTTCGGCTCCTGTTACATACTGAGTGGCGAAGACACCGGTGAGGATAGATCCCAGAATACCACCCATACCATGGACACCAAAAGCATCGAGAGCATCATCATACTTGAACTTCTCCTTTACTACAGCTACCATGAAGAAGCAGACGATGGTGGAAATGATACCGATGCAGAAGGCTCCGAAAATATCGGTACTGCCGGCTGCAGGAGTGATGGCTACCAGTCCGGCAACAGCACCGGTACAAGCACCTACCGTGGTTGGCTTCTTGTTTACAATCCAGTCGATGAGCATCCAGGTGGTGGCTGCCGCTGCTGTTGCGATATGAGTTACAAGGAAGGCATTGGCTGCCAGACCATCAGCTGCCAATCCGCTACCGGCATTGAAGCCGAACCATCCCAACCAGAGGAATGACATACCCATGAACACGAAGGTGATGTTGTGAGGTGTGATAGGATGACCGGCACGGTAATCATCTCGCTTGCCTACACAGAGTGCCATGACCAGAGCGGCTACACCGGCATTGATATGAACCACGGTACCACCCGCAAAGTCGATGGCTCCCATCTCCTGCAGGAAACCGCCACCCCATACCCAGTGGGCCATTGGAAGATAAGCGATGATAACCCAGAGGATGGTGAAAAGTACATATCCGCTGAACTTCACGCGCTCGGCAAAGGCACCGAGAATCAAGGCTGGAGTAATGAGGGCGAACATGCACTGGAACATTGCAAAGGTGAGCTCCGGAATGCCTGTTGGCATGATGGCATCCAAGCCGATGCCGTGGAGGAAACATTTATCGAAACCACCGATGACGCAAGCCAGAGGATTGCCCGAATCGGCATATTCTGTAGAGAAAGCCCAGGAATAACCGAAGGCTACCCATATCAGACTGACTACTGCCACGATGAAAACCGTCTGCATCAGGATGCTGAGGATATTCTTCTGGCGCACCAAACCACCATAAAAAAGTGCTATACCCGGGATTGACATCAAAAGCACCAAGATGGTGGCCATGATCATCCACGCTGTGTTACCCGTATCAAGTGTAGTTAATAATAAACTGCTCATACTTATATCTTATAGTTAAATTAGAATACTAAATAATATTTATTAAAGATAAGTAAGAATGCCTAATTCAACATTCAACACTTAACATTCAACATTTTAAATTATTCCTCTTTCTCAGCGTTATACAATGCGATGTCGCCTCGCTCGCCGGTTCTGATTCTAACGGTATCGAGTACAGGAATCACGAAGATTCTGCCGTCTCCTACTTCACCGGTCTGTGCAGCGCCCTGGATGGCGGCGATGGTAGGCTCCACATTCTTATCACGAACCACAATATTCAGAAGCACACGTTCGATGCTGCTGGTATCATACATCACACCACGGTAAATGCGAGCCTGGCGCATTTTACCCTCACCTCTTACATTATAATAAGAGAACCACTCGATGTCTGCTGCTAAAAGCGCCTTCTTGACATCCTCGAATCTAGACTTACGGATAATTGCCTCAATCTTCTTCATAATCCTTTAATAATTAATAATGTGTTAATACTTCTATTGATTGTCTCTTTTCGAAAACGGGCCTTCATTGGTTGCTATTCAAACCAAGACTTTCTTTTACACTATGTTCGTTTTCGGCTGCAAAATTAATACATTTTGTCAGCATTTTAAAGAAAATAAAAACATTTCGCTTTTGCTTTTTGTCGAACATTTTAAATTTATCGAGGCTTATCCTATTCTCCTTACAATTTGTAAGGCAGAAAGCATTTTTATGATACAAATTGTAAGATAGCGAAAAATAATCAAGATTTCTGCATTTATTTTCTTGCATATTTCAACAAATCGTCGTACCTTTGCAACCGAAATTAAACAAATAGTCATCGAAATATTCGAAAGACTAGCAAAAAGTCAAATCTCAAAAGAGATAAGACGTGAGAGATAAAAGAAGAGTATTCAAACATAAAGAACAACGCAGATGAAAGAAACAGTTCATTTTACAAAGATGCAGGGAGCGGGTAACGATTATATATATGTAGATACCCAACAATACGATATCCCTGACCCAGAGAAGGCGGCCATTGCCTGGAGTGCTTATCATACAGGCATAGGAAGCGATGGACTGGTTCTCATCGGAAAGCCGCAAGACGGCAGAAGAGCAGATTATTCGATGCGCATCTTCAACGCCGATGGTTCAGAAGCGATGATGTGCGGCAATGCAAGCCGATGCATCGGTAAGTATCTTTACGAAAAAGGATTGACCCGAAAGGACACCATCCGACTGGAAACACTTTCGGGTATCAAGATATTGAAACTTCATCTTCAGGATAATAAGAAAGTTGTGGAATCGGTAACAGTAGACATGCTGGAACCCAAACTTGAAAATCTCGAGCAATTCATAGGCCCTTCGGTGCTCGAAGCTGACGGCAGAAAATTTGAAGGCACCTATGTTTGCATGGGTAATCCGCATTTCGTTACCTTCGTGGATGACATCGACACCATCGACATCGCCCACTATGGTAAAATCCTGGAAAGAGACAAGGCATTTCCCCAGAGATGCAACATAGAATTTGCACAAGTAACTGACACAGACGCCATAAGGACACGAGTTTGGGAAAGGGGAAGCGGAATAACAATGGCTTGCGGAACAGGAGCCTGTGCCACAGCCGTAGCCGCAGCCCTTACCAACCGTACCGGCAGAAAAAGCAGTATCGTGATGGATGGCGGAACGCTGGAAATAGAATATAGCGAGGCTGATGATCATGTTTACATGACAGGGCCTGCAGCCTTCTCATTCGAAGGAGAAATCCAGTTGGAGTGTTAATATAGGGAGTGTTGAATGTGGAATGTTGAATGTTGAATTTAGCTGCACCCACAAAGTCTCTAGAGTGTTGAATGTGGAATGTTGAATGTTGAATTTAGCTGTACCCACAAAGTCAACATTCAACACTCAACACTCAACATTTTAAAAAGAGAACGCAAACTTAAATAACAAATGGTCGATAATGACCACAAATAAAAGGAGAAACAAAATATGGCATTAGTTAATGAACATTTCCTGAAGTTGGCCAACAACTACCTGTTTGCCGACATCGCAAAGAAGGTGAACGCCTACAAGATTGCACATCCAAAGCAGCGTGTAATCAGTCTGGGCATCGGTGACGTAACCCAGCCTCTCTGCCCTGCCGTCATCAAGGCGATGCACAAGGCAGTGGATGAGATGGCTGAGCAGGCTTCTTTCAGAGGCTACGGCCCGGAGCGAGGCTACGACTTCCTCCGAGAGGCTATCATCAAGAACGACTTCCTGCCACGTGGCATTCATCTTGACGCCAACGAGGTATTCGTAAACGATGGAGCCAAGAGCGATACGGGAAATATCCAGGAGATTTTGAGATGGGATAACAACATCGGCGTTACCGACCCGATTTATCCGGTTTATATAGACTCTAACGTGATGATAGGTAGAGCCGGAGTCTTCGAGAACGGCAAGTGGAGTAACGTAACCTACATGCCTTGCGATGAGAGCGACGACTTCATCCCTCAGATTCCAGACCATCGTGTGGACATGATTTATCTCTGTTATCCAAACAACCCTACGGGTACGGTCATCTCGAAAGAAGAACTCAGAAAATGGGTAAACTATGCTATCAAGAACGAGAGCATCATCCTCTATGATGCAGCCTACGAGGCATATATCACCGACCCATCAATTCCTCATTCTATCTACGAGATTCGTGGAGCCAGAAAGGTAGCGATAGAATTCCACAGTTATTCGAAGACTGCCGGATTCACCGGTGTGCGTTGTGGTTACACCATCGTACCTAAGGAGTTGAAGGCAAAGACATTGGCAGGTGAGGAAGTGGCATTGAATCCTATCTGGGACCGCCGCCAGTGCACCAAGTTCAACGGTACCAGCTATATCAGCCAGCGTGCTGCCGAGGCCATCTACACCCCTGAGGGTAAGGAACAGGTGAAGGCAACCATCAACTACTATATGGAGAATGCCCACTTCATGAGAGCAGAACTCCAGAAACTCGGCTTGAGAGTATATGGCGGCGAGAATGCACCTTATCTCTGGGTGAAGACGCCAAACAACACGCCAAGCTGGAAATTCTTCGAAGAGATGCTTTATGGTGCCAGCGTAGTCTGCACCCCTGGTGTCGGCTTCGGTCCATCGGGCGAAGGCTACATCCGACTCACTGCCTTCGGCGAGCATGAGGACTGCAAGGAAGCCATGGAGAGAATAGCCAAATGGTTAGGAAAATAAACGTTCCAACAGATTATAAAAACATTGAAAATCAGAAATTTTAAAATATATAAGGTATGAGCAACTTAAGATTTGAAGCTGTTTCAGAGGCTTCCAAGAGAAAGCCTGTTGAGGTAACCGCTCCTAGCGAGCGACCAAGTGAATTCTTCGGAAAGAAGGTATTCAACCGACAGAAGATGTACAAGTATCTCCCTGCAGATGTCTATGAGAAACTGGTAGATGTCATAGACAACGGAGCACGTCTCGACCGTAACATCGCCAACGCCGTAGCCAAAGGCATCAAGCAGTGGGCTGACGAGAATGGCGTAACACACTACACCCACTGGTTCCAGCCACTGACAGAAGGTACTGCCGAGAAGCACGATGCCTTCATCGAGCATGATGGCAAGGGTGGTATGATCGAGGAATTTTCAGGTAAGTTGCTCGTTCAGCAGGAGCCTGATGCTTCTTCATTCCCTTCTGGCGGCATCCGCTCTACCTTCGAGGCTCGCGGTTATTCAGCATGGGATCCAACATCTCCTGTATTCATCATCGACGATACACTCTGTATCCCTACAGTCTTCATCTCTTATACAGGTGAGGCACTCGACTATAAAGCTCCATTGCTCCGTTCATTGCACGCTGTAAACGTAGCAGCAACAGAGGTTTGCCACTACTTCAACCCTGATGTCAAGAAAGTTATTTCCAATCTCGGTTGGGAGCAGGAGTACTTCCTGGTAGATGAAAGCTTGTATGCTGCACGTCCAGACCTGATGCTGACAGGCCGCACCCTGATGGGTCACGATTCGGCAAAGAACCAGCAGATGGATGACCACTACTTCGGCGCCATTCCTGAGCGTGTTCAGGCATTCATGAAGGATTTGGAAATCCAGGCTCTTGAGCTCGGTATTCCTTGCAAGACCCGCCATAATGAGGTAGCACCAAACCAGTTTGAGTTGGCACCTATCTTCGAGGAGACCAACCTTGCCGTTGACCACAACATGCTCCTGATGAGCTTGATGAAGAAGGTAGCTCGCCATCACGGTTTCCGCGTACTTCTCCATGAGAAGCCATTCGCAGGCATCAACGGTTCAGGTAAGCACAACAACTGGAGTCTGGCTACAGATACCGGCATCCTGCTCCATGGTCCTGGCAAGACACCAGAGGATAACCTCCGCTTCGTAGTCTTCATCACAGAGACCCTGATGGGTGTATATAAGCACAATGGTTTGCTCAAGGCTTCTATCATGAGCGCTACCAATGCGCATCGTCTGGGTGCCAACGAGGCACCTCCAGCAATCATCTCTTCATTCCTCGGCAAGCAGTTGACCGACCTTCTCGAGCACATTGAGAAAGCCGACAAGAAGGATCTCTTCACCGTGGCTGGCAAGCAGGGCATGAAGTTGGATATCCCTGAGATACCAGAGTTGATGATTGATAACACCGACCGTAACCGTACATCACCATTCGCCTTCACCGGTAACCGTTTCGAGTTCCGTGCCGTAGGTTCTGAGGCTAACTGTGCATCAGCAATGATTGTATTGAACACAGCCGTAGCCGAGGCTTTGACCGACTTCAAGAAGCGTGTGGATGAGTTGATTGCCAAGGGTGAGGACAAGACATCTGCCATCATCGATATCGTTCGTCAGGATTTGAAGACCTGCAAGCCTATCCGTTTCGACGGTAATGGTTACTCAGATGAGTGGGTAGAGGAAGCTGCTAAGCGTGGTTTGGACTGCGAGAAGAGCTGTCCTAAGATTTTCGAGCGTTATCTCGACCCTGCATCTATCAAGATGTTCGAGGATATGGGTGTCATGAAGAAGAACGAGTTGGAAGCCCGCAACGAGGTGAAATGGGAGACCTACACCAAGAAGATTCAGATTGAGGCTCGTGTGATGGGTGACTTGAGCATGAACCACATCATCCCTGTGGCTACTCACTATCAGAGTCAGTTGGCTAAGAATGTGGAGAACATGATTGACATCTTCGGCGACGAGGAAGGCAAGAAGTTGACAGCTCGCAACATCAATATCATCAAGAAGATTGCTGAGCGCACTCAGATCATCGAGACAGGTGTTGAGGAGTTGGTAAATGCCCGCAAGGTAGCCAACAAGATTGAGAATGAATACGATAAGGCGATAGCTTATCATGACACGGTAGCTCCAAAGATGGAGGAAATCCGTTATCAGATTGATAAGTTGGAGTTGGCTGTAGCCGATGAGCTTTGGACCTTGCCTAAGTATCGTGAGCTCTTGTTCATCAGATAAGGTCATTATCTTCAAATCGAAATAAAAAAAGCTCTAAAAGAGCTACTCTTCATCAGATATAACAATTGAACGATCAATCTATTTCTTTTATTGGTTGTTTAAGTTTGCGCGGAGTGTGGTTGTGAAATCACGCTCCGCTTTTTTATTTATCTAAACCAGGCTACCTAGAATGCAATAATCGTTGCAGAATAAATATTTGCATTTATGCTTGGCTAATTCAGATTTTCTTCGTACCTTAGCAGCGCAAAACGTAAAGTGCGTAAGAATATGGCAAAAATAGTAAATAAATATCCTGTAGGAATTCAGACCTTTGAAGAAATCCGCGAGAAAGGTTATCTCTATATAGATAAGACCAAATACATCGTGGATTTTAGAGAAAAAGGGATGAAATATGTTTTTCTGAGTCGCCCAAGACGATTCGGCAAATCGCTTTTTGCCTCTACCCTCCAAGCCTATTTCGAGGGAAGAAAGGAACTTTTTGAGGGATTAGCCATTGCAGATTATGAAAAGGATTGGGTGAAGCATCCTGTATTTCATTTCGACTTGAGCGGTGCCAAGCACATGAGCATAGATCAACTGGAAAGATACCTGGCTGATATGCTTGAAGAGCAGGAGACCATCTGGGGCTACAAGACTCATCAGGTGGATGCAAACCTCCGCCTAAAAGACCTAGTGAAGAAAGCTTACGAGAAGACGGGCGAGAAGGCTGTAGTCATCATCGATGAATACGATGCCCCTTTGCTGGACGTAGTGCATGAAAAAGAGAACCTGCAACCGCTCCGCCGCATCATGCAGAACTTCTATAGTCCTCTGAAGATGCTTGATCCATACCTGGAGTTCACCTTCATCACTGGTATCACCAAGTTTCCTCAATCTAGCATATTCTGTGGACTCAACAACCTCGATAATATTAGCATGTTCAACCAGTATTCAGCCATCTGCGGCATCAGCAAGACAGAACTTACCACGCAGATGAAACCGGACATCGAAGCTATGGGGGAAGCACTGAATATGACGTATGAGGAGTGCCTGAAAGAACTGACACAATTCTACGACGGTTATCATTTCAGCGAGAAATCAGAAGATATCTTTAATCCGTTCAGCCTGGTAAAGGCACTGAATGCAGGCAAGATTGCTTCTTACTGGTTTGGTTCCGGCACGCCGTCCTTCCTCTTGAAACTTCTTGATAAGTATCATGTCAATCTTTCTACATTGGAAAGTCAGGAGGCGGTATTGAGTTCCTTCGACCAATCTACAGAAGAAATGACAGATGCCTTGCCATTGCTTTACCAGAGTGGCTATCTGACCATCAAGAAATATGAGCCGATGTTTCAGGAATATACCCTGGGCATCCCAAACAAAGAGGTACGCGACGGACTGCTCAATTCATTGATTTGATGAAGCTTTGGCACAAATAGAAGAAAAAGGCTACATGTTGCCTTATCATTCTGAAGGTAAGCGACTGGTTAAAATCGGTATCAGCTTCGACAGTACCCAGAGAACTATCAGAGATTGGAAAATCAAGGAAGAATAAAGAAAAAAAGCCGAACCAGAAGCTATATCCAGCTATCTGTTTCGGCTTTTATTTTACTTCATATTGAACTTTATCTTCTTCATTGCCATTTCAAAAAGCAAAAATCCTTTTTACCCTTTTACCTTTTTACTTTTTTACCCTTTTACCTTTAAAAGATTGATTGTCTGTGATTTTCCCGTGATGCCTGTTACCACGGCAATTCCATTGTCACGAATCTCCACCTTCTCATATTTGGCATCAACAATCACTTTTCCTTTCAATGTCATAACGCCCCAATGTCTGGGAATCTCTTCAAAGGCGCAATAGGCGCCAACAGGTTGCGCTATACTGCAGTAGAGGGGTGGCACGATAACTTTACCATCTACCTTCACACCCCATTTCTTTCCTGCTTGATACAATTCCACATGCCCTGCTTCTGACTTCTCATGCAAAAGAAGCATCTCGTTTGCTTCCATTTCCTTTTTTTGCAACATCGCCTCATGATAGTATTTCTTGCCAAGGCGAGGCATCACGACATTCAAATCTTCATTTTCATTCTTTGGATGATTGCATCCTATATAAGTCTTCTTCAAATTTGAATCCACCATGTAGTAGTCCTCTTTGCTGTCCATGACAACGATACGTTCACCATACAGGACTGCACATAACCAATACACATGTTCGTAATCATTACGTAGGAAACATACATTCCTGCTCTCTTCATTGCTCATGCGCATCTTCCCTTCATCACCCTCACAATAGTACCATACCTGACAACCGGGAGCAGAAGGTCTGAATCTGAATATCATATAGTACCCATAATTCAGAAAATCATATTGTGAAGGATGATAGGGCAGAGAAAAATCTTCTTGGGTTCGAGACATGAAGATGTCGTTATATTCTATAAACTCCCATCCTTTTATGTTGACAACATGGGGAGCTTCTGCTACGTTAGTACCATCGTCGATGACAGCTTTTGCCAACAGGTCATAATAGCATTTCGCCTTTCTGCGAGGTCGGTAGAACAGGATGTTGCCATCCAACAGCTTCATGTCATAGTAATCGCCTGGCTCCAAGACCTGTTCTCCTTGTCGGTTCACTACCGACATCTTTCCATCAGGCAGCTTGATGATGGCAAACTCCCCGTTGCTATCTACAAACTCACGATACTGTAGTGTTTGGAGCAATTCTTCATGGCTCATCACCATCATCATTTCTGAATCTGGATGAATCTGAATATCGTCTTGCCTCTCGTTCATTAGGAAAAACTCTCTATCCTTCGGAGTCTCCTTTCTCTTGCCAACTTTCAGCTTTCCTTCAAACATCGCATTCCAGTTCCATACTTGCGAAGGCAACCCGAACACCCGATACAGTCCCACATTATCTATAATCACGCAGTTCTTCTTTCCCTTGGCTACTCGCAATCCACGTCCCACCATCTGCAGGTACTTGGCAAGCGACAACGTAGGTCGAGCCAACTGTACAAACTCCACATCCGGGCAGTCAAATCCCTCCGAGAATATGTCCACATTCACCAGCACTTGTATAGGAGCAAGTCCATCAGCAGCCCCATCAGCAGCCCGCAAGCAAGTAGCACCCAGGCCATCTCCAGCTCGCAAGCAAATATCAGTAAGGCGGTCCCATCCCGCACAATCTGGCGAGGGCTTTGATGCCCCGCCAACCTTAGAGCGTAGCGGTTCCGAGCACCGAGTAGGGCGGTTTCCTCCCTCTCCCCTGAGGGTGAGAGGGTCGGGGTGAGAGGTGGAGCCCTCTTTAATGGTAAAGAGGGACGGGGTGATTTTAGAAAAATCTCCTTCTTTAAGGGTAAAGAGGGACGGGGTGATTTTCGAAAAATATTGAGAAGTATTAGAAGTATTAGAAGAAGCTTTGAACCTTTCAATAAGTTCTTTTCGTAAAGAACTTGGCGTCTTACTATCAATAGCAACAGCCGCGATGCCGTGTTCTCTGTAGAACTCGGCAATAGCATTAGCATGACTAATATTGATAGCATACACGATGCCCTTTCTATCTTTACCATATTCCTCCAAACTCCGATAGAGCCTTTCGATGCTCGGTTTCTTATTCAGCAACATATCCATTTCCTTGTTTTGGTAGTCACCGTCTGCCCCTCGCTTCTGCAAGGAGTCGATGAGCCGTTGCGTCACACCATCCGATTTGATGCTCACAAAATCGTATGTCGCCAATCTTCCCTTGCTGATAAACTCAGGAACACTCCACGACTGCACCAATACGTCAAACAGATCAGTAAAACCCTTACCATTCAATCGGCAAGGTGTAGCCGTCAGTCCCAAGAACTTAGCTTTCGGGAATCTCTCCCACATCTCCTTATAGGTCTTGGCAAGGGCATGGTGCGCCTCATCAATCACAATCATCCCCGGTTCTTCCTCTATCTCGTCATAGTGCTTCGACAACCATTGTATCGACACAGCCTTGATAGGAACATTGAATGCGCTAGCCGACAAACAATCTGGCGAACACTCAGACGCCTCCTTTGATGCGCCAGCCGACAAACAATCTGGCGAGACCTTTGATGCCCCAATAGCACCCAGGCGGTCCCATCCCGCACAATCTGGCGAGACCTTTGATGGTCCGCCAACCTTAGAGCGTAGCGGTTCTGAGCACCAGAGGGCGGTTACATCCCCGCTTCCTGAGGAAGAGGGGCTTGGGGAGAAAGTGGAGCCCTCTTTGGAAAGAGGGACGGGGTGATTCGAAAAACTGAAATTCAAAAGAAACTTATTCAAAGTGTCTTTTATCTGCGACACCAACTCCCTTCTATGGGCAACAATCCAAACATTGCAATTGGAATGTTCCCTCAAAAACGATTCTACGACCGAAGCGAGTAGAACCGTTTTTCCCGTACCCGTTGGCATTTGTGCCATCACGGATCGATGAAGGCGCAACGCCTTCTCAATCCGTTCCTTCATATCCTCTTGGTAATCAAAAAGCTTAATATTCTTCATATAAAAGCATATAATGAATATAGCGTCCCTGCTATATTCCAAGCAGTGACACCTATCAGTATGTTAAAAAGTAAGATGGTATCTTTTTTAAAATTCAAAAAAAAAGAAAAGTCAAAAAGACGGGCAGAGCTTCATCAAAAGCCCTGCCAATCTTAAAGTATATAATTAAAAATCTAAATTCTTATCCTTTTGTGTTTTCCTGATATTAGGCAATTGAAGTCAATTTCTTCTAATCATAGTACATCAAACGAGTGTGCAAAGTCTTTGCTACGTCATAGCCAAGATTTTCCGCTTCTTGCTGTTCCGTAGAAAACAAAAACAGGAACTCATTCTTTTGGTAAAAGCCAAGAGGTGCTTCATTATTGTAAGCATCAACAATCAAAAACCCGCTTTTTCCAAAATGGCACGAGCTTCAGCAACTTTTGCAGAGAAGTCCACACGATTATTATTATTCATAACTTCTTCCGCTCTCTTCACAAAGCGAGCTGCTTCTTCACCTCGTAGAGTCGGTATCACTTTAATATCTATTGCCATAATCTTCTCCTTTTAAACATTTAATTCTGCCGCCAAAGTTACGCTTTTTTCTCGAAACCACCAAGAAATTCACAATAAATCAACAAAATTCCCCGAATATAAGTTGTAAACTATAAACTATTAACTTTAAACTTCCCTCTCCCGGCGGTCCCATCCCGCATAACATGGCGAGACCTTTGATGGTCCGCCATCCTTAGAGCGTAACGGTTCCGAGCGACGAGGAGGAGCGGTTTCCTCCCTCTCCCCTGAGGGTGAGAGGGTCGGGGTGAGAGGTGGAGCCCTCTTTAATGGTAAAGAGGGACGGGGTGATTTTAGAAAAACGGGCTACTAAGCTCCATCCCCGAAAAGTAGCTTAATTAAAAAGGGGAGAGGAAGCCGTTCACCCGTATATCTATTATTTCTTGTTCTTCATCCTCCAGAAGAAGTGCCATGATCTAAAGATAGGCTCACTTAGTGCTTCTACAGGATAATATCTTACGAAATGCATATTTCTCCATATCTTCAGGAAATATTTCTTCGCCATTCCTTGTTGCGTGAAATGCCCATACTTGGTAAAGTGCTGTCCGAAGTTGCCACCATTCAGTATCTCTGCTAGCAGCAACTTTCCTCGCTTTTCATCCATTGGAGCTATCATCTTCTCTTCAGATAATCCCAATGCCTCATGCAGCACATACATCACCGCCCCAGCAAACTTCCACAATCCCAAATATTTAAGTTCTCTCTGCACCACAACTAAAGCAGTAGAGGCAGAAGAAGTAACAGCTGTAGCAGAACCAGCAGAATTATCTCCCTCTATAGAAAGGCGGTCCCATCCCGCACAATTTGGCGAGGGCTTTGATGCCCCGCCATCCTTAGAGCGTAGCGGTTCTGAGCACCGGAGGGCGGTTACATCCCTCTCTTCTGAGGAGAGAGGGCTTGGGTGAGAGGTGGAGCTCCCTTTGGAAAGGGAGACGGAGGGATTCGAAAAATCAGTATCCAAAAATACATTTTTAGAGAAATCATTGACTACAAGGAAATAGTCAATGATTTGCCTCATTCCAATCCCTTCATCAAAGAAATGGTGATACAGATGCGTCAGCTGATAAACAACATTAAATGCTGTCGTTGGTATAGCAATTTCTCCAATACCATCTGGCAGACTAACAACATTTGAGCATTGCAAATCCGCATTCCGTTTGAACCACTTCTGCAAACGTGCATTATAGATAGGATTATTCATTATACCCGGGAAGAAATGTAGTTCCACCGGCACCCCGTCAAACGACGTCTCCAAATGATGGAATCTAATATCATCACCAATTTCAAAATGAGTCTTAGCATAGTCTGTTATATCTTCTCTGCTTGCATTCACCCAAACATCAATATCCCCAGGAGTACGGGAATATGGATTCGGATACATCAAGGCATTCCCTTGTCCTTTCAAGATGCAGCATCGCAATTCATCTTCTCTAAACTTTGAATAGAGTTTACCCGCCACAGCATTCACCTTCATGTTCTGTCGACGAATTTGTTGTGCAGCTCCCATCCAAGTCATCAGCAAATCCCTTCCCATAGGATTTTGCTTTAGCTCTTCAGAAAATTCTTTCGTCAATCTCTCGATACCATCAAAACAAAAGCCAAGAAGAGCTTGCCTAGAAGCAAAGTTGTATAGTTGTCGCCAATCTATTTTGGCGACGACCATACTCATATCCACCTTCTTGCCAAGGCAATAATTTAAGAACAAAAAGATTGCTGATGTCTGTATCATCTATCATTCCTTAGAGTTCCACCATTCCATCGCTCTCTCTACAGTAGGAGCCATGTCATAGTACTTGTATTCTGCCAATCTACCACCAAAGATAACATTATCTTCTTTATCAGCCAAAGCCTTATACTTGGCATACAATGAAGTGTTAACTTCATCATTCACGGGATAATATGGTTCCATGCCATCCTTCCATTCTGTAGAAAACTCTTTAGAGATAACAGTCTTTGGAGTTTCATATACCTCTTGACCAAACATTTCAAAATGCTTATGCTCAATAACACGAGTGTAAGGAATCTCACGTTCTGTATAGTTCACTACCGCATTACCTTGATAGTTAGGTTTGTCTATAACCTCTGTCTCAAATCGAACGGTTCGATAGTTGAGCTTGCCAAACTGATAATCATAGAATTCATCTATCTTACCAGTGAAAACAATCTTGTCGGCAATACCTTCCCAATAAGGACGATTCTCAAAGAAATCTATATTCGTTTTGGTCTCGATACCTTCAAGCAAGCCATCAATCAACTTATTATATCCACCCACAGGAATACCCTGGTACTTATCATTGAAGTAGTTGTTATCGAAGATAAGGCGAACAGGCAAGCGCTTGATAATAAAAGCAGGAAGATCAGTACACTTTCTGCCCCACTGCTTCTCAGTATAGCCCTTAATGAGTTTCTCGTAAATATCTTTTCCAATCAATACCTGAGCTTGCTCCTCCAGGTTACGAGGTTCTGTTACGCCATCAGCTTTCATGCGTGCAACAGCTTCAGCCTTCTGCTCATCAATCTTTGCTTGCGCTTCCTCTGGTGTAGTTACACCCCACATCTGATAGAAGGTGTTCATATTAAAAGGCAGATTATAAAGTTTGCCCTTATAATTTGCTACTGGTGAATTTGTATAGCGGTTGAATTCAACGATAGAATTCACAAAGTTCCACACCTTTTTGTTAGAGGTATGGAAGATATGTGCACCATACTTATGCACGTTGATTCCCTCGATATTCTCACAGTAGATGTTACCACCTAAATGAGAACGCTTGTCAATCACCAAGCACTTCTTACCTTGTTTTTTAGCAAGATAAGCAAAGGTTGCTCCTAACAAGCCAGAGCCAACTATCAAATAATCATATTGTTTCATTCTTATTAATAATTAAGATTCGTAAATTCGTTGTAATAATTTAATTCTATTTTCGATAAAAAAATCTTTCAAGAAAAATTCTCTTGATTTCCTCCCCATGTCCTTTCTCAAATCATCATCATTCACAAGTTGAATAATTTTTTCTGCGTATGAAGCTGCATCCAAAGGCAAGAGATACCCATTCTCACCATTTCTTACGCAATCCTTATTTCCAACCACATCACTGGCTATAATCGCCTTGCCATTTGCCATAGCTTCAATGATAGCCAAAGGCAAGCCTTCATAAAGAGCAGTAGATATATAGAACAGCGACTTACGCACAAACTCCTGACAATCTGCATGACTAATCCAAGGTTCCAGGCGAATGGAATCTTCCAATCCTAACCCATGCATTTTGGCTTTCATAGCTTCCAATTCTGGAGAATGATAGCCAACGCCTAACAAGATAAATTTGAGATTACAACCTCTATCCTTCACCTTCTTGATGACATCAAGCAAAAACAAAGGATTCTTCTGGTAACATGGCCGTCCTATATAGCAAGCATAAGGCTCTGATATATCTTCCACCTTTCCCCTTTCAAGAGAAGAATCAGGCACGGCATTGGGCCAAACCAAGGCATGCTCTTTAGAATAGCCAACCTCCTTATTCGCCATTTCCTGTTCAGATTCCGAACAAGCCAATACGTATGTCTTGAAACGAGTCAATCGCTCAATTGTCATAAACACCCATCGTTTCAACTTCGAAGGAGTACAGAGGTAAGAAAAAGCATGAGGCGTATAGAATGTCTTCACACCAGTAATCCATCCCGCAGTTCTTCCGATGATACCACCTTTCGCACTATGGCAATGAATCACATCCGGCTTCTCCTTCTTAATAATCTTAACGCTTTCTATCAAAGCCTTTAAATCATTTAAAGGATTGAGCGAGCGGAATAGCGATATTGGATATTCCTTTACAGTGATGCCATTGCGAACTACTGGCTGATGCTTATCATCCTTGCCACACGCAATGACATACTCATTACTCCCCACCTTATTATATATAATAGAGTTTCGGATATAAATATCCAAGCCCCCTATCATTTGACCGATATGTAAAATTTTCATTGTCAATTGTTACTTTATTAGTTCAAGTAGAGTTTTGTGCATTACACCTGCAAAACTCTCAAAAGTATATTTCTCCAAGATTGTTTTTGGTGAAGCGACTTCCTTAGATAAGAGCTCATCCAAATCCACATTCGTATCATAAGGGTCTATCCAATATGCTGCATCACCAAATATCTCTGGCAGACAACTCGTCTTAGCTATAATGCATTTTGCTCCAACACTCATAGCCTCCAATGGAGGAATACCAAATCCCTCAAAGAAAGAAGGGAATATAAAAGCCTTACAATGAGCCATAAGGTACTTTACTTCACCATCACTGATATATCCAAGGAATTTTACGTTCTTAAAGTCCTCTTCCTTATAGTCTGTACCATAGGCACGCAAATTAGCATTGCCACCAACAAAGAAATTATATTGTGGATGCTTCTTTGCGACCTCCAATATCCATTGGATATTTTTATTTGGAGCCAAACTGCCTAAAGAAAAGAAAAAAGGATTTTCAAATAAACTCGGTTTACGAATAGCTAATGAATCATCAGAAACTACAGTTTTGAAATGGTCCCATCCATTTCCCAATACAACTATTTTATCTGAAGGCAACTTTAAGTGCTCCATCATTTGCTGCTTAGAATATTCTGACACCGTGAATAACAAAGGTGAGAATCTTCGAGCTAACTCCTCTTGAAATATATGCCAACATCTAGAAAGCTTCATGTAGAATGTCTTGCAATACTCGGGATGAGTTCTATAACTCATGTCGTGAATACAAATAATTCCAGGTTTTAAAACAGGCATTATCGTAAGAAGGTTTAGAGAAATGCTTCTAGGATGAGTTAGCATATACAAAGCTAAAAAAGTTTGTTCCCATAAAGATCCTTTCGCCTTTCCAAATTTGATAACTGGTATATTATTCAAATGCGGAATATTGGAAGCATTTTTGGGAACAACCAAAGCATATTGACCTTTCTTGCATATTTTGTCTAATTCTAATATAATTTCAAATGCAAAACGTTCCTGTCCAGTAACTCTTCGCGCTGTAAATTGTCCATTAATAATTATTTTTTTCATATGTTTCAATACACTTTTAATTAATCAGACAAATTATTATCATTGTTATCATTTTTTACATCATCAGAAGATTTCTCTTTGGTAATACAAATACTATTTAATTCTTGAATACTATTAACATTTTTACCTGTGCTTAGTTTATAAGCTGCCTTTTTTATTAAATTTTTCAATCTAGGTTCGTCCTCTTCTTTTATTTCATTATGACCAAGATGTAATAACATAATATCTTTTAGTTGACCTAAGTAATAGGTATTTGCTCCTAACTCGGAAATGTACTTATCAATATAGATATTCCAATCTTTTGGACGCTCCAAGACTAAGATGTAAGCTTGTAAAAATTTAATAATCTTATCATGCTCGTTTGCAAACGCCATCAATAACATTTTAGAATTCTTCTCAGAATATAAGTAGTCCTTGAACATATTTAAAATATTTAAAGGGATACAGACAACTACTCCGATATGTTTTTCCTTAATGTTTTTAAAACGTTCAAACACATCATCAAGTTCAAAATATGAGTCCTCTATACCTACATGCCCATTGACTGCCAAAGGCCAAGATAATGCAAAAAAGATTTGAGTGACTACTTTCCATGAAGCAAAAATGGCTGCTAGCAATCTGTTTTTTGTCTCAATTTGTACATAGTCACAATTCCGATAAACCATAGAGGCTATTCTAATACACTCTATCAAGTAATTAACAGAATATTCATGCATAAACTTTCTCACGGATTGGTCAAACGGTTTGGCAACATTGTAATTACTATCTGCATAAGAATCCTTTATCTCTGTAGGCAAGGAAGATTGCTTGACATTATCATCCAACAACTTAAAGATTTGCTCTTTCTGCTCTTCCGTCTGTTGGCACTTCAACAAAGAAAACAAGTTTAAGTCATCTTTCCATCCTACTTTGTCATGCACACTCTGAGTAGCCTTTTCAATGTCATCAAGCATATATTCTGCTGCATCTTGTCGTTGTCTATCTTTTCCTGAGTAAAATTCCAACACTTCTGGATAGTGAATGTAATTATGAGCTTTAAAAATATATTCTTTTAATTCACTATCAGGTCTATACATTTCCATAGCGGCAAAATAATAAACCCAAAATGAATGCCTAAAACAATATTTTCCTTCAAATTCTTTTATTACATTATTATAATATAAAACATCGAACAAATAGTTTATGTCTAAATCAATTCCTTGCTTTTTACAAACATCCTTGAGGTAATTGAGAAAATAATCTTTATCAAAGAAATCAATATTTTTGATGATTATGTCTTTACAGAAGACACCCAAGACAAACTCGCAATCCTTCATGTCAGGAATTATTGTTTTGTAATTGGGAACCACATCATTCTCAAAAACCATTTGCAGAATTTTCTCTATAACAGCGGTTCTGTTTATCAAACGTTCAGTATTGTGATTGTTGAAGATAGTTAGTAGTGTAAAAGTATTGATTGGTGTTCGATGCATGTTAAGGTCTTTCATATCATTATCAACACGTTCCAAGACCTTTTCTTCTTCATCAATATAATTCACCTTATTATATGCAGAGACAAGTGCCCTTACATCTTTTCTCTGCAAAGGTGCCAAATACAAAGATTCAAAGTTTGGCTCACGAGTTACTATCTCATCATTGTTTTTGAAGTACTTTTCCAAACGAGGAGAAAGAAGCATAACCTTTGCATTTGGCATCTTTTCTCGTATAGTTCCCAAGTATTCTGCCGACTGTTTCTTTGTAACAACCCAATCATCCACAACAACCCATGCTATTTCATCTCCAGAGATGTTACATTCAGAAAGTTTATTCTCAATATAACCTCCTAACTTTTGTCTATTCTTCCATTCCTTTGGAACGAAGACACCAACCTTGTCGTATTTTGCAATGAGAGTATAAACAAAATGCAAACCATAACAAGTCAATCCATATTGTACTGGTGCCAATATCTTCACATTAGTATCTTTATTAATAATGTCATGCTCAGAGAGTAATTTTACCTTATTGATTCGTCGTGTATGATCTATTCTTTCTGGACTCACATACCTATCAACCCAAACTTTCGGTTGCTTACTATACAAAGTCATCAATTCTTCTAGCTTAGCCTTGGCAAGCTGCAAAACTAAATTCTTAGGACTTTTGTTTGACTCTATATCAAGTGGTTGAGATTGTTTATTTTGCAAGAAATCAATGATGCCATTCTCCTGTTCTGTAAAATCACTTCCCAACTGAAAACGATGGCGTTTATCAGACCATTGGCGATAAATGATACGCTCAATACCGATTGTGCCAAACTCTATGAAACAATATCCCAAAGTTTGGTCTTTCTTTGTTGTAAATAGCTGCGGAGCCTTTATCTCTATATAAGAATCATTCCCATTACTATTACACAAAATATCTTGCTCATGAGTGTGACCTGTCAAGACAACATCAAAGTCTCTCTTTATGAATGCATTAATCTCTCGTTCCGCCCATTCTTGCAGCCATTCCTGAGGATGATGCATCAGTAAAATACGTTTCTTATGCTTGTCTGCATTTAGCCATTGAGTCAAGGAGCGAGTATCAACCCCAAGATTGCGTTCATCCCTTTTTCCTTGAAATGCAGCAAATGATGCCAAAGATGTATTCAAACTCAGAATACACCAATCTTCATCAATTTCAACAGAATTACATAGAATGTCATATCTATCAAAAGAAAACTTTTCGTTCAAATATCGTTTAAACATGTTGAACTTTTCCACACAACACTTATCTTGATGAATCCAATCATTAAATTCTCTTTCTTGATATCTCTTTTCAATCGCTAAAGTATGACTTAACGAGTTTGAAGACACAACGGACTGTTGACAATCATGATTGCCCATCGTGAAAACAAAGTGTTTGCGCTCAATGCCCATATTCACCAAAGGCTGTACTACTTGTCTGTCGAAATCCTCGTATTGAGCATAAGCATCAGCATTCCAAACCAAGTCTCCACCAACTACCACATAAACGTGGGCAATATCATAGCTTGTTATCTGATTAGAAACATCCTTAATAAAAGCACTAAGGACAAGACCTTCGTCTTCTGGTGAGCTATGTCCGATATGAATATCAGAAATATATATAAACGTAAAACCACTCATAAGTTATTTCAGCATTTTTCTAACAACATTAAACAATCCCATCTGCTCTAACACCTTTTTTACATAATATTTCTTTGGCAAGAATTGCGTGAAATCACTTTCAGATACAGCATTTTTCTGTATGGCTTCAAAGAAGACTTTTCTTTGTGAGTTTATTTTTTCTGATTTCCAAAGCATCGGATTTACCCCAACTAACTTTTTATAGTCAGACTTTATACAGTAGCCCGGAAGTGTTTTTATGAAATTCTCACCCTTTTGAGTCATAGCGAAGACTGAAGAACAACCCCATTTTCCTGCCTCATTTATCGAGGCATGAAAATCACCTGCTATAATGTCTGCACCATTACCATCAGCTTTATATTGGCAATGATAACACGAATTTCTCAGATACAAGCTGTCAGCAAATAAAAAGACATAAGGATCAGCTATATAAGCTGCACGCTCCACAACTTTCCGTGTTCCATTCACATCATATACATATTTACAACAAGTTGTGGCATATCCCTTCTTATGCTTATCTCGCATATTGACATATACTAACTTTCCCTTGTACTTATGCTCTTGAACCAGTTTCCACTTTTTCCAAGCTAAAGGTGAAGGAGTTCCATGACAGATGACACAAATGGAAATCAAATTTGAAGTATCAACCTTACCTAAGAACGTCTTCAAACCAGCGGTCTGGCATGGTGTTCCACAAAAGACAACATTTCTTCCTTGTTTAAGAAAAGTCTTTATTTCTGAATAGCATTGCCCAATTTCACTTTGAACATATTTTGAACTTTGCATTCTTCTCAAGTCTTCAATCTTATCAGACACAATATGAATAGCCTTCATTTTTTTGTCCCACACGCAGCCACAAACAAGTCCTCCTCTATCAAGACAAGATTTCATTGCAGCAACTACAAATCCACCAGATGCAGAATCTTCACGTTCCTTACTATCTAAAAAGTATAAATAAGAAGGAATGTCTCTAAACGATTCGAGGGAATATTTCTCAATGTTATTTGCTCCATTTAAATGAGGACAAGCCTTATCACATTTTCCGCACTTTATACAAGTATTCCCATCCACGTTAGGTAGCAAGAAGCCTTCCTTGTTAGCTTCCATTCTAATTGCATTAACAGGGCAAGCATTCATACAAGCATGGCAACCGCAACAATCCTTATCAAAGTCAAAACTTATCATAGTCCTTCCAATGCTGATTTCAAAAAGTCAAAAGAGGATTTTCGCAATGCAGCTTTTTTAGCCCTAACTCCACTAAAATCCGTAGCAAGTAATTTATTTATATCCATATCTTCCTTGTGCACTAAATGGTTAGCTAACCCTAATTGGTCTAATAAAGAATACATACGAGTATCAGCCTGACCTGTTACGATAGAAACATAAGGCTTTTCGAATGTCGTAGAAAAAGCTGTGCCATGGAAAGAATTTGTTACGACAAATTCTGCATGCTTAATCATACTCAAAAATTCACATGGTCCAACATCTAACTTACGAGGAATACCACAAAACATTTTTCTTGGTGGTGGAACTATATTATAAACTGGTAAGCCCAATTTCTTCGATACGGTTTTAGCAGCAGCAACTAAATCCGAGTTAGTATTCCAGCCAAACATCAAGACATATTTCTCTTTGATTTTTCGTTCTGGACAAATCTTCTCATAGTCTTCTTTATCAAGAAGTACTGTAGGATCTAGGGCCAATGTACAATCTATTCTTTTAGATCTAACATACTCGACCCCATCTTGTTCGCGAACAGAAACTGCATCAAACTTCTTTAACCAAGGCAAGAACTCATCTTCATGTTTTGATGCTTGCTTCACAAAAGAAGCAAACGAAGCCGCATAGGCAACTCGTCTCTGCTTCTTTGGAAAATTTAAAAAGAATATAGGATTGGCAGCTGGAGCATCATGGCTCTTAGATAAATTCCAAATTTGGTCGCTACCACAAATAATACACTCATAGTCCTCAGCATGTTTTATCACCTCATCCTCCGTCTTAAATCTCGGTGTCGCATTCAAAATCTTCAGAGTAAAATCATCGAACATTTTCTCTCTGACATGGAGAGCCTTCCAATAAGGAATTCGGGTTATGTTCTTAATAACCTCTTTTAATCTTCTCGGTCTGCGACTAAACATTTCACGGCTTGCAACAAATGCCTCTGGTTCAAAATTTATAATTTCACTATCATATCCTAACTTTCTAAGAGTTGTCTGCAAAGCATATGCTTGAAGACAAGCTCCATAATTATACCCAGAATGATAGGTTAAGATTCCTATTTTACTCATTTTCTATAAATTGTTTAATGAACAACCATCTTTTTTGGTTTAGCTTATCACCATCAAAATCTTTAGCTTTTTCAAAATTTTGAATTGCAATATCTTCCATATTGCTATTAGATAAAAGTTTTTCTATGACAATGGCTAACGCTTTAGCATTACCTACTGAAAATATGTATTCAGAATCGATCAATTCGTAATTGCCACCTGCATTAGAAGCAATAACAGGGCAAGCTCTACTCATTGCTTCGACAATAGAACGACATAAGCCTTCTTGATAACTCGGTTGTACATAAACATCTATTTGATCATACCAATCAAACATCTCCTGATGTTTTTTGCCTCCTATAATCTTGATGTTATCTTCTACATCTAGCTGCTTGGCCAAAGAACGTATTTTATCACCTTTGCCTAAACCTACCATTTGGTACTCTACATCAATGCCTTTGCTTTTTAATAAGGCAATTGCTTTTAGCATTAGATGGTGTCCTTTCCATTTGACATCCAAATAAGCAGCTGTACCAAATACCAGTTTACTTGTTTTGTTTCTAATTTTCTCTAAACGCTTATTCAATACTTGAATAACTGGCTTTTGAATTTCGACATCAGAACAGCCCAAAGTTTTTCCATTACAAGGATAACGTTTTTGGCAAGCATCCTTTGTTACATAAATTGCATATGGTGCATTCTTAAAAAGTCGCTTACAATCTAATTCGCGAGGATAAGCTATCAACTTACCTTTCCAGCTATGAAACCATTGTCCCTCAAAAATCATACCCAAACAATATATCATATATGGCTTATGGTATTTTTTGCAATATTTAACCGTGATATCAATAACAGAACCTGCTTGTGATCCACATATAACCCTATCTGCATATTTTACTTGCTCCTTTATCATCTTTCTTAGTTTCATTTGTTTATAAATGTTGAAAATTGAAGTTGGAGTATAAATGTTAGGATAAGGCATTAATCTTCCTATAGACTTATCGAATTTTTCCAAATTACCAATCTCCTTTTGGGTTACATTTCCACAATCTCTCAGCAAAATTGTAAATTCATCACAAAATGATAAATATTGCCGAAAACCTTTATTTGTTATATGTGGGTTAATGTAAAAATCACCATTTGGAGCGTGAAACACCTTTGATGCAGAATTAATAAATAATAGTTTCATTGTTTACTGTTAAAAATGTCTAGCATTATATTTTTGTAATTCACGTAAAATGAGTTACATGTATAATATTTTTTGTATTCAGAGAAACTTAGACTTTCCAATCGTGTACGTTCTTCTATAGAAGTTGAATATATCATTTTCATTAAATCATAAGCCTCCATAGTATCATCATATAAAAAAATGCTCTCCGAATTACGGAAATGTTTATTTCCACCAGTATTACTAGCTATAACTATTTTTCCCAATGACAAGACTTCCAATAAAATTAAATCAAAATAAGTTTCTTTGTTAGGAAGGAGGAAAACATCGGAAGCAGAAATTAGAGAATATGGATCAGAAGTCCAGCCAACTTCTATCCATCTATTACTCTTAATTCCCTTCATTGGCTCTTCTTTTCCTGCCACTAAGAAATAAGCATTTTTATACTCAGATAGTATTTTTTCACCCAAACGTTTTAAAACATCATACCCCTTAATTTCATTATGTCTTCCGACATAGCAAAATACAAAACAATCATTAGGGATATTATATTTTTTACGTACTTCAACTGGCGATATTTTAGAATGGCAAGGTGGAATACCTGTTAGCAGATACTTAAATTGATTTTTTCTCTTTTCTTTTAATACATAAAAATCTTGCCACGCATGGTAGTATGGTTCTTCTGCTTCTGGACAAGGAAATATATAATAATCAGCACGAGAAAAAGCATAAGTATCCATTAAGGATAGCTTACCATAAATAAATCTAAAACATTTACAGAATTTACTTGCAGAATCATATATTTCTTTCGACAAAAGAGTTGGAGAATGAGAAGTTAACACAACTTTTCCTTGATAGTTTACTAGACTATCACGTACTGAATACATATCTAATGTTGAATGGAAATGTACAATATCAAACTTTGATAAATCAACTTGTGAAGTATGCTTTTTACCATATAATAGTAACCAATACTTTGCTAGTAATTTAAATTGTACCAAAACCTTACGAAGCCAGACATTCTTTATTCCATTTATTTTCTGTTTGACTTTTTTATATTTAAAATCATCCTTTATAAATGTTATAGAATCATCATTATTAGCATCAACCGCTTTTTTAAGATTAAATAAATAGCCAAGAGGCCCCCCTTTAGGTGCCAATTCTGACTCAAATGCATAAATTAAAACTTTCATTTGTATAAAATTGAATTATAGGGTAAATATAACAGATTCATCCATGAATCTGTATTGACATTATTAATAACATTCCTCATATACAGGAAAGAGTATAGACTCAGACCTATAAAATATAGGTTTTTAAGAAATTTATTTTTAATGTATTTCATACATAAGGGTAGAAGTAGTATTTCCGTAACACAATAGAAATACGTTCCTCTTCCTGCCAATGTTGGAAATCGCACAAAAGCTAATGAAGCACATACGCCCCAAAAATATATATTAATCAAATATTTATAGAAAATTTGCTGGTGGCTAAGTTTTTTACACAAATAGTTTGTCAAGAATAATATTATTACAACCTTACGCAAACTAGTAAAGCCAAAATTTAAAGATTCCTGCTGTATGTTCACTATAGTGTTACCAAACTTTGAAAAAAAGCTAGGCATAACAGATAGCACACTTAATAAAAATTGCTCATTTACAATAAATCCTAAAAGAAATGATATTGCTAAGAACAAATATATATTTTTTTTACTCAAACAAGTTGGCTTTATAAAATAAGCAAAAATCCAAAACAAAGAAGACCTATGAATAAAAGTTGTGCATACAAAAACTAAAAATATAAATTTTTTAGGCTCTCTTTTGATTATATATCTTATCGAGTATAAGCAAACTGCGATTGCAGCACCTTGCCGCATAATACCCATATCAAAAAACAAATAGCAGAACCCATAATACATCAATAAACAAGTAAACGGATACGCTACTTTTGAAATGATAATTCCTTTTCCTCCGACTCCAATTAGAGCATAAATAAGAAATATCCCTGCTAAAGAATATGCCACATTAGACAATAGTACAAATAGAGCCTCAACTGTCACGAGTTGCGCTATTATACTCCCCTCCTTGCATATTTCAAACAAAGAAGAATATGTCATATAGTCTGTACCTATTTTATACCTAGTTCCAGCAAAAAGTATTAACAGAAATACTAATATAGCAAAGAGTATTTTATTTTTTAACAGATTATTGACTTCAGCAAACGCACATAGAAATAGTACAATGAAAAAAATATAGTATTCCATTTTCTAATATTTTTACTATCATTTGATTTTCTATAAAGAAACCTTATATATTTATCTCCTTAAAATTTTGGAAAGTTCTAATTATTTTCGCAGGCACTCCTGAAACTATAGTATTACTCGGAATGTCTTTTACAACAACAGAGTTTTGAGCAACAATAACATTATCACCAATATTTACTTTTCCGATTACTTTACAACCTAATGTAAAATAACAATTATCTCCGATGATAGCTCTGTTCTCCTGTCCCTTTTTGTTACCAATAACGACTCCTTTATTTACACTACAGTTATAGCCCATTGATTTACAATTAATAATTTGTCCCCCACATGTGGAATCCACAACCCAGGTTTACAACAATTTATTGCAATATATGTATCATATTTGTATTGTATTCTGTGATATTTTATATAATAGAGCACATGCAATATTTTATAGAAAACATTTCTATCTTTATTATTAAAATAATATTCAGTTTTTCTTAAAATAGTCAACAATCTAATAGCATGACTAGCATCAGACTTCAAAATTAGCCCTTTAATATAATTTTTAATAGAATTGCCATATCGTTTTCTATATAGAGAAATGGCTTCACGGAGTTCATGTTTTGTTGTAATCATAATAATCTTTACTAACTTAAAACTTTGTTTTTACCTTAAAAAGAATTTGCATCAAGGATTCATCCTTGCAGATGTATAAAACAAGCAAATAGATTCCTAAACCACAAAAGCCTTGTAAAATCATTTTCGAAAATGCAGAAAAATCGAGTAACATTATGCAATAAAAAGCTATCGCCATAAACATACTACCTAAGATATAATTAAGATGTTTTCTTCTAAAATACTTTAAGGGTATATATTTTCTTCCCATTATACACATAGATAATAAAGTTGCAAATTCAGCTCCGACATAAGCTATAGATGTACCTATATATGACATTGTAGGAATAAGGCTAAAATTAAGCATTAAATCAACTACTGCACCTATACAACAACAAAAGGTAACTATATTGATTTTCCCTTTGGGATAGAGTATCTGAATCCCCATTACATTTGAAATTGCAACAAATAATATTATAGGAGCTATAATTTGCGAAGCTTCTATCGCTTGTACGAAGTCTTTACCACAAAATATAATTATCAATGTTGGTGCACAGAAAATTAGAACTAACGTAACAGGCAAAGCAATTGCCAATGTAAAGTCATAAGATTTTTGGATAAGATGAGCAAACTCCTTGTTCTTTTTCTCCGCTATTAAATGAGAGGCTCTAGGCATCATTACTGATCCTAAACATGCCGACATACTCAAAAGCATTCCCATCACTTTTGTTGCTGCTGTAAAGTAGCCGACCACTGTTGCATCTTTCAAGAATCCCAACAATACGATATTGAGCTGAAGGTATATACTCGTAACAACCGAAAAAGAGAAAACTTTTAATACAGGCTTAATATGTCGTTTAATATGCAATTCGGAAAATAAGATATTTTCTTTGTGTATATATTTACGGAGGCGAAAGAAGTTAAAGATGTTTCCACCCAATACACCAAAAACCATATAGCAGCCAAAGTATAGGATATCATCCTTGGTACGCACAAAAACAAATAACAATATCAAAGCTATCGTTTTGATAATTAGCCCTCGAATTGTGATGTACTTAAAATCCTCTATTCCTTGATAAAACCATTCGCAACCTATTGCTGTAAAAAATATAGTTAGACTTAAAATTAAGAACAATGGTATATCCGCTTTTATCTGTGGTACCACCATACATAGTATTGCCACAACAACGTATCCCAATAGCGAGAGAAAAGTATGAAGCAACAATAATTCTACAGCTGTTCTATTCATCTTTACCACATCATCTCTATCTCTCGCTATTTCTCGGATAGCATACATAGGTATACCAAGACAAGTAAAAAGAGAAATATATTTGATGATAGACTGATAAAAATTCACAAGACCAATACCATCTGCCTCAATGACTCGGCAAATGTAAGGAAAAGCTATCAATGGGAACAGCATCTGCGATCCCGTATTGATAAGGTTGAGTATATAATTAACTTTTACTGATTGTGCCATTATTTTCCAAATTCTTTAATTTTCTGTTCCACTTTCAAAGAATAAACAAGCAGTTGTCCATTCTTCTCGGTTACTATATAGCCATCCGAGGCTTGAACTACCACCTTGCTTTCATCGGCTGCATGTACCACGCAATTCTTGCATTCATACAAACGGATGTCCTTGCTTACGCTGCAGCGATATAGCAATACTTTTCGATGTAATCGGCCTGGATAGGAGAAATCTTATTGTTGAGTTTCTACACCTTCTCTAGGATTACATCTACTGATGTTACATGATGGTGCTGATTTTTCTACCTCTCCGTCTCTCCTGCAAGGAGAGCTCCACCTCTAACCAAGCCTTCCTCCTCAGAAGGAAGGATGTAAACCGCCCTACTCGGTGCTCGGAACCGCTACGCTCTAAGGTTGGCGGACCATCAAAGGTCTACGCCATGTTATGCGGGATAGGACCGCAAGAGATAGACTTATGAAAATGATTATTATAGTACATTATATTATTGACAAGCCAAGATATTCACTCATCTATATGTTCTACGTTTTTCTTCATATATCCTAATAAAGCCTCATACCTTTTTTTTCTGTATACAAAAGATTTTGTGGCCTGTTGCATAGATTGAATATACTTTTGTATAAATGGATCATTCACCTTCTTCTTAACTTTGGTATAAAATTCATTGAAACTTTGAGTATAAAGGGACACGTCCTTACCTTCATTCTGAATATAACATGCAAACATCCACATAGCATAAACATGAGATACACTTGTTTTGAAATATAATTGCATATCACTCAAAAGATGGGTTAAAATGGCAGCTGTTTGCTTAAACTTAGCTTCAAACTCTATTAATTTTGCCCTATCTAACATCTCATCATGAAAATATTTCTTATAAAGTGCATCCAATTGGCTTTTATTGCTATCTATAACTTTTCCCTCAACTATAGAGAAAAATAATTCTGAACAATATTCAATATCTTCATATCTATTTTTATCTAGACGTATCAAAATTTTATCAAATGGTGAAACTGAAGGCAATTCCGTCAACAATTTATAAAGATCATATTGACTATACATTGCTTTTCTAAACTCTTGTGCCGTAAGAGGTTCACCATTTCGGTTCAAACGATCAAATACATCATTGATAGTTTCTTCCTCATCAGAATCAATAAACACAATATTTATTTGATATTGCCAGAAATCTCTTTTTATATCTGAAAAATCATCTTTATCCCAATCTTGAAAAAATGTACCATTCATAGCTTCTTCACAATAACCATCATCAGAACAATCTTCAGGTAAAGATAACTTTCCCTCAATAAACTTAAATATTGAAGTAAGACGCTGTTTTCCGTCTATAACGTCATATTTTGTTTTACCAGAACTTTGATCAATGAACTCATGAAGAAATATAGGAGGGATTGGAAAGTTTTTAACTAAAGAATCTATAAGAAAAGATTGTTTTTCTTCACTCCAAACTTCAGAACTACGCTGATACTTTGGATTCAAATTTATTTTGCCTAAACTCTTGAATTCCCACAGAGTTGCAATTGTAAAGGCTGTTTCATGTCTTTTAAATCGCTTCATAATTTTAATAAATTAGTTGAGTTAGCTATTACAACATACTGGTCGAACAATGTCATCAAAACTGCATTTAGCACCTCTGGAGGATATGGATTTACCATAATCAAATGTTTAATATCAGCAGGTATAACTGACAAGTATGTGTCTATTTCCTGTCGATCAACGTGCCAATAAGAAATTCCACAAATTATAACCAAGTCATTTTTAGTTAAACCACTTGCTTGAACCTTAATGTGATTTCTTATTTCGGCTGACCACGATTGTTTCATTCTAGAAGTATCACCAGCAGGTGGAATTATTGCATTAATTATATTCAAACAATCTAAATTTTTATTATCATACTTAAACTCGGTCAATTTATGGTTATCAAAAGAATATCTATCAGGAATACAATAAGCAGCTTTATCACGTTTAACAGAATGAAATGCGATTGAACCATGTGGCTTATATATATGAATCTTCTTCTTATCTGCCGAAAAACCATCTATGCTATATGGGAGTGCGAACATATCTAATATAAGTTCTAACCACACATCATAATTCAATGAAACTATATGGATAGACTTAATATTTTTATCAGAATTTAGTGCCTTCAAATATTTAACCCACCCCCAATCATGCAACTTCTTTTTACATTTTGCAAGATTTACTTTATTCGTATAGTAGACAAACAAAGACATAAGATATTGTTCTAACTCATTATAAGCACGTATATATATCTTATCTTTTATCTCTATACGTTGAGGCAAAATATTTGCACACGTAATAACCTCTTCTATTATATTTAACGCCTTATCTTTATCTAGATATGGACGAGCACCTAAAGTCCAAAGATTCGGGCAATTTTGAAATGACAAGAATCCTGAAGCTCCAGTCTCAGGCCATGGAACATCTGCCCCGGAAGCAAATAAGTTTCCAAGATTCACATCTTCTGATTTATCTATTGTTTTCATTAAATCAATAGAAAATCCATTTCCCAAAATAATTAATACATTTCTTTGAGCAGCCATAACCCTACATTTTTAGTTTATCAAAGTATTCTGATCCAACTTTTTTTGCCAAATCTGATATTTTCGAATAACCAATCTTTATTTCTGGCAATTCTTCATTATGATTATCTCCAACTATATCTTCAAGTATCTGAGACTTTGTCAGAATTACGATGTGAGAGAAATCGACATTTTGCCTTTGAAAAAAACGTTGAACTTCTATACGATTTTGCTCGGACTCAACAATAACATACTTCAAATCAGTGTACTCAAATGGAACACCATAAGTTCCTAATACGGAACTACCATTGTTATTGTTTTTATATTTTTCGTAATTGATATCATCTAAGAAATATGAATAATCACCAATTCCTTCAATAGTAGGTACCAAACGGATTTCTTTTTCGTCATAAAAACGATAATTCACATAACGCTTTTTCAAAAGTGGTCCCTCAACAAACTTCATATACGAGAATGGATAAATCGCTTTTTCTATCAGGTCAACATTACCGCTATCGAATGCCTTCCCTAAATTATCGATTTGGTTTGTAAAGAACTCAGAATCTCTCAGACAATAACACACAGGATTAAAACCTTTCTCTACACCCCACTTGCGTGAAAAGCCAAGAGCATAATTACCATATGCCCATTTCCCTGCACCGAACTCAGACAAAGGCAAATCACAAAGACTTACCATTGGAAAGGCTATACCCTTCAAACGCTCGGATCCTAAAATATCTTCAAGACAATAAGAAAAATAAAGCTTCTTTGTTTTTAATATATTCATCAGACCTGGCTTTTTTGTCTGATGCCACAAAACATTTGAACTTAATCCCATAACAATTTCTATCTAAATTTTAATTCCGTAGAATCAGCAACCCAAAGTAATAAAAGTTAAACTCTCACAAGTGCTTCCAATCATTATCCCCAAATTGCAGGATTGGTTACTATATTAGCTACAATATTCGAAAGAGTATCCAAGCCAAATGACTTAACTTTTTCTATCAGAGGACCTTTCTTTCCTTCTTTTTCTTCTGCCAATGCAGCCTTTAGCTCCTTCATCTGCTTACCTGTCAATTCATCAGCAATCGCCTCTATGAAAATATCGACAGTTTGGTCCTGTTGTTGAGACTGTGTATTGGAATTTGTAATCACTATACCTCCATTTTGCACTTCTTTAGGAGTTGTTATCGTTTGCGGAATTTCCTTGAATGCCTTTAAGATAGCGAGTAACTTATCATGTCCCTTAGGAGAGGGACTTTGAGATGCTATTTTCTCAAACTCTTCAATCATAATATCTCCACGATAGTGAGTATGAAGAAAGCGGGTGGTCTTTTGAACCCATTCTTGAAAAGCTCCATGATTGGCATATTCATACCAACACATCCATCTATCTTCATTTTTTCTAAGCGAAGCTCTCAAAGTTTCGCCTTGAGTTATAAGTTCATCTATATCCATAAATTAAAGAATAAAAATATACTACCCAGTTGTTCCAGTAGTTTCCACTGCCAGAACAGCCTCAGGACTTATCGAGTTCCAAAAAAATCTTAACTATCTAATGTGTGTTTCGTATGGTATCATTGAAGGGCTCACACGGATCGCACGGTTTTTCTTTAATATCCATATCTCACTCCCTCCTTTTCCAATCCCCCACATCGCTTATCACCGCCCCGAAGTCGTAGCCGGCCACGGAGAGCATCTTTTCGCGGACAATCTTCTCCATGCCACCCTCAAAGGGATGGAGGGTGACACCGGAATAACAGTCGCAGAAACATTGTTCCAATATATCCAGTATGCGACACATCTGAAGAATGCGCTCCCAGACAGAAGAGGTATTGAGGAGAAGGATGCGGATAGCAGCGTACAGCTGCATCACTGACACCGACTCGTGGTAACGGAAATGATGCTGCGCCCTGCTGCTGAGATGATTCTTCTCTAAATATCTTGCACTATAAACTTGATGACCTAAGCCATCCACTGCCAACAGGCGGTTCCCAATCTTGATGATGAGCTGGACTGGTACATAATCATTCTGGTTACTCATGAATTCAAACGTTATTTATGTTTAAAACTCGTTCCCTAGCAAGGAAACAAATGCGATGATATGTCACCGACTTTTTATAATTTTGCCAGCGTTAGACAAAAACAACGATGAATTCGTGAAAACAACTAACAATATTTTATTTATTAATTTAACATAGGAAATGCAATTATGAACATTAACATCTTCAATGGCTACCAGTCTACAGTGCCTGCTGTCATCAAGTTCCAGCAAATGGTGGACATCATCAGGGGCGACAAGCAGCTCGCCGAACTGACGAAGCGTTACCGCATCACGCACCAGAGGGAGTACAAGAGCCAGTGCTACTGCTTCTCCGTGACCTGCGTCTTCCAGGGTGGCAAGGCGAAGAAGGACATCATCGAGGTGACGGGCATCGGATTTTCTGACTTCGACCATGTACCAAAGGAGAAACTAGCCGAACTCTGTGCCAAGCTGAGAGAGGACAGACACACTTTGTTCTTCCACATCACCGCTTCGGGCGAGGGACTGCGCGTGCTCTATCGCTATGAGATGAAACCGGGAATGACGCTGGAGGAGCAGATGAAGTTCTATCCCACAGCCTTCCGTCATGGCAACCAGTATTTCTCCGACCTGCTGGGCGAGGAGTACGACGAGCATTGCTGTAACTTGGGCAGACTGATGGGTGCCGCCTACGACCCTGATGCCTTCTTCCGTCCCGATGCCGAACCTTTCAGCTACGACTGGCTGGTGGCACGGCAGCAGGAGAAGACCTTGCAGGACAATGCCACGGCCCGATTGCGACGGGAGGTGAAGAAGATTGACCGCCTCTACGAAGACAAGCTTGCCAAGGAACTGGAACATGAGATGAAGACTTATGTGGCGGGCAGCAAGAATGAGTATGTATCGTGCCTCGCCTACAAGCTCAATGCCTTCGGTTTCTCTGCCGATGCCGCCCTGGAGTTCATCCGCCAGGAGTTTCCCGACTACGAGCGCCCGAAGGCTGCCGTAGACAGTTGCTACCGTCAGACTGAGGAGCACGGCAAGCGCAAGCACGAACTGCAACCCCGTCGCCATGAGGCGGGCAAGTCAGCTTCCGTGAACGACATTATCCAGTTTCTGGGCGAGCACGTGGATCTGAGGTACAACCAGATTACCATGAGGGTGGAGTATCGCATGAAGAAAGAAAGCAACGGAGAGGATTCTTCTGACTCCGGACTTTGGCAGATTATCAACGACCGTGCGGTCAACACCCTGTGGAGCGAGATGTCGAAGACAAACCGTGCCGCGGTACAAGACTTCTTCCGTGTCATCGAGAGCAACTATGTGCAGCCGTTCAATCCGTTCACCGACTATCTGAATAGCCTTCCCGAATGGCACGAGGGCGACACCGACTACATACAACAGCTTGCCGACAGCGTGACCGTAAAGGGTGGCGAGGAGCAACAGAAGCTATGGACCTGCTACCTGCGCAAGTGGCTCGTGGGGATGCTGGCTGGATGGACGCTCGACGACGTGGTAAACAATGTGATCATCGTATTGATAGGCGCACAGGGCTCTGGCAAGAGCACTTGGATAGCCATGTTGTTGCCGTCCGAATTGCGCCAGTATTTCTACACCAAGACCAATGCCAGCCGCCTCTCCAAGGACGATCTGTTGGTGCTCGCCACCTACGGACTGATGCTTTGCGAGGAGCTGGACACGATGAAGCCCTCAGAGCTGAACCAGTTGAAGGCAGCCGTCACCATGCTCACCATCGACGAACGTGCTGCTTACGCCCATTTCGCAGAGCATCGGCCACATATAGCCTCATTTGCTGCCACTGGCAACAACGTTCAGTTCCTTTCCGATCCTACGGGCAATCGCCGCTGGCTACCCTTCGAGGTGGAGAGCATCCAGTCGCCCCGTGAGCATCCCTTCGACTATCCCAACATTTATGCCCAGGCTTTGCATCTGCTGCGCTCAGGCTTCAGATATTGGTTTACGCAGCAAGAGATTATCGAACTCAACCTTCACAACCACAAGTTTGAGGCACCCCGTCTGGAGCGGGAACTCGTTGCGCTCTACTTCGCCCATCCTACCGAGGAGCAGCATGGCATATTCATGACCGCCAGCCGTGCCCTGCAGATTATCGGGGCGGGCATCAGCCAGAGGCTCAGTGCCGTATATGTGGGCAGGGCTTTCTGCGAGCTGGGATTCCGCAAGGTGAGGGTGAACCACTGTTGGGGCTATCTCGTGATAGAGCGTGACGGCGACATGATCAAGGCTCAGCAAGTACACCTGGCGATGGAGGCAGAGGACGACTATTCGCAGCAGGATACCGACCCCGACCTGCCCTTCTAGGGGTGGGTAGGGTAAGTAAGGGGAGGGTACTTTCTAAGACTTTCCTTATGTAAAGGTACGTTTACTATAGGAAAGATATAGTATATATATAGACTCCTAGAAAAATCGATTTCCTACTCACCCTAGTTACCCCCCGGCCGTAAACAAGATAGTTACGACCGCTAAGTATCATGGTTACTAATGATAAGTATCATAGTTATGAATCATAACCCTAATAGATATTTCTCAGCACGCGAATTACGTACTGTTTTTACTGAACATGAATTTCTTATTGTTTTTTCTGAACACGAATTGCACGAATTAAACGAATAAGTGGCTTCAGAATGAAAGATTCGTGAGATTCGAGAGATTCGTGTTCAACATTTAACATTCAACATTATAATTACCGTCAATGGATTTACGAAGTTACACCAAGCAGGA
>ERZ773114.313-NODE-313-length-60836-cov-12.825126_pt1 | contig 60836 bp, 70 predicted proteins | sample MGYA00580564_ERZ773114 | MGnify/ENA primary metagenome ERZ773114 (study PRJEB29015, sample SAMEA2737836) | human gut metagenome | biome: human gut; feature: human-associated habitat; material: faeces | place: China | collected 2012 ... | reverse complement strand
TTTCTTTACTGAAAAGAAAAAAAGAAGCAAAAAAAGAAAAGAGTTCGCATTCCACTTGTACTATAAGGTCAAGTATCACACGAAGATTACACGTCGCAAAAATCCCCCGGCGGGGCAAACAGGCGGCTGCCGCCGCCGTAACACTACCCTTTTCACAGTTGAAATTGGGGCGTAAGGTCAGCGGCGACCCGCCGCTTCTTTACTGAAAAGAAAAAAAGAAGCAAAAAAAGAAAAGAGTTCGCATTTTACTTGTACTGTAAGATTTCAGTATCACCCGAAGATTACACGAGAATCAGTCCTTTTTCTTCTGTTCCAGATTCTGATAAGGCAAAGGCTTGGAGAAATAGTACCCCTGTGTATACTGGATGTTGGTAGATTCTACCGTCTGCTGTTCGCCGCTGTTTTCCACGTGCTCTGCAATCAGTTCCGCATCAATGCCCTTGGCAATGTCAGAGATCGCCTGCAAACAAAGCTGCTTCATGGGATCCTTGTCGCAGTTGATGATGAGGTCGCCGTCGATCTTGATAAAGTCCGGATTGACGCGGAGAATCGCCGTGAAATTGGAGAAGCCTGCTCCGAAATCGTCAATGGCAATTTTCACGCCGAACTTGCGGATCTCGTTCAGGAAGTTCACCGTTTCGTTGAAGTCGCGTATCTTCTCCGATTCCAGAATTTCAAAGGTGATGCGTCCGCATGCCTCCTGCGGCAGATTGCTCAACAGTTCATACAGCATGGAGCGGCTGGCTTCGGAACTGATGTCATAGGCGGACAGGTTCAGGAACACGCTTTCTGTGCGGTCGCGGAACAGTTCCAGTACCTTTCTGATCATCAGCTGGGAAAGCTGTAGGTACAGGTGATAGTCCTTGGCGATTTCCAGAAACTGCCCCGGAGCATAGATGTTATGATCCTTGTCGGACAGCCGCATCAAGGCTTCATACTTGGTGATCTCCTGTGTGCGGTTGTCACGAATGGGCTGGAAGTAGGGGACAATGCGGTCATACAAAATGGCATCGCTGATGATGTTGGTCATACGTAGCTTTTCGTCCATTTGCTTCATGGTTTCGGCATTATCCTTGTTGTAGAGATAAAAGCGGGCATTGTGGTCTGCCGTGGCAGACATGCAAAGCTGTACCTTTTCCAGCAGATCGGTTTCGCCGATGACGACATAAAAGGCGTTGACTGCTGTGATGTTCAATTCCTTGCAGAAGTAATAGCCGCATTCATGGAACGCCATTTCTGCCTGTTCCAGAAATTTGTCGTCCGGATATTCTGGCTCGGCGGTGAAGAAAAACGACCATTTATCGTTGCAGTAAAAGGAAAGCTCCGTGTCGTGCAGCGTGCGGATCACCTGCTGAATATTTTCCCGCATCAGCTGGTTCCATACCTTGGAACCACGGCGACCGGAGATCAGGATTCCCTTTTCAATGGAGATCATGCAGATCTTGTTATACCGATGTTTTTTGTCGTCGAACTTGAATTTCACGAGATTTTCCAGCTCCGTTTCCTTATCTAAAAATGTATTGCTGCGAAGCAGGATTTCCTGCTGCATGATCTGTCGGGAAGCAGAGGAAATCGTTGTTTGCTGCTGTGTATGTTCCAGATATTGATCGATGTTGTGCCAGTCGGCATCCAGTCCCTGTAAATCGTCCAGCAGGGTCTGGTCAATAGGCAAATAGTCGTGTTCCGATTCTGCCAGACCGAACAGCGTATCAGCTCCCACATAGACTTGATTGTGTTCTTCTGCTGCGGCGATCTCTCCGTGCAGAAATGCTCCGCAAATGCGGCTGCTGCGAAGTGCTCGCAGTTCCCATGCAGTGCAGTTTGTCATGGCGGAGTAGTGCAGCATTCCCGGATAGGCAAGGATCGTCTGACAGGGCATGGTGTTCAGTTCTGCACAGCACTCCCGCAGTTCTGCCACAGCAGTCAGAGGGCTGAGATATGCCATACGGAAGCGTGTGCCTGACGGCAGCCAGTTGGAATAGGTCTGTATGCGGTTTTGCGGTTCACTGTAGCTCAAAAACTGGCTTGGTGTACCTGTCTGCTGTAATGCCAGCGGAAACCGTATCAGCAGTTCCGAACGGACCGGACAGGGCTTAGTGTGGCAGATCTCCTCCAGCTTCTGCTGAAACCATTGCGATGCCGGCTGGTGGTCTACTTCCAGAATACTGTCCTGCTCGGTTTTGGTAATGGTATATGTTTCGCCGAATGCTTCCTGCCCCTGAACTACACCGCTCCATGTGCGTAGCGTGTCGCCGCACAGAACAGCGAACATGGCGGTGTGAGGGTAAACACTGCTTTCATCAAAGGCAAACGCACCGAATGTGTTGGTACTGACCATGCCACCGGCAGCGGGAATGTGCTGCCGCAGCTGTTCCAGATGTTGCAGGAACGGCTGCATGTGCATGTACTGATCTGTGAAAAATGCAAATAGGGCACGGCTGTCTGCGGGGAATTTCTCTGCGGCTTCTTCCGCCAGTTCTTCCGGTGTTTTGCCGTCCAGGGACAGCCGGAAAATTTCCGGACGTGTCCGGCGGAATCGGGTGATGTGCAGCAGACACTGATCCGTATAGGTGCTGCCGTGATGAATGACGGCGGCTGCACTTGTGCCGAGAACTGCGGCATCGGGAAGAACTTCTTTCACGTGCTGTGCGATCGCAACGGCACTGGCAGGGCTGTGGCAACAGGTATGTATCAGAACCAGCCATGAACAATCCGGCGGAGCTGTGCGGCGTTGTTCCTTCAGAAAATTTTTGAGGTCTGTCTGATCGCGGTAGAGCAGGGCAGAAGAAACGATTTCTTTTTCATGCATAAAATGTCACCACCTTTTTGTCGGATCAGCGGCGGGCTTTTCGTCGCTGCACTTTGTCCTCATACATGCGGTCGTCGGCAATTTTGATCATCTGATCCAGATCAATCTCGTCTTCCAGTTTCTGAAAGCAGAAGCCGATACTGGATTCCACCAGATAGTGTTTGCGGGAGATCTGATTATACTGCCGCAGATACTCACGGAATCTCTCACGGAAGCTTTCGAAATAGTTGTCGTCCATGTCTGCAATGACACCGGCAACGGTGAATTCGTCCCCGCCAAAACGAGAGCAGACTTCTCCCTGAATGGCACTGGTCATCAATGCTTTGCCCACTGTGCTGATGGCGTTGTCGCCCTCGGTGTGTCCGTAGGTATCGTTGATGTGTTTCAGTCCGTCCAGATCGGCAGAAATGATGATCACGCTCATGTCCTTTCCCTTGCTCTCCGTCAACTGCTGCCGGAACTGGCGGTAGAAACCGCGGCGGTTCAGAAGCCCGGTCATATGGTCGTGCACATACAGCTTTTCCAGTTCGCTGTTGACGCTTTTCAGCTGCATATTGATGGATTTGGTGTGCATCTGGGCATGGAAGATCCCCAGTGCAGAACCCATGGCATTCATGAAGCTGTTGATCTTTTCGTAGGAATCATAGGAGATGTCCGTCTGGAATGCACAGTAGCCCATGGTGAGATCCAGAAAATGCAGGGCACTGAAGATCACAGGATCTTCCCGTTCCAGCAGCCTGTTCAGATCGGGGATCAGTGTGTTTCGGGAGGTCACACAGGGCTCCTCAGGGCACCAGAAGTACCGCTGGCAGAGGACGTTGACATTTTCACTGAATGCCTGTTTTTTCTGTTTTCCCTCGCCGAATTCCGGAGCACGGAACAGGTCGTCATTCAGGGCAAAGACTATGGTGTGGAAGATGAATTTATCCAGAATGATCTCCGGCAGTTCCGACAGTGAGGACATGCTGGTGACAGCGGACTGTACCTGACATGTCAGCTCCTGCCGTTCGTTGGAAAGCTTCAGCTGGTCCAGCACGTTCTGCAAAATGGTATTGACATTGACCGAGCCGACTGCCTCACAGCCGCAGGACTGAGAGAACCGCACGTAGAAATCCACAACGGTAGAAGTTTCTACAGGCTGTCCCAGCCGCAGTTTTTCTATTGCTTCGATGACCAGCCGCCCCATGGTGTCATAGTCTTGCGTGCAGGTGGTGAGGTGTGGCACGTGATAGCTTGCCTGTGAGATACCGTCAAATCCGGTGATGATGCAGTCCTCTGGTATCCGATAGCCGAGGTTCTGCAGAAACTGACTGGCTGTAATTGCCATGGTGTCATTGGCACAGATAATTGCATCAGGGATCGGCAGCTTATCTTCTACAAACCACTTTTCCATGGCTTCTATCGTAGGCTTTTCCCAGAAATCCCCGTATGCAATACGGCAGTTCTCCTGCGGCAGCCCGTATTCTTGCAGGACTTTCTGAAATACGGCGATCCGTTCATTGGAAAAATTATTTTCTGCAAATCCGGCAAGCATGAACAGCGTTCTGGCGTGGTGGACTTCCACCACATGGCGGCAGAGTTTTTCAAACGAGTTGGCATAGTCGAACCGGAAATTGATGCAGCCTTCCAGAGCCGTGTCGATCGTCAGCACTGGGATCTGCCGGCTGCGGCAGTTCTCCAGAATGTCGTTCAGAATGGAATCTCTGTGAATGGTATCCGGAAAGAGGATCATTGCGTCCAGCAGATCATAGGGGATCAGCTGGTATACAGTCATCTCGCCGAAGTCTGTCGGGGTCGGCGGCAGAAAAAAGTCGGATTTTGCGTTGAATATAAAAAGGCGGTATCCTTTTGCAGAAGCATGTTGCTTGAATGCTTTGATACATTGCAGTCTGTATTCTTCCTGTACGCGGGAAAGACATATACCAATGATGCGTGCCGCTTTTTGCATGGGCAGAGCCTTCTTTCTGTGAATAGTAAAATTGTTAAAATGAAGCATGAAATCGCTTTGGGAATCTGTTGGAAATGCACAAGAAATGCATAATACTATTATAACATACTTTCCGCATTTTGTGAAGTACCTTTTTTGCACAAATTTCCGAAGCGAAAAATGTGGATTCTGTTTCTTTGCAGGACTGCCTGAAATTCCTCCAGTTTTCTTCTCAGTTTTCTTCTATGGCAATACCGCACAAAGATTGTGCGACAGATGCGTCGTCAAATTTTTCGTCAGATGAAACAAAAAGCGGAGTGAATACTTGATGTATTCACGAGCATTTTTGTGAAATATGACGGGAAATTTGCAAGCAGATGGCGTGCAAAGTCGCCAGACGCTCTTTGTGCAGTATTGCCCTATATTTTACAGGAACAAAACATAGCATTTTCCTATGTAAATATCCTGTGAAAATCTTGACAAACTCCATTTGTTATGCTATACTAGAATAAGTTTATCTATTTTTGCAAATGCAAGTATAAATCACATATTTTTTAGCGAAGATGAGAAATTGTGGCGTGAAGTACACTGTCCCGAAAGGAATTGAGATTATGAAAATACGTGAGATTCAAGAGGAGATCCTGCGGCTGAAAAAAGAACGCGACTTTTGTATTCTGGCACACAGCTATCAGACCAGCGATATTCTGGAAATTGCTGACTTTACCGGAGATTCCTATGCTCTGAGCGTGAAGGCAAAGGATACACCGCAGAAGAACGTGCTCATGTGCGGCGTGCGGTTCATGGCGGAAACTGTGAAGATCCTTTCTCCTGAAAAAAACGTATACCTGTCCAACCCCACGGCAGGCTGTCCTATGGCAGAACAGATGGATAAAGAGATGATCCGTGCGGTGAAGATGCAGTATCCGGACTATACCGTTGTGGCATACATCAACACCACCGCAGAACTGAAAACCATTTGCGATGTCTGCGTGACTTCTTCTTCTGCGGTCAAGATCGTTTCGCAGCTGAGCAATGACAAGATCCTCTTTATTCCGGACTGCAATCTGGGTTCCTTTGTCCAGCAGCAGCTGCCGGAAAAGAAGATCAAGCTGTTGCAGGGCGGCTGCCCGATCCATGCGGCACTGACGGCAAAGGACGTGCGTCGGGCAAAAGAAGCACACCCCCATGCGTTGATGCTGGTGCATCCGGAGTGCCGTCCGGCAGTCTGTGAGCAGGCGGACTATATCGGTTCAACTTCCGGCATCGTGAATTATGCCATGCAGTCGGACGCAAAGGAATTCATTATCGGCACAGAGATCAGCATTGCAGAAACACTGCAAAATGCTTGTCCGGAAAAGCGGTTCTATCCGCTGGCAAAGAAGCTGATCTGTGAGAATATGAAGTCCACCACGCTGATGGACATTTATCACATTCTGAAAGACGGCGAGGGCACGGAGATCCAGCTGGACAGCAAGACCATTGCCAAGGCACGCTGCTGCATTGACCGCATGATCGCACTGGGAGGCTGAGCATGAAAGCGTTACCGAAAGACCTCCGGTATCTGCTGTTTGATCTGGACGGCACACTGACCGACTCCGCAGAGGGGATTCTTCGCTGTGTGCAGTACGCACTGGAACAATGCGGTACACCGGAGCCGGATGCGGAAAAGCTGCGGCCGTTTATTGGACCGCCGCTGCTGGATTCCTTTCAGGAGTTCTGCGGCATGCCGCCGGCACGTGCTGCCTTTGCGGTGGAACAGTACCGGAAACGGTTCTCCACTGTAGGGCTGCTGGAAAATGCGGTGTATGACGGGATTCCGGAGCTGCTGGAACAGCTGCGGGAACACGGCTATGTGCTGGCAGTGGCGACTTCCAAGCCGGAGGTCTATACGCTCCGGATCCTGGAGCATTTTGACCTGTTTAAGTACTTTACGGCTGTGACCGGCTGTGACATTCATCGGGCGGGCGAAACCAAGGCGGACATGATTCGTCTGGCACTGCGTCGGCTGGGACTGCCGGAGCAGGAGCCGCCGCAGACGGTGATGATCGGCGACCGGAAGCACGATGTCCTCGGAGCAAAGGAATGCCGCGTGCCCTGCATCGGGGTGCGGTACGGCTACGCGGAAGCCGGCGAACTGGAACAATATGGTGCAGACTGGGTGACCGACAGCGTGGAAACACTGGGAAAACTGCTGTTGTGAGAACAGCACTGCACGGAATGAAAGCACTGCAAAATGCGGTGCTTTTTTTGCGTGTTTGTAAAAAAATAAACAGACACACCGGACATTCCGGAAATACAGATTGACAGCAGAATTGGAATATGCTACAATAAAAAAGAGATATTTTGAGCAACACTGCACAAGGCTTTTCTGTCGCTTTTTTGCGGGGTTGTTTTCGCAATGGGGAAAAATGACAACAGGGACAGTTCACAGGTTCTGTAGGCTGAGCTGTCCGAGGAATTTTCGGCGGAGGAAAAGGATATGATCAATGGATACAAGGTGGCTGCACTTTGTGTGTCAGAAATACAAAACGAAAATACACAGAGCATGATAGCCCCGCTGTATCAGTCGCTTTTGGAAAAGAACTGGCGGTGCCTGCTGTTCAATACGACAACAGATCTGTTTCGGGATACGGCATTTGACCGTGGGGAAGCCAGCATTTTTCAGCTGATGGATTTTTCGGTGATCGATGTGGTTTTGATTTATACCCAGTGTCTGAAATGCCGTGCGATCGTGGAGGACATTCTGACGGCGGCACAGAAACACCGGAAACCGGTATTTCTGATAGAACCGACAGAACGCTATTCCGGCGGGATCCGGATCTCGTTTGATGAAGCTGATGCGTTCCGGTATCTGGTGAAGCACCTGATCGAACAGCACCACGTCACCAAGTTTGCCTGCATTGCCGGCTTCAAGGGCAATCCCGCTTCGGAAATACGGGAAATGATTTTTCGGGACGTGCTGAAAGAGCACGGCGTTCCGTTTGACGAAAAGTGGTTTGGCTATGGGAATTTCTACAGCATTCCCACACAGGAAGTCATGGAACGCTTTCTTGCCGATCCGGAGGGTCTGCCGCAGGCGATCGTCTGCATCAACGACTCTATGGCGATCACCGTGTGTGAAATTCTGGAGGAACGGGGCATTCGTGTGCCGGAAGATGTGATCGTGACCGGATTCGACGGCATTGTGCAGGAACAGTATAATTTCCCGCGGCTGACGACCTGCCGCAGAAACCTGAACCGGTTCGGCAGTTTTCTCGCCAAGCTGATAGAACGTGCCAATGCAGGAGAAGAAATGAAGCGGGAATATGTTTTTCCGTACACGCTGGACGTTTCCGAATCCTGCGGCTGCCGGAAATTCTCCATGAAGGCAGTCGGTCTTGCCGTGAATTCGATCTATTCCCGCATGAACAACAGTGCCCAGTACGACCGTTCCATGACCAACATGCTGACAAAGCTGACGTTCGAACAGGATATGGAAAAAGTCAATGAGATTCTCCGGTACTATATTCGTTCGGATACCTATCTCTGCATGAATGCAGGTTTTTTCCACGGGGATCAGAACGGGCATACTTATGAAACTGAACCGTTTACAGAAGAAGTGACATCACTCCGGTTTTTTTACGGGGAGGAAAACACCGAAGTCAAGGAGATTCCGCAGCGGCAGCTGGTGCCGGACTGGAACTACATTACCGAAAGAACAGACCCTGTGGTCATTTATGCCGTGCACAATCAGCAGATGGTGTATGGCTATTTGGTAGTGTTTGCCAATTCATTTGATTACGTGGTGCAGAGAATGCATCAGTTCGTGCTGACACTGGACAGCTGTGTGGGTATGTTTGTGCAGCAGGAATCTCTGCGGAACTCTAACCGGCGGCTTCAGGAGATCCAGAACAAGATCATCGTCAGCTTTGCCGATATGGTGGAATCCCGGGATGATTTCACTGGTCAGCATGTCAAGCGAACCAGCGAATATCTGCGTATTTTGGTGAAATATCTGGCGGAAATGCCGGAGTATGCAAAAATACTGACACCGGAGATGCAGGACCGCATGTGCAAGGCGGCACCGCTGCACGACATCGGAAAGATCAAGATTTCGGACGTGGTGCTGAATAAACCGGGCAGACTGACAGAAGATGAATTTGAAGTCATTAAGACCCATACCCTTTCCGGCGGGGAGATCATTGAGAAAACGCTGACCGATATTGAAAGTGACTCCTACCTGAAAGTGGCACAGGAAATGGCATTGTACCACCACGAGAAATGGGACGGCAGCGGCTATCCGTATCATCTTTCCGGCGAGGAGATCCCTCTCTGTGCCAGAATCATGGCGGTGGTCGATGTGTTTGATGCCCTGACCAGCAAGCGTGTTTATAAGGAAGCGTTTCCGGTGGAAAAGGCGTTCCGGATTCTGGAGGAATCCAACGGAACACACTTTGATCCGAAAATTGTGGGAACGTTTTTGGAACACAAAGAAGAAGTTCGCCAAGTTTTGACCAAGTATCAGGATAGACATATATGAATGCATTTTCCAGAACAGAATTACTTTTCGGCACAGCCGCTATGGAACGGCTGGCACAGGCACGGGTAGCCGTATTCGGCATTGGCGGCGTTGGCGGCTATACCGTGGAGGCTCTGGCACGAAGCGGTGTCGGGGCGTTGGACTTGATCGACAACGATACCGTTTGCACATCGAATCTGAACCGGCAGATCATTGCCACCCGTGCCACCATTGGCATGGCAAAGGTGGACGCTGCCGAAGAACGGATCCGGCTGCTGTATCCGGAATGCCGCGTGACCAAGCATCAGAAATTTTATCTGCCGGAAACCGCAGGGGATTTTGACTTCACCCAGTATGACTATGTGGTGGACGCGATCGATACGGTTTCCGGAAAGCTGGGACTGGTGGAGCAGGCATATGCCGCCGGAACGCCCATCATCAGTGCCATGGGTGCCGGCAATAAGCTGGATCCCACGGCGTTTGAAGTGGCAGACATTATGCAGACTTCTGTCTGTCCGCTGGCGAGAGTGATGCGGCGGGAACTGAAAAAGCGGGGGATCCCCAAGCTGAAAGTGGTCTATTCCAAGGAACTGCCGGCAGCGTTGCAGCGGACGGAATGGACAGAGAAAGGCAAACCGGTTCCGGGAAGCTGTGCCTTTGTGCCGTCGGTGGCGGGGCTGATCCTTGCCGGAGAAGTCATCAAAGACCTGACGGGCTTGCAGGCACACTTTTAAGGAAGCACTGCATAAAGCTTGTGCGTAAGATGCGTAGTCAGATTTTTCGGCAGATTGCATAGAAATTCCGCAGGCATACTGCCGTATGGCAAGGGATTTCTGGGCAATATGACGGAAAATCTGCAAGCAGATTGCGTGCAAAGCCGTCAGGCGGGCTTTATGCAGTGTTTCCTTAAGGCAACAGAGAAAGGAGCATCATGCTGACATTACAGGAACAGGAACGTTATGCCCGCCAGATCATGATGCCGGAACTGGGCGAAGCTGGTCAGGAAACTCTGAAACGCAGCAGCGTGCTGGTGATCGGAGCAGGCGGACTGGGCAGTCCGGCGGCGTATTATCTTGCCGCAGCCGGTGTGGGAACCATTGGCATTGCGGACGGCGATACCGTGGAGCTGTCCAATCTCCAGCGGCAAATCCTACACAAGGAATCCCGTCTGGGACAGAACAAAGCCGTTTCCGCCGCGAAATCTCTCCACGGACTGAACGCACAGGTGCATGTGCAGACGTACTCCCAGTTTATGGACGGGGCACACCTGCGGCAGGTGCTGCCGGATTATGACATTGTCATTGATGCGACCGACCAGCTGGAGAACAAGTTTCTGATAAACGATGTCTGTGTTTCCGCAGGAAAGCCTTTTGTGCACGGCGGCATCACAGGCTTTTCCGGACAGGTGATGACATATGTGCCGGAAAAGGGGCCGTGTTACCGCTGCATCTTCGGAGAGATTCCGGAGGACAATGCACCGGCACCCATTCCGGTAATTGGTGTCACTGCCGGCATCATCGGCACCATACAGGCTGCGGAGGCAATTCGGTACCTGCTGGGAATTCCGTCGCTTCTGACGGGAAAGCTGCTGGTACTGGACGGACTGCGAATGCAGTTCCGCACGGTGCCGTTTCCCCACGTATCGGAGCACTGTCCGCTGCATACCAGAAAAGGAGTAACTGACTTATGATGAATCCCAAAATGATTTTGCAACTGAAAACCATGCTGACGAAATTTCGGCAGAACCACCCGAAAGTGCCTCTGTTTTTCTCCGCTGCTTCTAAGGCGATCAACGAGGGCAGCGTGATCGAGATCAGTCTGACCACTGCCGAGGGCAGAGAACTCTGCACCAATATGCGTGTGACACAGGACGATCTGGAAATGATTCGGACGTTGGGCGAAATGGCGTCGAAGTAAAGGCAATACCGCACAAAGAGCATCTGGCGACTTTGTACGCCATCTGCTTGCAAATTTCCCGTCATATTTCACAAAAATGCTCGTGAATACATCAAGTATTCACTCCGCTTTTTGTTTCATCTGACGAAAAATTTGACGACGCATCTGTCGCACAATCTTTGTGCGGTATTGCCTAAAATAAAAGAAACACTGAATACAAAAAGCTGGTATTCCCTTGTACAGGATACCAGCTTTTTCTTTTTCGATGGAAGTTCAGGCAGTGTTTCCCCTGCAATTCCCCAGCACCCAAGCGACTGCAAACTTTTTCTCGACACCGCCGGCAAACTGAATGGTGGCAATGGTATCAGAAAGGGCAGTCACTTTGCCGTTCCCGAAGGTCTTGTGCTGAATGGTCATGCCGACAGAGAGTGCTGTGAGTTTTTCTGTCGGTGCTTCTGTTTTTCTCGGCCTTTTGGGCTTTTGGGGATATTTTGCCCAGTATTCTATGATTTTTCGGTTGGTGCTGTCCCACGTGTCCACGATTTTGTATTCCCCGTCAAACACCAGAATGGCAACTACATGGCTTCTTCCCGAATACGCGTATATTCTTGTTCCCGCCGGAAACATGTCGTGAATCAGGCTGCAAAACTCCTTGCCGGTCAGGATCTTTCCGTTTCGCTTCATGGCATCGAATTTCTCAAACCCCTCTTTTTTCAAAAGGGCTTCGATGTTTTTTTCCCCATTGAGAATGGTCGCCGCGTAGTTTTGGGCTTCGGCAAGCCTTTTTATGGCTTCTGCCCACGGGATCTCCAGAACTGCTGCAAAGGCTCTGACGGCACAATCTCCAATGTAGTTGTCGTTGGGATTTTCGTTCAGGACTACCAACGATTCATTTTCTTCGGTGTGAAGTTTCAGTTCCTTTCTCTGTGTACGGCTCTGCTGCGGCGGCAGGGGACTGTGATCCTGTCCGTCTTTCCAGGCAACCCACACTTCACGGGCAATCCGATCTCTGTTGTCCTGCGGGAAGTGCAGGGCATACTTTGCCTGTCCGCCCAGATCATGGGGCACGAGGGGACAATATTCCCCGTCGTCTGTGTTCGTGTGTCCGACGGACAAATTCAGTATGACCACTTCGCCGTCATGAAAGCTGCGGTTGCAATCGGCAATGATCTCCCGTATACACTTGTTGACATTGGTTTTTGCCTGCAAAAAGAACCCCTCTTCATGCAGCAGTTCCCGAATGGTTTTGGGATATTGGGGCATCTGCCCGATTTTTCCCGCGACGGCGATCAGCTTGCAGTACGCCTCTTTCCAAGTGTATCCTTTGGTGACACACAGGGCATTCAGAACCGACCCGACAGCGTCCAGTACCGGCGGCTGTGACGGGTGATGATTTTCTTTTTGATAAGATAAAAACTGTTCTTTTGGCATCTGGATTCCTCCGAGTGGATTCGAATGGTATACAAATCTATCATCATTATACAGCAAAACGCCTGAAATGTCCAGCCGTTTCTGCACATTTCAGGCGTTTTGTTTTATTTTGTTTCCAATTTTTGCTTTTCAGGCAGCGAAAAACGCTTACCGCCGGAACAAGCCCCGCTTTTTCGGCTTCGGTTCTTCGGCACGGGCAGCAATAATGTCTGCCATTTCGCCTACATTTTTCATGCCGGAAACTTCCTGCATCCTGAATTTCATGCCGAATGCCTTTTCCACAGCACTGACGAGGTTGATGTGTTCCAGACTGTCCCAGTCCTCAATGTCGTTGGCAGTGGTGTTCTCTGTGATGACCAGTGTGTCATCGTCAAAAATGTCCTGAAAGATTTCGTTCAGTTTCTCCATAATTGCTTCGTGTGTCATGCTTGCTGATGCTCCTTTTCGTTGACTTGAATCACATGATTCTGGTTTTCATAGCCGGCGATTTCCATACGCCACGTGCTGTCGCCGTTCTCGAACTGTTCGGTTTTCGTAAAGCCGAATGTCCCGAACAGGTCTTTGACCATGGCGTTTTTGGCGGTCTTGTAGTAATAGCCGCAGATGGCGGTGATGCCCTGTTTCCGGCACTCTGCCACAAGGGTGTCCAGCATTGCCAGTTCCATATCCCGTTTCAGTACACGGCAGCTCATCAGCCACAGTTCGATGTGCAGGGTGTCGCCGGAGATCTCTCCGATAACGACGGAAACAATGCCGTTGTCGCCGAACTTGTCCCGCAGCCGTCCGTACAGGCGAATGTGCTTGTGATCGGCAGCCACCTGTTCCATTTCGCTCTGGGTATACCGCCGTGTGGTCAGGTTGAACTGGTTGCTCTTGTTGGTCAGCTGGACAATGCGGGGGAGTGCTACCGCATCAAAATCCCGAATGTCTGCGTGCATATCCAGCCCCAGCAGATAGTCTGTGTAGTTGGCATAGGTCTGCTGCATCTGGGCACGCTGGGCATTGGCACGGTACATTTCGCTGCGGTTGGCATCTGCTGCGGAAAACGTGGTGGTTTCAAAGTAGCCCGCGTGATCCAGCACCCGAATGCAGTCCGCAGGATCCTGAAATTCCGGCACGGCAATGCCGGCGATCTGGGCGGAAACGATTTCCCGTTCTGCGGGGTTGTCGTCCACAAAGACGAAGCTTTCCGGCAGCAGGGAGAGTTCCTCCGCAGTCTGTACCAGATTCCGGTCTTTCGGCTCCCAGTTGGCTTTGATTGCCACGAAGTCGTCCTCGTGCAGGACAGAATCGGGGTGCGAAAGTCCCAGTCTGGCGTTTTCCGGTTCGTTTTTGGAGCAGATCGTGAGGAGTACGCCCAGCTGTTTCTGTGCCTTGCAGTACTCCTGTACCTCGGTGTATGCCTCCGCTTCGGCGGTTTCCTGCCCGATAGAGATGCCCTCTTGTCCGTCGTCGCCGATGACACCGCCCCAGAGGGTGTTGTCCAAGTCCAGAGCCAGCACCTTTTTGTTCTTGCCGTAAATGGAGCGAATGATTCGCGTCAGGCTGTAGGCAAATTCCGGAATTGCGTCCAGCGTCATGGCGTATTTGTAGAGGTACCAGTAGGAATTGTCGTGCCATGCGTCCAGCCCGTAGCTTGCCGCCAGATAGTGTATATCGTGAATGTAGAAGTCGTTGTGTGCGGCGGCATACTGCCCGAATTTCCGGTTCAGTTCCGAGATGAACCACACCATGCCGTGGCAGTCCCACCCGTCGCGGTTGCCCATGAGCCGCGTTGCCGGCAGTTCAAAGTTGTTCTGCAAAATGGGGCAGTGGTATGTTGCCGCGAGGTGTTCCCACATCTGGGTGAAGTGGGTGTACTGCCGTTCCAGTGCGTCCTGTACTTCCTGTTCTGAAGCGGACAGCGGCAGCGGAGCTTCGGTGATGTTGCGGCTTGTGGTGTGGATAAAGATCAGATCCGGCTGAAATGCTGCCAGTTCCGGAGCATCGAACATGGCATCCTGCCAGTACTGTGCATATTCCGACTGGTAGAACACCGGCTGAATGCCGCAGTTCAGCAGGAACAGTTCCAGCATGGAAACAATGTCGCTGGTGGTGGAACCGCCCAGCACGGCAATGCGTTTTTCCATGCGGGCAGAGCCGTCTGCCAGAAGGGCTTTTTTCAGTTTGCGTCGTTTTTGCAGCAGAAAGCTGCTGTCAAAGGGATATTCCAGTTCTTTCATTTGTGAAACCTCTTATTGTGTCCGAATTGTTTCCAGACATTCGCTGTTGCCGCCGGTGGCACTGAACGTGTTCATGGCGAACAGCACATCTGTTGCACCGACCTGCTGCATAAAGGAAACGGCATTCAGGTCGAAGTAACGCATATCGATCACGTAGATGTCCGAGAAGGACTGCGTGAGATAGGGGACAAGGGCGTTGCCGTAGCTGTCCTTGACGATCACCAGTGTCCGCTTGTTGGTGACATCGGTTTTCACGTGGGTGATCTTTTCGTCGCCGCCCATGAACACCAGATACCAGCTGACCGGCTCCACGTTGTCCAGCGAGATCAGCAGCTTGCCGTCCCGTTCGTTGGTGAAGTTGGTGTCATAATACTGGGTGGTGTACTGATTGTGGGGCGTATAATAGGTGAAGTCCTCCGGATTCTCCTGTAGGACGGCACTCTTGGTGAACGTGTACATGCTGCCCAGATAACCGGAGAGCGTGGTCTTGGTGTAGCCGGACAGAGGAGCGAAGCTGACGTTTGCCGTCTTGGCAAAGGCTTCTGCGGCGTAGTATGCCCCCAGCGGCAGCCAGTGGTGGTCGGTGCGGGCATAGATGTCCTCGTCCGTGTGTGCCGCCAGTGCTGCATAGGCATCGACTGCCTTGACATCTTTCAGGTTTTCGTCAATGTGGTCGATGTTGTCGGATTCACTGCCGGTATAGCCCGCGTAGGAATCCGGCAGGTAGAATGATACTGCCGTAGGAGCCACCAGCGAATAGACGTTGACCTTGCTGCCCAGCTGCTTCTTGTATTCGTTCAGCGTTGCCGCATACTTTTCACCGCGGGAGAAGCTGCCGCCGTAAATGCTGATCGCCCGCTTGTCCACCAGCACAATGCCATCGCCGATCTCCACAGGATCCGGCTCCGGCTCGGTGACAACGGTAGTTGCCGTGGTGGTTTCTGTGGAACGGTTTCCGCTGGCAACCGGTGCAGTCGTCGTTGTCTTGCTGTCCGCATCGGCGGTTTCCTCTTTTTTGACGGGGGCAATGTTGCCGTAGAACTGCACCTTGTCCTCGCCCTGTAAGCCCTGATAGCTTTCCAGTTTGCTGATCATGTGCTTGAAGCTGCTGCGTCCGGGGACGGTGTCCTCGTAATAGTGCATCAGGTCTTTCACATAGTCGCCGCTGCCCAGTGCTTCGAGGGAGAAGCTGGGCGGTGTGGTAAGCTTTCGGTTTTCCTCGGCGGATTCCGTGGGGCGTGTGCCAACCAGCAGGAAGATCGAGCCGCCGAAGATGATCGTTCCTATGGCGAAGATCCGCACAACGGCACCGATGCGATTGGTGATCAGGATCTGCCGTTTCAGCTTGTAGCGGGCTTTTCGCTCTTTGGCTGCGGCTTTGTCCTCCTCGGTGGTAGCAGCCGGTTTTTCGGGCGTTTCCCCGATGTCGAACTGTGGCAATTCCTCTGCCGGTTCTTCCGGTGATTCCGGCTCCGGAGCAGGGGATCCGGTTTCCGGTTCCGGCTGTTCCTGCGGCACCTCGGTCGGTTCCGGAACAGGCGAAGAAGCCAGTGTATCGGTATTGTCATTCATGGCACGCAGACGGTTTGCGTCCTGCTGTACCTGCTGAAATTTTTCTGCCAGTGCCGCATCCAGATCGAAGTCACTTTGCGGCTTGTTGTTTTCGTCCATGGTGTTCTCCCTCCTTGGATCAGAACTTGGTGTACAGGAACGGGGTGTTGGTGGCATCTACCATGAGAATGCTGCTGATGACCAGCAGGCCGGCGGCAAGCACTGTGCCGGTGACGGACAGGGCAACATTGGCAGCCGGATTTTTTGCCATGATCTTTTTCGGCAGTTCCAGCAGCGGGAAGCAGCACAGCAGGGCAGCGATCAGCAGGAACAGGTTGTTCTGCACGGAAGTGACCAGCATGGTGTCCAGCCAGCCGGTGCCGTTCTGTCCTGCCATTGCCAGCAGCATATCCCCCAGCTGGTCGATACCGCCGGTGCAGTAGAAGATGCCGAACCCGACAATGATGACGATCTTGTTGCACAGATGCCGGAGCACTGCCGGAATCTTTTTCATGCCCTTTTTGCCGATGCCCATTTCCAGCATGAGGAACAGACCGTAGTAAATGCCCCAGATGATATAGTTCCAGCTGGCACCGTGCCACAGACCGGTGCAGAACCAGACCAGCAGCAGCCCGCCGATTTTCCGGCGTTTGCCGAACAGCGGTACGTACAGCAGGTAGTCGCGGAAGAACGTTCCCAGCGAAATGTGCCAACGCTGCCAGAACTCGGTGATGTCCTTGCAGAGGAACGGGTGGCGGAAGTTTTCGTCCAGATGAAAGCCGAAGATGCGGGCAATGCCAATTGCCATATCGGAATAGCCGGAGAAATCAAAGTACATTTGCAGGGCGTAGAGAATTACACCGTACCAGACACCCAGTGTGGTCTGGGTGGTGAAGTCGTTCCCCAGGAACTGGTCTACGATGCCGGAGAGCCGGTCTGCCAGTATGACCTTTTTGCCCAGACCAACGGCAATGCGTCCGAAGCCAATGCTAAGGTCGTCGGCAGACACCCGCCGCTGGTGTAGGTCTGCCTGCATGGTTTCGTACCGTGCGATCGGTCCGGAAATGGTGATCGGGAAAAAGGAAACGTACAGCAGGAACGTGAAGAAATTTCGTTCCGCCTTGACTTTGCCCCACGCACAGTCGATGAGATAGGAAACCGTGCGGAACGTGAAAAAGCTGATGCCCAGCGGCAGCGGCAGGTCGGGAACGGGAATGGAAAGGGAGAACCAGTTGTTCAGGTTCTCAATGAAAAAGCCGGTGTACTTGAATCCCACCAGTGTACCCAGATTCAGCACCAGTCCCAGAGCCAAGAATGCCTTTGCGGGAGCCTTGTCGCGGAATTTGTCGATGCCACGCCCCAGCACGAAGTTGACCAGTGCACTGGCAACGACCAGCCACAAAAAGGAAATATCCCCGCAGGCATAGAACAACAGGGAAAAGACGATCAGCACTGCATTGCGGTAAGAGGTTTTCTTTGTCGCAAAATAGCAGAGAAAACAAATGGGGAAGAATAGGTAAATGAAAAACAATCGGGAAAAAACCATATGTGTATAACCTCTGTTTCTGTCAGAATATCGGATATGATTCAGTATCGTTTACTTTGGAGAAACGCCGCATGGCGGGCATGCTTTTGTTTCGCGTTTCTCTCGTAACTCCTATTATACAACAATTTGCGACAGGATTGCAAGGGAAACAGCCCCAAGAATTCGCATTCGCGGAAAATCGTTTTTTTCCACAAAAAAAGACGGCACGAAGCCGTCCTTTTTAGTCACAATATTTTCATGGAAAATCAAGGCGATCTGCACAGACTTTGTGCGGTATTGCCTTTGTACCGTACTGCCTCAGAAAGCTTACTGGTTTTCCGCCGGAGCCTCTGCTGCCGGAGCCATTTTTCCAGCCGGAGCCGGTGCAGGAGCCGTTGCGGTTACAGGGCTGTCAGAGAGGACACCTTTCAGACCGGCAGCCAGACCAGCCAGCCCCTGAATCTCGCTGGGGATAATGATCTTGGTTGCCTTGCCGTCTGCTGCCTTTTCGAATGCTTCCAGCGATTTCAGCTTCAGAACAGCTTCGCTGGGATTTGCAGCATTCAGCTTGACCAAGCTGTCTGCCAGTGCCTTCTGTACCAGTTCAATTGCCTGTGCTTCACCGACAGCGATACGCATTTTCTGTTCCTTGATCGCTTCGCCTCGCAGGATCACAGCTTCCTTGTCCGCTTCTGCCTTCAGGATCGCAGTCTGCTTTTCTGCTTCTGCACGGAGGATCTTTGCGTCCTTTTCACCCTGTGCAACAGTGACCTGATATTCCCGTTCACCCTGTGCACGGAGAATCTTTTCACGCTTTTCACGCTCTGCCTTCATCTGCTTTTCCATGGCATCACGGATTTCAGCAGGGGGCAGGATATTTTTCAGTTCCACGCGAATGACCTTGATGCCCCAGCGGTCTGTGGCAAGGTCCAGTGTTTCGGTGATGCGGGTGTTGATGAGGTCGCGGGAAGTCAGCGTTGCGTCCAGTTCCAGTTCGCCGATGATGTTACGCAGGGTCGTTGCAGTCAGATTTTCGATTGCTGCGATAGGGTGTTCCACACCGTAGGCAAACTGCACCGAGTTGGTGATCTGGAAGAATACGACTGTGTCAATCTGCATGGTAACGTTGTCCTTGGTGATCACTGCCTGCGGCTTGAAGTCTACGACCTGTTCCTTAATGGAAACTCGCTTTGCCACGCGGTCGATGAACGGTACCAGAAAGTGGATACCGGTGCCCCACGCCTTATAGAATGCACCCAGACGTTCTACGACGTAGACATTTGCCTGCGGCACAATGCGAATTCGTGTGACAAAAATCACAATGATGAAAATAACCAGAAGTAAAATAATCAGTCCCATGTGTGTTCTCCTTTAATTGTTTACAGTTTGTTCTTCTGTCTGCGGCAGCCGGCTGACCAGCAGCTTGGTGCCGCTGATTGCTTCGATGCGGACGCTGGTGTTTTCCGGAATGACTGTGCCGTCCTGAGAAACTGCGATCCAGTCTACCCCGTCCAGCCGGACGCGTCCGGTGTTGTGTATGGGGTCTACCGTCTGAATGACGACGGCGATCCTGCCGATCTCCTGATTGTTGGTGTCCTTGATGCCGAACGAGAAAATCCGGCGGACGATAGGACGGGTGAAGATCAGAAGTACCACAGAGATCACCACGAACAAGACGATCTGCACCACCGGCGAAGCCCCGAAACAGGCTGCGAGAAAGCCCGCCAGTGCACCGGCAGCAAACCAGATGCTCACCAGCTGCTGGGTGGCGAATTCCGCCAGAACCGTCAGCACAAACAAGCCGCCCCACAGCAGAAATGGCATAGATGCTTCCATTCCAAAACTCCTTTCTGTCAGTGACGACAAATGCAAAAAGTGCTTTCAGGAAACGTAAAACCGCATGCCAGATTGCGGTCTGACATGTAGTGTTTCCTTCACGTTCCATATCATCAGAACGTTAAGAACAGTATAGCATATTTTTGTGGTTTTGTAAAGCTTTTTTTGCAAAGTGTCGGTAAAAAACAGGTGAAATGAAAAATTTTGCAGTGAAAGAAACGCAGAGGGATGTGCCGGCACCGTCCCTCTGCTATAAGGGAAACACTGCAAGCAGATTGCGTGCGGTATTGCCCTGAGAATTTTATTTTTGGTTTATGGGCAGCCGCACTCTCACAGCGATTCCATATGGATCCCCAGTGTTTCGCAGAGCACCCGCACCACACCATTTTTGGTGTTTGCCGGAGCAATGTGCTTTGCCTGCTGGCGGACATGCTCCGAGGCGTTTTCCATAGCGTAGCTGAATTCCGCATGCTGTAGCATGGAAATGTCGTTGTCATAGTCACCGAATGCCATGGTTTCCGCCGGTGTGATGCCCATACGCTCCTGCAATCCCTGTAAGGCGGCACCTTTGGTCACACCCTTGCACATAATATCCATCCAGCAGTCACCGGAGATCAGCAGTTCATAGGCATCGCCCAGTGCTTCGTGCATCACAGGGTAGGCTTCCTTTGCCGGCCCGTTGGTATCGCACAGGGCAACTTTCAGGATCGGTTCATCAATGGCGTACAGGTCGTCATAGGGAACTACCTGCGGATCGCGGTAATACCGCTGAATTTCGTGCTGCATGGCAGCGTTGTCGTTTTCCGGATAGTAAATGTGGTGGAATCCGCACAGCACCGGTACACCGGCAGACAGGCTGCGGCATGCGTCCAGAATCTGGCGAATGACATCTTTTGGCAGACTGTGCAGTAGCGGTGCTTCATGGGGATACATGACGCATGCCCCGTTGTCACAGATGAAAATGATTTCTTCGGCAAGTTCTCCGAACAGGTTGGTCAGCATCATGTGCGACCTGCCGCTTGCCACGGCAAATGTAATATCGCGGCGATATAATTCCTCCAGCAGTGCAGGCAGCTGTGGCGGAAGCTGCTTCTCCTCGTCCAGCAGCGTTCCGTCCATATCTGTTGCAATGAGTTGTATCATACCCACTTCTCCCTTCTTCTATAGACAGGCGAAAAGCACACTGTCCGTATGCTAGTATACCATAAATATGGGAAAAGTCAAGGAGTGGTATGTGAACTTTTCAGGGAAACAGAAAAAATGCTGCTCCGGAAACAGAGCAGCATCTGAAAGTTATGGGAAGTGTGTTACCGCATTTTTCTCCGGCAGGCGGTTTTGCCGCAGCTGCTGTCGAAAGACGGGTTGCAGCAGTAGAAATTCTTGGAATTCAGGTCGTCCTGCACCTGCCGCAGGGCTTCGCCGAAACGCTGGAAGTGCACGATTTCCCGCTGCCGCAGGAACTTGATCGGGTCGCGGACATCGGGGTCATCGCACAGCCGGAGAATGTTGTCGTAGGTGCTCCGTGCCTTTTGCTCTGCCGCCATATCCTCGGTCAGGTCGGTGATCGGATCCCCCTTGGACTGGAAATAGGCAGCCGTGAACGGTACGCCGGCGGCACTCTGGGGGTACAGTCCGAGGGTGTGGTCTACGAAGTACGCGTCGAATCCGGCTTCCTTGATCTGTTCCGGTGTCAGCCCGTCGGTCAGCTGGTACAGGATCGCGGAAATCATCTCGACATGGGCTAGCTCCTCTGTGGCAATATCTGTCAAAACTCCTTTTACTTTGTCGGGTTTTGCCGTGTATCGCTGGTGCATATACCGCAGAGAGGCAGACAGCTCTCCGTCTGGGCCGCCAAGCTGTGAAATAATATACTTTGCCGTTCTGGCGTTGGGTGTTTTGATCCGAACGGGGTATTGCAGCTTGACATCGTGTTTATGTTGTACATAACAGATTACAAAAAATCGATGCACAGGGATAGGTCGGATTTTTGTTTTCTGTAGCACATTTTTTCGGTTTTTTTGTATTCGATCCTGCGGATAATTTTGCAAAGCATCTGGTTCTTTCTTTCCGGATCAGCCTCCCGGAAGCTGTCCAGAACGTGCTGCATCTGCACTAGTGCCTGCCCGGGGGGCAAGTGCGGTGCTTCATCTTCCTGCTGGATCGTGTTCAGCTCAGCTTCCAGTTCCGCGATCTGGCTTTCTAGTGCTTTTGATCGATCGAGAAATGTTTCCACCGTGTACACGTCTGTTTCTAGCAGCGTGTGCAGTTTTTCTTTTTGTCGGTGCAGCTTTTCCAATGCTTTTTTTAGCTTTTCGCGTTTCTTTTTTGCGGTTTCATTTTTTTGTGCCTCTTCCAACTCCATAGCATCTTTTTGCAGTGCAATTTCCTGCATACGATAGCGGATAGCCGCCAGGACGACTTCGTCTATTTTCTCAACCGCAGAACTGACTACCTTGCCCCGGCATTCGTTCCGGCGGCACAGCATATGAGCCGAGCCGTTTGGTGTCGGTCGGCGTTTCATCTGATGCCCGCAATTGGCACAAAACAGAATGCCATGGTAATAGTTTTGTGTGGTGTATCCGGTCGGCACTTGCGGTGCGGTGCGTTTGTGGCGTTCTGTGGCTTGTTGGAACTGCTCCGGCGTGATGATCGCAGGGTGCAGTCCGTCCGCCAGGATGATGCCGTCTTTTTTTGTACGCCATTCCACTTTTCCGGAGTATATTGGACTGTGCAGTATTTTGCGGACGCTGACAGGCTCCCAGGCGTTGGATTTGCGTGGCGGTATCTGTAATTGATTCAGCCGTGCTGCGATCGCTCTGGCACCATCCCCGTTGATGTACATCTCAAACATCATCTTTACCGCTTCTGCCTCTTCCGGAACGATATCCAGGGTGTGCACCTTCGGTTCTGGGCTGATTTTCCGGTATCCATACGGGGGATTTGTGCCGATGTAGTTTCCCTCTTTGACCGATGCGATCCGCCCGGCATTCATGCGGCGCTTGATGGTCTTATATTCTCGCCGGGACATAAACAGGGAAAATTCGAGATATTCTTCGTCAAACTCGCTGTTCGGGTCGTATGTTTTGACAGGTGTGACGATCTTTGTTTCAGATTCCCGGAACGCCTGTGCCACAATGCCTTGATCTATGGTATCACCACGAGCTAGGCGCTCGATTTCCATAACAAGGACGCCGGTGTACTTGCTGTCTGCGATGTCATGCAGCAGATGCTGCATCTGTGGACGTGCAGCGATGCTGTCGCCGCTGACGATCTCGCGGTATATCTTTACGATAGTTAGCCCCTGACGTTTTGCCAGGTCTAGCAGCGTTTTTTCGTGCCGTGCCAGTGTTTCGCCCTCTCCCCGTGCTTCTGCCTCTGCATCGGCACGGGATTTTCGCAGATAGATGCAATATGTTTCCATTTCTATCATCTCCATAAATAACAAACGCCCTGCCGGTCGATTGGCAGGGCGTTCTTTTTTTGTCATTTGCACCGCACGTGGTGCATTACGATCTGTTCCAATTTGCTTTCCGGCGGTGGCATCGCACGCACACGCTCTGCGGCTCTCTGGGCGGCATCTGACGGCACGCAGCACATTGCCGCAATATCTTTGCCATTCACAATCCTACACGCCCAGAGGACGCACAGAGGGGCAAGGAGCGAATCAGCGAAAAAGTCTGCGTGCACTTCCTGTTCTGGGCGGATTGCATAGCCGCCTGACATATGCAGGGACGGCTTGCCGATATGCCCTAGAAGAAAGTGCCCGATCTCGTGTGCTGCCGTGTACCGCTGCCGCACTCTGGGCTGTGTCCCGTCCAGAAGTATGACGGCAGTATCGTCTGACAGCCGCATGATACGCCCGTACTCACCGGCTTTCAGAATGGCGTGTGATGTGTCCGTCCTGCACCGCAGTCCGTAATGTGCGGCGATCCTCACCGGCTTTACCGGCAGGCTCTTCACGCCGCAGTCTATCAGGCATTGCAGTGCCGTTTCTTCTGTGGTGATGTTCTCACCTCCTGTGATACAACTATATTGTATTGTACCACAGTTCCCGGAAAATATTACAGATCTTACAGATCTTCGTCTGTCGGCTGTGTTTTCAGCAGCTGCTCTTCGATGCCCGGCGGTTTTTCCGTTGTCGGGAAAATCTTGTCGCCCTCACTACTGGAAACCTGCTTGTACTGCGTTTTTTCAACAGTTATCTCCGGCTTTTTCTCTTCTGCTTTTTTTGCGATTTGCTCCACGATGTCAACCAGTTTTGTGCGGTCTTCCTGCGGCAGTGCAAGATAAGACGCAATAATGGCGTGCTCCGCCGTGCCTAGCTTGTACTGTGCCGCCAACAGCTCCACAGGATCGTCCGGCTGTTTTGCGTCCGGTCTGCCTAGCAGATAATCGGTGGTAACTCCAAATTTATCTGCAATCTTACACAACACTTCAAATTTTGGTTCACTTACGCCTTGCTCATACGTCTGCCACGCTCTCAATTTAACATTAAATAGTTCTGCACACTCTTGCTGCGTAAGCCCTTGACTTTCTCGTGCTGCTTTTATGTTGTTCTTCATGTAATCACCTCCTTTGCTCAATGATAACATAAAAAATGTTAGTCGTCAAGTGCGCGAGAGCCTATTTTCACTTATTTTTTATCAAACTGACGCTTTTTGTGCTACTTGCACAAAAAATCTATCATTTTTTCTACGTATTACTAACATAAAAAATGATAGATTGCTATTGACAAGTAACGTGAATTATGTTATACTATGATTGCAGTCAAGGACAGGCAGCGGAAAACCCAAACCAGAGCAGGCAGGGGAAAACCGAAACGCTTGATTTGGAAAAATGAAAGGAAGAAAGGAGGTGAAAAAATGAAGATTGCTTTTATTATCCTCGTCATTGCATACGTACTGCATTTGGCGTTGGCTGTGATTTGGAAAACCATAGCAATTTCGTGTTTAAGTTACATGAAAGCTAATGGCTTATCCGAATCTGAACTTAACGCCTATTATCCGGAATCTTTCAAAATGGCACTTCTTCTTTTTATCCTTTGAAGAAGTTGAGAACGTCAATTACAACAGAATAGATTGTATGAAGTACTTCTATTATATGATACACATTTTTGGAGGTTAGCTTTATTTTCCTGAATTTGTTTTTAGCGGGATTGGCTGGTGCTTCATTCAGAGCTTTTTCTAACGCCTTTTTTAGTTCGAGTAATTGTGGTCTGTTCATACTTTTCAATTGCTGTTCTAGTTGTTTCCTTGTGATTTTAGGCTGAACAACAGGAAAGTCTAACGTTTGCATAATTGAATTGAATTTTTCCGAAAATTCAGGCGTTTCAAAGCTGGAATTTTCTTGAATGCATCGAATATTGGGAATTGTATCCTGAATCGTTTGCATTGTGTAATTGAGCTGTTCCACAGCCGGTTGGATTTGTACAGCAACAGCTTGCGTGTACTCTGCCATTCTTTGTGATGCTTCTTCCAGCTGTTTTGAAAATCTCATTTCTGACAATCGCTTGGAAGCCGTACGAACGGATTCAACAATTTCGGGATCAAGTTCTATTTCATTCATATCATTCACCCCCCTTCCCACGCTCCATTATACCACACCGGAGCAGGGAATACAACAGAAAGGAAGATAACACATGAAAGACCTGATTCAAATCCACTACGACAACGCAGACCGCCCGACGGTATCGGGACGGGAACTGCACGAAGCACTGGAAGTCAAGACCGATTACCCACATTGGTTTGAACGAATGACAGAGTACGGATTTTCGGAAGGAAAAGACTATCAGACATTTTTGTCCGATAGGTCTGACGGCAAGGCAGGCAAGCCCAAAACCGACCACCAGCTGACGATCCCCATGGCAAAGGAACTCTGCATGCTCCAGCGGACAGACAAGGGCAAGCAGATGCGGCAGTACTTCATTGCCGTGGAGGAACAGTGGAACAGCCCTGATGCGATCATGGCAAGAGCCTTGCAGCTGTCCAACGCCAAGCTGAAAGAGATGCAGATCACAGTTTCCACACTGACGGTGGAAAACCAGATCATGAAGCCGAAAGCGGAGTACTTCGACGAACTGGTTGACCGGAATCTGCTGACCGGCATTCGGGAAACCGCCGGAGAACTAGGTGTGAAACAGAACCAGTTCGTGGCGTTCCTGCTGGAAAAGAAGTACATGTACCGCGACAAAAAGGGCAAGCTGACCGCCTACGCAAAGCCGCTGGCGGACGGCTTGTTTGAACGGAAAGAGTGCGTGAACGAGAAAACCCAGTGGAAAGGCACACAGGACCTTGTCACACCCAAGGGCAGGGAAACGTTCCGGCTGCTGATGGTCGGAGCGTAAACGCCGAAAATCTTGTATCTCCCCTTAGGGAAAGCGAAACCGAGGAGGTGAAAAGCCCACCGCATAGTTGGGATGCGTCTTAGTTGTCCAGTTGAGATAATAGAAGTCCTCTGGGCAATGCACGGTGCAACTCCGTGACAATCGTCTTCGACAGGAAGCTTGTCTAATCGCTTTCCTCTGTCTTGCTGTGCGGTGCAATTCCGCAGCATCCACCAACGCCCGTCGGGAGCGTATCCCGACCCACTGCCCCGAATGGGGCTACCCTCCATTTTTTTATCTCCCCTATGCGGCAGTACTGGCAATGCTGCCGCAGACGGAGCGACGAGTACGATTCGGGTGCAACTCCCGGACGCTCCGCAATTTCACAAGGTGAGGTGATACACGAGGAGGTGGAAAAGGTCAGGTGTATTTCGTCAACAAATTTTTGAAAAACTGAAAGGTGGTGAGATATATGGCAAGAACGCACACGGAATCGCAGCACGTTGTTGTGAATCTGCAAGAATTCGCAAAACTGCTGGAGATGCTTGGTATTCTGACACCGGAGGACAAGCAGAGAGTAGATGCGGCAGGCGTTGGAATGGTGCTGCAGCGAGAACATGAGCAGGACCATCTGGCAAGTTGACAAGCCGGTGCAGCATAACATACCGCGAAAGGAGCTGATCACATGAAATTTGACGGTGAAATTTTGGAGGACATCCAGTGCGACGGATATCGCAAAGTGGTGATGCGGACAAAAACAGCTATCGTTGATATGCGCATTCCAGATCACACACCAGAAGAGGAAAAGAAGCTGGCCGCGGATATCACGCAGGCGATGTTTGAGGTTGTTTTCCCCGACAAAGACTGGAGGGGAAAGAAATTAAAGGTTATACAGTGACGTGTAAAATCTGCTACTGGTACAGCGTATGCCCAGAGCGGAGCAGGCTGTACCCGTGCAGGGAATTTAAAAACACCCGCCGCAAAAGCGGCAGAAAGGACAAGTCCATGCAACAGAAAGAGCCGGCGTGCTGCCGGAATTGCCGGTACTTCTGCCGGTGCTTGGAACGCAGCCGGAATATGGTTTGCACCAGCTGGCAGAAGTATACATATCAAAAACCTGAAAGGAAGTATCATCATGGAAGAAAAGAAGAAACACATTGAGATCCACATCAAGATGGACGAGAACGAGCAGATCGCCCCGAGTTCAAAGATAAGCAACGCCAACCCCGCCGAAGTTGTGAATCGCTATCTTGCCGGTGCGGTATACATTGCCAATATCATTGCAGATAGCAGCAACGGTAAGCACGATGCAAAGCAGATACTGGGAGCAATGCTCAAAAAGTTTGTCGTAGTTCTTGCACACTTCGACGAAATCATAGAAAAAGAGGAGGACTGACCCATGATCCTCAAAATGACCGCCGAGGAATACGACGGCGTGATAAAATATCTGCTGTCCCTGCCGATGAGTAGGGCAGACAAGCCGATGCTGGCACTTTTGTATGCCGGCGGCGGTATCCCAGAAGTCCTCGGCGAAACCAGCAAGGAACTGCGTGCCAGAGTGGCGATGAACGCTGTCAAGGCGAAGTGTGATGAAAACACAGTGAAAGGAGAGAAGTGCTATGAACATCAGGGATTTTTTGCAAATCCAGTCGCTGCCGTATGCACAGAAATTAACATTTGTTGAATGCAGAGCGTGGGAGTTTTATAAGAAGATCACCAGAGAGGGCAAAGAGTGCCATGTCAGTGTCGGTGGACTGGACAGCATCACGCTGCTGGTTTTTTTGCGGAGCATCGGAATTGATGTGCCGGCGATTTCTGTAAGTGTTCTGGAGGACAAGGGAAATCAGGAGGTTCACAAGCAGCTTGGTGTGATCAGTATCAAGCCGTACATGGGCAAGGCACAGGTCTTGCAGCAACTCGGGTTTCCTGTGGTAAGCAAGGCAAAGGCGAACAAAATCAGTTATCTGCTACATCCGGATGCAGAAAAGCAGACATTTATCCATGCGATCATGACCGGAGATATGGGCAAGCAGGGCGGATATAAGCACAGTGACCGCATCAAGCTGCAAGACAAGTGGATCAAGCTTTTTGGTGGCAACTACCGCGATATGCGACCAGATCTGGAGATCAGACCGGCACCGGATTTTCAAGTGTCATCTCGATGCTGCTACTACATGAAAGAAAAGCCTTGTGATGACTGGGCAAAAGCACACAACAGCGTGCCGTATCTTGGACTTATGGCATCGGAAGGCGGACAACGGGAAATGGCACTGATAAAAAACGGGTGCAATTACTACGGAAAAAACGTGACCAGAAGCTGCCCGTTTGCGACTTTCACCAGACAAGATCTGCTACAGCTGGCGATTGATCTGGATGTACCAGTACCGAGGGCATACGGCAAAATCGCAAGAAAGCCTGACGGGACGCTGTACACCACAAGAGCACAACGCACAGGCTGCTCCATGTGCGGTTTCGGTATCCATATCGAAAAACGCCCGCACCGTTTCGACCGTCTGCGAGAGGACAACCCAAAAGAGTGGGAATACTGGATGTACCGCTGCTGCACTGATGCAAATGGGGAGAAATATGGCTGGGGACGTGTGCTGGACTGGATTGGTGTCGAGTGGGAAGATGAGTACCACGAGCCAAAGCAACTGGCTTTTCCCGGATGCCTGGAAGAGGTGAAAGAAAATGAAAGTACTGGTAGCATGTGAAGAATCCCAAAGAGTGTGTGCCGCATTTAGAGCACTGGGACACGAAGCATACAGCTGTGATATTCAGGAATGCTCCGGAGGTCATCCGGAGTGGCACATTATGCAGGACGTTATCCCTCTGATAAATGGAAAGTGTGCATTTACTACGTGTGACGGAAAGTCACATACAATAGACAGAAGATGGGATATACTGATTGCACATCCGCCGTGCACCTATCTCAGCAATGCGGGAGCAAGACATCTGTGGAAAAATCACGTTTTGAATCGGGAACGGTACGAAGAAGGATTGACGGGCAAAGCTTTTTTTATGGAATTTTTGAATGCAGACTGCGAAAGAATCTGCGTTGAAAATCCTGTCCCGAGCAAAATATATAATCTGCCTCGATATACGCAGACAATACAGCCGTATGAATTTGGGCACCCGTACAGCAAAAGGACATGCCTTTGGCTGAAAAATCTTCCGAAGCTGGTACCAACCGAAACAGTCGAGCCTATCGGTACTTTTTGCCCATCCGGTTCTTACAGCAAAAAACACGACAGCAAGCATCGCGGCGTTTTTACAAAAGACCGTGCAAAAAACAGGAGCAAAACATTCCCCGGAATCGCCAGAGCCATGGCAGAGCAATGGGGAAAAGAAAACCCCTGCACCGGCGGCAACCAGTGACAGGGGCATAGGTAAAAAATAACCATACCTATCATACCACGAACGGAGGAATTTGTCAAATGAAAACCGAGAAAACTGTAACCTGCCACTCAGACGCATACGTCTACGCGACAGCGATCGAGAGTATCCGACACGACGACACGCTGGACAAGGTGATGATGCGGGATGCTCTGCGGCGGCTGATCGCTGACTTCGACAAGGCGGTCATAGCTGACAAGGAAAAAGCGGCTGTCGAGGAGGTGTGCCGCCGTGGATAACCAGAACGAGAAAGACCGTTGCATCAACTGCGGCATCAGAAGCGTGCCCTTGTACTTAGGGCTGGACGGCAAGCTGCACTGTGCCGATCACATCGGCTTGCTGCTGTCGCCGGACAAGCCGGAACAGCCGGCAGAGGAGGAACATCATGGATAAACTGAGAATGCAGAATAAAGAGCCTGCCGGCAGGAAGAACGGCGAACGGCGGCTGTTCACCAGCGTGAACCTGCGTCTGAAACACGCCGCACTGGTGGAGGAAGTCGCACTGGAAACCGGACGCACCAAGACACAGGTGCTGGGGGATATGGTCCAGTTCGCCTATGACCACATCGAACTGTATGAGGAGGGAGAAGCATGAGCGTGAAGATCAACAGTCTGGAAATCGAAAACGTCAAGCGGATCAAGGCGGTAAAGCTGGAACCGTCCGCCAATGGTCTGACCATCATCGGCGGCAACAACAATCAGGGGAAAACCTCTGTGCTGGATGCCATTGCGTGGGCACTGGGCGGCGACAAGTACAAGCCCACCGCTGCGGCAAGGGACGGGGCATACACCGATCCCATTCTCCATGTGGAGTTGTCCAACGGTCTGATCGTAGAGCGAAAGGGCAAGAACAGCAGCCTGAAAGTCATTGACCCCAACGGCAACAAGGCAGGTCAGCAGCTGCTGAACTCGTTCCTGTCTGCACTGGCACTGGATCTGCCCAAGTTCATGAACGCATCGGACAAGGAAAAAGCGGCGATCCTGCTGCAAATCATCGGCGTGGGCGAGCAGCTGGCACAGATTGAATCTGAGGAAAGCCGGCTGTACAACCAGCGTACTGCCATTGGCAGAATCGCCGACCAGAAGCAGAAGTATGCCTCAGAGCTGCAGTGCTGGGAGAACGTGCCGAACACACCGGTTTCCGCATCGGAGCTGATCGCACGGCAGCAGGAGATTCTGGCACGCAACGGCGAGAACCAGCGGAAACGGGAAAACGCTGCCCGGTATGCACAGGAACTCACCGCCGCACAGGCTGCCTATGACGCTGCCAAACAGCGTCTGGAACTGGCAGAGCAGAACGCTGTGACTGCCCAGATGTCCGCACGGGATCTGCAGGACGAATCCACCGCCGAACTGGAAAAGAGCATTGCGGAGATCGACGCCATCAACATGAAGATCCGGGACAATCTGAACAAGGAACATGCCGAGGAAGAGGCAAAGACCTACCGGCAGGACTACGAAGCACTGACTTCACAGATCCACGCACTGCGGCAGGAGAAGCAGGACTTGCTGCACGCCGCCGACCTGCCGCTGGAAGGGCTGACGGTGGAAAACGGAACACTACAGTACCACGGCAAGCAGTGGGACAGCATGAGCGGCTCAGAGCAGCTGCGAGTGGCGGCTGCCATTGTGCGAAAGCTGAATCCGGACTGCGGCTTTGTGCTGCTGGACAAGCTGGAACAGATGGACAGCGTCACCCTGCAGGAGTTCGGGCAGTGGCTGGAACAGGAAGGTTTGCAGGCAATTGCCACCCGTGTGTCTACCGGGGACGAGTGCTCTATCCTGATTGTTGATGGATACTCTGTTTCACCGAATGAGGCAATAAAGCAACAGACAACGTGGGAAGCTGGTGTGTTTTGATGGGAACATTTATTGATCTGACTGGCAAACAATTCGGGGATTGGAATGTGATTTGCAAATCAGAGTACGCTGGTCACGGTATAAAGCCACGTATTTTTTGGAAATGCAGATGTAAAAACTGCGGAGCAGAAAGGAATATCGATGGCAAATCACTCCGATCCGGCGTATCTTCTCATTGCGATTGCACACGTTATTCTTTCTTGATAACAAACCCGCCGCACCATACACACGGAAAGAGTCATACTCGTCTGTATTATGTCTGGTGCGGAATGCGTCAGCGTTGCACTGACCCTAATAATGTTCATTTTCACTTATACGGCGGTCGAGGAATATCTGTTTGTCAAGAGTGGAAACAAAGCTTTGAAGCATTTTATAAATGGGCAATGAAGTCTGGTTATGACCCGTATGCATTGCGTGGAGCTTGCACGATTGACCGAATTGATAATAATGGGAATTACTGTCCTGAAAACTGCCGATGGGTTGATGCAAGAACCCAAGCACACAACAGAAGAAGCGTGGAAAGGAGAACATCACAATGAATTTTGAAGAAACAAACGGCATTCAGACCGGTGCCGGCGTGAAACTGGTCATCTACGGACAGGAGGGCGTGGGAAAGACCTCTCTGGCGGCACAGCTGCCGGGAGCGGTGTTTCTGGACTGCGAGGGCAGCACCTCGAAGATGAACGTCCGGCGGCTGCCCAAGCCCACCAGCTGGGAGATGCTCCAGCAGGAAGTGGATTTCGTGCTGGAATCCCACGCACAGCGGCAGTATCAGACCTTGTGCATCGACACCTTCGACTGGGCAGAACGCCTCGCCATTGCCCAGCTGTGCAGCAAGCACCAGGTGAACGGCATCGAGGGCTTTGGCTACGGCAAGGGCTGGGAGTATGAAGCGGAGGAGATCGGGCGGTTTCTGGACAGCACAGAACGCCTTGTGCAGGCTGGCGTTAATGTGGCACTGCTCTGCCACGCCGTCACCCGAAAAGCGTCCCTGCCGGAGATTGATGCGGAGTTCGATCACTGGGAGCTGAAGCTGGGGAACAAGACCACCAACAAGATCGCACCGCTGCTGAAAGAGTGGTCAGACATCACCCTGTTTCTGGCGTTCCAGACCTACGTCATCGCCACCGACGACAAGGGCAAAAAGCACAAGGCGACTGCCTGCAACCGTGTGATGTACACCACGAAAACGGCGTGGTGGGACGCAAAGAACCGGTTCGGCTTGCCGGAGATGTTGCCCCTGGAATATGCGTCCATTGCGTCCGTCTTCGCTGCACCTGCACCAGCTGCCGCACCTGTTCCAAAAGCACAGCAGGTCATAGAAAAGGCACAGGCTGCCGGACTGCCCACGGAAAAGGATCTGGCGGAATCGGAGCTGCTGATTACCGCAGACGGACAGCTGCCAGAGCCGCAGCCGACCGCAGCCGACGTGCAGACCCAGCACATTCTGGACGGCATCGCACCTCAGCTGGCACAGCTGATGACCGCATCACAGGTGCAGCCGTCGGAATTGCAGGCAGTCGTAGGCAAAAAGGGCTATTTCCCGGCAGATATGCCCGTGCAGAACTATCCGCAGGACTTCGTGGAAGGCTGGTGCATTCCGTGGTGGCAGAACATCGTGGAAATGATACAGCAAAATCGAGTGCCGTTTTAAGGCAATACCGCACAAAGAGAAAGGCAGGTTCTACATGAACAATTACAACAACACAACCGCAAACACCCAAGGTCACGAACTTGGCTGGGGCGACGAGATCCAGCAGGAAAGCAGCTTTATTCTGCTGCCGGAGGGCGACTACCGCTTTACCGTGGAGAAGTTCGACCGTGCCAGACATGCCGGCTCGGCGAACATTCCGCCCTGCAACAAGGCAATCGTCCACTTCCGGGTGTTCAGCCCGGACGGCAGCAGCGTTCTCCTGCAGGAGAACCTGTTTCTGCACACGAAAATGGAATGGAAGCTGTCCGAGTTTTTCGCCAGCATCGGCATGAAACAGAAAGGGCAGGCGGCACAGATGAACTGGTCACAGGTGTGCGGCAAGTCCGGCGTGTGCCATGTGAAAATCCGCACCTATGAAAAGCGGGACGGCGGCGGAACTGGGCAGGCAAACCAGATCGACAAGCTGTATCCGTCCTACGATCAGCCACAGACCGCCCAGAATGCCCCACAGCAGCCCTACAACGCGCCGCAGCAGCCGTACTCGCAAAACAACCCACAGTCGTGGCAGCAGCCCCAGAACGGCACACAGAACGGCTGGAACAGGGGACAGTTTTAAGGAGTGAAACCCCTCAGTCACCTACGGTGACAGCTCCCCTACAGGGGAGCCAGTATGGAAAGGAGTACGATCATCATGCAAATGCGACCTTATCAGCAGGCGGCGAGAGAAGCCGTGCACCGGGAGTGGGACGAGGGCAGAAAGCGGACGCTGCTGGTGCTGCCCACCGGGTGCGGCAAGACCATTGTCTTTGCAAAAATCACCGAAGATGAAGTTCGCAGCGGCAATCGGGTGTTGATATTGGCACATCGGGGCGAGTTGCTGCAACAGGCGGCGGACAAGCTGGAACGCACCAGCGGTCTGAAATGTGCCGTGGAAAAGGCAGAGCAGACCTGTCTGGGAGAGTGGTATCGTGTCACGGTGGGCAGCGTTCAGACCCTCATGCGGCAGAAACGCCTTGCCCAGTTTCCGCCGAACTACTTTCAGACCATTATCATCGACGAGGCACACCATGCCATTTCCGACAGCTATCAGAGCATTCTGGAACATTTTCCAGATGCCAACGTACTGGGCGTGACGGCAACGCCCGACCGGGGCGACAAGCAGAATCTGGGCAGGGTGTTTGACAGTCTGGCGTATGAATACACCCTGCCCCAGGCCATTCACGAGGGATACTTGACACCGATCCGGGCGTTGACCGTGCCGGTGCAGATCGACTTCACCCATGTGGGGACGGCTGCCGGAGATTACAAGCCGGGGGACATTGCCACGGCACTAGACCCCTATCTCGACCAGATCGCCGCCGAAATGGCGAAATACTGTGCCGACCGGAAGACGGTGGTGTTCCTGCCGCTGGTCAAAACCTCCCAGAAGTTCCGGGACATTCTCTGTCAGCACGGATTCCGGGCGGCAGAGGTCAACGGTGAATCCGACGACCGGGAACAGGTTTTACGGGACTTTTCCGACGGCAAATACAACGTGCTGTGCAACAGTATGCTGCTCACCGAGGGCTGGGACTGCCCGGAGGTAGACTGCGTGGTGGTGCTGCGTTCGACGAAAGTCCGTGCCCTGTACTGCCAGATGGTGGGACGCGGCACGCGGCTGGCAGAGGGGAAAGACCACCTTCTGCTGCTGGATTTCCTGTGGAACACGGAAAAGCACGAGCTGTGCCGTCCGGCGTGCCTCATCTGCGAGGACGAAGAAGTGCAGCAGAAAATGACACAGCAGCTGGAGCAGCAGCCCGGCGTGCCGGTGGACATTGAGGAAGCTGAAAACAAAGCGTCCGAGGACGTGGTGGCAGACCGGGAGGAAAAGCTTGCCGAAAAGCTGGAATCCATGAAAAAGCGGAAGTCGAAACTGGTAGACCCTTTGCAATACGAGATGTCGATCCAGTCGCAGGATCTGACCGGCTATGTGCCGGCGTTCGGGTGGGAATCAAATCCGCCCACGGACAAGCAGAAGAAAGATTTAGAGAAACGGGGCATCAACCCCGATGCGGTGGAGAGTGCCGGAAAGGCGGAACAGATTCTCCGCACGGTGGCACAGCGGCAGATGTCGGGGCTTGCCACGCCGAAGCAGATACGCTGTCTGGAGAAGTATGGTTTTCTGCACGTGGGCGGCTGGTCCTTCGATGCGGCAAGGAACCTCATCAACCGCATTGCCGCAAACGGCTGGCGTGTGCCGAGGACGATCTCGGCGGCGGAGTATGTGCCGGAGGTGCATGGATAAATGGATTACAAAGATGACAACCTAGACGAACTGCTGGACTACATCGACCCGGCGGCTCTGACTTATCAGGAGTGGTGCGGCGTGGGCATGGCACTGAAAGATGCCGGCTATGACTGTTCCCTCTGGGACAGCTGGTCACAGCGTGACACCGGACGCTATCACGGCGGCGAATGTGAAAAGAAGTGGCGGACGTTCTCCGGATCAGAGCATCCGGTCACCGCCGGAACCATCGTGCATATGGCACTGGAAAACGGCTATCGTCCCCAGAGTGCCCCGAAAGAATCCAGAGCCCTCAGCTGGGACGATTACATCGGGGAGGACTATGTGGTCACCAGCCGGAAAGAGGCACAGGACATTCCCGTGCCAGAGCCGCAGGTGTGGAATCCGGCGCAGGAACTCTCCCGCTACATCGAAACCTTGTTTGAAGCTGAAGATTTCGTGGGCTATGTGACGGAAACGTGGCAGAACAAGGACGGCAAATATCTGCCCACATCGGGCAGCTGCGACCGCACCGCCGGACAGCTGCTGGAGGCACTGGGAAAGTGCGGCGGCGACATCGGGGCAGTGGTCGGGGACTACGCCGAAGAAGCCGGAGCGTGGATCCGGTTCAACCCTCTGGACGGCAAAGGCGGCAAAAACGAAAACGTCACAGAATACCGCTATGCACTGGTGGAATCGGACGTGCTGGACGTGGAACGGCAGAACGGCATTCTCCACGAGATGCAGCTGCCCGTCGCCTGTCTGGTGTACAGCGGCGGAAAGAGCCTCCACGCCATCGTGCGTGTGGACGCTCCCAACTACGAAGAATACCGAAAACGGGTGGATTTTCTCTATCAGGTCTGCGACAAGAACGGCTTGAAGGTAGACCGCCAGAACCGGAACCCCTCCCGGCTGTCCCGTATGCCCGGCGTGGTGCGAAACGGCAGAAAACAGTTTCTGGTGGCGACCAACATCGGGCTGAGTTCCTGGGCGGAATGGAAAGACTACATCGACAGCGTTACCGATGATCTGCCGGAGTTTGAGAGCATGGCAGAAGCGTGGGAACATATGCCGGAACTGTCGCCGCCGCTCATCGAGGGCGTGCTGCGGCAGGGACATAAGATGCTCATTGCCGGACCGTCCAAAGCCGGAAAGTCCTATGCTCTCATTGAGATGTCCATTGCCATTGCCGAGGGCAGGCGGTGGCTGGGGTGGCAGTGTGCCAGAGGGCGTGTGCTGTACGTCAATCTGGAGCTGGACAGGGCAAGCTGTCTGCACCGTTTCCGGGACGTGTACGAGGCAATGGCACTGCCGGCGGCGAACCTCCGGAGCATTGACATCTGGAATCTCCGCGGCGTGACAGAACCCATGGACAGGCTTGCCCCGAAGCTTATCCGGCGAGCCAAGAAAAAGCAGTACATCGCCGTCATCATCGACCCCATTTACAAGGTCATCACCGGGGACGAGAACAGTGCCGACCAGATGGCACATTTCTGCAACCAGTTTGACAAGGTCTGCACCCAGCTGGGCTGTGCGGTGATCTACTGCCACCATCACAGCAAGGGAGCACAGGGCGGCAAGCGGAGCATGGACAGAGCCAGCGGCAGCGGCGTGTTTGCCCGTGATCCGGACGCTCTCATTGACATGACAGAACTGGAACTGACCGACGAGATCTTCAAACAGGAAACCAACACGGCGATCTGCGAAGCCTGCATCGAGAAGCTGCGGCGGCACGCTCCGGCAGTGCTGGCAGATGCCTCGCCGGACGAACTGCTGAGCCATGTGGAATCCCTGAAGCTGTGCCGGGACAATCTGCCGCCGGCGGTGTACGAGGGCTTTCTCGGCGAGATCGAGGCGGTCAAGCGGACAGTGCGGCAGCGGACGGCGTGGCGGCTGGACGGCACGCTCCGGGAGTTCCCGAAGTTCGAGCCGAAGAACCTGTGGTTCCGGTATCCTGTCCACGTGGAGGACACTGTGGGCGTGCTGAAAGACCTGCAGGCAGAGAGCGAGATGCAGCCGCATCAGCGTGGAAACAAGAAACGCGGAGAGAAAACCAGGGAGACCTATGCGGCACAGAAAGCCGACAAGAAAGCGGCTCTGCTCAATGCGTTTCACGCCTGCAATATGGACGGGGCGGTGACAGTGAAAGACATGGCGGAGTATCTGGGCATTAGTGAAAAAACCGTCCGCCGCCGTGTCAAGGACTGCGGAGAACTGACCATTGCGGACAACAGCATTCAGCTGTCAAAAGTGGAAAATAATGGTGGGACAAAATGAGGGACAACAGTGTATATAAAATATATACTTGTCCTTGTCCCTACGTGACCGTCAATGACAACAAGGAACAAGAGTGCGAATGCACGGCACTCTTGTATCCCTTGTCGTCTGACATTGACAAAAGCGAACCCGAAAAAACCAGAAACGGAGGTACGAACATGACAACATTTTTCATGCCGATGATACCGCCTACCAGCACACACCAGCAGGTGGGACACACCATCGACAAGCAGGGCAGACACCGGTTCTACCAGCGTGGGAACGGCGAGGCAGAGGCAAAGCTGACTGCCCATCTCCGGAAGCACATTCCGGAGCAGCCCTACACCGGAGCAGTGCAGGTGGTGGTGAAGTGGTGTTATCCGGCGACTGGGAAACACCGCAGCGGCGAACCCTATACCAACAAGCCGGACGTGGACAACCTGTGCAAGGCACTGTTCGACATCATGACCCGGCTGCACTACTGGAACGACGACAAGCAGATCTACAGTGCGGTGACAGAAAAGTTCTGGGCAGATGTGCCGGGAGTGTTTGTGGAGATCGAGGAGGCAGAGGAACATGAGTGAGATCAAATTGAAAAACTGTCCGTTTTGTGGTGGCGAGGCGGAAATGGGATTCCGTGACGCTAGTGCTTTTGTGATGTGTACAAAATGCCTTGCAAGAAGCAGAACGGTTGTGGCGTGTGTTGACTATACTGCGAGAGAAGTTGCTGCTGATGAATGGAATCAGCGGACAGATCAACCGCCGAAAGCCCGCTGGACACGAGAAGATGTCACGAGTTATGACGGTGAAACGATCAAGAATGGGGCTGCTGTCTGTGGCAGATGCAAAAAGGCGTTTTTTATGCCGACGGACACGTTTGATTATTGCCCGAACTGCGGAGCAAGAATGGACGAGGAGGCACAGCCATGAACACCAAGCCCTGTGAAGCCTGCGGCAAGCTGCTGATCGGCGTGAAAGGTGACCGGAGATTCTGCAACGCCTGTGCCATACGCCGACGAAAAGTGTATCAGAAACAGTATCGGGAGAACCGGAAGAAACGCTAACGCACGCCGAGCGTAAGCCTAACGCACGCGAGCGTTAACCGAGCGTAACCGAGCATGAAACCCAAAAGGAGTGGATCTACATGGAAAACAAGCAAATCAAGAAAGCCACGCTCTGCTGGAAGTGCAAAAACGCTGTCCCCACCAAAGATGCGGGGTGTAGCTGGTCGAGAGCATTCCAGCCGGTGGAGGGCTGGACGGCGGATAGAAAGCACACGGCAAAGGGCAACGGCTCGACAGACGACGTGTACGAAACGTACTGCGTGACGGCTTGCCCGGAGTTTCGCAAAGAAGCCGGCGGCGATGTGACGTGCCGGAGCAACGAGGGCTGTCTGTGCATCGCAGAACACGTCCTGCGGTTGCAGATGAACAAATACCACAGTGCGTTGCAGCGGTACGCCAGATCACGGAGTGACAACGATCTGGCACAGCTGAAGGCGGTGGAACGGGAACTGTTTACGCCGTACTATGCAGCACTGACGATGCACAGCGTTGACCTGCGTCAGGTGTGCAATGAGGAACGGCGGCGGGTCGGGCTGCCGGAACTGGAGGAGAGAGAATGACCAAAGAAGAACTACAGCAGTGCCGGAGTGCATCGCTTGCACGAATATCGGTTAAGAAACGCATCGCAGAGCTGCGGGAAGATGCAACAGGCATCAGCGGTATCCGATATGACGGTGATATGCCGCACACCAGAGGAGAGCCGCTGTCACGGCAGCAGCGATACGTCGAGGCACTGGAACAGCTTTCCGCCGAATACGAAGAAACAACTGCCGCGTGGGCAGAGAAAGCCGCAGAGATAGAGCGTGCCGTGCGTCAGCTGCCGCCGAAACTGGGAGAACTGCTGCGGCTGCGGTATGTGGACGGGTTGAAATGGGAACAGGTCAATGAACGGCTTTACATATCGGCGAGCCAGTCCAAACGACTACATCACGCTGCACTCAAAAAAATGGGTCTGGAATAAAAGTTGGGCTTTTATGGGCCCCTCCACCTGTGCTATAATAATAACATGAAATACTGACAAGAACCGCTGTGGGTCGTCCCATGGCGGTTCTGTGTTTGCGGAGGGGAGGACGATGGCAAATGCGGAAAACTTGATCCCAATGAACAAGCGAAGCCAGAGCGAAGCAAGAGAACTTGGAAAAAAAGGCGGCATCGCTTCAGGAGCGTCCAGAAGGGCGTACAGGAGCCTGAAACAGGCGGCAAAGGCTTTTTTTCGGGAGAATGATGACGCGGCAATGCAGCTGATACAGGCACTCTACGAAGAAGCCCGAAACGGCAATGTGAAAGCTTTGGAGAAGCTGGAAGATCTGATCGGCGAAACCGTCCAGCGGGAAGAACTTGCCATGAAGAAGAAACAGGCGGCGGCACAGTCCAAGCCGGACAACGGCAAGACTGCGGAACTGATCGCCGGCATGCAGGAGGCAGCAGATGATCTACACGAAGAAGCAGCGGCAGCTGCTGGAACTGTGGAAGCAGAAGAAGCTGTGTCGGATTAACCTGCTGGAGGGTTCTGTGTCTTCCGGTAAAACGTGGGTGTCGCTGGTGTTGTGGGGGTTCTGGGTGGCAACTATGCCAACAGACAAGCTGTATCTCATGTGCGGCAAATCCCTGACCACCCTGAAACGCAACTGCCTGATTCCGCTGGAAGAGCTGTTCGGACGGAGCAATTTCCAGTTTTCCACTTCGGCGAAGGAGGCGTATCTGTTCGGCAGACGCATCCTGCTGGAAGGCGCAAATGACGCCCGCAGTGAAAGCAAGATACGCGGTCTGACTTTGCAGGGAGCGTACTGCGACGAACTGACACTGTTTCCCCGTGACTTCTTCGTGATGCTGCTGTCCCGTCTGCGTGTCCCCGGTGCGAAGCTGATCGCCACCACGAACCCGGACAGTCCGGAACACTGGCTGAAAAAAGAATACATCGACCGATGCACGGAGCTGGACATGCTTGTTGTGCGTTTTTTGCTGGACGACAACACCACGCTGGATCCGCAGTATGTGACCGCTGTCAAGGCAGAGTATACCGGCGTATTCTACAACCGGTTCATTCTGGGGGAATGGTGTCTGGCGGAGGGCATTGTCTATCCACAGTTTGACCGGACACAGCATGTGCGGCTGCTGGACAGCCGCCCGCAAGGCAAGTGGTACATCTCCGTAGACTACGGCACGCTGAACGCCTTTTCAGCGGGGCTGTGGTGCTATGACGGAAAGCAGGCGTACCGTGCCGCAGAGTGGTACTACAGCGGCAGAACGCAGCGGCGGCAGCTGACAAATGCACAATATCTAAAGCACATACAGGCACTGGCAGGCAGCCGGAGCATTGATGCTGTCGTCGTGGATCCGTCAGCAGCTTCGTTTATCACGGAACTGCGGCAGGCAGGTTTTACCGTTCGAAAGGGAAAAAACGATGTGGTGGACGGTATCCGCAGAGTTTCCACAGCATTGCAGCAGGGAAAGTTGTTGTTCTCGCCTGAGTGTCATGACTGCATTCGGGAATTTTCCTTGTATCGTTGGGACGAAAAGGCAGAAGAGGACAGACCGATCAAGGAGAACGACCACGCTATGGACGACGTGCGGTATTTTGTCAACACCATTCTGCGGCAGCCGGTAACGCTGTCCCACTCCGGATTGACGTTGTGAGAGAGGTGAGAAAATGTTATACCCAAGACAGGAATATTACATCATGCCGCGTGAAGCAGAACTGACTGTGGAAAAGCTGGTTGAATGGCTTCACCGGCATCAACAGGACTGCAAGCGTATGCAGTACCTGAAAGACATGTATGAAGGGCGGCACCCGATCCAGCTACAGCCGAAGAAAGAGCCGTGGAAGCCGGACAACCGCATCATCTGCAATCACGCCAAGTACATTGTTGACCGGTTCAACGGTTTTTTCTTGGGGATTCCGGTAAAGACGATGCACCCTGACGAAGCGGTTTCAGCGGAACTGGAGGAGATCCAGAAGTACAACGATCAGGACGACAACAACGCGGAGATCTCCAAGTACTGCAGCATCTACGGCAGCGGATTCGAGCTGCTGTACACCGATGAAGATGCCAGAATCCGAATCACCTATCTATCGCCGCTGGAATGCTTTCTGATCTACGATGATTCCGTAGCGAGAAAGCCGCTGTACGGCGTGCGGTATTATAAAAACACCGACGGCGAAACTGTGGGCAGTGTGTTCACGGCATCGGAGGTGATCCCGTTTTCTGACAAGGACGGTCTGCACTTCGGTACACCGGAGCCGCACTATTTCGGCGGTGTGCCGCTGATCGAATACATCGAAAACGAAGAACGGCAGGGTGCTTTTGAGCAAGTGGAAAGCGCGATCACAGGCTATGAAAAGGCGATCTCTGAAAAGGCAAACGACGTGGACTATTTCGCCGACGCATACTTGCTGATGCTCGGGGTAACTGTGGACAAAGATGATCTGCACTTCATGCACAGCAACCGCATTATTCATGTTGGAGAGCTGGACGCAGAAGAACTTAACGCCGTAAGAGTGGAATTTTTGCAGCGTCCATCGGCAGACACCACGCAGGAAAATCTGCTGAACCGGCTGGAAGATCAGATCTACACACAGTCCATGGTGGCGAACATTTCAGACGAGGACTTTGGCGGCAGCTCTGGCACGGCGTTGGCGTATAAGCTTCAGCCGATGCGAGATCTTGCCGCAGGGAAAGCAAGGAAGTTTTCCAGCGGCATGAACCGGCGTTGGCAGCTGGTCGCGTCTTCTCCGGCTTCCAGAATGCCGGCAGACGCGTGGAAAGCAATCACATACAGGTTTACGGAGAATCTGCCGAAGAACCTGCTGGAGGAAGTACAGGCAGCCGCACAAATGGCTGGAATCACTTCCCGCGAAACTCAGCTTTCCGTGATTTCCGCGGTAGATGATCCGCAGACGGAACTGCAAAAAATCGAAGCGGAAAACGGTACGATTCCGGAGGACAGCTACAAGGCGGAACGCAGTACCGGCACAGAGGTGACTGCCGATGCCGAATAAGTCCTCTCCGGCGTACTGGCATGACCGAAAAGTACAGTATGATGAAACCCTAGGCAAAGACGAAAAGCGGCTGTACAGCAAGCTGGCGGCGTACTATGAGAGAGAAGCGGCACGGTTGGACAAAGAGATCGCAGCGTACTACGCCAAGTACAGCGTCAACGGCGTTTTGTCGTACCGGAATCTGCTGGAAACGCTGCCGGACGAGGACAAGCTGCTGCTGATCGAACAGCTGGACGAGTTTGTGAAAAAGTATCCGGCGTATGCCGACCTTGTGCCGGTGCGGGAATCGATCTACAAGCTGAACCGGCTGGAGGGACTGCGGCAGTCCATTGCCATGCAGCAGCTGCACATGGGAGCCTATGAGCAACAGCAGGCGTTGGCGTTTCTTCAGCATCAGGCTCTGCGGTACGCCAACGGTGCGGCGTCGTTTCTGGGGCTGGGCAGCAGCTTCTGCCGGCTGGACAGTGATGCCATTCGTGCCGCGGTAGGAAACAAGTGGTGTGATGGCAAGGATTTTTCGGAGCGTATCTGGGACAACCGGAAGAAGCTGGGGAACACCCTGCACACCCAGTTCGTCAACGGTGTGATCCGCGGGGACGATTACCACCAGCTGGCACGGCAGATTCGGGCGAAGTTCGTGAAAGTTTCCCAGAAGAACGCGGAACGGCTGACCTTTACAGAGGACACGTATCTTTCCAATGAGGCGGCCATGCAGGTGTTCGAACGGGAAGCCGCAGTCACGGAGTACGAATTTGTGTGTACCGGTGATGCGGAAACCTGTGACATCTGCCGCGGGCTGAGCGGGGAACGGTTTCCGATCTCCCAGCGTATGCCGGGGACGAATTTCCCGCCCATGCACCCGTGGTGCCGGTGCTTTTTTGATCCGGTCATTCCGGAGAAAATCGGCGGGAAGGCGTTGACTTCGGGCGGCGATGGTGGTATAATAAAGGCAAGTGGTATACGGGTCAACCTGCAATTGTTTGCAAATAAAAATATTGCCAAAATGTCCTCGGTACAACTCGAAAAATCAATCAAAGCATGGAAATCAAAAGTGGAAGAACACAGAGAAAAAATATCTGCTCCAGAAAAATTTTATCCTGATTGGGATTCATTTGATGAAAGATACAAATTGGGTAACATCAAACACTGGCAAAAAGAAATAGACAATTTCAAGACGGACATATCAAGAGCCGAAGAAGAATTGAAAAAGAGAGGCGATTTAAATGGATAAAGAGCAATTTGATGCAATGAAGTTTTTTATAGCCGATTTTTTCGAGGAAATATCAAAAAGAAAAAAAGAAGCTGATGCCGACATGAAAAAAAACGGTTCTGATCTTTTTGTTAGCGGAAGAGCGTTAGCATACAATGAGATATTAGAAATTCTTCAGAACAGACTTGATGTGTATGGAATTGAAGTCAAACGTTAGAAGATGGAATTGATTCATGTATATGAGCATGAAAGTTTATTGAAATTATCGACTAAGACATCTCAAAATAGTATGTTTTTTGAGAGATAAAACTGAACACAAGAAAAAGCATCTCAGCCGAGGTGCTTTTTTCATGCCCGAAAGGAGAATCTATGAAAGAAATAATGACATTTGGCGAAGCATTGGAAGCAATGAAAGCCGGAAAGAAAGTTGCCAGAACCGGCTGGAACGGTAAAGGAATGTACCTGTATCTTGCTGACGGAAAGCTACTGACGCAGGAAATCGGTGACGGAAGTTATCCGTTTACAGACAGCATTGTCATGAAAACCGCGGATAACCGGTACTGCATCGGCTGGCTTGCAAGTCAGACAGATATGCTGGCAGAGGATTGGCACACTGTAGAGTGACACCGCCCCGACCACGGGCAAAAACTGGCGGAGGGCGGAAAACAAGAACAATTCAGCCAGCGGGTACGGCGTTCTTTTATCGAAAAATCAGCATCTGAGCGATCAGGTGCTATTTTTATACCCTAACGAAAGGAGCGAGGGAACATGCAGATGCTGTTTTTCCACGGTACATTCTGCCCGCCCTGCACATCGACGCAGAAAGCGGCAGAGCAGTATGCCGCAGAGGTTGGCGTGCCGCTGTATACGTTCCGCTGTGACGATGTGTACGGCGGCAGCGACATGGCACGGCAGAATCACGTGCAGCACATTCCGTGTCTGATCTTGAAAAATGATGCAGGAGAGGAGCTGGCACGCACCGAAACGGCACATACACCAGAAACGCTGCATCAGTCGTTTGATACGTACCTGAAGGAGGTGAAACCAAGTGCATGATGAGGGAAATCCGAATATCGACACTACAGCCGCCGGAACAACCGCCAGCAGCGAATCCGAAGCCGCAAAAGGCTCCGCAGAAAACGCCGCCGGTCAAGGGCAGCAAGCCGAACCGCAGGGAGAAATGACCGCAGAAGCTGTTGCCGCACTGGTACAGAGTGCCCTGCGGGACTTTGCACAGCAACAGCAGGCACAGCAGACCGAAGCGGAAAAGCTGGCAGGCATGAACGGCACACAGCGGCTGGAATACGAACGGGACAGCTACAAGAACCAGCTGGAACAGCTGCAAAAGCAGATGAACCTGTCCCAGATGCAGGCGGCCGCACGGTCGATGCTGGCGGAAAAACATATTCACGCCACAGATGGGCTGATCTCCGCCATTGTGACGGAAGATGCAGAAACCACCAAGAAAAACGTGGAGGATTTTGCAAAGATGTTTACCGATGCAGTGGAAGCCGCTGTCAAGGAACGCCTGAAATCCGACACGCCGCGAACCGGCGTACCGGCGGGAAAAATGACCAAGGAACAGATCTTCGCGATCTCAGACGCAGAACAGCGTATCGATGCCATCCGAAAGAATATAGACCTGTTCCAGTGACGAAAGGAGAAAAAATATGGCAGTACAGGAAAACACCAACTTGACCACCGACTTTGCGAAAGCACAGTCCATTGATTTCGTGAATCGCTTTACCGGCGGTATTAAGAAGCTGCAGGAGATGCTGGGCATCACCAGACGGCAGGGGCTCTCGGAGGGCTCCACGATCAAGACCTACAAGAGCAGCGTCACACTGGCAGACGGCAACGTGGCAGAGGGCGATCTGATCCCGCTGTCCAAGGTGGAAAAGACGCTGGACAAGACCTATGAACTGGCGTACAAGAAGTACCGCAGAGCAGTGACTTTGGAAGCGATCCAGCGAAGCGGATTCGATCAGGCAGTACAGGAGGCGGACACCGCCCTGCTGCGGAAGATCCAGAGCAACATTCGCACAGACTTTGCTTCTTTCCTTGCCACCGGTACCGGCACAGCTGCCGGAAGCACCATGCAGGCAGTTGTGGCAGATGCGTGGGCAAAGCTGCAGGTGCTATTTGAGGACGACGGTGCCGGAAAGGTCATTGTTCTGGCGAACCCGATGGACGTTTCGGCTTATCTGGGCAGTTCGGACATCACCACACAGAATGCATTCGGCATGACCTACTTCAAGGCGTTTCTGGACGTATCCATGATGACAAATGCCAGCGTTCCCAAGGGCAAGATCTATGCCACTGTTTCGGACAACATCAATCTGGCATACCCGTCCATTTCCGGCGGCGAAATCAGCAAGGCGTTCCACTTCACCACCGACGAAACCGGTCTGGTGGGCATCACACACGCCGCAGACTACAGCCGCACAAACTACGAAACAATCATTCTCACTGCTCCTACCCTGTACGCAGAGCGTCTGGACGGCGTTGTGGTAGGCACCATTTCTGCGGAATAATGGGGCTGCTGGAACGGGTGCAGGTGCGGCTTGCCGGAGAACCCAAAACAGATCAGACAGAACAGCTGCAGGAACTGTGTAATCTGGCAAGCGTTCGTATCTGCCTGCGGGTGCGGGAACCGACACTTCCCGACCTGCTGGAACCAATTGCAGCCGATGCCGTGGTGAAGCTGTGGCGGCGGTGGAACTATGAGGGGATCTCCTCCGAAAACGGGGACACCATTTCCACCAGCTTCGTGGAAGATGTTCTGGCAGAGTACGATGACGAATTCGCCGCGTATGCAGAACAGCAGGACAAAACCAACGGCAAGAAGCAGATTCACTTTTATTGACGACTGGGGGCGTGTGATGCGGTATTTTACCATTGCATTCTTGACAAAGGAAACGACCGGCACGGACGTGCTGAGGAATCCGGTCACGGAATGGCTGACTGCAAAAACGTGGTACCGCGGGCGGTTTACGGAATGGAGTGCCGAAGAAATTGCACTGGAAGGGCGGGAAGTCACCAAGTCGCAGCGAAAACTGCTGACAGATGCCCCGCTGTCTGTGTGCATGGCTGCCGACGGGGTACAGGCGGACAGCGGGGAAACATTTCGTGTGCAGTCGGTCAAGGACCTTCACGGGCGGTGGCGGCTGCTGTATGTGGAAAGGTGGCGGGTATAATGGCAGGATTTCAGGTCGTGCTGGACGGCATGAAGCCGTTTGCGGCAAAGCTGCAGGAGAAGTCGCAGGAGGATTTTCTGAACTGCTGCAAACGTGCCACGCTGCTGCTGCGGAACAACGCCCGCAAGAAAACGCCGGTTGCCAAAAGTGCGGTATATCAGGACGCTGCGGGCAACACGATCGGGCAGCATAAAGGCGGCGGTCTGCGGCGTTCCCTGCGGCTCACCATGCCGTCTGAAACGACAGACGGTGAAGTGGGATACACCATACACTACGCACCCCACGTGGAGTACGGGCACCGGCAGACGATCGGGCGGTATGTGCCGCAGATCGGCAGGCGGCTGAAAGCCGGCTTTGTGTCAGGGCAGTATTTTTTGCGGGGAGCCGTAGAAGAAACCAAGCCGTCGTTTTATCGTGATCTGAAGGAGGCACTGCAGAAATGATGTATCGCAAGCTGGGCTTTGCCGAACTGGCTGCGGCAGTCTTACAGGTCCTGCGGGAAAACACCGCGTATGATGTGTATGACGCTGTGCCGGAAGATGCCGAAAGCCCGTTCCTGTTTGTCGAAGTGGTGGGCAAGCGGGACAGCTCCAGCAAAACCACATGGAAAGAAACGTTTGTGCTCCATATCCACTGTATCGCTAAGCCCTCCCGTGCAAGGACAGAAGTGTATCAGATGATACAGAAGGCAGAGGAAGCCATGACAGCTCCGCTGGAACTGCCGCAGGGCGTAGAGTGCCTGACACAGACAGAAACCGGCGTACAAGCCATGCAGCTGGACGAAACCGGCGAGTGGCATGCCGTACTCGGATATGAGATCATGACAAGCTATGGACTGAAATGCAAATAAGGAGGAAAGAAAAATGGCTGAAAATTTTGACAGCAATGTATACTGCGAGTTTCCGGAAGCGGTCGCAAAGGCAGGCAAGGACATTCTGATCTGTCTGTTTAACTCTGACGGCTCCAAGCTGCTGGCGATTGCCGGACAGCAGAGCCTGACGATCAATCGCAGCGTGGACACTGTGGACACCACGTCCAAGGACACCAAGGGCGGCTGGAAATCCCAGATGGCGGGCATGAAAGAGTGGTCGGCTGACACAGACGGTGCCTATGTCATGGGTGCAGAATCTCACAAGGAACTGCAGAAGTACTTCACAAGCGGCGATCTGATCTGCATCAAGATCGTGGACATCAAGGAAACCAAGTCGCTGTTTGGCGGCATGGCAGTTCTGACAGAGTACACGCTGGAAGCACCGTTTGACGATGCAATGACGTATTCCTGCAGCTTCGCGGGAAACGGACCGCTGGTAGACCTGACAGCACTGTCTACAGAAGCTGCCGGAAAAGTTACCGCAATGCCGGCATAAGGAGGAATAGAGCATGGCACAGAAAACCTATGAGATCGACGGAGAAACCTATCACCTGCACTACAGCATGGCAAGACTGGAAGCCGCAGAACAGGCGGCAGGCTGCTCTGCCTTTGAGATCGTGGCGGGCATGTCCCAGAACCGGACACCCCGCATCGCAGTTGTCAAGGCATTTTTCGCCTATGGGCTGATGAACAGCGGCGGCGTATATGCTCCGCTGAAAAAGGCAACCGCATTCGCGGAAAAGGAACTGGAATCCAGCGGCTATGTCACTGTGACAGGGGAAGTCTATGAGCAGCTGGCGGAGGACTGCGGTTTTTTATTCCAGTAAGGCTCGTTCAGCTGGAATATCTGGGCGGAGCTGTTCCCAAACCAAAAAGCAAGCAGGAGGCGGCGGAAGATGCACGGTATCAAAACGTGCAGGATTTCGCCTTTTTTGCTGCAAATTTTGGATATTCCAAGGCGGAATACATGGAATTGACTCCTGCGGAAAAGCGATTCCTGTTGAAAGCCTACGAAGAAAAAGTGGTTTCCGATTCCACGCTGCTTGCCGCGGCGGTCGCCAATGCCGTGGGGAATGTGCTGCGGAAAAAAGGCAAAAAGCCGAAGAAGCTGTGGCAGAAATGCCCCCGTCACGCAGACCAGCAGGAACGACAGCGTATCGTAGAAGCCGCGAAAAAAATCGAAGCAACAGAGGGAAAAGCATGGGTTGATCTGATCTATCAGGCAAACGGCATGCGTCGGAGAAAGGCGGTGAATACAGATGCGTGAACCGGAGTTTTATACTGTGCAGCGTTCCGGTGTGCGGTTTGACAGCGACGGCATTTCCATTAAAAACGCAGACGGCAGCTATCACGTCTACTATGGCGTATCCTACGACATGCTGCAGGACGCGGTCGAACAGGGCTTTGTCAATGCTTCTGCTGTGTGCCCGACAGTGCACAGCTGGGAGGACTGGGGGCTGTTCTGGATAGATGCAGAGATCACGCCGCCGGAAGTGGAAACGCTGATCGAAACCGTCCCCGGCAGAACGGGAGTGCTGGACTATTCCGAAGTGCTTGCGGGAATGCCGGTGTACCATAACCGCACGGTCACGCTGACATTTTGCAAGCTGGGGGCTATGAATCAGTGGCACGAGGACTACAGCCGTATCCTATCAAAGTTACACGGGCAGCGGTCGAAGTGGATACTGGACACCAACGCCGGCTATTACTTCGAGGGACGGTGCAGCGTGTCGTCTGTTCGGGAGGACGGGGTGTACAGCACGTTTACGCTCTCTATGGATGCAGCACCGTTTCAAGTGTCATTACAAGACACCGTTTCCGACTGGCTCTGGGATCCGTTTGATCTGGAATCCGGCATCATACGGGAGTATCGGAACATCACCGTCGCACAAGAAGAGGTGAATGTCACGATATACGGCTGTGAAAATACAATTCTGTATCCCACACTGCTGGTGACTGCCGTGTCAGAAGGTGAATTGCAGGTGACAACACCGCGGGGAGCCATTCTGACTTTCCAGATGCGGCAAGGCGAAAACACGTTTACGTCTGCTTTCCCGCTGCGTGCCGGAAAGAACACGGTGCGGTTTAAGTGCAAGAGTACCAATAAGGTGACCGTCAGCGTTCAGTTTCGGGAGGTGCGTTTGTAATGGCAGCAGCGTACACGGTCCGGTTTTATCCGTACAAGGTGTATGATAATCAGCACTGGTACACCGGCGAGAAATACCCGTATGCAATGCTGCATGACCCGACACAGCCAGACCGGTTTCTGATGGATACGCAGCTGGAAATTGCACAGAGCAAGTCCGGCAATTTTACGTTTACGATCACCAAGGAAAACCCGCTGTACAGCCGGCTGCGGCAGGACATGCAGTGGGAGGTGGCAGTTTTCCGTGACAGTTCCAGATGCATCTGGGCAGGGTATCCTACCGAACGCAGCACGGACATTTACGGCAAGACCATATTCACCTGCGAGGGAGTGCTCGGATACCTGAATCAGGTCTATATGCCAGCATTCAGCTTTTCCGGCATATCCCCCAGTGAGTTGATCAGGCGGGTGGTTTTTAACTGTTACAACGCGGAGATCACACCGGATTCCGGCGAGGATACTTCCAAGAGCCGACACAAACGCTTTGCAAATGGCTACATCGGAGATTTCGACACCGGCGAAAATGGGAAAGAGCGAAAGATCACTCGTTATACAGACAAATCATTGACGGCTATGGACATTTTGCAGACAAGACTGGTGGACTATTTCGGCGGTGATCTGCATGTGAAAATGGCAGCAGCTCCGGAGGTGACAGATGAACTGTGGGAACTGCACTATCAGTCGCCGGACACAAGCAACATCAATCCACACACGCTGGAAATTGGGAAGAACGTTGTGGAAGTGGACTATCAGTACGACACCCAAAATTTTTACACTGCACTGGTGCCAACGGACAAAGACAACAACATTCTGGTCACGGCAAATAACGACGTACAGAGCATCACGGACGGACACCAGACGATCACCGCAGTGCGGCGGAAAAACAGCGTGATCTTTCGAAACGTGAAGCTGGTGAAAACCTACGGGCTGCTGGTGGGCTTGTATCAGACGGAATCCGAAATTGCAGATTCGGCGAGCCTGATCGGTTCCACGTTGTCGAAAGCGGCGAACTTAAAGCCGCCGAAGGTGTCGTTTTCCGTACACGCCAAGGATACGACAATGCTGACCGGCGATGCACCGCTGGAGATCGGGCAGTATGTGCAGTTCAGCCACCCGCAAAGGACACTGCATGCAATGATGCTGATCTCAAAGATCACCATGAAGCTGGAAGACCCGACACAGAACGAAATTGAACTTAGCGGATACGCAGACGGAAATCCGCTGCGTTTCTGATGCAGAAAGGAGGGAAACAGAACAATGGCAGACTATACGCTTTCGGCAAAGATCACCGGCGATGCGTCCAAGTTTCAGAAAGCTATGCAGCAGGCGGAAACGTCTATGCAGAAGCTGAACCAGAAATTCAGCAATTTTGGAGGGGCACTGGAAACGCTTGGCGGGAAAATGACATCAGCCGGTACAAAGATCACGGCTCTGGAAACCGCGGCAGGCGGGGCGGCGGTGGCTCTCGGCACACAGGCGGTAAAAGCCGGAGCGTCCTTTGAAGCCGAGATGTCTAAAGTTTCCGCAATTTCCGGCAGTACCGGCGATGAGCTGAAAGCCCTCACAGACAAAGCCAAGGAAATGGGCAAAAAGACGAAGTTCTCTGCCACGGAATCTGCCGAAGCTTTTGAGTATATGGCAATGGCGGGCTGGAAAACCAACGATATGCTCAGCGGTATTGAAGGTATCATGAATCTGGCTGCTGCATCTGGCGAAGACCTTGCGACCACGTCGGACATTGTCACGGACGCTCTGACGGCGTTCGGGTTAAGTGCATCGGATTCCGCAGAGTTTTCTGACGTGCTTGCTGCAGCATCCAGTAACGCCAACACCAACGTGTCGATGATGGGCGATACGTTTAAATACGTCGCACCGGTTGCTGGTGCACTGGGATACTCGGTGCAGGATACCGCCATAGCAGTAGGCTTAATGGCAAACAGCGGAATCAAGGCGAGCCAAGCCGGCACATCACTGCGGGCAATCCTGTCCAGACTGGCGAAGCCTACCGATCAGGTGCAGGCAGCTATGGACGAACTCGGAATCTCCCTGACGGATTCCAACGGCAACATGAAATCCATGCGGCAGGTCATGGAGGACATGCGAAATGGCTTTGCTGGTCTGACAAAAGACCAGCAGGCAAACTACGCGGCGACCATCGGCGGGCAGGAAGCGATGAGTGGACTGCTTGCTATTGTCAACGCCTCGGAAGAAGATTTCAACAAGCTTACAACTGCCATTGATAACAGCAGCGGAACATGTCAAGACATGGCAGACACAATGCTCCAGAATCTTTCCGGACAATTTACGATACTGAAAAGCCAGATAGAGGGCATCAACGTCAATGTGTTTGAACAAATGGAACCCGGACTAATGACCATTGTGGACTGGGCACAACAAGCTGCCACAGCGGTAGACGGCATGGTGACCGCATTTGGTGCCGCGAAAGATGCGGGCGGTGTCGGAAAAGGCATAGAAGCTGCAATCAAGGCTCTGGACGGTATGGTGAGTGCCGGTGCAATTTCTGATGTGTTTTCCACAATTGCGGACAAGTTGCAACTGGTATACGACAAGCTGAAAAGCCTGAAGGATTCCGGCATTCCCATTGAAAAAATTGCCGCAGCTGCGGCTGCAATGGGACCTGCTCTAGTCGTTGCCGGAAAAGCTTCTTCGGTACTGGGCGGCGGATTCCAGAGCGTTTCCGGTATCATCGGTTCGCTTTCCGGTGTGTTCGGCGGAGCCAAAAGCGAAATATCAGGGCTGGCAGGCTGGTTCGGAAAGTTTAGCGGACTGCTGAAAAATGCAAAAGGTTCGCTGCTGGCTGCCGGCGGGGCATTTCAAACACTTTTCGGGAAAATGAAGCTGATTGGCGGCGGCATTTTCGGAAAAATCGGCACAGGGCTGTCTGCTCTTGCTTCGAAATTCTCCGGCATCACCGGACCGATCAAAAACGTTGCCGCCCTGCTCGGTGGGAAAGTTTCCGCGGTATTTGAAAAAGTAAGCGGGGTGTTCAGCAAAATTGGCGGCGTGTTCGGGGCTGTCGGAGAAAAACTGGCACCGTTGATCAGCGGGTTCCAAGACTTCGCTGTCAAAATCGGCGGGGCATTGTCCAGCGTCTTGCAGGTCGCCGGCAGCTTCGGCGGGCAGTTCACTTCTATTTTGATGAAAGCGTTCGGTTTCGGGGCGATCGGCGGCTTGATTCTGGTGGGTCTGGGACTGATCCAGAAGAACTTCGGGGACAAAATCGGCGAGATACTCACCATGGTACAAGAAAAAGCACCGCAGATCATCACGGACTTCTGCACTGGTATCACAGAAAAGATTCCGGAGTTGATTTCACAGGGTGCGGCATTGGTAGGAAACCTTCTGGATACGCTGACAGCACTTGCCCCTTCCATTATCAGCGGCGGTGCGAATATTTTGGTCAGCCTTGCTGCCGGATTCGCAGAAGAGCTTCCAACTCTGCTAGAAAAAGCGGGTGGATTGATAATTTCCATTGTACAGGCACTGACTGAAAAACTGCCTGTGATCCTGAATACCGGCATGCAGATCATCAGCAGTTTGGTGCAGGGCATTTCCAGCTTCCTGCCAGATCTGATTCCTGCGGCGGTAGACATGATACTGACACTTGCGGATAGCTTGGTAGACCAGCTTCCGGATCTGATCGACAGCGGTATTCAGCTGCTGGAAGCAGTGGTAGAGGGCATTCTGACGGCACTGCCGAAAATCACGGAAAAAGCTCCTGAGATCATCATGAAGCTGGCGGACACTCTGATCGAAAAAGGTCCTGAACTGATTATCACCGCTGCTGAACTGATGATAAAGCTGGCAGAAGGACTGATTCAGGCAATCCCCACACTGGTCGCCAAGATTCCGGAAATCGTCCAGCATATCAAAGACAAGTTTCTGGAAACAGACTGGTCAGAACTGGGGCGGCAAATGATGAACCTACTGGTAGACGGTCTGAAAGCGGTTGCAAATCTGGCAATCGGCGGCATCAATCTGCTGATCGACGGTGTGAACCTGATACCGGGCTTTAATATACCGCCAATACCCTATCTGGCACACGGTACAGAGAACTGGCAAGGCGGTTTTGCCCGCATGAACGAGGGCGGCAGAGGGGAGCTGGTAAATCTGCCGGACGGCACACAGGTGATACCGCACGACCTGAGCCGGCAGTACGCAAAAGAAGCTGCACGTATGAACAGCGGTGGCTATGCGGTCAGCATTGACTACGTGGCAATCGGGAACGCGGTTGCAGAGGCAATGGCTGGTGTGGATATGCACACCACGCTGGAACTGGACGGAAAAGCAGTGGCAGACGTGACAACACCATATATCGACAAGAATCTGGGGCACAGAGCCCAGCTGTCCAGTCGATATGCAAGGTAAGGAGGCAGACACATGGCAATACTGAACACCGCTACCGGAACGGTGGCGGGAGATGTGGCACAGATTCGCACGGCAATTTACGGCAGGGAAGTCCGTGCGTCCATTGCAGAAGCAATTGAACTGCTGGACAGCAGCGTCAACGGTGACGGGGGGGACAGCTTAAAAAGCCGCATTGCTGCGTTACAGGCGGAACTGGAAGCCCTGCGGAAAGAGGCAGAAAGCGTACCGGATCTGCAGGAACGATTACAAGCGGCAGAAGCAAAGCTTACAGCATTACAGGAGGACATCAGGACACTGCAAAACCACGCTCACAATATCGATGCGGGATTTGTGCCGATGTTTGAGGCAGGGCAAAGCGGGCTGAACTGGACGGTGTACCGATGGGCAGACGGCACCACAACCTTTGACCGTATCAGGGAAAATCCCGCTCTTGCGGGAACGGAAATCATTCTGGGCAATGCCAGATACCGGTACGCGAACGCGGTAGTAGGAGAAAATGGCGTAGTTCCGGTGTTCTGCGGCAGACTGGAATTTCAGGGCATCGTAGACGGCACAGAAGACGGCGTTGTCAACGAAAGAGGACATCATCTGCCCTGTGGGTACTTTATCACAGAGAGTACCTCCGGCGATGAGGAACTGGTTCTGTATGACGCGGACGAGAACCGTATCGCCGCCGATGCAGACGGCGATCTGGAACAGTGTGCAGTTTTATACGGGGAAGACAACACAGTGAAAGGTTTCCGCGTCGGGAAAGACAAAAAGGTGTACCTGAGCGACCTGCTCCGGCGGCTGGATACACTGGAAGCAAATCAATGATATGGAGGTGATACCATATGCCGGATATATCCAGTTCACTTTCCAAGCGGGAGGTCAACGCACGGCAGAATACCTACACGAAGTCGGAAATCGACCTCAAAGACGGTGCGATACAGGCAATCGCCGAAGCCGCCCAGACTACGGCAGACGCCGCGGAAAAGAAGAATCAGGAACAGGATCAGTTGATTGCGGAGTTGCAGAAGTCGTCGCATTCACATAGCAACCAAGATGTGTTGGATAAGACGGAGCAGCCGTACACCACGGCAGAACGGGACAAGCTGGCTGGGCTGGAGAACTACACTCACCCAACTCATACTGCACACAAAAAAGAATTTTACAAGTTCGCAAGTGATGGTGAGGGGCATGTCACGGATGCGGAAAAGGTGACAGCCTCAGATTTATATAACGCTGGTGGAGTAATCCAGAGTGCTCTTAATCTTTATGATTATAGAGGATATATTCCGCTTTCTTTTATGACTTTATATTACGGCGGAGGTCTAAAAAACATAGCAGAAATTTTGTTTCTTGACAGGGACAGTAATAAACAAAGAGAAATAAGGTTATGTCTTGGCAGTTATAATGATAGGTCAACTGGGTGCCTGAATTTAGTTGATTACAACGGGTGCCAGTATATTCTAGAACCAAATCCAGATAGTCCTGGGACACAAGCGTATATCTTCTATTTTCCCAAACAAAGCGGGACGATTGCATTAACTAAAGATATTCCCGACATTTCCGGTAAGCAAGACAAATCCACGGCGGTAACGCATACAGCAAATACCGCTGTCGGCTCTACGGCAAAACCGGTCTATATCGCAGCAGATGGTAAAGCTACCCCGATCATGCATTCTATCAATTCTGATGTCCCGGCAAATGCGAAATTTACGGACACCACCTACAGCGACGCCACACAGTCTGCACACGGACTTATGACTGCTGCGGATAAGAAAAAACTGGACGGTATGGACTTATCGAAGTATCTACCGCTTCACGGTACGGCAGACCAGTCAAAGGCTCTCTCAAATGGCTCTATGCGTTATGGCTGGTGTGTGAACAACGCTGCAAACGCGGATAGTGGTTACAGGTGGTTTCGCATCGGGACATTGGCACTTTCAAAACTCGCTTTTGATACGGAGACAATGTATCTGCACGTATGTTCAGGATATGGTAAATACGGTGTCCTATGTGTATACACAAGAATAGACAGTACCGGCGTAGGCGTTCAAACCATCCGTTTATCGTGGCTTAACAAAAGTGCAGGCACACTTCCTCCAAAGTTTAAACTAGTAGGCATAGGGGCGTCAGATGGAGTGAAATTTGAGCTATGGTGTTATACACCTAGTAGATGGGAATCGGTTGCCTACTATGTTGTTGCCGATTTAAAACTAACTGGTGGTTTACTAAACCGTTGGTTACTGGAAAAGCACAGTGATCCCGATGCTAAAAGCGCAACTACTGTCGGTACGACGTCGGTTACAGATGTAGATTTGTCATATGCTGCCAAAGCAAACGAAGCCGCTACCTTAACAGACAGCGGGTGGATCAATTGCCCATTAGCTGTCACAGGCAATACGACTTATCCAACTTCTGCCAGCACGATAAGGGTGCGTAAATACGGAAAGATGGTGAAACTTGAGGGCTGGGTCAAGTACTCAACGGCGTTTAATAAAAGTCATGATGTAGCGACCATCCCTGCCGAATATCGTCCGGAAAACCCAATGCATTTGAATGGAGTACAAGGGTCTGGTGGTGGGACAAAAATTGTATTTCACGTCCTTGTATCTCCATATGGACTTATACATTTCAGTCCTGCTGACACCTCTAACTCTGCAACGTTTAACCCGGCGGCTGATTATGAATTCCAAGCAACTTATTTTATTGATTAGGAGGAAACTATGAAAGAAACCATTTGCACGATTGCTGGCGTTGTTGGCAGCTTTATCGCAGGGCTGTTTGGCGGCTGGGACACAGCACTGGCAACGCTGCTGATCTTTATGGCGGTAGACTATGTGACAGGGCTGATTGTCGCAGCTGCCGGAAAATCGCCGAAGGGCAAGCTGTCCAGCAAGATCGGCTGGAGAGGACTTGCCAAAAAGTGTGTTGTGCTGCTGCTGGTTCTGGTAGCGGCACAGCTGGACGTGGTTCTCGGCATGGACTATGTGCGTGCAGGCGTGTGTGTTGCGTTTCTGTGCAATGAGGTGATTTCCATTTTGGAAAACGCCGGCTTGATGGGCGTACCGCTGCCGGCGGCACTGAAAAACGCTGTGGAGCTGCTACAAAAGAAGGAAAAATAAAAACACCGACCGGCGGCGTACAAAGTCTTTTCAAAGACATTTTTAGAAAGGATGATTTACATGGCAATTTTGACCCCTGATAAAACAACCACACTCGGCGGCGTGACCGTCAAGGAGTATCTGCTGACAAAGCACAACCCCAATCGCATTGACATGCCGACAGCACAGCTGACAGGCAAGGTGCTGGGCGTGACGATTCACAACACTGACCGCATCAAGACTGCCGCCGGCACTACGCCAGCAGAGCAGTACACTCGTGCGACTGTCAACGGCAACATGAAGACCGTGCGGGTACACTACTATGTGGACAGCACATGTGCGTGGCAGAATCTGCCGCTGTCGCTGTCCGGCTGGCATGCCGCTGATGGCTCTGGGAACGGCAACCGCAGAACCATCGCCATTGAGTGCATCATGAACGGCAGCGGTGACGCAGCAGACAAGCGGGCAGAGGAAAATGCTGCACGTCTGGCAGCTGCACTTCTGAAACAGCATGGATTGGGCATCAACCACCTGTACACGCACACGCACTGGCTCAACGTCCGTGACGGGCGGAACGGGACCGTGGATCAGCTGAACACCATGCACAACAGCTATAAAATGTGCCCGGCGTATATCCTGCCGCACTGGACAGCATTCAAGGCAAAGGTACAGACTTATTTGAATGCAGGAACTTCCACTATTTCTGCACCTTCTACCAAGCAGCTTTACCGGGTAAGAAAGTCTTGGGCAGATACAAAGTCGCAGCTGGGGGCATATTCTTCCTTAGAAAATGCGAAGAAAGCTTGCAAGGTCGGATATTCTGTATTTGATTCCAATGGGAAGGCAGTGTATACCAACAGCAGATCCGGGAAGTTTGCGAAAGGCCAGGCGGTGCACATCGGCAGCAATGTACCGCTGTTCGCCAACGAAACTACTACCACACCTGCTTCACGGCTGACCGCCGGAACGTACTACATCTACGACGGCGTGCCTTGTAAGTTGGGACGGTATCGCATCACCACTACGGCGGCGAATTGCGGCAGGACACCGGTCGGGAAGTTTGTTACGGGATATGTGTCTTGGGATAATTTCAAGTAACACAGAAATGATAATCCGATGCAAATAACGAAAAAACCGGCAGTACAAAACAGGAAATTTCCTGCTGTACCGCCGGTTTTTTTGTGTATAACATAAATGCGATAACTTTTTTTCATAGGTCCACATCTCAGTTCGCCTCCTTTTCCCACGGCCACGGGCCTTGATTCCATGCCCAGGGGCTGTCGCCGCTGGTCTGCAAAGGCTGCAGCGGACCGTACTGCCGGACATATGCCGTTGCCGCTTTCTGCCGCATTGCCTGATAGTTTTTCCACATTCGCAGAGCCTCCGGACAGCGGGGGTGGGTGTCCAGATACAGCTGTAATTCGTACAGGACGAAATCATATTTCCGAATCATGGAGAGCAGCTTCTGTTTCTCATGCACAAGAACCACCTCCCCGATAGGGATAGTCCAGTGCCGGAAAAATGGTTCCGACAGGGAAGGCGGTGTCTGCATTATAGGGCTCCTCCCACTGTTGATAGGGGACATATGCCATGCCCGGCGGTGTCTGCTCCGGAAACGGCGTGGTGGGCTGGAATGGTTCTGTTTCCTGCATGCCGTACATCGGGGCATCAGCCGGCTGGAATTCCCTCAGGAAGTTCCGTTGCATGCCTGCCATCTGCGGCATGTGATCCATAGAACTTTGCATTACAAAACTCCTTTCTGCACCGCTTTCGAGAATCCGGTGCATTCCAGTGTATGCAGATCCGCTGCATTCGGTGCAGTTATGTGGTATAAATGGCATAAAAACTGCCAAAGCTAACGAAAGAAAAATTGGCAACAGGGAGAAGCTGCCGAAGCTGGCGGAGAGGTTTTTGCATGGGTTGGTACTTTACAGATATAACAGAGATGAAAATTGATTTCCGTGGACAATGTCGTTTCCAGTCAAAATCTCCAAGAATTTTCCGCATAGCATCATGAAAATTCTCCATGAAGTTTTTGTAAACCTGCCGCCTGTCCCATTGACATACTAGGTTAGTAGGTGTATAATGAAATCAAACAGAGCAAAGGAAAGTGGTAACTATGATTGTGTCCACAAAAGGGCGAAATGCCCTGAAGCTGATGATGTGTCTGGCACAGGTGGACGACCAAGCGTATACACCGCTGAAAGTCATCTCTGCCCAGCAAAATATTTCTCTCAAATATCTGGAAAACATCACCTCGATGCTCTCCAAGAAAAAGTTTGTGGAAGCGGCAAGCGGAAAGGGCGGCGGCTATCGCCTGTCCCGTCCGCCGGAGCAATACAGCGTGGGAGAAATTCTGCGGGCGGTGGAAGAATCCATCGAACCGGTAAAGTGCATTGAAAACGGAACGCCGATCTGCGAAACTGCGGATTCCTGTTCCACACTGCCGATCTGGAAAGGGCTTTCTGCACTGATCAATAACTATTTGAATTCCATTACCCTTGCCGATGCGGTAAATTATAAAGATGAAGGAGAAGATGTAACATGAGTCATAATGATCTGCTGCGTATTCAGAATTTGAAAGTATGTGCCGGAGAAAAAGAAATTCTTCACGGCATCGATCTGGACATTCACGAGAATGAAGTACACGTCCTGATGGGACCGAACGGCACCGGTAAGTCCACACTGGGTGCTGCACTCATGGGCAATCCTGCTTACACCGTCACCGGCGGCGACATCATCTATAAGGGACAGAATATCAACGAAATGCCGGATAACGAACGTGCCAAGAACGGCATTTTCCTGTCGTTCCAGAACCCCATTGAGATTCCGGGCATCACCGTCAGTGCGTTTATCCGCAGTGCACTGGAAGCCAAGACCGGCAAGCGTGTCCGTCTGTTTAGCTTCAAAAAGGAACTGGAAGAAAAAATGGCACTGCTCCAGATGGATCCGTCCTATGCAGAGCGTGACCTGAACGTGGGCTTCTCCGGCGGCGAAAAGAAAAAGACTGAGATCCTTCAGATGCTGATGCTGAATCCGGAATTTGTCATTCTGGACGAAACCGACTCCGGTCTGGACGTTGATGCTGTCCGTACCGTTTCCAAAGGCATCGAAGCATACCGCAAGCAGTCCAGGGGCAGCCTGCTGGTCATTACCCACAGCACCAAGATTCTGGAAGCACTGCCAGTAGACTATACGCACATCATGGTGAACGGTAAGATCGTCAAGACCTCCGACAGTTCCCTGATTGAAGAAGTCAACGAAAACGGCTTTGCCGCTTATGAAAATGCAGAGTAATCACACTGGATAAAGAAGACTGTACGCAGATTGTGTGCAGAGCCGTCAGGCGAACTTTATGCAGCGTTTCTCAGAGCTTGTGTTCGTAGGAAATATATGCGGATTTTCGAGCAAATTTTTTTGCAGA